>JGI24770J26754_10000229_pt1 | contig 39320 bp, 36 predicted proteins | sample LakOneMetagenome_FD_26754 | JGI IMG/M metagenome (IMG submission 26754) | reverse complement strand
CCAGCACGCGCCCCGCGGATGGATTATGCCCGCCATCGAGCCAGAGTTCGGCATCGGCGGGCACCAGATCCCAGAGCGCGCCCGGCCCCAGCCGCTGCATGCGGGCGGGCCACGCGGCACTCTTCAGCCCTTGCGCAATCTCCGCCTCCCCAATCCGGGGATCGGCCAGGGTGCGGATGGCGGCGATGGCATTGCCCGCATTGTCGATCTGGTGGCGGCCCTGAAGGGCGGGCATGGGCAAGTCGAGCAAGCCTTTCTCATCGGTGAAGACGAGGCGGCCATGCTGCTCGAAGCTCTGCCAGTCCTGATTGGCAATCGCGAGCGGCGACCCCACCCGCGCCGCCACGCGCTCGATCTCGGCCCGCGCCTCATCGGGCTGGACGCCGATCACAGCCGGAACGCCGCGCTTCAGAATCCCCGCCTTCTCATGGGCGATCTGGGTCAGCGTGTCGCCCAGATATTGCTGGTGGTCATAGTCGATGGTGGTGATGACGGAGAGGGCCGGTTTGGCAATCACATTGGTGGCGTCGAGCCTGCCGCCCAAGCCCACTTCCAGCACCAGATAATCCGCAGGCGTCCGGCTGAAGGCGAGGAAGGCTGCGGCGGTGGTGATCTCGAAGAAGGTGATAGGCTCACTGCCATTGGCCTTTTCGCATTCCTCGAGAAGTGCCGTGAGATCGGCTTCGGAAATCAGCTCGCCCGCCACCCGGATGCGCTCGTGGAATTTGACGAGATGCGGCGAGGTATAGGCATGCACTTTCAGCCCCGCCGCCGCCATGATGGTCCGCGTATAGGTGACGGTCGAGCCCTTGCCATTGGTGCCTGCCACATGGATCACAGACGGCAGCCTGTCCTGCGGATTGCCCAAGCGCGCCAGGATGCGCCACATGCGATCGAGGCTCAGATCGATGATCTTGGGATGCAGCGTGAGGAGCCGCGTGAGAATGGCATCGCTCAGCGCCATGGGCGTAATCAGGCTTCGGCGGGAACGAGCGCGCTGCCGGGCTTCGGCAGTTCCGGCGCATTCATCAGCATGCGGAGGATTTTGCTCACGGTGGCGCGCATCTCAAGGCGCGGCACCACCATATCCACCATGCCATGCTCTTCCAGATATTCGGCGCGCTGGAAACCGGGCGGCAGCTTCTCGCGGATGGTCTGTTCGATCACCCGCTGGCCGGCAAAGCCGATCAGGGCGCCGGGCTCGGCGATGTGAATGTCGCCCAGCATGGCGTAGGAGGCGGTGACGCCGCCGGTCGTCGGATTGGTGAGCACCACGATATAGGGCAGTTTCGCCGCCCTGAGTTCCTGGACGCCCGCGGTGGTGCGCGGCAATTGCATCAGCGACAGCACGCCTTCCTGCATGCGGGCGCCGCCCGAGGAGACGAAAAACACGAAGGGCGATTTCTTCTGCACCGCCGTCCGCATGGCGGTGATGATCGCCTCGCCCGCCGCCATGCCGAGTGAGCCGCCCATGAAGGCAAAATCCTGCACCGCCATCACCACCGGCAATCCGTCGAGGGTGCCTACGCCTGCAAGGATCGCATCCTCCGCCCCGGTCTTCTGCTTCGCTTCCTTCAGGCGGTCGGCATATTTCCGCTCGTCGCGGAATTTCAGCGGATCGACCGGCACCTGCGGCATGACGATCCGTTCGAAGTCGCCATTGTCGAACATGGAGCTCAGCCGCACATCGGGCGGCATGCGCATGTGATAGCCCGAGCCCGGGATCACGAACTGGTTGGCTTCGAGATCCTTGTAGAACACCATCTGGCCGGTGTCGGGGTCCTTGACCCACATGTTCTCCGGCACCTCGCGCTTGACGCCGAGGATGGAGCGGATTTTCGGCCGGACGAAATTGGTGATCCAGTTCATGGGCTAGCTCCTCACGCCGCGCGCGATGTCAGACACCAGCGCATGCACGGCCTTGGCCGTCTTTGCCGTGGGCTTTCCGGCTTTTGTGAGGCTCTCCTCCACGGCCTTCACGAGGGCCGAGCCCACCACCACGCCATCGGCATCTTTCGCAATGGCGCGCGCCTGTTCCGCCGTCTTGACGCCAAAGCCCACGGCGATCGGCAGATCGGTGTGCTTGCGCAGGCGGTTCACATTGGCCTTCACACTTTTAAGGTCGGGCGCCTTGGTGCCGGTGATGCCCAGCACCGACACATAATAGACGAAGCCCGAGGTGTTCCTGAACACGGCGGGCGCGCGCCTGTCGTCGGTCGTCGGCGTTGCGAGGCGGATGAAGTTGAGGCCCGCCGCCATGGCGGGAATGCAGAGTTCCACATCCTCTTCCGGCGGCAGGTCGACGATGATCAATCCGTCAACGCCCGCCGCCTTGGCATCGGCGAGGAATTTGTCCACGCCATAGACATAGATGGGATTGTAATAGCCCATGAGCACGACAGGCGTGTCCTTGTCGTCCTTGCGGAACTCCTTCACCAGCTTCAGCGTCTTTTTCGTCGTCTGGCCCGAAGCGAGCGCGCGCAGGCCCGCCGCCTGAATGGCCGGGCCATCGGCCATGGGATCAGTGAAGGGCATGCCGAACTCGATCACGTCAGCGCCCGCCTTCGGCAGGCCCTTGATGATCTTCAGCGAGGTTTCAAAGTCAGGATCGCCCGCCGTCACAAAGGTCACAAGCGCGGCGCGCCCTTCGGCTTTCAGATCGGCAAATCGGCGGTCGATGCGGGTGGTCAAAGTGTGATTCCAATCGTCTCGGTTGAAGGCTAATGCGCGTCGTCTGTATCTTCTTGGATAGCCGGTTCTTCCTCTTCCGTCACCCCGGCGAAGGCCGGGGCCCAGCTTTGCCCAAACCGGGTTCCGGAAAAGCAAGCGTGATCCCGGCTTTCGCCGGGATGACGGATTATTTTAGATATCCACCCCCAGAATATCCGCCACGGTGAAGATGTCCTTGTCGCCCCGGCCGCACATGTTCATCACCATCAGATGGTCTTTCGGCTTCGTGGGCGCGAGCTTCATCACCTGCGCCAGCGCGTGGCTGGGTTCGAGTGCGGGGATGATGCCTTCGAGCTTGCAGCAGAGCTGGAAGGCGGCCAGCGCCTCCTTGTCGGTGGCGGAGACATAGTTCACCCGCTTCATGTCGTGGAGCCATGAATGTTCGGGGCCGATGCCGGGATAATCGAGGCCGGCCGAAATCGAATGGCCTTCGATGATCTGGCCGTCATCATCCATCAAGAGATAGGTGCGGTTGCCGTGCAGCACGCCGGGCCTGCCGCCGGTGATGGACGCTGCATGTTTCGTCTTGGTCTTAAGACCAAGCCCCGCCGCTTCGACGCCATAGATCTCGACGCCCGTGTCATCGAGGAAGGGATGAAACAGGCCCATGGCATTGGAGCCGCCGCCGATTGCCGCGACGAGTGAATCCGGCAAGCGGCCTTCCGCCTCCAGCATCTGCACTTTTGTTTCATTGCCGATGACGGACTGGAAATCGCGCACCATCTCCGGATAGGGATGGGGGCCCGCCACGGTGCCGATGCAGTAGAAAGTATCTTCCACATTGGCCACCCAGTCACGCAGCGCCTCGTTCAGCGCGTCCTTCAGGGTGCGCGAGCCTGATTTGGCGGGCACCACCTCGGCACCCAGAAGCTTCATGCGGAACACATTGGGCTTCTGCCGCTCGATATCGACTTCGCCCATATAGACGACACACGGGAGCCCGAAGCGCGCGCAGGCGGTGGCGGTGGCAACGCCATGCTGGCCCGCCCCCGTTTCGGCGATGATGCGCGTCTTCCCCATGCGGCGGGCGAGCAAGATCTGGCCCATCACATTGTTGATCTTGTGCGCGCCGGTGTGGTTCAACTCATCGCGCTTGAAGTAGATTTTTGCGCCGCCCAGATGCTCGGTCAGGCGCTCGGCGTAATAGAGCGGGCTCGGGCGGCCCACATAGTGTTTCAGGAAATAATCAAGCTCGGCCTGGAACGACGGATCGGCCTTGGCGTCCTTGTAGGCCTGCTCCAGATCGAGGATCAGCGGCATCAGCGTCTCGGCGACAAAGCGCCCGCCATAGATGCCAAAAAGGCCGTTTTCATCCGGCCCGGTGCGGAAGGAATTGGGAGGATTTGCGTTCATGGTGGCTCGCTTTCCCGCCCGTTCTAGCGGGCGGATTTGGCGGCCTCAATGAATTTCCGGATGAGGGCAACGTCCTTGACGCCGGGGGCCTTCTCAACGCCGGAGGAGACATCCACCATAGGTGCTCCCGTCACCCGGATCGCCTCGGCGACATTGGCAGGATTGAGACCCCCCGCCAGCATGAAGGTGCCGGGATCGGCGGCCTCGCCCAGCAATGACCAGTCGAAGGCATGGCCGTTGCCGCCGGGCAGCAGGCCTTTCAGCGTCTCGGGCGCCTTGGCGTCATAGAGGATGAAGGCGGCGGCGTTCTGGAATTGAGCGGCGGCGGCAATGTCGGCGGCATCCTTCACGCGGATGGCCTTGGCCACGGGAATGCCGGTCAATGCGCGGATGGCCGAGATGCGCTCCGGCGTTTCGTTTCCATGGGCCTGAAACAGGTCGGGCTTCACCTCGCGCGCGATACCGAAAAGCGTTGCGTCATCGGCATCGACAACCAGCGCCACGATGCGGGCGCGGCCCCGTGCCCTCTCTGCCAGTGCGCGGGCCGTTGCGAGCGAAACATGGCGCGGGCTTTTGGGATAGAAGACGAGGCCCACATAGCTGGCCCCGGCATCAAGCGCTGCATCCAGCGTCTCCGGCGTCGAGAGGCCGCAGATCTTGACCTCAACCGGCATTGAGCCCGGCCCGGATGGTGCTGGCGGCCAAGGCTGGATCATCGGCCCCGGTGATGGCGCGGCCAATCACCAGAATATCGGCCCCGGCATTGAGCGCCGCGGACGGCGTGGCGGTGCGCTTCTGGTCCTGCGCGCTCGAGCCTTCGGGCCTGATCCCCGGCACGATGGTGAGGAAATCGCGCGGCAGGTTCTGGCGGATGCCGGCCAGGTCATGCGGGCTGCACACCACGCCATCGAGGCCGCAAGCGTGGGTGAGCTTCGCCAGCTTCAGCGCTTGGGCCGCCGTATCCAGCGCGGGATCAAAGCCAACCGCATCGATATCGGCTTTCGACAGGCTGGTGAGCACCGTCACGGCGATGAGCTTGGCCCGGCCCGCCACCGCCTCGGCGGCGGCCTTCATCATCTCCGCACCGCCCGGCGCATGAACATTCACGATGGCCGGGTGCGGCATGAGGCGCATCAGCGCCTGCATGGCCTGCCCCACCGTGTTGGGAATGTCGTGCAGCTTCAAATCAAGAAAGATCGGCAGGCCTTCCGCCGCCACCTTTTCATAGCCTTTGGCGCCGTGGGCGTAGAAGAATTCCATGCCCACCTTCAGATAGCCCACATGCGGTTTCAGAGCCCGGGCGAGTGCGGCGGCGCGGGCAATGTCGGGCGTGTCGAGGGCAACGCAGATCGGGTTTTGGGCGGTCATGCCGCCTTTTGATACACCATGATGGCGGTGGCAAGGTCTTCAATCGCCGTGCCGCAGGACTTGAACAGGGTGATCTCATCCGCCGTAGCGCGGCCCTTCTTGCTGCCCCGGCAGAGTTCAAACAGATCGCCCTGGATGTTGGCGAAATCGAACTTGCCCTCATCGCGGGCCTGCAGGAGGTCGCCCGCCTCTTCCTCGGCCCCGTCGCGGGTGTCGACATAGACGCGGGCGCGCTGGACCACATCGCCGTCGGTCTCGCGCATCGAAGGCTTGAAGGCGCCGGCCAGATCGACGTGTGCTCCGGGTTTGAGCCACGCGCCCTTGACGATGGGCTTTGTCGAGGTGGTGACGCAGGTGACGATATCGGCGGTCCGCACTGCGCTTTCCAGATCGCTCACCGCCTGCGCATCGAAGCCTTCCGTTTTCAGTTCCCTGGCCAGCGCCTCGGCCTTGGATGGCGTGCGGGTGAAGATCGAGACTTTCTTGATCGGCCGCACCGCCTTGTGGGCGCGCACGAAATGGCCGCCCAGAGCGCCCGCCCCCACCAGCACCAGATGCGAGGCATCGGGCCTTGCCAGATAATCCGCCGCAAGGGCGCCCGCCGCCGCCGTGCGCCTTCTGGTGATCTCGGTGCCGTCCATCATCGCCACGGTCTTGGCGGTGGCATTGTCGAACAGCAGATAGCTTGCCGTGATGGTGGGAAGCCCCTGTGCGGGATTATCGGGCTTAAACATCACCGTCTTGAGGCCCGACCATTGCGTCGACCAGGCGGGCATCAGCAGGAAGGTGAGGCTCTCTGAAATATTATGATGATGGCGCACCGGCGTCTTGATCTCGGCGCGGAAGCCTTCGCGCAGCGCCTCGACAATATCGCGGTAGGGCGCAAGCCGCGCCACGTCATCAGCCGACAGGATTTTCATAAGGACGTGTCTCCGCTGAGCGCCACGGCGCGATGCTCGGCCTCGCGCTTCAGATGGTCATGGGCCTGCTGGGCCTTGTAGAGTTCGATCCGCGCGTCCCTCGTGGCGCGCCGCCATTTGCCGTTGCCGCGCCAGGCGGCAAACCAGCCGACGAAAATGCCGACCAGAATGCCTGAGAAGAACAGCCCCCACAGCGGCATGTTGAGCGCCATGCGCGGCAGCTCCTTGGCGAAGGGATCAAGGGAAACCGAAACCCACTGGCGGTTCGCCACGGCGAAGGCGATGGCGGCGAGGGTAATGGGGATTCCCACCACCCAGTTGAAAATGCGGCGGACGGTCATCGCCTATTTGCCGTTGAGCCGCTCGCGCAGTTCCTTGCCGGTCTTGAAGAAAGGCACGCGCTTGGCCACCACTTCAACCGATGAGCCGGTGCGCGGATTGCGGCCCATGCGGGCGTTGCGCGATTTCACCGAGAAGGCGCCGAAGCCGCGCAATTCCACGCGGTCGCCCTGCTTCATGGCGTTGATCACCTCGTCGAGGATGGTGTTGACGATCCTCTCAAGGTCGCGGTGATAGAGATGGGGGTTCTTGTCGGCGATCTTCTGCACGAGTTCAGACTTGATCATGGCGTCAACAATCCCGCTGCGATGTCATCAGAGATCAGGGTGCCAAAGCACGAGGAGTCCGTCAAGCCGTGCACTCTCGGCGCGTTGGCGGAAGCCCTCGAAGCCCAAGGCCCGGATGACGCCATTGGCGATCGAGAAGCCAAGGCCTGAGGATTCGTTGTTGGATTTCGCGCTCCAGTCGAGAACCGGCGTGCCGTCGGCAATCTTCTTTTCCGTCTTGAGCCAGGCAACGGCCTTTTCCTCACCGCCCAGCTCATCGACGAGATGATTGGCCACCGCCTGGCGGCCGGTATAGACGCGGCCATCGGCCAGAATATCCACCTGCGCCGGGTCAATCTTGCGGCGCTCGGCCACCAGCCCCTTGAACCAGGCAAAGCTGTCCTGGATCATTTCATTGGTGACGGCGCGCACCTTGTCCGACATGGGCTTGTAGGGCGTGGGCTCGGCTTTCAGTTCGGCGGATTTGACCTCTTCCATCTTGATGCCCAGCGTGTCGAGCAGCTTGGAAATTTCGGGGAAGGCGAAGATGACACCGATCGAACCGGTGATGGTGTTGCCGCGCGCCACGATGTGGTCGGCGGCGATGGCGGTGATATAGCCGCCCGAGGCCGCCACCGTATCCATCACGGCGACGACGGGTTTCTCTTTCGCGATGTCGCGGATCTCTTCGTAGATCGCTTCCGAGCCCGCCGTGGTGCCGCCGGGGCTGTCGATATGAATGATGACGGCCTTCACGGCCTTGGCTTTTTCAAGCTGGGACAGAAGGTCGAGCGTCGGCTGGTCGCCGGTGATGGTGCCGTCGATGCGGATCCTAGCGATATGGTCGCGGAAGCGCGCGAAGTCCATCTGCCCGAAATAGGCGATCACGCCCGCAAGTGCGATCAGCACGGCGGCGATGCGCCAGAAGATGAGGCGGCGCTTCATGCGCCTTCTGTCCACAATCAGTTCCGCATCGGTAATCGCCATGGGCTTGTTTCCGCTTCAACGCTGGCCAGACCGCCAGGACGATATGTCAATCTCTCCATGACCGCCCCTGAGGCGGTCACCCAGACTTCGGACTGTGGAAAGTCTGGTTGGCCGGGTCAAGCCCGGCCATGGAGACAGGACAAGGCCGTGCCGGATGTTCCCGGCACGGCCTGTTGTTTCGTTATTCCTTGCTCTCGGCGTCCTTCTTGCGGAGCGCCGCGCCCAGGATGTCGCCCAGCGAGGCGCCCGAGTCGGAGGAGCCATACTGCGCCACCGCTTCCTTCTCGTCGGAAATTTCCAGCGCCTTGATGGAGACGTTCATCTTGCGCGCCTTGGTGTCGAGAAGGGTGATCTTGGCATCGAACTTCTCGCCCACGGCGAAGCGTTCGGTGCGCTGTTCGGAGCGGTCACGCGCGAGATCGGCGCGCTTGATATAGGCGCTCATGTCGGAACCGGCGACGCGCACTTCGAGGCCATTGTCCTCGACCTTCAGCACTTCGCAGGTCACGGTGTCGCCCTTCTTGAGGCCGGCCACCGAGGCGATCGGATCAGAACCCAGCTGCTTGATGCCAAGCGAGATGCGCTCCTTCTCCTGATCGACGTCGAGCACCTTGGCCTTGACGCGGTCGCCCTTCTTGAAGTCCTTGATGGCTTCCTCGCCAGCACGCTTCCAGTCGATGTCGGAGAGATGCACCATGCCGTCCACATCGCCGTCGAGGCCGATGAACAGGCCGAACTCGGTGATGTTCTTGATCTCGCCTTCGACTTCCGATCCGTTGGGGTACTTCTGATGGAAGGTTTCCCACGGATTGTTCTGGGTCTGCTTGAGGCCCAGCGAGATGCGGCGCTTGGAAGGATCGATCTCGAGCACCTGCACTTCGATCTGCTCGGAGGTCGAGAGGATCTTGCCGGGGTGCACGTTCTTCTTGGTCCAGCTCATTTCGGAAACGTGGACGAGGCCTTCGATGCCATCTTCCAGTTCCACGAAGGCGCCGTAGTCGGTGATGTTGGTCACGCGGCCCTTGACCCTGGAACCGATCTGATACTTCTCGGCCACGATCTCCCACGGATCCTTGTCGAGCTGCTTCATGCCGAGCGAGATGCGCTGCGTCTCCGGGTTGATGCGGATGATCTGCACCTTCACGTTCTGGCCGACGTGCAGCACATCCGAAGGATGGTTCACACGCTTCCAGGCGATATCGGTCACGTGCAGCAGGCCGTCGATGCCGCCCAGGTCCACGAACGCACCGTAATCGGTGATGTTCTTGACCACGCCATCCACCACCTGGCCTTCGGCGAGGTTCTGGACGAGTTCCGAGCGCTGCTCGGCGCGGGTTTCTTCCATGATGGCGCGGCGCGACACGACGATATTGCCGCGGCGGCGGTCCATCTTGAGGATCTGGAAGGGCTGCGAGACGTTCATCAGCGGGCCCACATCGCGGATCGGGCGCACGTCCACTTGGCTACCGGGAAGGAAGGCCACGGCGCCGCCCAAGTCAACGGTGAAGCCGCCCTTGACGCGGCCGAAGATCACGCCATCGACGCGCTCATTCTTGGCCGACATGGCTTCGAGGCGGGTCCAGGCTTCCTCGCGGCGGGCCTTGTCGCGCGACAGCACGGCTTCGCCCAGCGCGTTCTCGATGCGCTCGAGATAGACTTCAACAGTGTCGCCGGCCTTGAGGTCGGCGGGCTTGCCCGGCTGGGCGAATTCCTTGACGGCGATCTTGCCCTCGGTCTTCATGCCGACGTCGATGATGGCGAAATCGTTTTCGATCGAAACGACCTTGCCCTTGACGACCGAGCCTTCGGAGATCGGATTGTCGCTGTAGCTCTCGGCGAGGAGGGCTTCGAAATCTTCACGGGTGGGATTGAGGGAAACGGCGGATTTCGCCATGGATGTCAGTCTTCCTGTAAAATCGAGGCTGGCCCGGCGGAAAACCCGCTAGGACGTCCCGCACGCGCCCCGGGGTTGAAATGGGGTCCGTGCAGGCAAACCTGCGATACGTCTCATGCCTTTCATTGCATCACCCGGGCTGCGATACAGTGTCGGTGCCTGAAACAGTGAGGGCAGCCGCAAAGCCGCCCGGTGACGTTCAGCGCCCGTTGAGGGCAGGTCCCGGAACGCCCGCGCATATAGGGCAATCGGGGAGGCGGGGCAACCCTTGATCCGGAACATCCGGATGCCCCTCTCCTCAGCGTCCTCGCCCCGCGACAGCGGGGAAGGAGAAGGGCGCGAATGCGCGCGTGATGTGGCGCGGACGGATTTTCTCGAGACGCAGGGCTATCGCGTGATGCGGTTTCAGAACGAAGAGGTTCTCGACGGCATGGATCACGTCTTGACGCTGATCACGGAAGCCCTTCAGGGTAAGGCATGATCCGGGTGCCCCTCTCCTCCCCCATCGCAAGAGCGATGGGTCCCCTTCCTCAGCAGGCCGATCCATGCAGATGAAACTCATCGACCCCCGCCACCCCTTCTACCGCCCGCTGTGGCGGCGGGTTGCGGTTGTGGCGGTGTGCGGGGCGTGGTTCGCGGCGGAGGCTTTGTGGGGCGATCAGCTCTTCATGGTGCTGACGGGGGCGCTCACCCTTTACACCGGCTGGGTGCTGCTCCTGGGGTGGAAGGATGATGCGCCGCCGGCAAATTGACAGAGTCAATTTGGGCAGCATCATTTTGGCATCTTAAAAGCTACACGCGCCATGTGTTTCACACCCCGGCAGCACCGAAAAAGCGTGGAAAATCAACCTTTGCGCAACGCCTAGGAATATGTTCCACGTGAAACAACGTGGAAAAATTCAACGCCGTTTCCGCGCGATTATTGCCACGCAGGCGGCCACGGCTTGGGCAATATCCATCTCCGAGGTATCGATCACCACGGCATCACTGGCCGGCACCAGAGGGGCGGTGGCGCGCTTGCTGTCGCGCTCATCGCGGGCCCTGATGTCGGCCAGAACCGCCGCATAGCTCTCAACGCCCCCCAGCTCCCGGTGGCGGCGGGCGGCGCGCACTTCGGGGCTGGCGGTGATGAAGAGCTTCACCTCGGCATCGGGGCAAACCACGGTGCCGATGTCGCGCCCGTCCAGCACCGCGCCGGGCTTCTGCCGCGCAAAGGCGCGCTGGAGATCGAGGAGTGCGGCGCGCACCTCGGGGATCACCGCCACAACGGAGGCGGCTCCGCCCACCGCCTCGCCGCGCAGCTCCTCATCGCGGAAGGCTTGTGGATCAAGGGTTTTCGCGGCCCGGACGGCCGCGGCGCTGTCGGAGGGCGATGCACCCTCTTTCAGCACGCTCAGCGCCACCATGCGGTAGAGCGAGCCCGTATCGAGGAAGTGAAAGCCGAACTCACGCGCCAGGGCGCGCGCAATGGTGCCCTTGCCGGCGGCGGCTGGCCCATCGACGGCGATGATCATGCGGAAGCGGGCGCAAGCTTCGCCCCCAGCCCGTTCATCAGCCCGGTGAAATCGGGAAAGCTCGTCGCGATGAAGGCGCTGTCATCCACCGCGATGTCTTTCGCCGAAGAAAGCCCCATGACAAGGAAGGACATGGCAATGCGGTGATCCATATGGGTGATCACCATGCCGCCGCCCAACACCTTGCCGCCATCGACCTCCAGCCAGTCGCGGCCCGACCGCGTGGTGACGCCATTGGCCTGAAGTCCCGCCTCCACGGCGGCAAGGCGGTCGCTCTCCTTCACGCGGAGTTCCTCAAGGCCCTGCATGCGCGTGGTGCCTTCAGCAAAGGACGCCGCCACGGCGAGGATCGGATATTCGTCGATCATCGAGGGGGCGCGATCGGCAGGCACCGTCACGCCTTTGAGCCGCGAGGCTTTCACATGCAGGTCGCCCACCTCTTCGCCACCGGCCAAACGCCGGTTTTCAATCGAGATATTGCCGCCCATTTCGATGAGCGTGGTGATCAGGCCGGTGCGCGTCGGGTTCAGCATGATGTTCTCGATCACGATGTCCGAGCCCTCGCTGATCAGCGCCGCCACCATGGGGAAGGCGGCGGAAGAGGGATCGCCCGGCACATCCAGCGCCTGCGCCTTCAGCTCATGCTGACCTTCCAATGTGATATGGCGGCCATCGTCCTTCACCGTCACGGAAATCTTCGCGCCGAAGCCTTTGAGCATGCGCTCGGTATGGTCGCGCGTCGGCGTGGGTTCGATCACCGTGGTGAGGCCCGGCGTATTGAGCGCCGCCAGCAGCACCGCCGACTTCACCTGTGCGGAGGCAACGGGAAGCGTATAGGTTACGGGCACGGGATCCCTGGCGCCATGCAGCGTCAGCGGCAGGCGGCCGCCCTCCGCCGTTTCAAAGCGCGCGCCAAAGAGTTCCAATGGCTTGGTCACCCGGCCCATCGGGCGCTTGTGCAGCGAGGCATCGCCCTGGCAGGTGGCGGTCAAGGGTGTCGTGGCCATCAGCCCCATGGCGAGCCTGACGCCGGTGCCGGAATTGCCGAAGTCCAGCGGCGCGTCCGGGGATTTAAGCCCTGCAATGCCAACGCCTTGCACCCGCCACACGCCGTCATCGCCGCGCTTGACCCCGGCTCCCAGCGCCGCCATGGCCTTCGCCGTGTTGACCACATCCTCCGCCTCCAGAAGGCCGGTGATGCGCGTCTCGCCGATCGCCACGGCGCCGAACATCAGCGCCCGGTGCGACATGGATTTGTCTCCCGGCACGCGGATGCGGCCCTTGAGGTTCAAGGCTTTGCGGGAACGGAGCGGAAGCGGGGCTTTGTCGTGCATGGGCGGGGGAGTTACACGATTGGCGGCGGTGCTGTCATCCCCCGTCAGGCCTCCTCGATTGGTTTTTGACATTCCCCCACAAGCGTGGCATGGGAGCCGCCAATCCTCCCATTTTGACGCTGCTTTTCGAAAGGAAACCCCGTGGTCAAGGCTGAACTCGGAACCAAGCGCACATGCCCGTCCTGTGCCACGCGCTTCTACGACCTGATGAAGAATCCCATCGTATGCCCCAATTGCGGCGTCTCCTTCGTGGCGGCCGCCATTCTGCCGTCGAAGGGCGAAATGCCCTCAGCGCCGGTGCCCAAGCCGCAGCCCCGCGTGGTCGAGCCTGATGATGCGGAGCCGGCGGATGTCGAACTCGTCAGCCTCGAGGAGGCCGAGGAGCCCGATACCGGCGATGATGAAACCGCGGGCATCGAAGACGTCGATCTGGGCGAAGATGCCGGAGACGCGGAAGGCGAAGAAGACGATGCGTTCCTCGTCGAGGAGGAAGAAGAAGGCGACGGCATGACCGGCCTGATCGACGGCGGGCCCGCGGGCGGCAAGGAAGAAGAAGAGGAACCCTGATCCGTTTTTCGCTTGCTTGTTCGGCGCGGCGGAACTAGGTTCCGCCCCGCTTCGCCGCCCCCAAGCGGCGTTTTCGATGGAAATACGGGGTCATAGCTCAGTTGGGAGAGCGCTTGAATGGCATTCAAGAGGTCGGCGGTTCGATTCCGCCTGGCTCCACCACCATCTCCTCCGGCTTCAATTGATACGCCAGCAATCGTGATCTGTGCGCGTAGCCGCACTCAAGATCGCGGAAATTTCAAGCCGACCAGGCCGCGTGGCAGGAAGATGACGAATACGGCGAGGATCAGCCCCAGACCGATATCCCGCCAGTCTCCGATTTCGCGCATACCTTCATCGGCAAGCATGAGGATGGCGGCGCCGAGGATCGGCCCCCAAACGGATCCCATTCCGCCGACGACGATCATTGCCATCAGAAACAGCAACATCGACAGCGAAAACACGATCGGGCCAACAACCCCGAACTGCACGGCATAGAATGCTCCGGCCAATCCCGTAAAAAAGGCCGACAGGCCGAATACCCAGAGCTGATACTTGAACCTGCTGACGCCCCGCGACATGGCATAGTCCGGATTGTCGCGAAGTGCCTGGAATGCAAGGCCCAGCGGCCCCCGCATGACGACAATGGAGAAGACAATCGCCAAGCCAGCGAGAGCGAGGCCTACGTAATAGTGGGCAACATACCAATGCGACCCCAGCAATTTGCGAAATCCAAGATCACCGAAGCGGGAGAAGCCACGCACACCGCCAAACATCGGCATGCAGCCGGATGGAGGATTGGTGAAGCAGTCCGTGTCGTTGACGATGATCAGGTATATCACCTGCGCGATGGCAAGCGTCAGCAGCGCCACATAGGGGCCACGCAACCGGAGGCATGCAAGCCCGATGATGATACTCACGGCAACGGTGACCAGCCCTGCCGCCGGCATTGCGAGGATCATTGGCACAGCGAAATAATAGCCGAGCATGGCCGTGGCATAGGCGCCCACGGCGAAAAGCGCCATTTGCGCCAGGGAAAAGATACCCGCAACGCCGAGCACCAGATTCCACTGCGTGACGACGATGGCCCAGATAAAGAACAGCGTCATCTGCGTGATGACATAGCGTGTCCCGATAAACAGCGGCACCAAGGCCATGATGGCAATCAGCGCGAGGCAGGTGACAAAATCCCGGCGGAGCTGGGTCACAGACGCACCACCTGTTGACGGCCAAATATTCCATAGGGGCGCCAGATCAGCACGGCGATGACGATCAGCAGCAGGATGGCGAAGCTGTACTGCACGCCGAACAGATATGCGATGACCGCCTCAAGCAAGCCCAGAACGATTGCCGCGGATGCCGCGCCAAAAACATTTCCGAGCCCCGCGACAACGCAGATGACGAAGGCCTTGAGCATGGGATCGCCGCCCATATTGGGCAAAAGGCCGGAGAGCGAGCTGATCATGATGCCAGAGAGTGCGGCTAGCGCTCCGGAAAAGGCCAGGACCTGCGCATAGACCCACCCGATCCGCACGCCCATGAGTTGTGCCGCGTCACGATTCTGGGCCGTTGCCCGGATGGCGCGGCCGGTGCGCGTGCGGTTAAGGATGAAAGCGACCGCCGCCATCATAGCAACCGCAACGGCGAGAATGAGGATGTTCTGGTAGGGAATGTGAACGTTTCCGATGACGAGCGCGCCCGTCAGGTTGAGCGGCTGCGCGGCGGGCTGCGGCCCGAACAGCCGGAGAATCACATTTTCGAGAATGGCGCCGATGCCAATCGTCGCAATGAAGATCTGCGTTTCGAAATTGCGCGAAGCCAGCATGGGGCGCGCCGCAAGCAGATAAATGGCAAGCCCGAGAAATCCGCAGACGATCATCGCCGCGGCTACGCCAGCCAAACCGGGAAGCCCCAGCGCCGTCATCGCATAGAAGCAAACATAGCCACCGAAGGCGAGCAGAGCACCGTGGGCCATGTTGAGCATGTTGAGCGAGCCGTAGACGAGCGCCAGGCCCACCGTTGAAATCGCGTACATGGCGCCGAGTGTCAGGCCTGACGCGATGATTTGTACGATCACGTCCATGTCAGCCTCCCAGATAGGTTGCGAGGATTTCAGGGCGCGACAGGAATTCCGCACCGCTTCCGGACCAGGCGAATTCGCCATTGTCGAGAAGATGCAGCACATCGGCGATTTCCGCCGCGCGGCTGGCATTCTCCTCCACCATAAGAATGGTGCGGCCAGCCTTGCGGAGGGAAACGATCACTTCGTAGATCTGGTCAATGACGATGGGTGCCAGGCCCAGCGACGGTTCATCAAGCATGAGAATGCGCCCGCCTGTCATCAGGCCGCGGCCAATGCCCACCATCCGGCGCTCGCCTCCAGACAACGTGCTTGATATCTGGTTGCGCCGTTCCTTGAGTTTCGGCAGCAGGGCGTAAACTTCCTCAAGCCTGTGCGCCTCATGTGCCGCGGCTTCCGGCAGGTAGGCGCCCATGAGCAGGTTTTCCAAAACCGTCATGCCGGGAAAAAGCAGATCGCCCTGCGGCACATGCACGATGCCGGCGGCGACGATTTCATCCGCCCGCAACGTGTCGATCCGGGCACCCGCGAGGCTCACCGTTCCGGACCACGGCCGGATTAAGCCGGAAATCGCCCGCAGCAGCGTTGTCTTCCCATGGCCATTGGGCCCTATGAGGGCGGCGAACTGGCCTTCGCTCACCGTAAAGGAGAGATCATGGATCACCTTCTGGTAGCCGTATCCAACCGAAAGGCCTTCAACCTGAAGCAGAGCCGTCATTGCGCCCTCCGCTCCATCATCGCCTCAAGCCGCTTCGATGCGCCCTGACCCAAATAGACATCAACCACTGTCTTGTCCTTCGTGAGCCCATCGGGCGGACCCGCGTAGATGCTCTCGCCGTGATGCATGATGAGGACGCGCGTTGAAAGCTGCACGAGGAAGCGCATGACATGCTCTATCAGCATGATGGTGACGCCGCTTGCCGCGATCTTGCGCACAGCTTCCATCATCAGGTCAATTTCCTTCGGATTGAGGCCGCCCACCGGCTCATCCATGAGCAACAGTTTCGGCTGCGTGGCGATGGCGCCCGCAAGCATCAGCATCTTGCGATCAAGCACGGGCAGTTCTCCCGCGATCATCCTCCGTTTGGAAGACAGGCCCACGGCTTCAAGCGCCGCATCGGCCAATTCGTCTGTGAGTTTTCCGACACGAAGGCCGGGAAACCGCCGGTTGCCGCGGCCGAAATAGGCAGCGACGCGGACATTGTCCGCAACGCTCAGGGAATCAAAACAGGCATTGAGCTGAAACGTGCGGGCTATTCCCGCATGGCAGATCGCTTCCGGCGCCAGATGGGTGATGTCGCGGCCGCCAAAGATGACGCTGCCGGCGGTCGCGGGATTGAGCCCCGAGCAGACCTCGAACAGCGTCGTCTTGCCCGCGCCATTGGGGCCGCCGATTCCCAATACCTCACCCGGATAGACATCGAAGCTCAGGTTCTTGACCGCGGCGAGCGCGCCAAAATGCTTGCTCACATTCTTGCAGGAAAGCAAAGGCGCGCCGCCGCTGGCCATCATGTCATATCGATTCCGCTTACGCCTTCATCCAGGGCGGCAGCATGAATTTCGCCGTGTCATAAGGCATCGGCGCGATCAGCAGGCCGCCCTTGGCGGGATCCTGAATCTGCAGGAACTGGTGCGGCATGCCAAGCGAGGAGTCTTTCACTTGCGTTGGGTAGGAATAGGCCGCCTGTTCCTGCGGAATGAAGCGCGTGGTGCCCGCAACACCGCGCCAAATGAGCGAGCGCATGCGATCCGCCACCTTGCGGTTCTGCGCATCGTTGCCAGGCTCACCGGTTCCGCCGGCAAGGCTTGCCGCGGTTGCCCAGACATAGCAGCCGTCATAGGGCTGCGCGCCGCTGTTATGGCCTGCGTTTTCACCGAATTTCGCCTTGTACCGCTTTTCAAACGCCGAACCGATCTCATCCTGCAGCGCGCCAACGACTGTCGCATAGACAACACCTTTCGATGCATCCTTGGCGATATCGCGGAAGGCCGGGATCGAGGGGCCATATTGCATATAGATGAGGCTATTCGTCGGGTTGGGAACGAACTGCACCATGAATTGCGCAAGGTCGGCGGGCAGGAAATGGGTGACCGCGATGACGGCCGGGGGATCCTGCCGGATCTTGGCGAGCGTCGGGCCCCATTCGGAAATGGGCACATTCACCGTTTCGAACAGGCTGATCTCCCAGCCAAAGTCTTTCGCCTTTTCCTTGATGGCGTTGGCAATATTGGCGGCATAGACGCCAGCCGAAAGGATCACCGCCATCTTGTTGTTGGCGCGCTTGTAACTGCCCGCCTCTTCAAGCTGCTGCAGGAATTTTAGAAAGCCAGGGCCGTACCAGTATTCGGCGGGATCGCCCTGGAAGGAGCCGAAATATTTTTCGGGATCGGACTTGATGAGATTGTTGTGGCCGATCGTCGTGTCGTAGTGAACATAAACGATGCCGGAGTCGGCGATCACATCCTGGATGGCGGCACCGGAACCAATATTGTAGCCGTTGATGACCGCATGGACCGAGTGCCGGTCAATGAGGCGCTGCACGGCCTGCACGTTGGTGGCATCGCCCATTTGCTTGGTGTCTTCGAAATAGGGCTCAAGCGGGCGGCCGAGGATGCCGCCGAGCGCGTTGATTTCCTCGCATGCCAGTGTCAGGCCGTTCTTGAATTCCACTCCGTCGGCGGCGGCGAAATCGGTGAGCGGCGCCGCCTGGCCCACGGGAATCGGATCGCCTGCGGCGCGGGCGCCGTCATTCATTGCCGCAAGCATCGCGGCACTCCCGCCAAGCGCTGCGGCTCCTTTCAGAAAGTTGCGGCGACTCGGAATAATGTTGGGCCTTGAAAGTTTCGTTTCCATTCCTGTTTTCCCTCGTTTTGATTGTTACTTGATACCCGAAAGCAATTCGGCGGCCTGGGCGATCAGTGAAGCCTGATGGGGTTGCAGATCCTGCTGGCCCCAATCAGCCATGAGCGGCGCCCAAGGGTCCGCAACCCCCGTGTGGACGCCGGACATCTCCTCCAGCACCGCAAGCCCGCAATAGGGAACATACATGGCCGAGTAGCCGCCTTCGTGAGTCATGACGAGGCGCCCGCCGCACAATTCGTCCGCCGCCTCAAGCAGCATTTTCGTCATGGTGCGATAGGCATCCGAAGAGATCATCATGCGGCCGAGCGGATCAACGCCTGAGCCATCAAAACCCGATGGCACAACGATCAATTCCGGCCTGAACTTGCGCAACGCGGGAATCACCACCTTGCGGAACGCTTCCACATAGGCCCCGTTGCCGCTCCCGGGGGGAAGCGGAATATTGATGTTGTATCCCTTGCCGGCCCCCTCGCCCGTTTCGGCAAGGCCTCCTGACTTGGCAGGGAAGAGATTATCCTGGTGCAGCGAAATGGTGAGCGTTGAAGGATCGCTGTAAAACGCCGATTGCGTGCCATTGCCATGATGAACATCCCAATCCACCGTGGCGACGCGGCCAATCCCGTGCACCGCGCGCGCATGCATGATGGCGATCACCGCGTTGCCGAACAGGCAGAAGCCCATGCCGAGCTTGGCTATGGCGTGGTGGCCGGGTGGCCGGATCAATGCGTAGGCGTTCTTCACCTTGCCGGTGATCACCGCATCAAAAGCCACCATGGCGCCACCGGCGGCGAGCTGGGCAATCTCGAAACTGCCTGTGCCGAATGGCGTGAGCGCGCCCGTATCGCCGCCTGACCCCGCGCTCATTTCCTTGATGCGGGCGATATAGTCCGGCGTATGAAAACGGCCGATCTCCGCCTCTGTCGCATAGCGCGGCTTCAGGGGAATGAGATGGTCGAGAAGACCCGAAACTTCGATCAGGTTGCGGAGCCGCCGCTTCGTTTCGGGATTTTCGGCATGTTCGCCGGGCTGGACAGTCAGGCTCGGCGGAAACACCTGGGCCCAGTTCCACGTGTTGTGCCACATGTAAAGTTCGTGAAAAACAAACCCCGTCGCCATCCGCGCGCCCCGCAACAAATCGTCCAGCGCTGCAATGCTGTCATTGCGGATCGCATCTGTCCCGCCCCTGACGGGTAACGGCGCTTCCGTCGAACCACCCAAAGGGGTGGGCTACTGCCACTGCCCCGGCTGCGACTTTCCCATGCCTCCAAGACCCAGTTCCTGAAGGCGCAGCACGGCCTGCGTCCTGTTGGAAACACCCAGCTTGCCGAAGATGTTTTTGAGGTGCCATTTCACCGTATCGGGCGCAAGCGCGAGGTTGCGGGCGACATCGCGATTGCTCTGACCATGGGTGAGCAGCCGCGCCACCTCAGCCTCGCGGGCGCTGAATTGCGGCCTTCCCCGCGCCGGCTGACGCGGCATCGATGGGTGAGTTTCACCATCGGCCATCAATGCCGTGACGAAGGTGCCGATATTGCCATTCATCTTCCAGGACGGGATGCGCTCGCGGCCAAAGGCAATGACGTCCTGAAATGCCGGCCCTTCCTCGATCAGGCTTCGTACGGCCCGTTGCGGCGCCATGAGGGATATGGAATCGACGAGCGCCGCCAGCGCCGAAAGAGCATCGCCCGCCCGGTAGGCGGCAATCGCCGCGACAGCGCGCACCTGCGCGAAGCGCCTGAGCCTGCCATCGCGGCGCTGGCGCTCGGCCAGGCGATCAAGAATGCGGAGCGCCGCTTCCGGGCGCTCCTCGGCAATGAGCAGCCGCGCGAAGGCCAGATGTTCCGGCTCGCTCGCGGGCCGCATCGAACGTTCGGAAGCGATCCACGAATCATCGATGCCGCGCGCCTTGAGAACCATGCGCCCCGCCAGAACGTCACCGCGCGACAGCAGCAGCTTGACCCGTTCATGGAGCGCTGTCGCGAACAGGCGGCGGTAGCGGTTCTGCAAGCCCTGCCGTTCGGCGCGTTCGAGAACCGTGAGCGCCTCATCGTGCCGCCCATGGGCCATGGCAAGCCGCGCCACATGGAGCTTGCAACTCATGTCATGGACGACGAGGCCGCATTCCTCGATGATCTGTCGGTGCTGCTGCAGCAGGTTTTCTGCCGCCGCGAGATCATTCCACTCGTAAAGCAGCTCCACCTCGAAGACACCGACCATTGCTTCGGCATAGGAGCCAGTGCCCAGCTCATCGCGCGCATGTTTTGTGGCGCGGGTAAACAGATCGTGGGCGGCGCGCAAGTTTCCGGCGGATTTTTCGATGAGGCCAAGAATGAGATCCGAATAGACGATGCCGAAAACCGACTGCACCTGCTGGTGTGACTCACGCCCCCGCATGCAGGCAAGCCGCGCCGCTTCAAGATCACCCATCGAATAATGGCAGAAGCCCAGAACATTGCCGAGCGTGCCCTTGGCGAAATGCTGATTTTCAGGAAACCGCGCCAGCCAGCGCGTGGCAAGCCGTGCCGCCGTCGCCGAACGGTCCGCCGCGCTGATGACTCCCGCCGTAAGTGCCTGCAATTCGGCGCGAAATTCATCGGCATCGCGGGGTTGCAGGCGGCCATTGCGTTCGCTCTCGCTGATCGCGTTACGCGCCAACTTGAGGATCGATGCGGCGGGGCGCGGGCGGCTCATATGGAAGAGCACCCACACCTGCGCGAGCTGCAGCCTGGGCCGCGTAGCGACGAGTTCAGCCGGCAGGTTGTTCAGCCATTCACTGACCCGTGTGATGTGACTCTGCATGATGAGGGGCATGCAGCAGGATTCCACAAGATCCGCCGCGAGCTCGCGATTACCCGCCGCGAGCGCGTGATGCACCGCGTCATTGGTGAGATCATGTTGTGACAGCCATTCGGCGGCCTTCAGGTGAAGCGAAGCGACTTCGGCGGGCCAGCGCTTCACCAGAAGCGACCGTAACAGTTCCGAAAAAAGATGATGATAGCGGAACCACGTCTGGTCGCGATCCAGCGCAACGAGAAACAAATTGGCGGCCCCGATCACGCCGATCATCGTCTCGCCGTTTCCCGTTCCCGTCACATGATCGGCAAGCGGGGCGGAAAACCGTTCGAGGATCGAGGTCTTCAGCAGGAAGCTGATGGTTTCAGCGGGAAGCCGGTCGAGTACGTCGTGAACAAGGAAATCCGCAATGTCGCGGTCCGTGCCGGAAAAGCGGCGCACAAATTCGGCGCGGTCCGACCGGTCGGCGAGCGACAGGGACGCAAGCTGCAGTCCCGCAATCCAGCCTTCGGTACGATGCTGCAATGCCACCACATCGGATGCCGCAAGATCCAATGCGCGTGCGTCGTTAAGGAATTGCTCTGCCTCGGCAAGCGAGAAACGCAGGTGCGAATCATCAATCTGCAACATGTGGCCCTTGACGCGCATGTTGGCAACGCGAAGCGGAACCGCGCCGCGCGTGGCCAGAACGAGATGAAAGCCCTGCGGCGCGTAGGCCAGAAGGGTGTCGAGGAAATTGCCGATCTCGGGCGAGACGAGATGGTGGCAATCGTCGAGAACCAGGAAGAGGTCCTGCGTCCGGTTGCTCAAGTCGTTAATGAGCGTGGTGAGGATCGAATCGACGGGCAACACCGGACTCGAGCGGAGAAGCGCAATCGTGCTGGCTGCAAGCAGCGGATCGACCCGATTGAGCGCAACAACGAAATATTCAAGAAACCGGCCCAGGTCATTATCCTGCGCGTCGATGGACAACCATCCAGCGGAGGTTCCCAGCGTGCGCAGATGCTGCACCCATTGAGCAAGCAGGGTGCTCTTGCCGAAACCCGCCGGGGCTGACACGAGCAATACTTTTGCGCCGGCGGCGGCCTCCAGCCTGCACATCAGCGCGTCCCGCGCGATGAGATTAGCGCCGAGGACCGGCGGGCGGAGTTTCGTTTCTATGAGCAAGAACAACGCTCACTGTGAGTTTCCATCAGCATATGCACACGTTAAGCGGTATTACAATCTGCCGAATAACGGCTCAAGCAGGCGGTAGCAGGCATCGCGGGCCTCGTTGGCGGAAATCTGGCGGGAATCGATGCTCCACTCCAGCCAGAGCCCGTCCACCAGCGAGATGAACATCATGGCGATGAAGGGCACATCGGCGTTGACGCCGCGCTCGCGCGCCAGTGCCGAGAGCGCCGCCTCCACGCCGCTGCGGTAGCGGGCATATTGTTTGCGATGCATTTTGAGAAGGGCGGGGTTGTTGGCGATCTCGCCCCACAGCGCCAGCCAGATGCGCTGGCTGCCGTGGTGCGCTGCATCGCGCCCGAAGACGGCATCAATGATTGCCGCGATATGGCTCTGCCCGCTACCTTCCGGTTTTTCCAACACGGAGAGCAGGCGGCCGATCATGGTTTCATAGACAGCCGCCAGCAACCCATCCTTTGATCCGAAGTGATGAGTGATGAGGCCGCGTGACACATCTGCTTCGGCGCAAATCTGGTCGATGGTGAAGCCGAGAATGCCGCCCCTTGCGAGACAGGCCAGCCCGGCCTCGATCAGATGCGCGCGCCGTTCTTCCGGCGCGATGCGGCGGAAGCGGGGTTCGGATTTTGCAGGCTTTGATTTTTTCATGCAGGAAAGCGGCGCGGCCGAAACCGCGCCGCGCAAGTTCTATGCCTTGGTGAATTGCGTGGGGTCAGGATGCCCGTCGGCGAGAATGACGGGCTTGAACGTATCGTCATGGATCACCAGCAGCGGCTCGAAGCAAATGAAAATGAAGCCGCCGGAATCCTCCATCAGATCTTCCATGCGGTTGAAGATGGTTTTGCGCTTCGCATCATCCTGTTCCACGAGGCCTTGCTGATAGAGGTCCTCGAACTCCTTGCTGTCGAAGAACGACCAGTTGTAGACGCCGATCTGATCGGGCCGGAACCATACCAGATTCTCCGTTGGATCAATGCCGCCGGCAAAATCCATCAGCACCAGCTCAAGAGTTTTGTAGGCGTCGCCTTTTGTCTTGTCGCCCAGGGCCCAATAGGCTGCGTCCTCGGTGGGCTGGATTTCAACCGTGATGCCCGCATCGGCGAGGCTTGCCTGAATGATCTGGGCGATGGCCTGCGAGGTGGAATCGGTGAGCGTCACCAGGTTGAGCGAAAGACCGGACACGCCGGCCTCGGCCAGCAAGGTCTTGGCCTTGTCGACATCGCGCACGGCAATATTGTTTTTCGCCCGCGCGAATTTCGTGCCCGGCTGCACAACGCCCGCGGAACGCTGCACCAGCCCATCGAATGCGCCCTGCAGCACGGCATCGCCGTCATAGGCATACTGAACGGCCTGCCGCACCTTCAGGTCCTTGAGCTTGGGGCTGTTCATGTTGATGGTGAGCCAGATATAGCGGGTCGATTGCGCCTCGATGAGGGTGGCGCCTTTCGGCATGGCCGCCTTCAGCTGCTTCACCGCATTCACGGCAACGCGCGTATAGTCAAAGGCATCGGCCTCATAAGCCAGCAGTGCTGCCTGATCGTCAGCGACGATATAATATTCGATGCGGGAGAAGGCAGGCTTGGGACCCGTCCAGTCGGGGTTTGCCACCAGCGTCACCTTCTGGTTCTGCTCCCATTTGTCGAGCAAATAGGGGCCGCACTGCGCGGGGATCGTGGTGGTGTAGCTGCCGCCCGCCTTTTCCACCGCCGCCTTGCACACGATATGGCCGCCATAATAGGGCAGCGCGATCACCCAGAAAGGCTTGAACGGTTCAGTGAGGTGGATAATGCCGGAGCGGGCATCCACCACTTCGACATGATCGAGCTTTTCAAACTGATAGGCCCAGGCGGAATCCGTGCCCTTGATGCGCTCGAAGGAGAATTTTACATCTTCCGCCGTGACCGGCCCGAAGCCGTTGTTCCATTTGAGGCCATCGCGGAGCGTGAAGGCGATGGTCTTGGGATCGGTCCACTCGATCTTTTCCGCCCCCCAGTTCGACGTTTCATTGCCGTCGCGGATATCGCCCAGGCGGATCAGGGTGATCTGCGTGCAGCGGGGGATGATGTCATCCAGTTCACCGATGATGCCCTTGGGGTCCAGCACCTGAAAATCCGCCAGCGCCCGCAAGCGCAGCGTATCGCCATCGGCGGACCATGCGAGCTTTGGGCCCAGCGCCAATCCTGCAAACAAGGCGCCACCGGCCTTGATCAGCCCGCGGCGGTCGGTTCTCCATGCGTCTTTCATTGTTTCCTCCTTTATGTTGGTTGCGCAGTCACGTCGGCAAAATGGCAGCGCACGCCGCGCCCCGTGGGCGTGGTTCTCAACTCCGGTTTTTCCTGGCGGCAGCGGTCCTGCGCCATGGCGCAACGGGTATGGAACTCGCATCCCGAGGGACGCCGCAGCAGGCTTGGGATTTCGCCCCGGATCGCCAGATCGGCGCGGCGCTTGCGGGGATCGGGCTTGGGCTCCGACGCAATCAGGCTTTTCGTATAGGGATGAAGGGGCGCGCGAAACACCTGCCGCGTCGGGCCTGTCTCGACCAGCCGCCCCAGATACATGACGGCGATCCTGTCCGTCACATGGCGCACCAGCGCCAAATTATGCGTGATGATGAGATAGCTGAGAGAGAGCGAGGCTTTCAGGCTTCCCAGCAGATTGAGAATTTCGCCCTGCACGGAAACATCAAGCCCCGCCGTCGGCTCATCGGCGATGACCAGTTGCGGATTGAGCGCCAGGGCCCGCGCCACGCCTGCCCGCCGCGCCTGGCCGCCTGATAATTCATGCGGATAGCGCGCCGCGAGTGAGGGGGAAAGGCCGACGCGCGACAGCAGTTCTCCGGCCTTGGCGCGGCGGTCTTCCACCGCAACGCCATTGATGATGAAGGGCTCGGTAATCGCCGAGCCTATGGTCATGCGCGGGCTGAAGGAGGCGACCGCATCCTGAAACATCATGGCCGATGCGCGGCGCATGCGGGTGAACGCAGCTTGTGTTGAAAGCGCCGCGCCATCGAACTCCATCGTGCCGCCTGAAATGGGCATGAGGCCCATCACGGCGCGGGCCAGCGTTGTCTTGCCGGATCCCGATTCACCGACGATGCCGAAGGTCTCGCCCTTGTCCATCGCGAGGCTTACCTGATCGAGAATGTTCAGGCTTCCGGCCTTCCACGGCAACAGGCCGCCGGACAGCGGCAGGCTCACGCTCACGTCTTTCACCTCAAGGAGCGCTGTCATGGCGAAATCTTGTGACACAGGCCGCCGTGCAGCGGCGTGACGTTGATCCACGGCGGCGGCTCTTCGCGGCAGCGATCCGAGGCGATGCTGCAACGGTCGGCGAAACTGCATCCGGCGGGCGGATGAATGAGATCGGGTACGCGGCCCGGGATGGTGGGAAGAGCATCCGTCTCTTCTTCGAGATGCGCCGGATCGCAGGCGATGAGCGCGCGCGTATAGGGGTGAACGGGAGCATGAAAGATATCCATGACCGGGCCCGCCTCCACCACTTCGCCCGCATACATCACATAGACGGTGTCGCAGAGTTCGGCGATGACGCCCAGATGATGCGTGACCACGATGATGGCGCCATCATAGTCATTGCGGAGTTCGCGCAGCAGATGAATGATCTGCGCTTCCATCGTGACATCGAGCGCGGTGGTCGGTTCATCCGCCACCAGCACCTCGGGCTGCATGAGAAGCGCCGCGGCAATCGACACGCGCTGGCGCATGCCGCCCGACAGTTCATGCGGGAAACGGCGGAGGCACAGGGCCGGATCGGGAATTCCCACCCGCTTCAATATGGCTTCGGCGCGCGCCATTTTTTCAGCGGCGGAATTTTCGAGATGATATTGGAAATCGACAAGCTGCGTGCCGATGGTGAAGACCGGATTGAGCGATGTCATGGGGTCCTGAAACACCATGGCGATATGGCGGCCGCGAACGGCGCGCTGGGCCTTGCGCGGCAGGGTCAGGATATCGTGGCCCTTGAGCCTCACAGCGCCGGAAGTGACTTCGGCATTGGCATTGAGGAGATTGATGATCGCCGAGGCGAGCGTGGACTTGCCGCAGCCGCTCTCGCCCATGATGCCGACCACTTCGCCCGCATGCGCCTCCAGGCTGGCGTGGCGGAGCGCCTGGACGCTGCCTTGCCCGGTGCGATAGGCAATCGAAAGATCATCGACCGATAGCAGCACGTCCCTCATCTGGGCCCCCGCGTCTGCAGCTTGGGGTCGAGCGCGTCCCTAAGGCCTTCGCCGAGGAAGGTGAAGCCCAGCGTGGCGAGAACGAGTGCCAATCCTGCGGCAATGACCATGGTGGGCGCGGCGCGGAGCGAGGTGTATCCGTCATAGAGGATGTTTCCCCATGACGGCGTGGGCGGCCTGACGCCGAGGTTGAGATAGCTCAGGCCCGCTTCCAGCATGATGACGACGGGAATATCCATGCTGAGCACGATCACCAGCGGCCCTATGACGTTGGGCAGGAGATGCACCAGCATGATGCGCGCTGCCGAAGCGCCCATCGCGCGCTCAGCAAGCACAAAGTCGCTGGAGCGCAACGTCAGCGTCTGCGCCCGGATCAGCCGCGCATAGCCTGGGATCGAGACGAGAATGATGACGAAGATCAGCGTGCCGGTTCCGGGCCCCAGCACCGTGATGACGGCAAGGGCGAACATGATCATCGGCAGCGAACTCATGGAATCGAAAAGAAGTACCAGGATCGCATCCAGCCAGCGCGGGCCGAAGCCGGCTGTCAGTCCCAGAAGCAGGCCGCAGAAGCCCGCCGAGGTGGTCGAGAACACGGCGATGAAGAGCGCCGTGCGCGCGCCATAAATCAGGCGCGACAGCGTATCGCGCCCCAATTGGTCGGTGCCTGCCCAGTGCGACAGGCCGGGCGGCAGGAACTTGTGCATGACGTCGATCTTCACCGGATCATAGGGCGCGAGCCACGGCGCGAAGAGCGCCATCACGGCGAAGCCCAGGACCAGAATGGTTCCCATGCGGCCCATCGGATCCCTGAGCAGCGCGCGGAGTGCGGGCGAGCGGAAAATCGCTTCAGCTGCGGAGAACATCGCGCACCCTTGGATCGAGCCTGGCGATCAGCAGATCGGCCAATGTGACAACAGCGAGATAGAAGGCCGTCATCACCAGAACCGTGCCCATCACAACAGGATAATTCCGTTTCTGCACGGCGGCGGTGATGAGCGTGCCAATGCCCGGCCGCGTGAACACGGTTTCGACGAATACCGCGCTCGACAGAATGCTGCCGAGCCCCACCGCGATGATCGAAATGGCAGGAATGATGGCGATGCGCAGCGCGTATTTGTAGACAACGCGCGATTCCGGCAGGCCGAAGGCCCTTGCGGTGCGGATATGGCTTTGCCCCATCACCTCCAGCATCGCCGCGCGCACCATGCGGGCGAGATAGCCGACCCAGCCCGCACCGATGGCAAAGGCCGGCATCAAGAGCGCCAGAAACTGGCTCCACAGATTCCCCGCTTCGCCGGCACCGATGGCCGGCAGCCATTGCAGCCACACCGCGAAAATCAGCAGGGCATAAATGGCGATGACGAAAGAGGGCACGGCAATGACGCTCACCGAGAGAATGCCCAGCAGGCGGTCAATGAACGTGCCGCGATAGACGACGGCCGCGCATCCCAGCGCGATCCCCAGAACAAGCGCCCAGCTCAGCGCCGCCACGCCCAGAATGAGCGTTTTCGGAAACACCTCGGCGATCTCGTCGAACACCGGGCGTTTCGACCACACGTCGTAGCCAAGATCGCCGGTCAACGCATTGCGGAAGAAGCGGTAGACCTGAACGGGAAGTGGCTGGTCCAATCCCATGCGCTCGGTCAGTTGCTGCTTGAGTTCGGGCGTTGCGCGGGGGCCAAGCCCCAGAGAGGCGGGATCGCCCGGAACCAGAAAGACCATCGCATACATCGCCAGCATCACCGTGAAGAGGATCAGCAAGGCCAGAAGAATGCGCTTGATCGCATAGTTCAGCACCGGATCGACGCGCCTCCGCTTGGGTGAACGTCTGGGTGAAGACGGTCAAACCATGTCACGTTTGAACCTCTCGTTCCACCTGCGTTCGAAGATGGGTGCGCCATCCTCGAAGACTTCAAGGTGCATGCCGACAATGAAATGGGTGGCTGTTGACGTCATGCTGCCGGTGCTGTGATGCACGATCGTGCCATGCGGACGCCTGAACTCGATGCGGAAATCCGTTTCAACCTTGGCCGACAGGGGATCGCCATCGGTGATCGTATAGCGCGATAGGCCCTCGCAGATTTGCGTCTGCCGGATGTCGGGAATCTCCTGCGCCAGTGTCCAGCGCGGGAAATCGACGGTGATCTTCCCCGACAGCAAATCCCGCGTGACGCTGCGGCGGTGTTTGCGTTCGAAAGGAATGGCGATGGACTCAACATCAGGCGCCTGCTCGGGCTCGGCAAAAGGCCGAAGCTTCTTGTCCTCCACGGCTGGCGGGCGGACGGGAAGTTCGAGCCAGCTTTTTCCCGCTGTGATGGTGAGCGTTGCGAGGTCTGGCGAAGGCCAGGCAATCGGCCAATAGGTGGTGGAGATCGAAACGGCGATGCGGTGGCCCTTCGGGAATACATGCGCGATGTCGTCAAGATCCACCGTGGCGCGATAGATCTTGCCCGGAACCAGCGGCTTGGCGTGCTCATGGCTGTCGCGATGGGTGAGATTGAGAAAGCCCACCGTGACACGGGTGGAACTGCCATCAGGCGCCACATCGTTGAGCCTGACGGCCACCAGCGCCTGCGGCTTGTCGGATGAAAACTCGAGATGAAGCTGCGGCGCGCCGAGGATCTCCGTCTTGCGCGTCAGGGCTGCGCTGGTGAAGACGAGCGATCCGCCATCATCCTCGCGCTGGTCCACCGCCCAGTCGGCATCCTCGCCATAGCGCCCGACCTCGCCCGCACCCGCACCCACCCACAGCGGCGAACAGATGGAGAGCTTGCGCACAGCGCCTTTCCGCCCCGACAAGGTGCCGTCCGCACCCAGAACATGCTTTTCCAGCCTGATGCGCGGCGACGGCCAGCTTTTCTCCGCCACCCAGCGGCCGGGCCGTTCGAGATAGCAGGTGCGGGGCGGTACGGAGTCCTGCATCCACACACGATACATCGGCTCTTTCATGATGCCGGTGTCGATGCCCTTGAGCCAGTGATCGAACCAACGGAGCGCTTCCTGCAACCAGCCGATCGAGGGCGCCACCGCCGCATCCTGCGGATAGGAATGCGCCCATGGCCCCACCAGCCCCATGCGGGGGCCGCTCAGTTTTTCCAGCAGGCGCGGCACGCTTTCGGAATAATTGTCGGCCCAGCCGCTGACGGCATAGACGGGAATCCTGATCTTGGAGAAATCCTCGCAGACCGATCCCTGTTTCCAGAAGGCATCACGCCGCTGGTGGCGCATCCACTTCAGGATCCACGGCGTGTTGTGGGCGATCCGCTCCCGCCACATCTCATGCCAGCGATCACCGACGATCTCCGGATCGGGCGGCAGGTCATTGTGCGCGAACATGGTGGAGGACCAGTCGAAATTGTCTTTCGACAGGCAGCCGCCCACCCAGTGAATGTCGGTGGCGTAACGATCGTCAGTCGAGCCGACCGTGATGATGGTCTTGAGCGCAGGCGGCTGGCGTGCCGCGATCTGCAGCGCATTGAAGCCGCCCCAGGAAATGCCGAACATCGCGACTTTGCCGTCACACCAGTTCTGCTTGGCGATCCAGGCGATGGCCTCGCAGCCATCCTTCTGCTCCTGCACCGTATATTCATCATCGATCAGCCCATCGCTGTCGCCGGTGCCGCGAATGTCGAGACGGATCGAGGCATAGCCGTGGCCCGCGAAATACATATGCATGCCTTGATCGCGCAGCCTTGTGCCGTCACGCTTGCGGTAGGGGATATATTCAAGAAGGGCGGGAACGGGGTGTTCATCCGCATCCGCGGGCAGCCACATTTTCGCGGCCAGCCTGGTTCCATCCTTCAATTGGACAAAGAGATTCTCGACGATTTTCACATCGCGTGGAAAATCTGTCCGGACCTTTGCCACCAGGCGCTCCCTGCTCTTGTTGAACGACCATATAATAAGCTATGGTGACTGGCAAGATGGCAAGAAATCCCCGTTACGACATTCTCTTCGAGCCGGTGCGGATTGGCCCCGTCACGGCGCCCAACCGGTTCTATCAGACGCCGCATGCCATCGGCATGGGGATGACGCGGGTGCAATCTTCCGCCGCCGTGCGCGGCATCAAGGCGGAAGGCGGCTGGGGCGTGGTCTGCACGGAATATTGTTCCATTGATCCCAGTTGCGATGACTCGCCCTTCGGCTTCCTGAGGCTCTGGGATGACCAAGACATGCGGGACGTGGCGAAAATCGCCGATGCCATTCACGCCCATGGCAGCCTGGCCGGGATTGAGCTGTGGCATGGCGGCTCGCATGGCGCCAACCGGCAGACGCGGGAGCCGCTGCTCGCACCCTCCGCAAGGCCCGGCATGTTCAGCCCCATCGCCACGGCGCGCGCCATGGACAAGTCCGACATCCGGAGTTTCCGCCAGTGGCAGCGCCAGGCGGCGCTTCGGGCCAGGCAGGCGGGTTTCGACATTGTCTATGTCTATGCCGGGCATGACTATCTGCCGTTTCAGTTTCTCTCGCGCCGCCTCAATACACGTAGCGATGAATATGGCGGAACGCTTGAAAACCGCGCCCGCCTGATCCGCGAATTGCTTGAGGATACGAAAGACGCCGTGGGCGATACATGTGCCGTGGCCTTGCGCCTCTCCGTCGATGAACTGCATGGGCCTAAAGGCATCACCTCGGAAGCGGAAGGCCGCGATACCGTGGCCTTGCTGGCGGAATTGCCCGATCTCTGGGACGTGAATGTCTCGGGAAGCCTCGGCAATGACTCGCGCAGTTCGCGCTTCTCGGCGGAAGGTTTTCAGGAACGCCACGTCGCCTTCGTCAAATCCCTCACCAGCAAACCTGTCGTGAGCGTCGGGCGGTTCACGTCTCCCGATACGATGGTGAGCCAGATCAAACGCGGCATTCAGGATTTGATCGGCGCCGCCCGGCCTTCCATTGCCGATCCTTTCCTGCCGCGGAAAATCGCCGAGGCACGCGAGGATGAAATCCGCGAATGCATCGGCTGCAATATCTGCCGCTCCGCCAACAATGAAGCCGTGCATATCCGCTGCACGCAGAATCCTACCATGGGCGAGGAATGGCGCAGCGGCTGGCACCCCGAGCGCATTGCGCCGCGCCACGCCGATGAGAAAATTCTGGTCGTGGGTGGAGGGCCATCGGGTCTTGAGGCGGCCCTGGCGCTCGCCAAACGTGGCTATGGCGTGATGCTGGCGGAGAAAGGCAATCAGCTTGGCGGCCGCCTGCTGCGCGAGGCATCGCTTCCCGGCCTCGGCAACTGGATCAGGGTGCGTGACCACCGCGAATATATGCTGACGAAATTTCCCAATGCAGAGATTTTCCGGGGCAGCGCCTTGACGGCGGACGACATTGCCGATCTCGCTGTTCCGCATGTGGTGCTTGCGACCGGCAGCACCTGGCGGCGCGACGGCATCGGCGTCATCGGTGAGGAAACGGTAGAGCTCTCCGGCATCCTTACGCCCGATGATGTGTTCGCGGGTGCTGCCGTTGAAGGGCCCGTCATCATCTATGACGACGAACATTATTTCATGGGCGGCGCATTGGCTGAACGGCTGAAACGCGAAGGGCATGATGTGACACTCGTCACCCCCGCGCCCATCGCCTCCTCCTGGACGGCCTATACGGACGAACAGGCTTTCGTGCAGAAACGCCTTCTGGAACTGGGTGTCACGATCAAGCCGTTGCTCGCCGTGTCGGGATCTGATGGGCAGATAGCCAAGTTTGCCTGCGTCTACACAGGCCGGGAAACGTCATTGCCCTGCGGCACCCTGATTTCCGTCACCGGCCGCCTGCCAGATGACAGTCTCTATCATGACCTCAAGGCGCGGGCTGATCTCTCCTTCCAGATTCTCACGCGCATCGGCGATTGCCTGGCGCCGGGGCTCATCGCCGATGCTGTCTACAGCGGGCACCGCTTTGCGCGGGGGTTCGGCGGAACGGAACCGGCGCGGAGCACGCGCATTGAAAGGGTGACATCATGACGGATGGCCGCGAAAGCCGGCGCGCCCGGAGGCCCGCCCGCACCAGCGGCGGCATCGTGCAGCGTCCGTGGAAGCAGCCAGTCAGGCCCTATGCGGCCATTGAGGTTCTGCATTCCGACCAGATCATGGCCATCCATGAAACCGCCCTGACCATTCTCCAGGAGATCGGCATGCGGGTGCTTGAACCGCAGGCGCGGTCGCTCTACCGCTCGGCAGGCGCGGAGGTTGATGAGGCTGATATGCGGGTGCGTTTTCCGCCCGGAATGATCAGTGAGCGGATTACATCAGCGCCATCGCACTTCGAAATCGCCGCCCGCAACAGGGCGCGCAATCTGAAGATCGGCGGAAGCCATTGCCTGTTTTCATCGGTGGGCGGCCCTGCTTACGTCATGGACCGCGACAAGGGCAGGCGTGCTGGCACCTATGCCGAAATGTGCGACTACCTGAAGCTGGTGCAATCTCTCAACATCATCCATCAGGAAGGCGGCGGACCATTTGAGCCACTTGATCTTCCCGCCGAGACCCGCCATCTCGATCTCTATTATGCTGAGATTACCCTGCTCGACAAAAACTGGCAGCCGCAGGGTCTGGGCCGCGAACGTGCGCTTGATGCCCTGGAAATGGCGGCCATCTCCCTTGGGCGCACCCGGGAAGAATTGAAGCACAAGCCGGTCTTCACCGCCGTCATCAATACCAATTCGCCCTTGCAGCTTGATATTCCGATGGCCGAGGGGTTGATCACATTTGCCGAACACGGCCAGTGCAACATCATCACGCCCTTCACATTGTCGGGCGCCATGTCTCCTGTCACCATCGCCGGCGCTCTGGCGCAACAGCATGCCGAAGCGCTGGCGGGAATAGCGCTCACCCAGATCGTGCGGCCCGGCGTCCCCGTCATGTATGGCGGCTTCACCTCGAACGTCGACATGAAATCAGGAGCGCCCGCCTTCGGTACGCCGGAATATACGCTCGCCGCACAGGCCTCGGGGCAATTGGCAAGGCTGATCGGCATACCCTTCCGCTCAAGCAACGTTACCGCGGCAAATGATGTGGATGCGCAGGCCGCCTATGAAAGCGGCATGTCGCTGTGGGGCAGCATGATGGGCGGCGCGCATCTGATCATGCATGCGGCGGGCTGGCTGGGCGGCGGCCTCATCGCCTCGTTTGAAAAGCTCATCATCGATGCCGAGATGCTGCAGATGATGGCCGCCTATTTCGAGCCGATCGAAGTCAGCCACGAGACGCTGGCCCTCGACGCAATCCGCGATGTCGGCCCGGCGGGCCATTTCTTCGGCACACGGCACACAATGGAGCGCTATGAGCGCGCCTTTTATGCACCGCTTCTGTCCAACTGGGACAATTATGACACATGGGTGGAGCGCGGCCGCATCGATGCCGCGCAGCGCGCCAACTTGATCTGGAAACAGATGCTGCGCGAATATGAAAAACCGCCGATCGACCCATCGATTGACGACGCGCTTGCTGATTATATGACGCGGCGGAAAAGTGGACATCCGGCGGGATGAACTTCGCTTGCTGTCATTTCAGCCGTTTTCATCTAAGCTCGGCGGTGTTGCCAAGGAGACCGGCATGAAGCCGTTGATCTATGCCGAATATATGCGGCGCGACCGCGCCGTGCCGCTGCACGTTTTCCGCCATCATATGCGGCAGGACTGGCAGGCGGATGGGGATGTGATCGTCGCCAATCTCGCGCGCACCATGAAGATGGGCGCTGAGCCGCATCACATGTGCTGGTGGCGCATTCCTTCCATCACCCGCATGGACACGTGGGAGGATTTCTTCCGCACACCGGAGGGCCGGGCCTATGCCGCGCAGTCGCCCGTCGCGCAGGCGATCGATTTCTATGAATGCGGTCTGTTCGATATCATCGTCGAGCCCGCCATTGCTCCGGGTGCGCTGGTGCTTGCCGAATTTTTTGCGCCCGGGGCTCACACGCCCGATGCGCTCGAAGGGATTTTCCGCGCCCGTGAAAGGGCCTGTGGCGCGGCACGTCTCTCGGGCCTCCTCACCCGCCTTGGCGTGATGGGACCGCCACCCGGAGGGATCGCCGTGTGGTCGTTCGGAAATTATGCCGAAAGCGAACCATTCCTGCGGCAGCAGCGGGAAAGCACCGCTTCCATCGCAGCAGCGGGCTTTTACCGGCCGCTCGGCGAAGACATCGCCTGACGCTTCAGAAGATCTTGCCGGGGTTCAGGATGCCGTTGGGATCGAGTGCCGCCCTGATCGCGCGCATGACAGCGATTTCTTCCGCGCTGCGGGAATGGTCAAGATAGTTTTTCTTCGCCAGCCCGATGCCGTGCTCGGCGGAAATCGATCCCTTGTAGTGCGCGATCAGGCCATAGATGAGCCGCTGCACCTCCGGCTTCCGTTCCGGCGCGGCAAGGCCCGTGGTCACGTGAAGATTGCCGTCTCCCAGATGGCCGATAATGTGAAGGCCGAGATTTTCAGGAATATCCCGCGCCAGCAGCGCCTGCGCGTCCTTCGCAAATTTTTCCATGGCGGAGATCGGCAGGGAGATATCAAAGTCGATCATGGTCTGGAAGAATTTGACCTCGGGCTCAAACTCCTCCCTGATCCGCCACATCTCGCCGCGCTGGCGGGATGACTGCGCCACGACGATATCGGCGGCGTGCCCGCTCTCGATCAGGCCGGCCATCACGGTTTCAAACCTTTCCGCATCCGTTTCTTCGCTGAACCCTTCGGCTTCGCACAGCACATAGAAGGGATATCCAGCCGGCAGCGGCGGAGAGGCTGGGCAGAGCACCTCGACGTTGAAGTCGTAAAATTCACCCCACATGATCTCGAAGGATGAAAGCGTGCCCTGGAGATTCTCGCGCATCGAGCGCAGCGTGGCCGTTACGGCGGCAAAGCTGTCGAATGCAAGAAACGCCGTGCTGAGCGTGCGTGGCTTGGGGTGAAGCCGCAGCACCGCCCTGGTGATCACACCCAGCGTGCCTTCCGCGCCGATGAACAGATTCCGCAGGTCGTAGCCGGTATTGTCCTTGGTATAAGGAACCAGATGGCTCAGCACAGTTCCATTGGCCAATACGCATTCCAGCCCCAGAACCTGATCGCGCGCCACGCCATACCGCATGGCCTGGAAACCGCCGGCATTGGTTGACAGCAGGCCGCCGATCATGGCGCTGCCGCGCCCGCCCAGATCAAGGCCAAAACGCAGCCCCGCCTGCTGAACCGCGTTTTGCAGATTCTCCAGAATGACGCCCGCCCCGGCCTCCACCGTCATGCCATCGGCATCGGGCGGCTCGAGCGTGTTCAGCCGTTCCATGGAGATGAGGAGCGTTTCCGGCGTGCCGCGCGTGGCGTGGACGAGGTTGGTGCGGCCACCTTCGATGATGACCGGTTGCGCATGCCGATTGCAGTAGCCGAGAACGGCGGACACTTCGGCCACGGACCCCGGCTTCACGAGACCGAGCGCCACGGTCGGTACATTGTTCCAGAAATCCTGCGGCCGCGCGCGGAGTTCCTCGCCCGCCACGACATGCCGCTCTCCGACGATGGCGGCCAGTTCGGAACGATGCTTCATGGCGTCAGCCTCCCGACGCGGCGGAAAGATCCATCAGCAATCGCTGGCCGGACTGCTTGATGAACTCCATGTCCGATCCGCAGGTGAACAGTGAAAAGCCAAGTTTCCGCAGCACGGGCAACCGGTCTACCGATGTCAGATCGATCGACGCCCTCTTGCCATGTGCTTTCGCGGCACGGACGACGCGGGAGAATGCCTCAACCAGCCTGTCGCTCATGCCGCCGATCGGAAGGCCAAGCGAGCTTGAAAGATCAGCCGGCCCGACGAACAGCATGTCCACGCCCTCGACCGCGGCGATCTCTTCCGCGTTGGCAAGCCCCTTTGCACTTTCAATCTGGACGATCAGCGCCGTCGCCGCATTGGCCTCGCGCAGGTAGTCATCAAATCCATCGTAGAATCCCGACGCGCGCCATGGGCCCACGCCGCGAGACCCAAGCGGCGCATATTTGCAAATGCTCACGATCTCCCGCGCCTGTTCCGCCGTCTCCACCATAGGGATCATGAGCCCGGCAACGCCTGAATCGAGTGCCGTCTTCATCTCGCCCACCGCCATTGTGGTGGGGCGGAAAATCACCGGCATCCTGTAGAGATCGGTTGCGGGCAAAAGCGCGCTCAGGCCTTTCGCATCGATTGCCGAATGTTCGGCATCGACGAGAAGAAAATCGAAGGCGAGCCGCGCCAGAATTTCCAGCACAGCCTGATCGGCAATGCCGACCCAGGGGCCAAACACCGGCTTTTCGCCATATAGTTTTTTCTTCAGCGTCTTTCCGATGTCGATGATCATGGTGAAATCCTGTCTTGCCTGTTATGCGGCGCTGGCCCGGGGCAGCGGCGGCTTGCCCAATATCATGTCGGCGGCCTTTTCGGCGATCATGATGGTGGGAGCATTGGTGTTGCCCGTCACCAGCACCGGCATCACAGATGCATCCACCACCCGCAGATTGCCGATGCCACGCACCTTCAGGGTTGCATCAACGACAGCCAGTGGATCGCTCTCGGTTCCCATCTTACAGGTGCAGGCGGGATGATAGCCGGAAATCGCATTGCGCCGGATATAGTCGAGAATGTCCTTGTCTGACTGTATCGCCGGACCCGGCCCGATCTCCGCCTTGCGATAGGGGCGGAATGCGTCCTGCTCGCCGATCTCACGCGCGGCGCGCACGCCCTCAACCATTTCGCGGCGGTCCTTTTCCTCGCTGAGATAGCGCGGGTCGATCAGCGGCGGATCGGCCATGCGGTTTGACCTGAGGCGGATCACGCCGCGGCTGTCGGGGCGCATCTGGTTGATGTCGATCTGATAGCCGCTTGCCGCTTTCTTGCGGTGGCTCTTGGGATCTTCGATCAGCAGCATGGGCGTGAAGAAGAACTGCAATTCCGGAGCGCCATCGGGATCGGAAGATTTGAACGCGCCGCAGCTCCAGAAGGGATGCGCGCCGGGCCCGGATTTGGTGAGGAGATATTTCAATCCCAGCATCACGCCGCGGTCGATGCGCTGATAGCGGTCGAAAGTCGCCATCGGATCGTTCGTCTCATACTTCACCGGCAGGTCCAGATGATCGCTGAGGTTGGCGCCCACACCGGGAAGATCCAGCACCACGTCAACGGATGCCCGCTTCAAATCGGCTTCCGGCCCGATGCCGGACACCATCAGCAATTGCGGCGAGGTGATCGCACCTAGCGCGGAGATGATTTCCCCGCCCAGAACATCCTCCACGCGGCCGTTGCGCCGCACCTTCATGCCGATGGCGCGTCCCTTGCTCAGGATGATCTGCTCACACGCCGTATCTGTCATCACGGTGAGATTCTTGCGCGACAGAACGGGACGGATATAGGCCGAAGCCACATCGCTGCGCCGCCCGCCGCTCACGCTCACATCATAAATGCCGAAGCCCTCCTGGCGTTCGGCATTGAAATCCTGATTGCGCCGGTATCCCGCCTGGGCCGCCGCTTCGAGGAAGGCCATATCAATGGGCGCGGCACCCCCGGCATAGCTCGTTCGCAGCGGGCCGCCGGTGCCGTGAAATTCGGTGTCGCCACGATGGCTGTGCTCCAGCCGTTTGAAATAGGGCAACACATCGGCATAGGACCAGCCATCAAGGCCGTGCTGCCGCCAGCCGTTGTAATCAGCGGGATTGCCGCGAATATAGACCATGCCATTGATGGTGGATGATCCGCCCAGCCGCCGCCCGCGCGGCCAATAGACCTGGCGGCCGAACATTTCCGCCTGGGGCTCGGTGCTGTAGGCCCAGTCATAGGATGGCCTGCCGAAAATAAATCCATTGGCGGTCGGCATGCTGACGAAAATGCTGCGCCGCCCGGATCCGGCCTCGATCAGCAGAACCTTGTTGGCGGGATCAGCACTCAGCCGGTTTGCCAGCACGCAGCCTGCGGAGCCGCCACCAGCAATGATGAAATCATACGCCGTCACCACAGGCTTCCGAGCGAAACGGTGATGGCCTGCCCATTGATGCCGCTTGATGCGGGCCCCGCGAGAAAGGTGATCGCCGACGTCACCTCGTCCACGCGCACGATCCGGCCTGCGGGATTGGCGGCCGCGCGCTCCGCCCAGACGGCTTCGACCGTCATCTTGCGGCGCTCCGCTTCCATTTCGGCATCGCGCTCCGCCATGTCGGTGCGCACCCAGCCGGGCAATATGGCATTGCAGGTGCCGCCAATGGGCGCCAGATCTTGCGCCACCGAGCGCATCAGGCCGATCAAGCCGTGCTTTGAGGCGCAGTAAGGTGACATCGAGGGTGCGCCCACTTCACCCGCCGTTGAACTGATCAGCACGATGCGGCCCCACTTCGCATCGCGAATATCGCGCGACACGAGATGGCAAAGCTCGAAGGCGCTGTCGAGGTTGATGGCCATCGTCTCGCGCCAGCTGCTTAACTCTTCATCGAAGATCGGCTTGTCCATGTAGCCGCCGCGCCCCGCCGCGTGGATGAGAACGGTCACCGGCCCCAGAGCGCGCGCGGCGGCGAAGACCCTGGCGCACGCGCCGGGTTCGGCCAGCGACGCCCCGATTGTGGTGATGCCGGGTATCGCGGCGAGTGATGCGAGCTGTTCGCGATCACGCGCAACACCCAGAACCCTGGCACCGCGCGCCGCCAGTGCGATCGCAGCATCGCGTCCCATGCCGCGGCTTGCGCCCGTGACGAGCGCAACTCGGCCCGAAAAATCCTGAGATGTGTTTGAAGTCATGTCATCGCCCCAGCATGTTGAGATTTTGGGCAAAGCTTTTCATTTTTGTACCTTCCTCACAACAGCGTTTTTCAGCATAACAAGGGGCGGACAATGGGATGGGCGCATGGCGATGCCGGCGGTTTCGATTTCGGATTTGCGTGACCGCGCCCGGGCGCGCCTGCCGAACATCCTGTTCGACTGGATTGACGGCGGGGCAGGCGATGAGCGGGGTTTGCGGG
>JGI24770J26754_10000219_pt1 | contig 39572 bp, 35 predicted proteins | sample LakOneMetagenome_FD_26754 | JGI IMG/M metagenome (IMG submission 26754) | reverse complement strand
GTTACGCAATCCGCCGTCAGCCACCAGATCCGCAATGTCGAGGATTGGCTGGGCAAGCCGTTGTTTGAGCGTGAGGGTAACCGGACCCGGCTCTTGCCACATGGGGCCGATCTGGCACGCAGTCTGGCAGGATCGCTGGCCGAGATCGAAGCGGCCTGCAACCGGGCGCGCAATATCAGTCAAGCCCTTGTCATTGCCGCAATCCCCTCGATCGCGATGTGCTGGCTGATTCCTCGTCTCAGCCGCTTTCGTACCGCCCATCCGGAAATCGAAATCCGGATCGTTTACGCCATGCATGGCCGCGAGGTAAACTTTCACGATGTCCATCTGGCCTTTGTCTTTTCGAAAGGGACCCCGACGATCGGGGCATACTTCTTTTTGGGCGGACAAAGCGTGCCGGTGTGTAGCCCTTCTGCATTGGCCCGTCTTGGGCGCAAACCTGAAACCGTTTCCGACTTTCTTGCCTTGGGTCTATTGCATGACGGCACACAGCCGGGATGGAGCAACTGGCTGTCAGGCTTGGACAGCGTTGACGAACCGGGCCCTGCGCACGCCCCCACCTATGAGGGTGCGACCTTTGAGGATTTCAACCTGCTTCGCGCAGCGGCCCTATCGGGACAGGGAGTAGCCCTATGCCCGAAGGCCATGATCCAGCCTGATCTGAAATCGGGCGGGCTTGTCCAGGTTTCACAACGATTGCAGGATGATGGCTTCAATTATTATCTGCTGTCCTCCACGACAGCGGCCCCACTTGTTACCCGTCAGGCGCAGGTATTTCGGGATTGGGCAATGTCAGAGCGGGAAGATTTGCTGACAACTGACTGACCAAGGCAATTGCGATACGCTGGCCCGCCCGCCATGATGCTGTGAACATGCCCGGTTGCCGCCGAAGGGGTAACTGACGACCATAATAGCGCTGGCGCCGATAAGGAAGAATAGGCTGAATACCCCGGTTGGCATTCCCAAAAGAGGCAATTTCAGAACAGAATTCTTTAGGCCGTGTTGACAAAAGGGATTGGCCTGGTCGGTCCGTTAGTCCAGGTCAGTTTCAGCAACGAGCGCCAAACGAGACAAATGACAGCACCGCCCGGTTCTCAGGGGGCAGAGCACCTCTGACGGCACCATTTCTCATATCGCGAGTGGCGAACGAACCCGATGTCGTTCACACAGCCTTGTGTGCGGGGGGCGGGCTGTACCCTCCTATCCGTGAGGTCGAAAGCCGCAGTTTCACCATCGCCTCCGCCAATCCGACGGCGCAGGCCACGCCATCAAGCACGGGCAGACCATGCTCTTTGGCCAGGGACTCGGCCAGATCGGCCATCCCGGCACAGCCCAGCACGATTGCTTCGGCGCGGTCTTCGGCCACGGCGCGGCCAATTTCGGCGCTGATGCGGGTGCACGCATCTGACCCCGGATGTTCCAGTTCCAGCACCGCAACTTCGGACGACCGCACCTGGGCGCAGCGGGCCATCAAACCGTAACGGTGCAAATTATGCACCAAGGCCGGCACCGAGCGCGCAAGGGTCGTGACAACCGAAAACTTGTTCGAGAGCATGGACGCCATGTGATAGGCCGCCTCGCCAATGCCAATCACCGGCTTGTCCGTCAGACAGCGCGCGGCATCAAGGCCCGTGTCATCGAAACAGGCAATCACCACGGCGTCATAGCGGGGCGTGGTTCGGATCACGGCCAACAGTCCGGCCAGCGACATCGCCTCGTCATAGTAACCCTCGATGGAGGCAGGGCCATGGGCCGAGTTGACGGCAATGATTTCGGTGCCCGGCGAGGCAACCCGCCGCGCCGCCGCACCAATCTTTTCGGTCATCGACGCGGTTGTGTTGGGGTTCACCACCAGAATGCGCATCTACACTTCCCCCCCAAGATAGGCGGCCTTGATCCGGTCATCGTTCATCAGCTCTTTGGAATTGCCCGTCAAAACCACCGATCCCGTCGACATCGCATAGGCCCGGCTGGAGATGGACAGGGCCATCCGGCTGTTTTGTTCCACCAGCAGCACAGTCACGTTTTCATCCCGGCTGATTGCCACAATGGCGCGCGCGATGTCTTGCACCAGCTTGGGAGCGATGCCCAATGACGGCTCGTCCAGCAAGAGAAGCTTGGGCTTGGCCATCAGGGCGCGGCCGATCACCATCATCTGCTGTTCCCCGCCAGACAGAGTGCCGGCCTGCTGGCTGTAGCGCTCTTTCAGACGCGGAAAACGCGCGAGTATGCTGTCGAGGGTTTTGGCGATTTCGGATTTGTCCGACCGGGTGAACGCCCCCATCAGCAGGTTGTCCTTGACCGACATGAAGGGAAATACCCGCCGCCCCTCGGGCACCATGGCGATGCCTTTTTTGACGATGTCCGCCGTGGAGGTGCCGTCCAGCCGATCGCCCATGAAGGTGATCGTACCGCTCTTGATCTTTCGCAGCCCGGTGATGGCCCGCAGGATCGACGATTTTCCCGCCCCATTGGCCCCGATCAACGCCACGGTTTCGCCCTGCTTCAGGTTCAGCGACACGCCCTTCAGCGCATAGACATGATCGTAGTAGAGTTCGACTTCCTTGAAGTTCAACATCTCGGTCATGGCCTACATCCCAATCGCTGCGTCTTCGGAGCCGAGATAGGCCTCGATCACCTTCGGGTTGGCCTGAATTTCGGCTGGCGTGCCTTCGGCGATTTTTTCGCCGAAATTGATGACCACGATGCGGTCCGAGATTTTCATCACTGCAGGCATGTCGTGTTCGACCAAGAGCACCGTCACACCGCGTTCGTCGCGCAGACGGCGGACCTGGGTGACCATTTTCATCGTCTCGTCATGGTTCATGCCGGCAAAGGGTTCATCCAGCAGCAAGACCATCGGATGCGTGGCAAGCCCGATAGCCATTCCCAAGGCGCGCAGATGGCCCTGCGGCAGGTTCGAGGCCATCTCGGTGCGGATCGCCTGAAGGCCAAGAAAGTCGATGATGTCATCGGCGGATTTACCAAACTCTGCCTCGTCCGCTCGCGCCTGCTTGCTGCCAATGAAAAAGCCGAAGAGCGAGGCTTTCGAGCGCAGGTGATGCGCCACAATGATGTTTTCACGCACCGTCATTGACTTGAAGATGGTGGTTTCCTGAAAGGTGCGCACCACTCCCATCTGCGCCACCTTGTGCGGGGCAAGGTCGCTGATCTTTTGCCCGTGAAACAACACCTCGCCGCTGGTGGTGTGCACGAAGGACGCGATCAGCTTGAACAGCGTCGACTTGCCCGCGCCGTTCGGGCCGATCACCGACAGGATCTCGCCCTCGTTCACGTCAAAGCTGATGTTGTTGTTGGCCGTCAGGCCGCCATAACGCTTGGTGACGCCTTTGATCTGCAGGATGGGGCTCATCTTCCGCCACCTTTCTTGTCAAACAGGCTCAACACGCCGTTGGGAAGCACCAGCATCAGGGCGATCATCGCGCTGGAATAGATCAAGAGCTGATATTCCTTGGCGATCGACAGCAGGTCCCAGCCGAAATAGAGCAGGAAGGTGCCAAGCAGGGGGCCCGCGACGAAGCCCAGACCACCTACGAAACAATACAGCATGAAGTTCACGCTGTCGGTGACGGCAAAGGATGACGGGTAGATCGACTGCGAAATCGCCACGAACACCGCGCCGGCAATACCGCCGAAAAACGATGAGATCGCATAGGCCAGCACGCGCAGATAGGCCGTGTTGACGCCGATGGACGCGGCCAGTTCCTCATTCTGTTGCAGGCTGCGGCAGAGGTGGCCAAGCCTTGAATTCACGATCCGCCACAACGCGGCGTAAGACAGCACCATCAGCGTGACCGCCAGCAGATAGAAGCCGAGTTTCGGGTTGGCTATCGTGGTGAAGTCCGGAATGATCGTTATGCCAACGATCGACAGGGCCCCCGGCAGCGGGATCGACGTGATACCCTTGGCCCCGTTCGTCACCGGCAGTGCCAGCGCGGTCAGCCGGGCCACCTCGGTCAAGACCAGCGTGATCATGGCAAAATACACTCCACGCAGCCGCAGAATGGGCAGGCCGATCAGGACCGAGATCGTAGCGCAGAAGATCCCCGCTGCCGGCAGCGTCAGCCAGAACGACACGCCAACCCTGGTCATCAGTACAGCCGAGACATAGCCGCCCATCAGCGCATAGGCGCCCTGACCGATGTTGATGCGCCCGATGTAAAAGGTCAGCCAGACCCCGGCAGAGCCGATGGACAGCAACGCCACCGAGGTCAGCGTATAGTAAAGGTCCCAGCGCCCGGTTGCCGCAATAGCCAAAGGTACCAGCACGAAGACCGCGAGCAGAAAGGCCGCAATGCTCAGGATGTATTTGTTGTTCATGCGTTCAACCCCAGGGCTTGCCCATCAACCCTTGCGGGCGGAATGCGAGGAAAACCATCAGCGAGGCAAAGATGGCAAGATAGGTGATGTCCCCGTAAGCGGCCAACAGGGTCAGGCCGACACTTTCCATCATCCCAAGGATGAACCCGCCCGCGATTGCCCCTGAAATCACCCCGGCGCCGCCGATCATGATCATCATGAAAGCTTTGATCGAGGTCGGCCCGCCCATGCCAAGGTTGATGCCGGTGATCGCCACCAACAACCCGCCCACCAGCCCGGCCAGCATCGCCCCAAGCGCAAAGCCGATCATCGAATAGCGGTCGACATCGACCCCCATCAGTTGCGCCGCCACGCGGTCCTGGGCCAAGGCGCGCATCGCACGGCCAGTCTTGGAATATTGCATCAGGGCTATGAAGCCGGCGACCATCGCAATCGCCAGAGCTCCGATCAGAATGCGGTCGTAGGGCATGATCAGCCGCATGTCCCAATTGAACACGCCGTTCACGATCTTGGGCACGCCGCGTTGCTTTTCTCCAAACAGCAGCAGGATCACCGCATCCAGGAAGAAGGCAATTCCCGCGGCCAGCAGCATCGTGCTTTCATCGCGTTTCGATTTTCGGATGACAGGGCGGAACAGGAAGACTTCAATCAGCGCGCCCATGATGGCCAGGGCCAATGCCGAGGCGAAAAGGCCCACGATAAAAGGCAGGCCCCACTGTGCGACAACGGTGTAGGTGACAAAGCCGCCAAACACATACATCTGCCCATGGGCGAAGTTCAGCACGTTCATCAACGAGAAGATCAAGGTGAGACCCAGCGCAATCAATGCGTATTGGGCGCCAAGATACAGCCCGTTCGCAAGGATCTGTTCCATGCGAGGCCCTCCGGAAGTGTGGATGATAAGGGCCGCCTGTACGGGCGGCCCCAAGGTGACACCGGGCCTCGACGTCAGTCCACCTGTGCCACGAACAGCGTATCAAATGCGCCGTTGTTGAAGGTGTTCACGACCAGGGGCACCGAAAGCTGGCGCTTTTGGCCAAAAGATGTGGTGCCGACATATTGCAGCTTGGCATCGCCCTTCATGTAGGGATTGGGGGCCGAGAAGGTGTCCATGGTCTTCTTGAATTCGTCGACATTGTCGATGGCGGCCGGATCGGCGGCGATGGTCGCAAGGATGTATTCGAGCGCGTAGACCTTTGTGTTGGACTCGTCATTGTATTCGCCGAACATCTTCGTGTAGCGCGCGACGAATTCCTTCATCATGTCCGAGGCCAGTTCCGGGGTTGAGGCCCCACCAACCGAAATGAAGCCGTTCGCAAGATCGCCCGCGCCTTCTTTCAGCACGGCGGCGTCCTGCGCCGTCTCCGTGGAAATCAGCCCGTTGTAGCCCAGTTCGCGCGCCGAGCGGATCAGTTGCGGCGCGTTGGCGGGCGAAACACCCGACAGAACCAGAAGATCCGGGGCGGTCTGGATAACCGGCAGCATGACCGGGGTGAAATCCGTGGTATCGACCTGATAGGTCACCGTGTCCGAAACCACGTCCAGCCCAAGGGCCTTGGCCGCGGCAGAACCGGAATCGCGCTGGCTCAACGGGTCGGACTCGTTGGCGGCAATGAAGGCCACCTTCTTCACACCCTTGTTTTCCATAAGATATTTATAGATCGCCGGCCCTGACTGATAGTTGGCCACCATGCCCAGAACCGCATTAGAGGCCGGTTTGACATACAGCGATTTGGGAAAAGCGTAGGGGAAGTACATGATGCCGTTCTGCTCTGCCACCGGGCGGACAGCGGCGGCACCGTCATCGACATTGGGGCCCACAACATAGTGAATCTTCGCTTGCGCCATCTGCTCCATGCCCGCAATCGCACGCTTGGGGTCTTTCTGGTCGTCGAACGACACGATCTCGATATTGTATTTGGTGCCGCCGATGTCATAGCCGCCCGTTTCGTTGATCCAGGCAGCGCGCGTTTCCATGGACCGCTGGTTCGAGGTGCCCCAGGCCGCTGCCGGGCCGGAAGTGACGCCAACAAAACCGATCTTGAGAACCGGGTTCTCGCCAAATGCGGGGCCAAACATGGTGAAGCCTGCGATAGCAGCAAGCGCGGTGGTCTTCAGCAAGGTACGACGAAGCATGTGGCAAACTCCCTGTGAGCCAGAAGGTTGGATGGGTTTACGCCCCGGTTCGGGGTTCTGCGAGCCAGATCAATTGACCGCATTGTTAACAATTGTGTCAACATATTTGTTGCACGTCATGCGCAGGTTTGCTCGCTTGCTTCGGGCGAAATTGCTGACTATCCATTCGGGCAAGCACACCAACAGAGGGTCCACCCAAAGATGCCCGCGGCCCCGCACGAGATCGGCGATCCCTCCGGCAATGACGAAATGGCCGAAGAAGACATCGTTGAGCGTATTTTTGAGGCGGTTGTGGAACAGCGATTGCCGCCGGGCACCAAGCTTTCCGAAGCGGCCTTGTGTGAAGCCTTCCGGGTGGGTCGCATGCGCATCCGGCGCTCGCTTTTGCTGTTGTCCAGCCGCGAGGTGGTGGAGTTGCACGCCAATCGCGGCGCTTACGTGGCGTCGCCAACGGCCAAGCAGGCCCGCGAGGTCTTCGAGGCTCGCCTGACGCTTGAACCAACGATCGCACGTCTGGCTGTCGAGCGGGCCACCGATGCGGATCTCGCCCAGTTGACTGCGCATCTGAAAATGGAACACGACGCGCACCACCCCGAAAGCCGCCACGAAGCGATCCGGCTTTCGGGCCACTTTCACATCCTGCTGGCCCAATTTGCGGCGAATGTCGTGATGCTGCGGATGATGAAGGAACTTGTGACACGTACGTCATTGATCATCGGAATTTTCGGGGCGCCCAGCGTGGCGAACTGTCGTGATGATGACCATGAGAGCATCCTTCATGCCTTCAAAGCGCGCAACGGTCGGGCGGCCGCCGACTTGATGACCGAACACTTGCGCGAGATTGAAGACAGCCTCGATCTCGTCAACAGAAAGAGCGGGGCCGTGGATTTGGTAAGCCTTTTTTCAAAGAAACACACATCAACCGTCCGCGGGACTCTGCTGCGTGTGAAAGATTAGAGGCAACCAATCGGCGTTTGAGTAACGCAACCAGTCATTTGGCGGCGAACCTTCGTGATCACCCGGGCAATCACCCGCATGGGTCAAAAGTGAATAGCTAAGTCATGTTGTAGTCCGGCGAACCGTTCGATGGCTGCTTCGGAACGGGCTGCGGGATATCTATAGCAGTTGTCGGCGGTCGCCATTGGGCTGTTTGCCATGCGTTGTCGGTTCCAGGGGGCTCTCCCCGGCAGTGATCCTGTCACCCCTATGTCCCGCGGCGTTACGCCCGCCAGCAGCCCAACCGGCGCCCAATCCACCGCCTGCCACCGATCCTCGTAACCGCGCCGGGCGGGCGGATGCTGCGACGGCTGATCCGGCCTGCGGCCATAGATTGAAGCACCAGGTGGCCATACGGGGGCCGCGCTTGTTGGCTGTCAGATCGGCTTCGGGCGTCCATTCGGCTGCCTGTATCCCGAACATCTCGCCTCTAAACCCCAACTTGGCTGCCGTTTCGCACAGACTTGTTATTCGGCGCGTCGGAAGGAGGCCGAAGAATGTCATCTTGCCGCTTCCGTCAGTCCTTCATGGGTTTATCCGGGTGTCTAAAGTCAGGCTGCGCGAAATCTGACCGGCAGGCAGACCGTTTGGCCCACGCTGGAAAACTCGCTCATGCGCAGGCCGGGTTGCAGGCGGGTCAGGGCCATCCAATGCCCTGCAACATCAGTCATTGTCTGTCTTTGAACTTCCCGCACCCTGTCGGGAAGTGTCTGTTGCGGGGACTGTGGTTCTTAACGCAAGTTCATTGAGCCGGTTCAGGCTGGTCCTTGAGATCGGCGGCAGGCGCGACAGTTCGTTTTGCAGGTCTTCGTGGTCCGTTGTCTGCCGGAGGGTCACCGCGAGGTCGCCCTTGCCCAACCAACTTTCTGCTGCTTGCCGGTCAAAGGCGCCGGTCGCCGTGATCAGCAATTGGCCACCCCGCCAGTCTATCGCCACCGCGTTGGCGCGCATCTGCGCCGCACGGACAAGGAACGGTAGCAGCAGAATGGGCGCGGCAAGCGGATCAAGCCGCGTATCCCGGCTGAAGGGGCCCCCGGCCAGCAAGGCGCTGTCGCACAGCGCCGCGCCAAGGGCGATCGGACAGAGCGGGCGCTGATCCGGGCTTTGCCAATGGCCGGGCCGGGGGACCGGCGTGCCGATTTCGGCGGGGTTGTCCAGCTTCTTGGTCAGCAAGGCCAGCAAGGGTGAAGTACCGTCAATGCCATGCACTGCAAGCCAGCCTGCGGCAAAGCCCGCCTCCTCGGCCAGTCCCCAACTGAAGCCCGCCCCTCGCGCGGCCTTCATACACAGGCTTTCGGTTTCATTCCGCGAGAGTGCGACAGGTTTTGCGCCGCCAAGTTCCGAAGGTTCGATCTGCTTCATCATGGCTGTGCCTCGTGCAGGGCGTTCAGATCCCCTGGATAGGGCTCGCCCTTGAAAAGGCTGATGCGCACCCATTTGTCGGAACGCGGGTCAAAATGGCTGGCACCGAAGAAGGCCAGCTTGCAGCGCAGGATGTCGATGGGCAGCATGTCGGCGGCCAGAAGATTGTCCTGAATTTCGGCATAGGGGGCGCGGGCGGATTGCTGCACACGCCTGGCCATCAGGCGGTGTTCGGGATGGGCCAGCAGGAAGCTGGCCAAAGGCTGATCGCCCGGCCAGGCGGACAGGGCGCTGGCCAGATCGGCGGCCATCCGTCCAACGCCGAGCGGCTGTTCAAGCGCGGCGCCGTCCTCGGCAAAGCGTTCTCCGATCCGGGGCTCGAGCTTTTCTTCCGAGACATACCAGAAGCGGGCGATGTCGGTGGGCGCGGTGTAGTCCTGCGCCAAGGCCCAGCCATAGCGCGCAGCCAGCCCGGCCCGAAAATCTGCAACCTTCACGCTGCCATCCAGGGTAAAGGCCGCGGCCTCATCGGCGGCCATCGTGTCTGCCAGATCGTCGATCAGATCGCCGTGCGGTTCCAGCATCAGCGCCAGCAGCGCCTCTTGGCCCTCTAGCGACAGGGTGGCCCCGCCCCAGAGCCAGAGATCATTCCAAGGCCTGTCGCCTTTCGGAAAGTGCTCCAGTTTGGCGGCAATCATCGTCAGATCGCGGCGCAGATCGCCCAGTTTTGCCAGTTGCACCGGATGTTCCGAATGCCAGGTCGCCGCATTGTCCTGTGCGGCTTGCAACGCGGCGCGCAGGTCTTTGACCGCCTCGGGTGTGGCAAGGGCCTGGGCGCGGACGCGGGCAAGCGCCTCCTCCCGCGCCCGGATCCAGTTGTTCAGCAAGGTCGGGTGGCGAACCAGAAAGGGTGCCATGCCAAGGCCGGTGGAATTGCCAACCCCGAACCTTGTGCGCAGGTCGTGGTCCAGCCGCACGGCCGCGGCGCCGCCTTTGGCCTGCGCCATGTGTTCGGCCAGATCGACAGTAAATGCGCGGGTCAGCCACACCGACAGCATTTCGGCATGGAATGGCCCGCGAAGTTCAGGTCGATCCGCAATCGCAGCGCGGTCCGCCGCCCCAAACTTTCCGGATCCATAGACGGCCGTGGTGCGCATCAAATAGCCAACCTTGTCAATCTCTGTCGCGTCGGGCTGCTTGCCCGCAGCCAACCTGTCCACCACATGGGCAAACAACCGGACAGAGCGGTTGGCACGGCTGAGCGAAAGCTCCCTGGGCGAAACGCGTCCGGCCTCTTGCAGCGGCACGTTGGCGGCCAACCGGTCAAGGTCGGCGGCATCGGGGGTGCCGTCGAACAGCGCGAATGTCGCGTCCCAGGCGGTGGCGATAACCCGGTCGGACCGCATGTGGTCGGGCAGGTCATGGGCGAACGCCACAAGGCTGTAGGTGCGTGCCGGACCAATGGCGCGGTAGACGGCGCGGCCCACGCCTTTGGTGTCGATGTCCCAGACCGGGCGATCAAAGCGCCAGCCTTCGGCAACCATTCGGCGCAAGACCGCGCGCAGGAAGGACAGTCGTGTCGGATGCGCGCTGCCCATGCGGGCCAGCCGCATCACTTCGGCGGGCGGGCGGCGGTAGGCGGACAGGTCGGGGGTTGCGGTTTGCGGGGTCATTCGGCTGCCCTTTCCCGTTTTGCCGCCTCAGAGGGAAAGCTGCGGGTGAAGAAATCCAGCCAGTTGCCGCCCATGATCGCGGCCACTTCGGGCGCGGACATGCCAACGTCCAGCAACCCGGCCTCGATCGCGCCAAAGTGGCGGTTGTCCTCAAACCATGCGGGCATCGGTGGAAATCCCGGCGCGTCGGCGGTGCCTTCGCCGTAATCTACCGCCTTGGTCCAGCGGCCCGACCGCATCCATTCCACCACGGAATCCGGCTGGTCCTGACAAAGGTCCGTGCCGATTGCCAAGGCGCTGATGCCGATCAGATCGGCGGTGCGCGCGACCATCCGGCAATAATCCTGCAAAGTGCAGGCCGAACCGCCCCGCAAATGGTGCGGATATAGTGAAAATCCAACAATTCCGCCATTTGCCGCAAGCGCCTTCAGCACCTCGTCCGATTTGTTGCGCAGGGCGGGGTGCCAGCTAGCGGGATTGGCGTGGGTGATGGCGATGGGCCGTGTTGAATGGGCGATGGCGTCAAGGGTGGACCGTTCGCCAGAATGGCTCATGTCCACCACCAGACCCACGCGGTTCATCTCGGTCACCACCGCGCGGCCCATGCGGGTCAGGCCAGAGTCTTCAGCCTCATAACAGCCCGTCGCAAGCAGGGACTGGTTGTTGTAGGTCAACTGCATGAAGCGCAGGCCGAGGGTGTGCAACACCTCGACCAGACCGATGTCATCTTCCATGCAACTGGGATTTTGCGACCCGAAAAAGATCGCGGTGCGCCCGGTGGCGCGGGCGGTCTGCACATCGGCAGCGCTGCGGCCCTGAAAGATCAGGTCCGGAAAGCGTTCGAACCAGCGGTTCCAGCCTTCGATGTTCAGCACGGTTTCGCGAAAGGTTTCGTGGTAGGTGATGGTGACATGCACCGCATCCACGCCGCCTTGCCGCAACTGGCGAAAGATCTTTTCCGACCAGTTGGCGTATTGCAGACCGTCAATTCTGGGCGTTTTCGGGGGCATCATTCCGGCACTCCTGCCGCAACATAGGCGGTCTTGACGGTGGTGTAGAACTCCGACGCATAGGACCCTTGCTCACGCGGGCCAAAGCTTGAAGCGCCGCGCCCGCCGAAGGGCACATGGTAATCGGTGCCAGCGGTAGGCAGGTTCACCATGACACAACCCGCCCGCATATTCGCGCGGAAATGATTGGCGCGCGCCAGGCTGCGGGTCATGATGCCGGCAGTCAGGCCGAACTCGCTGTCGTTGGCGGTGGCGAGGGCTTCGGCGTAGCTGTCCACCTTGATCACGCAGGTAATGGGGGCGAACATTTCCTCGCGGTTGACGCGCATGTCGTTGCGGGTTCCGGCAAAGACGGCGGGGGCCATGAAATAGCCTGTCGTGGCGCCGTCCAGCCTTGTACCGCCGCAGAGAAGTTCGGCCCCCTCGGCCCGGCCGATGCCAATATAATCGAGGTTCTGCGCCAACTGCCCCGCGCTGACCACCGGGCCGATCTGCGTGCCCTCGGTCAGGGCGTGGCCGACTTTGAACGCCTTGGCGGCGGTCACCAGCTTTTCGACAAAGGCGTCATGGATGGCGGAATGAACGATCAACCGCGAGGCCGCGGTGCATTTCTGTCCGGTCCCGCCAAAGGCGGCACCAGCGGCATGGGTGACGGCCAAATCAAGGGCGGCGTCGTCCATGATCAGCATCGGGTTTTTCGACCCCATCTCCATCTGAACCTTGGTCATGTTCTGGATAGCGGCCAAGGCAATTCCGCGCCCGACCGGAACCGAGCCGGTAAAGCTGATCGCATCAATGCCGCGGTGTTCGACCAGCTTTTGCCCCACATCGCGGCCCGGTCCGGCGACGAGGTTGAAGAGGCCCGCCGGAATATCCTGCCGCGTGATGATCTCGGTCAGAGCGACGGCACTGGCGGGCGTCAGGTTGGCCGGTTTCCATACCACCGCGTTGCCATAGGCCAGCGCCGGGGCGATTTTCCACGCGGGCGTGGCCACGGGGAAGTTCCACGGGCTGATGATCGCCACCACGCCAACCGCTTCACGGCGCACGTCAATCTCGATGCCGGGGCGCACGCTTTGGGCGTGGTCACCGATCACGCGGAGGGCTTCGGCCGCATAGTAGGTGAAGAATTGGCCGGCGCGGTAAACCTCGCCCTTGCCCTCGGCCAGGGTCTTGCCTTCTTCGCGGGCGACAAGGGTGCCGATCTCGGTCGCGCGGGCCATCAGTTCGGTGCCGATCGCCATCAGCAAATCGTGGCGCTTTTGAATGCCAGCGGCCCACCACAGGGGCTGGGCGGCACGGGCGGCGGCAACGGCCTCGTCCAACTGGGCAGCGCTGGCCTGAGCGTAGTGGCCGATCACGTCGGTCAGGTCCGACGGGTTGATGTTCGGCAGCGTCTCGGCCCCGTCTTGCCAGTGGCCTGCGATATGGTTGCGGGTTTCAAGCGTCATGGTCATGTCTTCCTTTGGGCCTCAGGTCCGTGCCAGCGCATCAAATACCCGTTGCCGGGTCAAAACACCTGCTAGATCGCCGTCGGCGTGTCGCACTGTGATCGGCGCATCGCTGGAGGCCAGCGCGCCATAGGCGGATTCAATCGTTTGGTCAGAGGTGAGGACGATATCGCCCACCCCTTGCCCCGGAGCAGCCAGATCACCGCAGGTGACGATCCGCGCCCGGTTCACGTCGCGCACAAAGCGGGCGACGTAGTCGTCGGCGGGGGCCACCAGAATTTCGGGCCCGGTGCCGACTTGCCGCAGCAGGCCGTCTTTCAGGATGGCAATATGGTCGCCCAGCAAAAGCGCCTCGTCCAGATCATGGGTGATGAACACGATGGTCTTGTGCAGCCTTGCCTGAATGTCGCGCAATTGTAGTTGCATGTCATGCCGGATCAGCGGGTCGAGCGCGGAAAACGCCTCGTCCATCAGCAAGATCTCGGCGTCGGTCGCCAGCGCCCGCGCCAGACCGACGCGCTGCTGCATGCCGCCTGACAACTGCCCCGGAAAATGGTTTTCAAACCCGGCCAGCCCGACGAGCGCGATCTGCTCGGCCCCCTTGGCCTGCGCCTGCGCCTTGGGCAGACCGTCGATGATCAGCCCGTAGATCACGTTTTCCATCACCGTCTTGTGTGGCAAAAGGGCAAAGCGTTGAAACACCATCGAGATTCTCTTGCGGCGAAAGGCGCGCAGGTCGGCCTCGTTGAGGGTCAGCACATCGACATCGTCGACCAGAATCCGGCCAGCCGTCGGTTCAATCAGGCGGTTGAAGTGGCGGATCAGGGTGGACTTTCCCGAGCCCGACAGGCCCATGATGACGAAAGTCTCACCCGCGCGGATGTTCAGGTTGATCTCGTTCAGGCCAAGCACATTCTGGCTTTGCGCAAGAAGGTCGGTCTTTGACATGCCCGCGTTGACCTTGGCCAGCGCCACTTGTGGATTGGGCCCGAAGATTTTCGACACATGTTCAACGCGGATTTTGAACGGGCTTGTCATGGGTCAGTGCTCCAGCTTCAGGGAGGTCTGCATCCGCTTGCCATAGGACTGGGCAATCCGGTCGAAGATGATCGCCAGCAGAACGATGCCAAGACCGGCCAGCAGACCACTGCTGATTTGCAGCCGCTGGATACCTTGCAAGACCTGATAGCCAAGCCCGCCGGCACCGATCATCGAAGCGATGACGACCATCGAGAGCGCCATCATCGTGGTCTGGTTGATGCCCGCCAGAATGGTCGGCAGGGCCAGGGGGATCTGGACGGTGAACAGGATCTGCCCGGACGAGGCGCCGAACGCCCGGGTGGCCTCCACAATCTCGGCATCCACGCCGCGTATGCCCAGATTGGTCAGGCGGATCACCGGCGGGATGGCAAAGACGATGGTCGCCAGCAGGGCAGGGATCTTGCCCGGCCCGAACAGCATCACAAAGGGGATGAGGTAGACGAAAATCGGCATGGTCTGCATCACGTCCAGCACCGGCAGCGTGATCGACTGCATCCGCTTGGAGCGTGACATGGCCACGCCGATCGGCAGGCCTATGATAACTGCCAGAAGGGTTGCCACCACCATCAGCGCGATGGTCGCCATCGCCGCGTCCCACACGCCGATCAGGCCGATGCAAAAGGTCATAACGGCGACCGAAAGTGCCACGGTCCAGCGGCGCGAGGCGGCATAGGCCAGCGCCGTCAGCACCAGAAGAACCGCCCACCACGGCAACCATTGCAGGATTTTTTCCATCGCCAGCAACAGTTTGAGGACGGGCAGAAAGATCGCCTCAAGCGTCTGGCCATAGTCGGTGACGATCTGGTTGAAGCCGGTATCTATCGTGCGGCCAAAGGCGCGGACATCGAAAAATTCGGGAAAGCCTTCGGCCACGGTGGTTCCTCCGGTTGCGGGAAAGGGGGCAGCGATGGCGCTGCCCCGCGTCAGGTTACAACGAGGCGCGCACCTTGTCGGCCACGTCGGCGGGAACCCACTTGGTCCAGATCGATTCGTAGTTCTTCAGAAAATAGGTTGCGACCTCGTCGGTGGTGGCGCCGTTGGTGTCGCCCCAGGCCAGAACCGTGCTGATGTCATCGTTCGGCACCTGCATTTTGCTGAGGAACTCGGCCACATCCGGCGCCTGCGTTTTCAGCGAGGTCACGACAGCCACCGCCACCTCGCCCTTGGCCCACCCGCTGACCTTGGGGTTGCTGCAATTGGCATCAACAAGGCACTTGTAGTTTTCCTTGTCAAATGGCGGGGTTGCCATCAGGACCATGTGGTATTTGCCGATCACATCGGTCGGACCCCAGTAGTAGCCGATGAAGGGCTCTTTGCGCGAAACAGCCTTGGCGATCGAGGCTTTCAGCGTCTCGCCAGAGCCCGAAGGGAACAATTCCCAAGTGTCGGCCAGGCCCAGGGCCTTGAACAGGTTGTTGGTGATCGGCTCGCAGCCCCAGCCCGGAGGGCAGGCATAAAGGCGCCCCTTGTCGGGGTTGGAGGGATCGGCAAAAACCTTCCAGTTGGCCTTCAGATCCTCGATCGACTTGATCTCCGGGTGGGCTTTGGCGATGTAATCGGGGATCCACCAGCCCTCTTCCCCGCCCGAGGCGAAGATGTCGGACGCCTTGTAGACGTTGCCCTTGGTCTGCATCTGGTCCCAGATCGACTGGGCGGTCGAGACCCAGAGCTCGGGCGCGACATCAGGCTGGCCCTTGGTCAGCATCGAAGTGGCCGTCGGCACGGTGTCGCCGGGAATGAGTTGAGCATCGCAGCCATAGCCGGCGGCCATGATTTTTTGGGTAACATGTGCCAGGGTGCCGGCCGACAGCCAGGTCATCTCCGCTATCGTCACAGTGCCCGCCTTGCCGCAGTCTGCGGCCTTGGCGGAACCGGTGGCGGCAAGTGCCATCGTGCCCAGCAGCACGGCGCTAGTGAGTTTGAATAGGAATTTCATTCTATCTCCCGTTTGGCAGGTTTGCCGGACCTGTGGTCCAGGCCGGTCCATGGCTCGGAAAGTAGAGCGCACACAAATTTCAATCAAACGAATATGAATTAAATGAATTTCAACTAAATTGAAATCAGATCGCAATCCGTGCGAGCAGTGCGTCATCTATGAAGACGCCTTCGACCTCTGTCCGCTTGCGGTTGGCCTTGCGTCTCGACCCGGGCAGACGCGCGCCGGGTTGATCGGTGATCGAGCCCGCAAGGCGCTGCAGGCTTTGGGCAAAGACGGCGCCAGAAANCCCTGCCGGGTCCAGGGCGATAAAACATTGTCCGGTGCCGGGCGGCCCTCCCGCCGTGCCCGAAAACGGGCTGGCGTCCTGGCTGAGGTTGGCGCCGGACAGGGCGGCGGCCAGAATTTCCACCATCAACCCCAAGCCAAACCCCTTTGGCCCGCCGGTGGGCAGCATTGACCCGCGCAGGGCCTCTTCGGCGACAGTTGTGGGCCTTCCCTCGGCGTCCAGTGCCCAGTTCGGCTCGATCGGTTCGCCTTTGCGGGCGCGTAGCAAGATTTCCGACTTGGCAACGATGCTGGCGGATTGGTCGATCACCAGAAGTGCCCCTGCGTCCCCATCCGGCACGGCAATGGCAAAGGGGTTGGTGCCGATCACCGGAACCTTGCCGCCAATCGGTGCGATAGAGGCGGGCGCGTGCGTGAAGCACAGCCCGATCAGGCCCTGTTCGGCCAACCGCTCGGCATGATGCCCCAACACACCGCAGTTATAGGATCGGTGCAGGGTCAGCGCGGCGATCCCGCAATGCCGGGCCGCATCGGTAAAGGCGCTCCACCCCGCATCAATCGCGGTATGGGCAAAGCCGTTGGCCGCATCGACGCGGATGCTGCCCGGTCTGGGACGCGAGACGGCAGGTTCGGCCAGACCCAGCACCTTGCCGCAGCGCAGATGTTCTGCATAGATCGGCAGATACAGCAAGCCGTGGCTGCGGATGCCGTCCCGCTCCGCCAGACGGATCGAGCGGGCGACGGCAGAGGCTGCCGCTGAGGAAGCACCTGCCTGCGCAAGCACTCGGCACGCCAGCGCCTCGACCTCCTCCAAATTGAACTGCTTTCCGGTCATGGCTCGCTCCTGTCCTGCCATTGGCAGTTAGCAATTTGACCCGCTTCAGCCAAACGACTATTCCTTGACTCTGTTTCAGAACTATTGAAGTCCGCCATGATCCGCACCGAGGCTTTGCGCGTCTTTGTCACCGTTGCCGAATGTGGCAATATCCGCGATGCGGCGGACCGACTTTTTCGCACGCAGTCGGCCATCTCCATGACCCTGAAACAGGTCGAGGATCACCTTGCCGCGCCGCTGTTTGAATCCGACCGCAAGCACAATCTGACCGACTTGGGCCGATTCGTGCTGGGGGTGGCCAAGGTGCTGCTGCGCGATCACGATACGGCGATTGACCTGATCGAGGAATATGCCTCGGGGGCCAGCGGCAGGCTGCGCATCGCCTCGGTGCCCTCAGTAGCCGCGCTGTTGATCCCGGACATGCTGGCGCGGTTTCTGGCCGACAGGCCCACCGCCGAGATTGATCTGGTAGACACCGACAGCGCCGACGTTCGCCGTCTGGTGGCGACGGGCCAGGCCGACCTTGGCATCGCCAGTGCCGCCCCTGCAGAAGGTGGCCTGGTCAGCGTGCCGATTTTCGAAGACAGCATGCAGGTGGTCTGCCCGGCAAACTCATCTTTGGGCCAACAGGCCGGGCCCCTGGACTGGCGCGATCTGGAGGATGTTCCGCTGATCCTGAACGAGACAACGCGCGCCATTCAGTCGGCAGAGTTTCAGGCGCTTGCGGCCAGGACCAAACTGCGGGTGCGCAACGTCACCTCGCTTTTGGCCATGGTGAGGGCAGGGGTCGGGGTCACACTCTTGCCGGGGCTGGCCACGGTGGGTCTGCCGCTGACGCTGGTCGCACGCCCACTGAGTGACCAAAGCTGCCGCAGACAGGTCTGCCTCTTGCGCCGGGAGAACCGGGTACAAAGCCCGCTGGCGGCGTCGTTCCAGCAAGATTTCATCACAGCCATCGCGGCGGCAACCGAAAGGCTCAGCTTCGTCTCGGTTTTCAAGGTCTAGCGAAGGCCGCACCTTCTGGTGCAATGGCTTGGACAGGTCGGATCCGTCGCCGCGTTGTCAAAATCGTGCGGCGCCCGTCCACCCGTCGCGGGTCAGTCCGGCCGTCGGTGCGCGGTAGTTCGGCTTGTGCGCTGTCAGCCCCTTTGGCTGGCGTTCAGCCCTGGTCAAGCACCCGTCGGTTTGTCCAGCCCCAAGGCGCGGGTTCGCGTCTTGGACCATCGGCTGACCAGATGGTCCACCATCAGTCCCATGAATGCAACGGCGAGCCCCAGAACAAGCCCCTTGCCGACATCGGTCGTCGACAAGGCCCGCTGCATCTCTTGCCCCAGATCTTGCGTGCCAATGAAGGCCGCAATGATGACCATGAACAACGAGAACATCACCGATTGGTTCACCCCGACCATGAGTGTTGGAAGGGCCATAGGCAGTTGCACCTTCCACAAAAGCTGTCGGCGGTCGGCGCCTGCCATGGCCGCCGCCTCGACCAATTCAGGAGAGACGCCGCGCAAACCCTCTATCGTATAGCGCACGAGCGGGACGGCGGCGAACAGGATCACGGCACCCACTACCGCCACGTCATTGACGCCAAACAGCATGATGACCGGGATCAGGTAGATGAAGCTGGGAAAGGTCTGCAGCGTGTCGCAGACCAGCAGAACCCGCGTGGCGCGGCTTTCACTTCTGGCGCCCCAGATACCCAAGGGGAAGCCCATCAGCGCGGCCAAAGCGACAGAGACGATGACAGTATAGACGGTGATCATCGCTCGGTCCCACCAGCCGGTCATGGCGATCAGTCCAAAGAAGCCCAGGCAGATCAGAGCCGATCTCAGGCCCCCGACCGCATAGCCCAAAGCCATCAGCAGGCACAGAACCGTGGTGAAGGGCAGCCACAGAAGCCCATCACGGAAGGGGATCAGCACCCATGTGATCAGGAACCAGCGCAGCCATTGCGAAACCGGGTCGATCAATCGGATCAGGAAATCGACTCCTGCGTCGATGGGCCTGGCGACCGAAAAGGCATCCGCCCGCGCGATCTGGCTGAACCAGGGGTTCAGGCTGGCCAGCGCGAACGCCAACACCATGAAGGCGGCCCAGATCACAAAAACTCTGTGGCGCTGGTGCCACGGCGTTCCGCGTTCGAAATGTCTGGGCTGCTGAACTGCCCAGGCCCGCGAAATGCGGTCCAGCGTGACGGCGATCAGCACAATGGTGATGCCAATCTCGAATGACAGGCCGATTTTCAGCGATTGCATCAGTTGCAGCAGCTTTTGCCCAAGGCCAGGCATGCCGATGAAGCTGGTCAGCACCACCATGGCGAGACATTGCATGATGACCTGATTGACGCCGACCAGGAGATCATTGCGCGCCGTGGGCAGGCGCACGCGCGTCAGCATCTGCCAGCGGGTGGCGCCAGACATGAAGCCGCTCTCCACGACGTTCTCGGGCACTTTCTTCAGGCCAAGCACGGTCATGCGGATCATCGGCGGCACGGCAAAGACAATGGTGGTGATGGCCCCCGCCTTGGGGCCCACGCCCACAAAGACCACGACCGGGATCATATAGGCAAACTGCGGCAGCGATTGCGCGATGTTCAAGAGCGGGTTGAGCAGACGTTCAAGCAGCGGGGCACGCCAGGCCAGAATGCCAAGCCCAAGGCCGATCAGGAACGTGATGGGGGCCGCGATCAGGATGACCGACAGCGTCTGCATCGCCCATTCCCACTGGCCCATCACCGCGATCCAGACAAAGGTGCCCGCCGAAAACAGTGCCAGCCGCCAGCCTGCAAGTGCATAGGCCACGCATCCCGCCGTGATGGCAAAGGTTGTCCAAGGCAGCGGCTCAAGATACGGCCAGCGGTTCTTGCCGTAGAAAAGATTGCCGGTGATATCCAGCAGCGTCTCGATCCCCGAGGCGAAAAAACGGGTGACGGCCATCAGGCCAAGGTCATTCTGCGCAAAGGAAAACGTTGCGTTCAGCCAATCGGCAAAGGGCCAGACCAACCAATTTGCCGGGCGCATCAGGGCGGCGGGCAGGATGTTGTGGGCCAGAGCCAGTAACACCGCCAGCGCCAGAAATGCCAATGCACCTGTGCGCTGCGTCGTCATGCGGATGCTCCGAACAAGATGTCGAGTGCGGCCTCCCGGTCCAGCACGCCGATGACGCGTCCATCTGATTCGCCCACCGGGATCAGCGAGCGCGGGTCAGATGCGATCTGTCGCGCCAGCATATGGAGCGTGGCGTCGGCTGTCAGCGTTTGCCCATCGGCAGTGCCGGGCCGAGCCATCGAGCGGGCGCGGATCACGCGCGATTTTTCAATCTCTTCCGTGAACTTTGCGACATAGGGCGTCGCCGGGTGCAGCACGATCTGATCGGGCGTGTCGCACTGTTCGATCGCGCCGTCCTTCATGATCGCGATCCGGTCGGCAAGCCGCAATGCCTCGTCAAAATCATGGGTGATGAAGACCGAGGTCTTACCCAGAATCCGCTTCAGCCGCAGAAACTCGTCCTGCATTTCGCGCCGGATCAGCGGGTCAAGCGCGGAAAAGGGTTCGTCCAGAAACCAGATATCAGGTTCGATCGCCAGACTGCGGGCAATGCCGACGCGCTGCTGCTGACCGCCCGACAGTTCCCGCGGAAAGTGGTCCTCGCGCCCTTTGAGGCCGACAAGTTCGATGACTTCCAGCGCCCTGTCGCGGCGGGTGTGGCGATCTTGACCGCGCATTTCCAACGGAAAGGCTACGTTATCCAGCACAGAGCGATGTGGCAGAAGCCCAAAGCTTTGAAACACCATCCCCATCTTGCGCCGGCGCAGGTCGATCAGGGCGCGTTCGTCCATCTTGGCGATATCCTCGCCATCGACCAGAACCGTGCCGCCGGTGATGTCGATCAACCGCGACAGGCACCGCACCAGGGTGGATTTGCCCGAGCCGGAAAGGCCCATGACCACAAGCATCTCACTCTTGCCGATATCCAGCGAGACGTCGCGCACGGCGGCGATATAGCCGTCGCGCTGCATGTCCGCAAAACTCGCCGAGGGCTTTTTCGTGGCGAAGTAGGCTTCTGGCTTGGGGCCATAAAGTTTCCACACGTTGCGGCAGGAAATCACGGGTTGGGCATCGGACACGAGGTGGGCTCCGGTATGTTGAAATCTCGCCCAGGGAAGCCTGGGCGAGATCGGGTCGATCAGGTGAAGATCATTCCGTCCAGGGTTTCCATACGGCTTCGTTGGCAGCCAACCACTTCTTGGCGGCGTCCTCCGGTTCCATTCCGTCAACGTCCACCATCTTGGCCATTTCAGCCAGTTGTGGGTTGGTGAAGTTCACCTTCTTCAGCACGGCATAGGCTTTGGGCCATTTCTTCTCCATCCCGGCCCAGGCGGCTTTCTTCAGATAGCCGTTGCCGGGGAAACCACAGTCATAGGTCGCATTGGGGTTCACACCCAATTCGGGTTTGGTTTCGCAGCCGTCAAAATACTTGGGGAATTCCACGAACTCGCCCTTGTAGACCGCGTCGATGAAGTTCGGGGTCCAGTTGAACACCACGATCGGCCGCTTGTCCTTGGAGGCCGCAGCGATTTCGGCCCAGAGGGCCGACGCAGAGCCCGCGTTCACCAGCGTGAAGTTCATGCCCAACGCGGCGATCCGGTCGCCGTCGTGCATTTGCCAATCCACCGGGCCGCCCAGATAGCGCCCTTTGCCGCCGGTTTCGGGCGTCGCAAATTTGGCCGCGCAGGCGTTAAGCGCCTTCCAATCGGGCAGGCCGGGGCAAACGTCCTTGTCCCAATCGGGGATCCACCACTCCTCACGGGTGACGGCTTCCATAGTGCCCGCGTCCACAATGCCGCCTTTGGCGAGGGCGGCCTTAAAGGCAGCACCAAAGGTGGCCTCCCAGACCTCGGTTTCCAGTGTCACGTCGCCCAAGCGGATCGATTCATAGACGGCCTGGCTGTCGGTGGTGACATATTCGACCTTGTCACCGATCGATTCCAGGATTCCGCCGACCACGCGGCTGTCGACAATCTGGCTCGACCAGTCGTGCAAGCCAATCGTCATGGAATCGGTCGAGTCCTGTGCGAATGCGGCCGAGCAAAGCGCCAGCAGCGCTGCGCCCGACAAAAGGATACTGCGATGTTTCATAAAAGCTCCCTGTTCCTGGTGTCCCGCCGCGATACATGCCGGGCGGATTGTGCGAAAACCTCTGTTTTCTGGCCAAAGCCTAACAACACGATGTGAACGAGTAAGACCTGCAAAGCGAACGAACTGGATTAGTTTGTGAAAAATTGTTAACGGAGAGGAATGTCCACACCGCCCCGGCCCAGCCGACTGCCCCATATCCTGATCATCGAAGATGATCCGGTGACGCGTGCCACTTTGGGCAGCTATCTTGACAGCCACGGCTATCGGGTGTCCGAGGCAGACAGTGCTGATAAAGCCGAGCGCATTCTGGCGGAGATGGGCGCTGATCTTCTGATCATCGACATCAATCTGTCGGGGAAGGACGGGTTGGAAATCACCCGTGAACAGCGCGCCTTGTCCGAAATCGGCATCATTCTGGTTTCGGGCCGCACCGATGACGTAGACCGAATCGTCGGGCTTGAGCTGGGTGCAGACGATTATGTCTGCAAGCCCTTCAACCGACGCGAGCTTCTGGCCCGGATCAAGAACCTTCTGCGGCGGACCACCGCGATGCGGCGGATGGGGCGCAGGATCTACGGCTTTGATGGCTACACGTTTGATTCAGTATCGCGTCAACTCCGCAACAGCGCAGGCGAAGCCATCGCGCTGACCCGCGCAGAATATGAACTGCTGCGACAATTGATCAGTCATCCCGGCGAGGTCTTGAGCCGCGACCGGCTGAGCCTTGGCGTCACGCATCGTGGCGAAGACAGCGCTGGCCGCACGATTGACGTGCTGATCCGTCGCTTGCGCACAAAGATGGGCGATGACCCCAAGGCCCCGCGCATCATCGGCACTTCGCATGGCGAGGGCTATGTGTTTACTGCGCAACTGGACTAGCCAGGTTTTTCAAACCATCGACCATTCTGGCCCGAGCCTTGGAAACGGCGCGGTTCAAAGTCTGTAGGCCCAAGATCTTGCCATTGGCGGCATTGTCTTCCATCCGCTGCAGCGCTTCAACAAGGTCCGGCAGGGCAAAATTGCCCGCAGCCCCTTTCAGACGGTGGGCGCAAGCGTAAACCTGCTGGGCATCGCCTAGATTTGCGGCACTTTTGATGGCCGCCATTTCCTGAACCATTGTCTCAAGGAACAAACCCGCAAGAACGGCGCTCTTTGCGGCACCCAGGTCCCCGACCAACTCGCCCAAGACAGAGGGGCCCGCCTGGGGCTCCGGCGCGACTTTGCCAGCCAATCGGGACAAGGCCTCGGCGAGACGGTGCGGTGCCACGGGCTTTGCCACAAAATCATCCATGCCAGCCGCAAGGTGCGCTTCGATATCGTCGGTCAGCACATGCGCCGAGATGCCAATAATCGGCAGCGACGAAATTCCGGGATCCTTGTTGGCGCGAATGGCTTGCGTTGCTGCCCGTCCGGTCATGCCCGGGAGATTCACATCCATCAGGATGGCGTCGAAGGTCTGGTGCGGCAAAAGTTCCAGCGCTTCTTCGGCAGACCCTACATGGACTGCTTTATGTCCCATCTGCTCGAGAAAGCTTTGGGTGACCATCTGGTTGATCGCATTGTCTTCAACCACCAGAATCTGCAGGGCGCGCACGTCCGGCAGTTCCGTTCGATCAACCGCAAGCTCTGACGGATCAGCTGCGGCAAGCGGAACGGTAAGAGTAAACGACGTACGCCCCGGTGCGCTTTCAAGCGAGATCGTGCCCCGCATCAGGTCTGCAAACTTGGCTGAGATTGCAAGTCCGAGGCCAGTGCCGCCATAGCGCCGAGCGGTCACGGCATCCTCTTGCTCGAAGGCTTCAAAAATCCGGGCCTGCGCTTCGGGTCTGATGCCGCGTCCGCTGTCGGTCACGGTAAAGGCGTACAACCCCTGAGATGTCAGCGCCACCCGCAGGCTGACTGCGCCCTGGTCGGTGAACTTCACCGCGTTGGACAAAAGGTTGAACAAGATCTGCCGCAGCTTCGGCTTGTCGCCCAAAACGACGGGCGGTAAGTCGGCAGTTTCCAGTGTCAGGTTCAGACCCTTTTCGACAGCGCCAGCCTGCATCAAGACCACGACGCTCTCCAGAAGCTGCACTAGGTCAAAGACCACCGGGGTTTCACGCATGCCGCCGATTTCGATCTTGGAAAAGTCCAGCACATCATTCAGAATCGTCATCAGGCCTTCGCCCGAGGCTTCGGCGGCCTTGAGGTAAGACCGCTGGCGTCCTGTAAGCTTGTCGCGCGACAGGCTGCGGATCATGCCGAGAACGCCGTTCATCGGTGTGCGGATTTCGTGGCTCATCATGGCAAGGAATTCGGATTTGGCACGGTCTGCCGCTTCTGCCTTTGACCGCGCGACATCATGGGCCGCCACTTCGGCCTGCAAGACCTCCGTCTGTTCGGATACAAGACGCCGCAACTCATTGCGGTGGCTACGCAATTCAACCAGCGTGCGCGACTTTTCCTCTTCCAGCGCCAGCTTGGCTATGGCCTGGGCGCGGAAAACCTCGAACGCGCGCTCCATGCGCGTGATCTCATCCCTTCCGGTCGGCACGACCTGAGTGTCGAGTTTGCCATCCGCCAGATTGCCCATCCAGCCCGAAAGCCGGTCGATGCGGCGAATGATGTTGCCCTGAATATAGAACCACAGAACAGCCAGAGAGATGGCCAGAACCACCACAGCCGCCCAGCCGTAGGACAGTTGGGTGGCGCGGATTTCGTCCATGGCCTGTGCGCCCGTCGCCCTGGCCCTGTCTTGCGAGGCATTTGCAAGGGCTGCGGCCTGATCGTCCAGCACCTTGGCAGAGCGCTGCAAGGATGTCTGCAAATCACCAATCCGCGACTGGATGGCAAGGATATGTCCGGCCGTGGAAACGATATTGTTTGGATCATCAGGCAGATCAGACTGGCCCATGGCGGCCAGAAGGTCCCGCGCTTGCGCGGCTCGCTGAGGATCATGGATTTCGCGCACACGGCGCGAGATGATCTGCATACGGCTGGCCAGTTGACCTTTCAGATCGCTCAACTGTTGCGGCGTCGTCAGGCCAGGTATCCGGTTCAGCAGCAATCCCGCCTCGGCGACGCGCGACCGCATTTCAGTCATCAGGCCCAGCTCGAACAGATCCACCTCGATCAGCTTGTCCAGGGCACCGAGCCGCGCGGTCGGGTTGTCGGGAGTGTCCTCCATCCCGTACAGGTCCGAGATCGTCGCGGAGGTCGACATTTCGGCATTGGCGACCAACGTATCCGCCACCCCGATCAGATCATCGGCGGCTTTCAGGGCCACCTTCAGGTCATGCGTCTCGGTCTCGGCCAGGGCAATTCGCTGACGGACCAGCGTATCCAGCGCGCTGATATCCTGACGGATCTGCGCCACAGTCCGCACCATCACCGTCGCATCTTGAGTGTTATGCGAGGCGAACCGGGCCAACCGCGCTGTCAGGGCATCAACCTGTGACGACAAAAAGGCGGTATGGCTCAGCCGCTCCGCCTCCGTTGTGACGTTGGCCAGTTCCGGGGCCACCGCCACGATCCGCGCGGTTTCCTCGGCATAGCCGCGCACCTCGGCAATGGCGGGGATGGTTTCGTTGATCACCTGATCGAGGTTGCGCGACACGCCCCCCAGTTTGACCCAGCCAAACAGGCCCGTGATCGCCGGAAGCCCGGCAATGATCAAGAAGGCCAGCAAAAGTTTGCCACCAAGGCTGGTGAACGGGTTGATCGCCTTCATCGCGTGCCTTCCGCTTGACCTTGCAGGCGCCTGGATCGAACCTACACGCCGAACCGCCATGCGGAAGGGAAATCATGGGCAGGCTATTGGGTCAAATGCTGTTGAGCGTTACATTCGCCGTGATCGGCCCGCCCGTCTTGGCCGAGACTTGGGCTCTGGATGTCCGCTCGGTGCCCTTCGACTATTCCAGCCCCGCAATTGCAACCAACTATCAGCCCTTGGAGAAGGCCGCCCGAAAATGGCGAATCTGCGTGGCCTATCCGCATCTGAAGGACGCGTATTGGCTGGGGGTAAACTACGGCATGGTTCAGGAGGCAACCCAGTTGGGCGTCGGCTTTCGCCTGGTCGAGGCCGGTGGCTATCCCAACCTTGACCGTCAGATCGCGCAGATCAAGGCCTGCGTTGCGGCCGGGGCGGATGCCTTGATCGTCGGGACGGTATCCATGGACGGGCTGACGCCGACCCTGGTCGAGATTGCCAGGTCCATGCCGATCATCGCCGCCGTCAATGACATATCCGATGCCGGCATTACCGCCAAGGCCGGCGTTTCATGGCGTGAAATGGGTCATGCCGCCGCTGAGGTCATCGCGCAGGCCCATCCCAAGGGCAGTGCCCCCGTGCGGCTGGCGTGGTTTCCAGGCACCAAAGGCGCTGGCTGGGTGCAGTTTGTCGAGGAAGGGTTTCGAGAGGGGTTGGCCGACAGTTCAGCCGAAATCGTCGTGGTCAAATATGGCGATACAGGCCGCGAGATCCAAGTGAACCTTGTCGAAGAGGCTCTCGATGCACATCCGGATATCGACTATCTCGTCGGCAGCGGACCGATGGCAGAGGCCGCAGTATCCATCTTGCGCGAGCGCGGGCTTACCGGTCGCATCGGGATCGTTTCAGATTATATGACGCCTGCAGTCCTGCGCGGCATAAAGCGGGGGAAGATCCTTGCCGCACCGGATGACTTCCCGGTCCTGCAGGGAAAGCTGGCCATAGAACAGGCTGTCCGCGCCATTGAAGGCAGCCTTTCAATTCGCCACGCAGGCCCCAGGATTGCGGTTGTAACAGCGGAATCCGTGAAGGGGATCGATCCGAACGGCACCGTCGCCCCGGCAAGCTTCATCCCCGTTTTTGATGCGGAGTAATCGGCATGGCACTGTCGGACAAAACCAACTGTAGGAGCCCCTGAAGAACCTCCTGTTTTCGGCCTGATCTGATAGACGTGGGTTACCCGACGAGGGGCCATCGCAATGCCGAGGCAGCCGGCCATTCCCGGCCTCAAGCACGCGATGAAGACGAAGCAGATGCGGCGGGAGCTGTTCCTTTTGGTGTGGTGCCCGGGGGCCGGTCGATGGCTTTGATCGACCCCCCATCCGAACACAGGCCCGAAGGGCGGGCGCCCGCCGAAGCCGCTGGAGACGATTCTGCGGGCCTACTGAATTCAGAACTGGCACGCGCTGAGAGACCCGATGGCGGAAGAGACGCTCTACGAACGCGAGGCGATGCGGCGGTGGTCGCGATCAAGGCCGACGCATGCCCATGTGACCACGGCCGCCAAGACTATCGAGCGGCGCCTGCGCGCGATGATCGAGGCGGAATATTCCGATCACGGAACTTTTGGCGAGTAACACGGCACTGTGAACGCAGACGCCGAATTTGTTTGGGTTCTGGGTCCGATGGACGGCACAGCGGCCTTTGTGGCCGAGATTCCGGTTTTTGGTTGCCCGATCGGCCTTGCCCAGATCGGCCGCCTCTTGGTCGGCATCATCGAAACTCCGATGACCAGCGATCTCTGGTCCGGCGTCGCCGGCGACAAGGCGGAGCGCAACGGCATGGCAATCCGCACGCGGCCCTGCCCTGATCCAGCGCCGGGCATCAGGTTGCAAAGCCGCCCGAGAGCCCCCTCCGGCGTCCTTGCAAATTCACATCCCGGCCGCGGACCAGGTTACCGCCGCGCGTTTTGACAGGCGCCGAAGGCTCTCTCCAAGGCAAGGCACAGCATGTCGGCCTCTGTCAGTCCGAAGACCATTGGTGGCTTGAACTTGAGGACGTTGTCGAAAGGTCCATCCGTCGAGGCGAGAATTCCCTGCTGGCGCAGGTGATTGACGATGAAGGACGCCTCGTTGGCGGCCGGTTCCAACGAGCTGCGATCGTGAACCAGTTCGATTCCGGAAAACAGCCCACGGCCTCGCACATCGCCGATGATCGGATAGCGGTCGGCCATCTCGGTAAAGCGATCAATCATGTGGGCACCTGTTGTCAGAGCCTTGGCCTGAAGGCCCCCAGTTTCGATTACATCCAGAACTGCCAGGCCCACGGCCATCGAGACGGGATTGCCGCCGAAAGAGTTGAAATACTCCATGCCGTTGGCAAAACGTGCCGCCAACTCCGGGGTCGTCACCACCGCGCCCAAAGGATGGCCGTTGCCAATCGGTTTGCCCATGACCACGATGTCCGGCACGACGCCCTGCAACTCGAACCCCCAGAACGCCGAGCCCACGCGGCCAAAACCGCATTGCACCTCATCGGCAATGCAGATGCCCCCTTGGGCGCGGACATGATCGTAGGCAGCCTTAAGGTAGCCATCGGGGTAGATCACCTGCCCGCCAACCCCGGAAATCGACTCGGCGATGAAGGCGGCCGAGCCGGTACCCGACTTGGCGTTGACCGCATCGACGCATCGCCCGACATCCGTTGCATAGGCACGACCAGTGGCCTCGGACAGTCCCTTGTGCGGCCCGCGATAAGGGTCGGGGAACCGGGCAATCTCGACGAAGTCGGGTTGCGGGTAGCCACCCTTGCGCTTGAACTTGTAGGGGCTGATATCGACCATACCGGCGGAATTGCCGTGATAAGCCCAATCCAGAACAACCGTGTTCTTCTTGCCGATCGCGGTTCGTGCGATGCGCAGCGCAAGCTCGTTCGCTTCGGTCCCCGAGTTGACGAAATAGGCCACTTTCAGGTTTCCGGGCAGCTTTGCGGTCAGCCGATCCGAGAAATCGAGCATCAGATCGTTCAGATAGCGGGTGTTGGTATTCAGAATCGCCGCCTGCCGGGCGAGGGCAGCCACAACGTGGGGGTGGCAATGGCCGACATGAGTGATGTTGTTGACCGCATCAACGAATTTTCGGCCGGTGTGGTCAATCAGATAGGCACCCTCGCCACGGACAATCTTGAGCTTTTCGAGATAAGAAATGGAAAGCGATGGGCCGATCGACTTTGCACGCCGAGCCAAAAGGCGCGCTGGAGGCGCGGGGTCGACCACAAAACTTTCTGGCGCGAGTCGCAGGATCAGGTTCGCGTCGATGCAGATGCCCGACCACACCTCCCACAGGCTGTCATGCCCGACGCCGAAGAAATTCCCGGACTGTGACAGCATGTCGGTCATGATCTGAAAGTGGACATGCGCCGACCAGCCGCCGTTTTCGTGCCAATCGCCCAGATGTGCGATCAGATCGCCGGCCGCGACGTGCTGACCGGGCGACAGCAGACCGGGCAGCGTGTCCGCAAGATGACCATAGAGGGTGAAGAACGACGATCCATCTGATGTCTGATGTTCGAGGATCAGGGTATGCCCGTAGTCCAACGGGTCGGCGTTATAGGTGACGGACCGGACTTTTCCCGGCAAGGGGGCATATACCGGCGTTCCCGCCCTGGCGAAAACGTCGATGCCCAGATGCCGTGTCCGTCGCTCGGGGCTTGCTGCATCAGCGAACTGGTCGGTGGCATAGACGTTGCGGTTTTCTCCATAGCTGCCAAGGCCGTAGAAGGCGACGTTTTCGGGCAGACTCGCGGGTCGCTTGCCCGCGAACCACGCGTCAAAGGCGCGGTCGGAAAAGGCTGGCATGTCTTCGTGGCTGCCGTCGGTCAGCAGCGCAATCCGGGCAGCGTTTGCAAGTTCTGGCTGGAACAGAGGCGCAGCATATTGCGCCGCAAGATGGGCGCGGACAGCAGCCTCGTTGCGCGTGGCCGCAAAACCCGCAGCGCGCCGGCAGAGCGCTGTCATGAAACCGGGGTCGATCCGGTCGAGCCGACCCAGAAGCGCAAAGGCGGGGGCCTGCGAGATCAGCAGGTAGTCGTTGGAGGGGTTTGCCTTGATCCGGTGGGACGAAATGACGACGCTGGCGGCAAGCCGCATCCGCATCAGATCAAAAACTACCTCTGCCTCGTCCTCGGTGATCGGAAACTCTGCAACATAGCCTTCGATCAGCGTGCGCATGACTGCATAGATATTGGGCGCCTCCAGAAGCGCATAGGCCAGCGTGATCGCCAGTTCGTTGATCGTGCGGCCAAAGGCCATGTCGCCAAAGTCGATCACCCCGGCGATGTGGTCGATGTTGTCGGGCGCGACGATGACGTTGTTGTCGTTTGCATCCTGATGCAGGACCGACGCGCGCAACGTGGCGAGCCGCGGTTCGACCTGCGCTTGATAGCGATCGAAAAGCGCCTCGACCAACCGGCGGTTTGCTGGATCCGCGATATCCCTCAGATGTTCGCGAAGTTGCACCACATTGTCGAGCGACCAAAGGAAGTTCGCACGGAACGCAGCGGCATGGCCGAAGCCCTGGAGCCCGTGGGTCAGCCGACCCATGAACGCACCAAGATCCCGCACCTGCAGCAGACTGCGGGCCGTCTGGCTCAGAAGCGGACCCTCAATCCAGGTTACAAGTCTGACGATGCAGTCATCGGGGCCATTTCGGACATGCGCGACATCCTTGTGCTCAAGCGTCGGAATCAACTGCGGCAGGCCCGACAGGCCGACCCCCGTCAGATGCCTCATCACAGCGTTTTGCAACGCAATTTGTCCGGGGTCTTCCGCGGCGTTGGCTACCTTGAGAACGTAGGATCGCCCGCCGGCGTCAATCCGCGCGTTCTGGTCGCGTTCGGAAACCAACGGGCGGACATCGCCGTCAATCCCGTAGTGCAAACGCACAAGATCTCGGATTTTATCGACTGACAGGGCAGGCTTGGGGGACGTGAACGTTGACATGGATGGCTTTCCTGGAAGTGAGCTGGTGCGTGCCAAGGGGGGATCCCTGCCTCAACGCGTTATTTGCAGGGCTGCCAGCTCGGCCAATAGCTCGGCGGTCGTCACCTGCCGGCAATAGCCCTTGATCGTCCTGACAGAATTGTCGTGGCGTTCCTGGCTGTAGGTCAGGCAAGCATCCGTGACCTGGGTGACCAGATAGCCAAGGTCGCAGGCATCGCGGATAGCGCTTTCAACACATTGGTCGGTGATCAGGCCGCTGATCACAAGCTGCCGGACGCCAAGATTGCGCAAGATGTAGTCGATATGAGTGGATACGAAGACTGACGACGAGGACTTGGGCAAGACGATCTCGTCCTTTCCCGGCTCCAGGGCGTCGATCACCTTTCCGTCCCATGACCCCTTGGCGACGTTGAAGCCGGTGATCTTGTAATCGAGGCTGCGGTCGCGTCCGTCGAGCGTCAGGCTTTCGATCGTGGTATACATGACCTCGACGCCCGCTTGGCGGCAGGACGATTGCACCCTTTGCATATTTGGAATGACACGGCTTTCGAGCTGATTGAAATACCATGCGTATTTCGCTTCGAATTCGGCAGCGCCGAGGTCGACAAACTCCGCCCCCGATCGATGTGCGCTGAAATTCTGGACATCGACAAAAAGCAGCGCCGAGTGTTCAGGAGCCAGTGGAATGTTTCTTGTCAGCACCATGGGGAAGTTCCTTCATAAGACGCGTGATCGCACCGGCCAGCCGATCGGCCCACCGGGCCTGCCCACGTTCATCGAGAATAAGGTCATTGCGTATTTCGATAAGGCTGTGGGCCAGCCCCGCAGCTTCTCCATGATGCGGCACGAACCAGTCTGACGCATCATCGATCTGGTAGGGTTGGTTCATGCCGATAAGGAGCGACGGTTCTGCTTCAAGCAGAAAGCGGCGCAACTCGTGCGACGTCCGCGAGTCGGCACGAAACAGAAATCCAACATCCCACGGGCGCTTGTTACCGCCCAACCAGGGGGTAAAGCTGTGAATGGAAAAAACCGCGCGGCGCGGTGCGGACGTCAGCAAGGCCGTGACCTTGGCCTGAAACGGATCGAAGACCTCTTTGATGCGAGCCGAACGATCTCTTTTTCCCAACGACATATTCCCCGGCACGGCGATACCGTCGCTGATCTCTACCATCGCGTCTGGCGCATCCGGTGGGCGGTTGCAGTCAATCACCAGGCGGCTATAGGCTTGCAACACCGTAGGCGCGTCCAGAATTTCGGCCATCCGCCGCGCCACAGCGCCCGCGCCGATGTCCCAACCAATGTGTTTCTCGCGATCTTCGGCACCTAGCCCCAGATCGCCAAGCCGCTTCGGAACCGCCAAGCCCGCGTGTTCGCAAACCAGCACGACCTTCTCCTTGCTGGCGCCCCGCAACACTTCTGCCGGGGCGGGATCATAGGGCGAAAGCAGTCGCTCACCCGCGCGCAGCGGCTCGACCATCTTCAGACCTTCTGCGATTTGAGTGCGGCGGATGGCAGCAAGCCGTTTGGCCGGACCAACAGGACGATTACGATCAAGCCCAGGCTGATCGGATCGCGAAATTCCTGAAGCTCGGGCGGGAGGAAAGCTGCAAGGTAGATTTCGACGAAACCAAGGACAAACCCGCCCGCGACGGCACCGCGCAAGCTGCCCAAACCGCCAAGGATCGCGGCGATAAAAGCCTTGAGGACCGGCGTGAAGCCCATGAGCGGATCGACTGAGGCGCGTTGACTCACCCAAAGAACCGCCGCAACCCCTGCCAGAACGCCCGACAATGCGAACGCGCCAGCGATGACCGTATTGGCGCGGATCCCCATCAGGCGCGCGACTGCAAAATCCTCGGCCGCCGCGCGCATGGCGATTCCGGTTTTCTGATATTTCATGAAGCGATCCAGAAAGATCAGCATCACGACAGTCGCGGCGATTGCCGCAATCTTGTTGATACCGATCACGAAGCCGCCGATCTTGACGCTGCTGGACAGAAAAGCGGGCAACAGCACTGCCTGCGATCGCGCGGATATGAAATCCTGGAACAGCACTTGCAAGATCATGGAAACCGCAAAACTGGTTACGAGCATGGTCGCCCCTGTCGCATTTCGGACCGGCCGAAAGGCGATGCGCTCCATCAAGACCGCCGCAACAGTCGATCCGGCAATGGCCAGCGCCACCGATATCACGAACGGCACGCCTGCCAGCCCGCAATACATCAGCACATAGCCCGCGATCGTCATCAGTTCACCATGGGCGAAGTTGATCAGCCCCATGATTGAAAACACGACGGCCAATCCAAGTGCCAACAGGGCATAGGTTCCTCCCAGGGCAAAGGCATTCACGGTCTGTTGCAGGAACACATCCATCTCATTCAGCCCCCAGGTAAGCTGCGTGCAGCGCATCTGATCTTGCAAGATCAGCGGCGGTGCCGGATGCCACGATTTTACCTGCGGCCATAACATAACCGCGGTCGGCGATATCGAGCGCCATGGCGACATTCTGCTCGACGATTGCCAGCGTGACACCCTGGTCACGCAACAGCGCAATCAGTTCGAAAATCTGCGCAACGATCTTCGGGGCAAGGCCCAGCGACGGCTCGTCAAGCAGCAGCAGGCTTGGGTTGCTCATCAACGCCCGACCGACCGCCAGCATCTGCTGTTGCCCGCCAGACAGCGTGCCCGCGAACTGAGTGCGTCGGTCGTGAAGGATCGGGAACAGCGTAAACACACGGTCCCACGCGGCGGCAACCGCACCTTTGTCGCGAATGCCGTAGGCCCCCATCATCAGGTTCTCGGACACACTCAAGGTGCCAAAGACCCGCCGTCCTTCGGGACACAGCGTAAGGCCGGCGGGCGCCAGGGTTTCGGGCGCGCGGTCGGTTATGTCGGCCCCGGCGAACGTCACGCGGCCGCTGGCGACCGGCACCAACCCGACGATTGCATTGAGTGTCGAGGATTTGCCCGCGCCATTCGCCCCCAGAAGGGCGACGATCTCGCCCTTCTGGATTTCGAGGTCGATACCGCGCACCGCCTGCACCGCGCCGTAGCGCACATGGAACGATTGAACCGACAGAAGCGATGCCACGGGAACTCTCCTTCACTGCATGCGCGGTTCGGGGATCAGTTTCGGGTCGGGCGTCGGCTGGCCGACCAGCTCGCGGGCGCCATCCTTGACCCGGACCAGACTGACCTGACGAATGGGCATTCCGTCAGTGCCCTTGTAGGTGATCAGGCTGGTTGCGCCCTGCACGTTTTCCAGATTGGCGATCGCTTCACGCAATGCCTTGGGGTCGGTGGAATCGTTGGCCGCCTTGACCGCCGCTTCCACGATTTTGACAAGGTCGTAACCGACCGCGCTGTAGATCGTGACCGGATCCTTGCCGTATTCCTTCTTGTAGGCGTTGTCGAAGGCTTCAAGCGGGCTGCCGGGCGTCGCGAACCCTGCTGTGGTAAAGACCACGCCCTCGGCAACGGGGCCGAGCGAGAATGTCGTCGGGCTGTCGATGCCGTCCGAACCGATGATCTGGCCCGTGACGCCGGCAGCGCGCAGCGCCTTGATCATCGACGGAAAATCCGGCTCATAAGCCGCCGTCATGATGACCTCGGGCTGCGGGTTGAGTGCCGCGATCTTGGTTGCAATAGCTGAAAAGTCCTGCTGGCCCACCGTATTTGTGGCTTCGCCCGCAAGTGTGCCGCCGAGCTTCTCGAAGACGTCTGCGAAATAGAGCGGCAAAGTCGTATACTGCGTATCCGGCGAATAGATTATGTATGCGGTTCGGAACCCTTGGTCATAGGCCCAGCTCGCCGAGACGGTTGCTTGCACATTGTCGCCCGGAAAGTTCGAGAAGATGTAGTCACCTCCGACTTTGGGCAACGTTGGCGATGACGCGCATGTAGATATAGCCGGAATCTCAGCTGCGGAAACAACGCCAACCGCGGCAAGCGCGGGATCGGAATCGCAGGGCAGCACAATCACCGAAACACCATCGTCGACGAGCTCTTGCGCGGCGATCGACGTCTGGGCGGCGTCCGACCGCACATCCTTTTCGACCAGTTCGATCTTGATCTTGCCGTCGATCCCGCCCGCTGCGTTGATTTCCTTGACGGCAAGGTGCATGCCCTCGGCCACGGGAACGTCAGCGTAGGCCAGTGCCCCGGTCAACGCAGTTGCCGTGCCGACCTTAAGCGTCTCGGCACCGGCTGGTATCACAAGAGACGCCATCATAGCGGTCGATAGAAGAAGTCTTTTCATTTTTGGGTTCTCCGTCTGTTGGCCTGTGATTCAATTTTTGCCCGGTCCCAGATACGCCTCGATAACGGCCGGATCCTTGCGGATCTCTTCGGGTGTGCCTTCTGCGATTTGGCGACCTTCGTTCAGCACGACGATTCTGTCGCAAAGTTGGTTGATGAGGTTCAGATCGTGATCCACGAGCAAGACGCCGATGCCGAGGTCCTTCGTCAAACCGCGCAAGATTTCGATCAGACCTTCGGTTTCGTCGCGGTTCATCCCAGCGGCGGGTTCGTCCAGAAACAAGAGCGATGGTTGACATGCCAGTGCGCGCGCAATTTCGACCCGGCGTTGATCGCCATACGAAAGTGTCCCGGCATTGTCGGCGGTGCGGGGCGCCATCCGCAGGCGGTTTATCGCGGCATCTGCGCGCGAATACGCCTCCTTGCCGCCGCGCGTCGACAAGGCCGCGACCAATACATTCTGATAGACGGTCAGTTCCGGAAACAGGCGGATGTTCTGAAAAGTCCGGGCGATGCCGCGATCTGCAATCCGGTGGGCGGGAAGTTTAGTGAAATCATCCGATCCACGGGCGATGTGGCCGGCGGTTGGAACCAGGACGCCCGACAGCATGTTTAGAAGCGTCGTCTTGCCCGAGCCATTGGGACCGATCAGCCCGACTATTTCGCCCGGCCTCAACACCAGGTCGACGTTGTCGACCGCGACCAGACCTCCAAATCGCATCGTCATGCCTTTGGCCGACAATGGCGTCGCCTCTTGCAAGGCGCTCGCGCCTTGCTGGCTGTCCGAGACACGAGGCCCTGGCAGCAGGCGTTCTTCCCATTCCTTCAGTCCAGCAATACCCTCTGCCTTGCGATACATCGCAAAGAGAATGATCAGCCCGATACCGATCTGAGTGGTTCCGAAAATTGGCGGGACATCGAGCCCCGCAAAGGAAAACCCGCTTTCAAGTCGGCGCAAAACTTCGGTGACCAGGGTGATGACAACGGCGCCCGTCACCGCGCCCGTCACTGTGCTCATTCCTCCGACGATCAACATGGCCAGCATCAGGAATGTATCTTGAAAGTAGAACTTCTTTGCGCTGAATGCGCCCAGAAAATGGGCCAGGAGCGCGCCGGCAAGCGCCATAACCGCCGCGCTCAGCACCCAGGCGATCAGCCGCTCGCGTCTGACGTTGACGCCGACGGCACTTGCGGCAACTGAATTTTCGCGCCCTGCGCGCAGACGCAGCCCCGAAACGGAATCGCGGTACATTCGGGCGACCAGTAGGGCAATCATGCAGCCGATCGCTGCCGTCCACACGCCGGTTTCCCGCGCCACCCCAAAGAAGGATTGCGCGCCACGTGTCACATCGCGCCATGCGACAGTCACGCCGTGAACGATGATCAGAAGGCCGAGGGTCGATATGGTTGCTGCCGACCCCTCCAAACGCCCGATGGCAAAACCGATCACTATTGCCACCAACACCGCGACAGCCACTGCGATGATCGTCGCCGGAATAAGGCTCAGTTGAACGTCGGCCAACAACATGGGAAGCTTCGGAAGCGTCGTGGTCTTCATCTGCACCGTAAGGGTGAGAAGCGACGAAGCGTAAGCCCCGACACCCATGAACGCGAGATGCCCAAAGCTCATGACGCCGCTATTGCCGCTGTAGATGCCGATGCCGACGACACCGGTCAATGTGATGAAAAACACTGTGAGGATTCGCTCACTTGCGGCACCGAAAGCCGAAGAAACCAGCGCCACACCGACAACCGCGACAAGGATTGCGGCGGTGGCGGCGAAGAGATGCTGTCGCGGCGACGTTATCATTGCGACTCTCCGATGGACGGTAGCGATCAGTGTTGACACTATTTTTTCAATGTCAACTTTTTCTTACATATTGACAAAATATTTTCAAAATCGTTCCTTTCGCAAAAGGAGGCCACATGCAAGTCAAGGACCGCATCAAGAAGCTGTCTAATGAAATGACCGCCACAGAACGAAAGCTGTGTACCGCGCTGCTGCTTGACTATCCGTTTGCCGGTCTGGTCACGATAAACACCTTTGCCGAGAACACTCAGACCTCTCCGCCGACCGTGTCGCGGTTTGTCGCCAAACTTGGCTTTCAAGGATTTCAGGACTTTCAGCGACACCTGATCGACGAGTTGAAGGAAGGCAATCGGTCACCCGTCGACCTTCACCAGCAAGATCGCCAACTGCGCGGCGAATTTCTGGAAGACTTCGTGACCCGTGCCGTCGCCATTCTTTCAGAGGCGGCCTCGGCGACGACCGCAGCACAATTCGAGCGGATATGCGCCTTGCTGTCAGACGAAAAGCGTAGCGTCTCCATCATCGGCGGCCGCATCAGCGATTCAATCGCGATATACCTTTCCAGGCACCTGAGGCAAATCCGCGACAACGTGTTCCACTTGCAGCCCGATCCCGAAAGCTGGCCGCAGTACCTCTTGCAGATGAAGCCCCGCGATGTCCTCTTCATCTCGGATTTCCGACGGTATCAGGCCAATTTGCAACGGCTGGCGCAACAAGCCGCCGAGGCCCGCGGCGCGCAGGTCATAGTGCTGACGGACAAGTGGCTTTCCCCGGCTGCAAAGTATGCGACCGAAGTTATTGCAACCCCGATTGAAAGTGGAACCGTGTGGGACAGCTATTGCGGGGCTCTCGTGATGATGGAAGCAATCGTGACGCGCATTGCCGAAAGCAACTGGGACAAGACCCGTCGACGTATCGAAGCATGGGACATGATGCGAATGGATCAAATTGAGCGACCCAATGGGCCGGGGGTCCGGTGAATGGAACGGTGCGGGCACGGACCTGTCCTGGACCGCGCCCGCCAATGTCTGGTTGAGCGAGGTAAACCATGGCTACACCCGTAACTGAGGAACTGGTGACCTTCGTGACGACGGACATCGCTGCTATCACACGGGGGCGTTCGGTAGCCGCCCGCGATCTCGAAAAGGCGATGGAAAACGGTGTTGGATGGGTACCCGCCAACCTGGCGCTGACGCCCTTCGACGAAATTGCCGCTCCCAATCCGTTCGGATCGGCCGGCGACCTGAGGTTGATCCCAGATGCATGTGCCAAGGTGCGGGTGACTTCGATCCCCGAGGTGTCACCTTTGCACTTCTATCATTCCGACATTACCGAACTGGATGGCCGACCTTGGGAAGGTTGCGTGCGTTCGATGCTCAAGGCGGCGGTTGCCGATCTCGAAACCGAAGCGGGCCTGCGCGTTGTCTCTGCGTTCGAGCAGGAGTTCCAGATCGTCGGTGCCAACTGGCCGGCGGCGCCGTCCTTTGCGCTCAGCGCACAGCGCCGTGCCGATCCGTTCGGGCCGATGCTGGTGTCGGCGCTGCACGAAGCCGGGGCCGACCCCGAGACCTTTCTGCCGGAATACGGGCGCGATCAGTTCGAGATCGTCTGCGGCCCGACCGGGGCAGTCGCGGCCGCAGACCGCGCGGTGACGATCCGCGAGGTCACCCGAGAGTTGGCGGCGCAATTTGGCTGGAAAGCGTGTTTTGCGCCCAAGACGAATCCGACCGGTGTCGGCAACGGGGTGCACATCCACCTTAGCCTCACCGATCTTGCCGGACAGCCCGTCACGTTTGATCCACATCGGCCAGGCCGTTTGTCGCAACGCGCAGGAGCCTTTGCCGCCGGTGTTATCGGGCACCTGCCCGCGCTGACCGCGTTCACGGCACCGACCGTCGTTTCCTATCTGCGCCTCCAGCCGCATCACTGGTCTGCCGCCTGGACCACTCTGGGCGAGCAGGACCGTGAGGCGACGTTGCGTATTTGCCCCACATCGGCGCGCCCCGGCCACGATCCTGCGCGCGCCTTCAACATGGAGTTCCGCGCCGCCGACGCCACTGCAAGCCCGCATCTGGCGCTTGCCGTCCTTATCCGCGCCGGGCTTGAGGGTTTGCGCGGCAACCTGCCCCAACCGCCAATCGCCAAGGGCGACCCCGGCGAGATGACCGCACGCGAACGGGAACGTCTCGGTATCCGCCGACTGCCGGGTTGCCTGCCGGACGCGCTGGGCGCACTTGCAGCGGATCGCGTGGTCAAGGGTTGGTTCAGCCCGACTTTCCTTGAGTGCTACCTCGCCATGAAGCACAAAGAGATTGAAATCGTCGAAAGTCTCGAAGGTCAGGCACTTTGCGACCGTTACGCGGCTGTCTACTAAGGGTGCAGAAATGACCGGCTACACGGACGATTTGGCGGCTTTGGCCTCGCTTCAGAAGTTGCGGTTCTTTCCCCTGTCGGTCGTGGGCGGCCATGGTGCCCGGCTCAAATCGGATGATGGGCGCGAGCTTGTCGACATGTCAGGGGCTTGGGGCGCGGCAAGCCTTGGCTATGGCCATCCCGCGTTGGTGGCGGCGATCAGCCGAGCCGTAGCCGACCCGGCGGGTGC
>JGI24770J26754_10000215_pt1 | contig 39993 bp, 22 predicted proteins | sample LakOneMetagenome_FD_26754 | JGI IMG/M metagenome (IMG submission 26754) | reverse complement strand
GCCACAGCCAGACCGCGACATGGCTGTCGCGCTCGGCCTCGCGCACGTAATAGCGGTCGGCGCGCGCCATCAGCTTCCAGTCGACGCGGCGCCACTCGTCGCCGGGCGCGTAAGCCCGGTACTCGGAGAACTCGACCCCGGCGCCCCGTTCGCGCCCGGCGTGCATGCCATGGCCGAGACCGGCCAGCACGTGGCGGATGATCAGCTCGAGGTCGGTGGTTTGCGCGATCAGCGCAGGCGTGTCCAGCGTCGGCAAAGCAGTCTCAATCGACCTTGATGTCGTTACGCAGCGCGAACAGGATGTCGGCGATGGCGATGCCGTCCGCCTCGGCCTCGAAATTGCGCAGCACGCGATGCGCCAGCACCGGCAGCAGCATGGCGCCGATATCGTCGCGCGTGACCGCCAGGCGACCCTGCATCAGGGCACGGGCCTTGGAGGCGAGCACCAGGGCCTGTCCGGCACGCGGACCGGCGCCCCAGCCCACATGCTTGATGACGCTGGCCACGCTCGAGTCCTGCGGCCGCGTCGCTCGCACCAGGCGCGTTGCGTAGCGCAGCAGATGCTCGCCGATTTCGATATCGCGCACCAGCAGCTGCAGGCGCAGCAGGCTGGCCACATCCATGGCCGGCACCGCGTCCTGCAGGCCGGCGTGGGTGGTACGGGCGACCATCGCCACTTCTTCATCCTCGCTCGGGTAGCCGACGTCGATGCGCAGCAAAAAGCGGTCCAGCTGCGCCTCCGGCAGCGGATAGGTGCCGGCCTGCTCGATGGGATTTTGGGTGGCCAGCACGAAGAATGGCTGCGGCAGCCGGTGGGTCTGGCCCGCAAAGGTGACGCAGCGCTCCTGCATCGCTTCGAGCAGGGCCGACTGGGTCTTGGGCGGCGCGCGGTTGATCTCGTCGGCCAGCAGCACCTGGGTGAACACGGGCCCCTGCTGGAAGCGGAATACACGCTGTCGCGTGCTGGTGTCTTCTTCCAGGATTTCGGTGCCGACGATATCGGACGGCATCAGGTCGGGCGTGAACTGCACGCGCCGAAATTGCATGTCGGTCGCTTGCGCGAGCGACTTCACCAGCAGCGTCTTGCCCAGGCCCGGCACGCCTTCGACCAGCGCATGGCCGCCCGCCAGCAGGCAAATGACCAGCGACTCGACCACCTCGTCCTGGCCGATGATGACGCGCGCCATGCTGGCGCGCAGCGCGCCGACCTTGGCCGTCAAGTCGGCAATCTCGTTTTCATCCCACGCTACCGCATCACGTTCCGACACAATCAGGCTCCCAGGGCGTACTGAATAATATTGACCGCAAAGCGGGTGTTGTCGATCACCAGCCAGCGCTTGTTGCGGAAGTCATAGTCCCACTCGCAGCCGTAATCCTTGTTCGAATACAGAACCCGCACGCGACCGTCGAATTCGATCGCCTTCAGGTAGTCATGCACCAGATCGTCGCCCCAGCCGTTCAATTCGTTGCCGGTATTGGGCGGGCCGTCGAAGTGGAAAAAGCTCGAATACACCGGATGGTTATTCGGTATCTTGTGCAGCGCCTTCGGACCGAACATGCGCGCCAGTTCGGCCTCGAAGGATTTGGCGAACAGCCCGTCGATGTCGTGATTGCAGTCGTCGACAAACACGAAGCCGCCGCCGCGCACATAGCGCTCGAAATTCTTGCGCTCGGCCGGTGTGAACTGCACCAGCTTGTGCCCGGCCAGATAGCAAAACGGCGCCTCCAGCATCTTCGGGTCCGACAGGGCCACCACGCGCTCGGCCGGATCGACCTTGAGCGTGGTGTACTCCACCAGCGAATTGAGCACGTTGCTGGGCATCCGGATGTCGACATCCCAGTCGCCCGAGTCGTACATCAGGCGGGTGAAATAGAAATCGACGCTACGCTTCGACACTGCCGTTTACACCGCGTCGGACAGGGACGTAAAGTTGAAGTCGCGGATCTTCATCGGCGGGATCACCATGTTCAGGCCATCGCCCTCGCTGCCGATGATCTGCGGCTTGCCCAGTTCCTCGACATTGTTGAGCATCGTGACCGGACTCTCGTTGAAGCGGAAGTTCTTGACCGGATGCTTGATCTTGCCGTTCTCGATGTAGAAGGTGCCGTCGCGCGTGAGCCCGGTGAGCAGCACCGACTGCGGATCGACCGAGCGGATGTACCAGGTGCGGGTGACGAGGATCCCCTTCTTGGTGGACGCGATCAGTTCTTCCAGCGAGCGGGTGCCGCCAGCCATGATGATGTTGCCAGGCTGGCCAATGGCGCGCGCCTTCTGCTTCTGGGCCCAGAAGCGCGAATAGTCGAGCGAGGCGACCTTGCCGTTCTTGATGATGTCCATCCGTTCGCGCGGCAGCATGCTGCGCGAATCCCATGGGCTGACCGGCACGTCCTTGTCCCACGGATCGGCCCAGACATTGACCTGTTCGTCGAACAGCTTCTCGCCCAGGCGCGTGCCGCCGCCCTTCTTGGACAGGAAGCTGCGGCCCTCGTCGGCGCGGCGCGCGTCAAAGCCGTTGAACATGAAGCTGAGCAGGCCCGATGCGGCTGCCGGCTCCAGGATGACGGTGTAGCGGCCCGGCTCCAGCGCCTTGGCGTCGACCGAGCCAAGGGCCTTTTCGATGGCCACATTGGACGCTTCGCGCGCGTCGAAGCGGCGCGCATCGTTGGCCGAGCGCGTGACCCAGCCCGAACCGCGCCCGTCTTCGGTGCGCGCCGTGCAGGTGAAATTCAGGTCGGTAAAGCTGCGGTAGCCGAACACGCCGTTGGAATTGGCAATCGCCTCGAACCCGGTGGTATCGATGAAAAAGCCCGCCGTGACGAGCTTTTTGGCGCGCGCAGAGACGATGCTGTGCGAGGCCACCTGGGCGCGAAATTCCGGATCGATGGCGGCGGTCGCCTCGGAAAATTCGGCCGAAGGGCGGTATTCCTGCTTGCCCACCGCTGGCATGAATTCCGGATTTTCGGGTGCCAGGCGGGCCACGTCTTCAGCGCGGCGCACCACCTTTTCCAGCGATTTTTCGTCGAATTCGTTGATCGTGGCCGTCCCCTGGCGCTTGCCGAAAGCGACGGTGACGACGATCTGCATGTTCTCGTTCAGGCCCGCCGTCGAGACGCTGTTCTGGGCATAGCGGATATTGCCGGTGCGGCTGCCGCTGACGTTGACGGTGCATTCGTCGGCCTTGGAAAAACCGATCACCCGGTCGCAGATCCGCTTTGCTTCTTCCTGGTTCAACAATTTCATCTGGTTGGTCCTTTACCCGATCTTGCGGGCGGTGTTGATCACGTTAATGCCATTGAAGCGGGTCGTGCTGGAGCCGTGCGATACCGCGGAAACCTGCGAAGGCTGGCCTTTGCCATCGAAGAAGGAGCCGCCCATGCGCCAGTCGCGCTTGTCGCAGATCGCGCCGCAGGCATTCCAGAAGTCCTGGGTATTGGACTGGTACGCCACATCTTCGACCGGACCGACGATCTTGCCATCCTTGATTTCGAAGAACAGCTGGCCGCCGAACTGGAAGTTGTAGCGCTGCTGGTCGATCGAATACGAGCCGCGGCCGAGGATGTAGATACCCTTCTTGACGTCCTTGACCATCTGGTCCGGCGTGAGCGCCTGCTTGCCGGGCGCGAGCGACACATTCGGCATGCGCTGGAACTGCACGCTGTTCCAGCTGTCGGCGTAGGAGCAGCCATGCGACTCCTTTTCGCCGATGATGTGGGCCTGGTCGCGCGTGGCCTGGTAGTTGACCAGGATGCCGTCGCGGATCAGGTCCCAGCGCTTGGCGGCCACGCCCTCGTCGTCGAAGCCGACCGCGCCCAGCGAACGCGGCTCGTTCTTGTCGGCGATGATGTTGACCAGATCCGAGCCGAACTTGAATTTCCTGGTCTGCCACTTGTCCAGCGTGGCGAAGCTGGTACCGGCGTAGTTGGCTTCATAGCCAAGCACACGGTCCAGTTCCGTCGGATGGCCCACCGACTCGTGGATGGTCAGGAACAGGTGCTCGGGGCTGAGCACCAGATCGTACTTGCCCGGCTCGACCGACTTGGCCGTGAGCTTGGCGCGTGCATCCCTGGCCGCCGCGCGGGCATCCTCGACGATGTCGTAGGAGTTGGTGTACAGGGTCGCCACGCCGCCGGCGGCCTTGACCTTGTCTTCGGCGCGCGCGTCGAAGTATTCGTAGCCCATGCCGGCGGGAGAAGCCAGGCCGTCGCGGGTGCGGAAGCGGTTGCTGGCCTTGTCGACCGCGGTCGCCGTCATCGGCGCCCACAGGCGGTGGATGTCCTGGTCGATGTACGAGCCGTCGGTGGAGGCAAAGTACTTCTGCTGGTTGACCTGGAACAGATTGGACGTCATGAAGCTCGCGCCCGCATCGAGCCCGGCCTTGTTGGCCGCGATCAGCATTTCGGCCTTGTCCTTGACCGGCACCTTGCGCCAATCCTTGGTGATCGGCGTGCTCCAGCTGACTTCACCGACACCCTTGACGGGGGCCAGGCGCAGCGGCTCGGCCTGCAGCCTGGCGTTGGCGCGCGCAATCGCCACGGCCTGGCGCGCCGCGCCGGCGATACTGTCCGGAGAGAGATCGTTGGTCGAGGCGAAACCGTAGGCGCCGCCCGCGATGACACGAATGCCGATGCCGCTGGACTCGGTATTGACCACGTTCTCCACGTTCAGGTCGCGCGTGGTGATGAACTGGTTCAGGTAGCGCCCGATGCGCACATCGCAGTAGGTGGCGCCAGCCCTGGTGGCCGCCTCGAGGGCCGTGTCGGCCAGCGCCTTTTTGCCGGCGACGCCAGCCGGATTGGCCAGCGACTCGGCGGCGACGGCATTGCCGAACACCGGCACCAGGATGGCGCCGGCGGCGCCGCCGCCGATTTTAAGGAAGGTACGTCTTTCCACACTCTCTCCAGATAGTAATCAGACCGCATCGGACAGCGACGTGAAATTAAAGTCGCGCACCTTCATCGGCGGGATCAGCATCGCGTACGGCACTTCATCGCCGGCGATGATTTCGGGCTTGCCGATCTCCTCGATATTGTTGAGCATCGTCACCGGGCTCTCGTTAAAGCGGAAGTTCTTGATCGGATGCTTGATCTTGCCGTTCTCGATATAGAAGGTCCCGTCGCGCGTGAGGCCCGTCAGCAGCACCGATTGCGGATCGACCAGGCGGATGTACCAGGTGCGCGTGACCAGCACGCCCTTCTTGGTATTGGCGATGAGCTCCTGGGTCGACTTGCTGGTGCCAGCCATGATCATATTGCCTGGCGAGCCGATGGCGCGCACGCCTTGCTTCTTGGCCCAGTACAGCGAGTAGTCGAGTGCGGCCACGCGGCCATCCTTGATCATGTCCATACGCTCGCGCGCCAGCGAGGTGCTGCCGTCCCACGGCAGGACCGCCGCATCCGGATTCCACGGGTCGCACCAGATGTTGACCTGCTGGTCGAACAGCTTTTCGCCAAGGCGGTTGCCGCCGCCCTTCTTGGACAGGAAGCTGCGCCCTTCGTCGGCCTGGCGCGCATCGAAGCCGCCCAGCATGAAGCCGATCAGGTCCGACGTGGCGGCAGGCTCCAGGATGACCGTGTAGCGGCCCGGCTCCAGGGCCTTCGCTTCGACCGAGCGCAGCGCCTTTTCGATAGCCACGTCGGACGCTTCGCGCGCGTCGAACCTGGATACATCGGTGGCCGAACGCTTGACCCAGCCCGAGCCGCGCCCGTCTTCGGTGCGCACGGTGCAGGTGAATTCGACGCCCGTGCTTTCCTGGTGGCCGAACACGCCGTTCGAGTTGGCGATCGCATTGAAGGACGTGTTATCGGTGAAGAAGCCGGCGGCAATCAGCTTGCTCTTGCGGCTGGCTTCAATGCTGTAGGCGGCCGTCTGGGCGCGGAACTCCGGGTCGATGGCGGCCGTCTTCTTGCTGAAGGTCGCACTTTCCTTGTAAGCCTGCTTGGGCACGGCGGGCATGAATTCCGGGTTTTCCGGTGCCAGCTTGGCCAGCTGTTCGGCGATGCGGACCACCTTTTCGAGCGACTTGTCGTCGAACTCCGTAATGGTGGCGATGCCGACTTTCTTGCCGTAGGCGACCTGCACGCCCAGCTGGTTCTGCTCGACCAGGCCGGCGGTCGACACATTGTTGCGGGCATAGCGGATGTTACCGGTGCGCCCGCCATTGATGCTGACGCTGCATTCGTCGGCCTTGGTCAGGGACATCACCTTGTCGCAGATGCGGCGGGTTTCTTCCGGGGTCATGATTTTCATGGATGGTCTCCTGGCTTAGCCGATTTTGCGTGCGGTGTTGATGACGTTGATGCCATTGAAGCGCGAAGTGCTCGAGCCGTGCGACACGGTGCTCACCTGGCTTGGCTGGCCTTTACCGTCAAAGAACGAACCGCCCATGCGCCAGTCGCTTTCGTCGCAGATGGCGCTGCAGGCATTCCAGAATTCCTGGGTGTTGGACTGATAGGCGACGTCTTCGAGCGGTGCGCCGATCTTGCCATCCTTGATCTCGAAGAACAGCTGGCCGCCGAACTGGAAGTTGTAGCGCTGCTGGTCGATCGAGAACGAACCGGCACCGACGATGTAGATGCCCTTCTTGACGTCGGCGACCATCTGGTCTGGCGTGAGCTTCTTCTTGCCGGCCGCCAGCGAGATGTTGGGCATGCGCTGGAATTGCACGCTGCTCCAGCTGTCGGCGTACGAGCAGCCGTGCGACTCCTTCTCGCCGATGATGTGGGCCTGGTCGCGCGTGGCCTGGTAATTGACCAGGATGCCGTCCTTGATGATGTCCCAGGTCTTGCACTTGACGCCTTCATCGTCGTAGCCGACCGCGCCCAGCGAACCGGGGATGGTCTTGTCGGCGATGATGTTGACGCGCTCGGAACCGTACTTGAATTTCTTGCTTTCCCACTTGTCGAGCGTGGCGAAGCTGGTGCCTGCGTAGTTGGCTTCATAGCCCAGCACGCGGTCCAGTTCCGTCGGGTGGCCGACCGATTCGTGGATCGTCAGGTACATGTGTTCCGGCGAGAGCACCAGATCGTACTTGCCTGGCTCGACCGACTTGGCGGTCAGCTTGGCCTTGGCATCGCGGCCGCAGGCGCGCGCGTCTTCGATCAGGTCATACGAATTCTTGTACAGGGTGGCGACGCCGCCGGCGGCCTTGATCTTGTCCTTCGGGTTCGCATCGAGGTATTCGTAGCCCATGCCGACCGGGGTCGACAGACCCTGGCGCGAACGGAACTTGTTGGTGGCCTTGTCGACCGCGGTGGCGAACACCGGCATCCACATGCGGTGCACGTCCTGGTCGATGTAGGAGCCATCGGTGGAGGCGAAGTACTTCTGCTGGTTCACCTGGAACATCAGCGATTGCATGAAGCTCGCGCCGCCATCGAGGCCGGCCTTGTTGGCGGCGATCAGCAGGTCGGCCTTTTCCTTGATCGGCACATTGCGCCAGTCCTTCTTGATCGGCGTGGCCCAGGCAACTTCGCCCACGCCCTTGACGGGAGCCAGGCGCACCGGCTCGACCTGCAGCTTGGCGTTGGCCTTGGCAATGGCGACCGCCTGGCGCGCGGCGGCGGCGACGGAATCGGGCGACATGTCGCTGGTGGCGGCAAAGCCATAGGCGCCGTTGCAGATGACGCGCACGCCAACGCCGGCGGACTCGGTATTGACAACGTTCTCGACGTTCAGGTCACGGGTCGTGATGAACTGATTGAGGTAGCGGCCGATGCGCACGTCGCAGTAGCTGGCGCCGGCCTGCGTGGCCGCCGTCAGCGCGGTGTCGGCCAGCGTCTTCTTGAACTTTGCGGCGAGGGGATTGAGCAGTTCTTCGGCCGCGATGGCATTGCCGAAAACGGGTACCAGCATCGAGCCCAGAGCCAGGCCGCTGATATTGAGAAAAGCACGTCGTTCCATTGTATCTCCTAACACTCACGCCGAAGAAGGCGGCCCGCCATCAGCTGGCAGCCGCGATATGTACATCATTGTCCGTCTGGCCTATACAACTATGCGGCCGCTAAAATCTGCTGAAACGATATCAGCAAAATTAGCCCTTGAATACGCAAAGTTTGTGCCACTGCCTAAGTAATTGATTTTCACATCCGCCAGCGTCCGGCGCGGGTGTCCGAAGTGTCCGATTCGCTGTCCGGCGACTCTGGCGGACACTATGTACATATCAGAAAAGCGCTTGACCGCGCCGTGTGCATACCCGATCATCGGTGCGGCGCGCAGACGGCGCACAGGATACGCAGCACCCATTCATCCACGGAGGCATACATACATGAAACGATTGATACTGGCCGCATTGCTGGCCACCGGCATGGCAGGCGCCGCACACGCTGACGACGCGCTCAAGGCGGCCATCGCCAGCAAGGACCGCACCCCCGCCAACGTGGCCCGCGACGGCGCGCGCCACCCTTACGAAACGCTGACCTTCTTCGGCATCAAGCCGAACATGACGGTGGTCGAACTGTCGCCCGGCGGCGGCTGGTATACCGAGATCCTGGCGCCGTATCTGAGCAAGGACGGCAAGCTGATTGCGGCGGCCGACTCGCCAACCTCGACCAGCGAGGGCGCGCGCCGCAGTGCCGAAAACTTCGGCAAGAAGCTCGAAGCCAGGCCCGCGCTGTTCGGCAAGGTGCAGCGCGGCGTGTTCGAGCCGCCGCGCGAATACAACTTTGCCGCGCCGGGCAGCGTCGACATGGTCGTCACCTTCCGCAATATCCATAACTGGGCGGGCGGCGGCGACGGCGAGATCGCCAAGATCTTCAAGAGCGTGCACACCGCGCTCAAACCGGGCGGGATTTTCGGCGTGGTCGATCACCGCATGCCGGCCGACAAGCCGGTCAAGTTCGATAGCGGCTACCTGCACGAAGCGGCCGTGATCAAGATGATCGAAGCGGCCGGCTTCAAGCTCGCGGCCAAGTCCGAGGTCAACGCCAATCCCAAGGATACGGCGGACCACAACAAGGGAGTCTGGTCGCTGCCGCCCGTGCTGGCCAACAAGGATGTCGACCGCGAAAAGTATCTGGCGATCGGCGAGAGCGACCGCATGACGCTCAAGTTCATCAAGCAGTAAGCATCCGAAAGCAGTCGCCGGCCGGCCCGCCACGGGCCGGTCTTTCCTCCCCCCTTAGTTTCCCTTTGGTTTCCCCTTAATCTCCCCTTAATCCACGCGGGTGCGCCAGCGTGTATATTTGCGGGTACCGTCCCCTCCCTTTGAAGAAAACATGACCATCTTGCGTACCATCGCGGCGCTTGCCTTCGCCGTTGCCAGCATCGCCGCCACCGCCCAGGAAACCCCGAAGGGAGCAAGCGTGTCCACGCCGGCGCCGGCAGCGGCCATCCCCGCCAATCTGGAAAACTCGGTCGTCAAGGTCTTCTCGACCCTGCGCCGGCCCGACCCGTACAAGCCGTGGGGCAAAGCGGCGCCGGCCGACATTACCGGCTCTGGCGTGGTCATCGACGGCAAGCGCATCCTGACCAACGCGCACGTGGTCGGCTATGCGAGCCAGGTGCAGATCCAGGCCAACCAGGCCGGCGACAAAGTCTCCGCCACCGTAGTGGCCGTGGCGCGCGACATGGACCTGGCCATCCTCAAGCTCGATGACGACTCCTTCTTCGACACCCATGCGCCGGTGGCGCGCGCCAGCGTGCTGCCCAATGTGCGCGACCAGGTGTTCGCGTACGGCTATCCGACCGGCGGTACCTCGCTCTCGATCACCAAGGGGATCGTCTCGCGCATCGAATTCGTCAACTACAGCAACGACACATCCGGCCTGCGGATCCAGATCGACGCCGCCATCAATCCTGGCAACAGCGGCGGACCCGCCATCGCCGGCGATACCATGGTCGGGCTGGCATTCCAGGTCGCGACCAATGCCCAGAACATCGGCTACATCATTCCGAACGAGGAAATCGAACTGTTCCTCAAGGATGTGGCAGATGGCCGCTACGACGGCAAGCCCGCCCTGCTCGACGAGACGCAAACCCTGGAAAACCCGATACTGCGCACCTACCTCAAGCTCGACAAATCGGTGTCGGGCGCGATCGTGCAAACGCCGGGCGGCGACGGCGCCGCCTATCCGCTCAAGGAATGGGACGTCATCACCCGCATTGGCGACTCGCCCATCGACAACCAGGGCATGGTGGGCCTGGGCACCAACCTGCGCGTGCACTTCCAGTACCGCGTGCAGCAGCTGGCCAAGAACGGCAAGGTGCCGCTGACGGTGATCCGCGCCGGCAAGGAGCTCAAGGTCGAGGTGCCGGTATCGAGCGGGCGCAAGCTGCTCATTCCCGATCTGGACGGCGGCTACCCCTCCTACTTCGTGTACGGCCCGATCGTGTTCTCGCGCGCCACCGCGGAGTTCCTGTACTTCATGAACAGCAATGCCGGTGCGCTCAATGCCTACGGCTATATCGGCAGCCCGCTGGTCACCCAGCGCGCCGCCGCGCCGACGCCGGAGCGCGAAGATCTGGTGGTAGTCAGCTCGCCGTTCTTCCCGCACAAGCTGGTGAGCGGCTACAGCAACCGCTTCGGCGCGGTGGTCTACTCGATCAACAAGGTCCCCGTGCGCAGCCTGGCCCACATGGTGGCCCTGCTGCGCGACATGAAGGATGAGCTGATCGTGATCCACTTCGACCAGCGCGGCGGCGAGAACATCGTCCTGCGCCGCAAGGACATGATGGAAGCGACCGACGCCATCCTGTCCGACAATGGGATCCGCACCCAGGGGTCGCAGGACATGATGGCGATCTGGGACAAGAAGAAATGATGGCGGCCGCATGTGCTTCATGACGGTGCTCAGCACCGATTCGCCGCGCGACCTGGCGCAGCTCGGTGACGCGCACCTGACGTTCTCGCGATCGGTGCCGGCGCTGCCGGAGGCAGCCTGCCTGGAGCACGCCCATCGCTGGTATCTGGGTTCGCGCGAAGGCTGCAGCTGCGGGTTTCGCCACCTGATGGCGGCCAGTGCGTCACTGGGGTTTGGCGCGCCCGAAGACTGGTATCCCGAAGACGTCGACGATGTCGCCGCCACGCTGGCCGTGGTGGCCGCGTTCAAGTGCATTCTGGCGGACGGCGCACAGCTCGACTGCGTCGATGGCTGGGCCTCGGACCAACCCGCTCCGATGGCGCTGGCCGCCACCATCGGCGTCGATCTTGGCACGTTGCCGGCCGGGCACTTCCGCTTCATCGAGAATCACCGCTTCACCTTCACCGACGCCACGGTCAGCCCCGGCGCAGCGCGCCCGGACTGACCGGCGCTTCAGCCTTCCATCGCCTTGTCCACGCTTTTCTGCGTGGCCGGGTGATAGCGCACGCGCGCCTTCTTGAAGACCGCTTCGGCCCAGGCCTTGTCTTCCGGGTTCTTGCGCAGCGCCGTGTACAGCGCCACCACGAACTTCTGCCGACCGACGCTCATGAGGAAGTCGTTCAGGGGAGCGCGGATGCCGCGGTAGCCGGCATCGATGGACGCGCGGTAGAAGCGGAAGGCGACTTCATTGTTGCCCGTCTTGCCAAGGCCGAAGGCCTCGTCAAGTTCCTTGAGCTGCGCGGCGCTGGCCCGGTTGTCGATATCGTTCAGGAATTTCATCCACTCGGTGGCGGTCCAGTTCCTGGTATCGAGTTTGGCGGTGGGCAGCTCGCCCTTGAGCCAGGACGCGCGCACCGCATCCAGGGTAGCCAGGCGCGGCGAGGTCACGCGCGGCGCGCTGGCGGGGATGCCGGGCGCATGCAGCCACTCGTCGAGCTCCGCTGCGCTCATCGCGTCCGGATGGGCGGCCAGCAGGTTCTTTTGCAGATAGTCGACAAACTGCTCGGTCGTCACGCTCTGGAATGCATGCTGGTCGAACCAGCCGCGCAGGAAGGGATCGAAGACAGCGCGGCCGACGCGCTTTTCCAGGGTGCGCAGCAGCCAGGCGCCTTTGGGATAGACCAGGCCCTCATCGGCATAGTCGGCCGAGCCGGTATCGCTCTTGCGCGACACGAGCGCCTGCTTGGCCGGTTCGATGCGGGCCAGGGACGCGATTGCCTCTTCCTGCTCCAGCTGAGTCTTCATGGCGGCGACGTCGGCGCCGTACAGCGACTCGGTAATACGCATCGTCACATACTCGGTAAAGCCCTCGTTGAGCCAGAAGTGCTTCCACGACGCGTTGGTGACCAGGTTGCCCGACCAGCTGTGGGCCAGCTCGTGCGCGATCAGGTCATTGAGGCTGCGGTCGCCCGCGATCATGGTCGGCGAGAGGAAAGTCAGGCGCGGATTTTCCATGCCGCCGTAGGGGAACGAGGGCGGCAGCACCAGCATGTCGTAACGCCCCCAGCGATACGGTCCGTACAGCGCTTCGGCCGCGCCGATCATGCGCTCGGTGTCGCCGAATTCGTAGGCGGCCGCCTTGATGCGCTGCGGTTCCGCATACACGCCGCTGCGCGCGCCGAGGGAGCGGGCATCGATCTCGCCGATACCGATGGCCAGCAGATAGGAAGGAATCGCCTGCGGCATTGTGAAGTTCCAGCCGCCCTTGCCGCTTGCCTTGGGATCGTTATTGGCGCTCATGACCACGCGCAGGCCGCGCGGCGCGTCGATGTGAGCGCTGTAGGTAAAGCGGACGGCCGGCGTATCCTGGACCGGCACCCACGAACGGGCATCGATCGACTGGGACTGGCTGAACATGAACGGGCGCTTGCCCGACATCGTCTGTGCGGGGGTCAGCCATTGCAGCGCGCTGGCGGTGGGCGCGGTGCGGTAATGGATGCGCACCTTGCTCGGCTGGCCGGTCAAGGCGACATGCAGGGCCTGGCCCTTTTCCTCGTCGGCCGCATCGAGGGTATAGGAAACGGGGGTCCATTTGCCGGAGGCGCTCAAGGCTTCGACCCGGGAGATGGCCAGCTCGCGCGTATCGAGGTCGAGCGTGCGGGCCGAGGGGTCGATCCAGTTCAGCGACAGGATGGCGAAGCCGGACAGGGTATTGGTCTTGAAGTCGGCCTTCAGATTCATGTGCAGGTCGGTGGTCTTGACCTGATCGTAGCGGGCGTAGCTCAGTGGATCGAGGGCGAGCGCATAGGCGCTGCATTGACTGAGCACGACGCAGGCAGCGGCGCGCAGGATGGCGAGGTGGTTCATGGAGTCTCCGTAATTAGCGCTCGGAGAATAGCACTTTGGCGACCCGAACGAAAGCGCATGCGCTCGGTATTGACAACGCCTGGGCGAGAACAAAATTGTAGGTCGCGCCGTGACTGACCTTATCGTAGGGCATCTTACTTTTGGCCACAAGGACTCGATCCGTTGCTCCTGTTCAGGCGATTCTTCTCATCAATTAACGAGAAAAACATTGCAATCACACCGGGGTCAGACCTCAAATCTGGAATAAATTCCAGTTTTGAGGTCTGACCCCGGTGTTTGGCGGCCGATTCGACGAAAAGACGTGGCGGGAGGAAATGATTGCGTGCAAATGACAGCGTCGCGGGCAATAAAACCGGGCTTGACCAGCACAAAACGGGGTCAGACCTCCAATTTTGGAAATATTCCAAAATTGAGGTCTGACCCCGTTGTTGCTTTATTGCGTGGTCAGGGTGACGTCGTCGAGGATGAAGGAGGTGGCTACTTGCGAGCCTTCGATGCCTTCGAAGTAGATGCGCACGCTTTGGCCTTTGTAGGCGCTCAGGTTGAAACTTTTTTCGAGGAACACGCTCCCCTTGTTCAGGTTCGAGTACGTCGCCAGCGTGGCGAGCACGGCGCCGCTGGTGCTGCGGACCTGGACTTTCAAGGTGTCGTAGGCACTCGTCGTGGTCGTTTCGTCGGACGCGACTTTCAGCCAGAATTTGAGCGTGGCGCTCGTCACCGTCGATGGGATCGCCACTGTCTGGTACACGCTGTCCGTGTGCGCGGCGCCGTAGCCATTCAACCAGGCTTTCCAGCTTCCGGCATGCGCGGCTTGCCCGCTGTCGCTGGTGATCACGCCGCTGGTCGCGGTCCACGAGGCGGCGCCCGATTCGAATCCGCTGTTCTGCAGCCGCTGGACGGCACTCGTGTTGTTGATGGTGAAGGCGGCGGCGCTGCTGAGCGTGCTGTTGCCGGCCGCGTCATAGGCCTTGGCCGTCAGGGTGTGGCTGCCGTTGCTCAGCGTGGCCGAGTCCAGCGTTGTCGTAAATGGCGTGGCCGTGTCGGTGAACTTGAGGACATTGTCGACATAGAACTCGACCTTGCTCACGCCCACATTGTCGCTGGCCGCGGCCGACAGCGTGATGATGCCGCTGCCACCGCTCTCGCTGGCCGTCACCGTCGGCGCCACCGTGTCGCCGCCGCTGGTGTTGTTGATGCTGAAGTTCAGTACGCTCGATACGCCGATATTGCCCGCCGCATCGTAAGCCCGCGCGACCAGGCTGTGCGCGCCGTTGGCCAGCATGGTCGAGCTGAGGGCCGCGCTGTAGGGCGCCACGTTGCTGGTCGCCTTGAGGACATTGTCCACATAGAATTCGACCAGGGTCACGCCGACATTGTCGCTGGCATTGGCGCCCAGGGTGATGGTGCCGCTGCTGCCCGATTCGGTGGCCGAGACGGTCGGCTGCACGGTGTCGCCGCTGTTGGTCTGGGTGACCCAGAGCGGCGCGGACCACAGGATCTTGCCGTCGCCCTGGGTGACTTTGGCGTAGTAGTAGTGCTCGCCCACCGACGGCGTCACGGTGGTGCTGCCGGTGGCGGCCAGCTGGGTGGGGGTGCCGTTGCGGCCCGGTACGCCTTCGACGATCGACACCGTTGCGGCGCTCTGCCCGCCCGTGCTGGCGTAGTTGGCGACCAGGGTCAGGGGGCCGCTGTTGGTGAAGCGCTCGCCCATGATGTGGCCATTGGCGGTGAGCACCAGTTGCGAATTCTTGTCCATGGTGGCGAACACGCGCCGCGCCTTGAGTGCGGCCACGAAGCTCGCTTGCGTGAGCGCGGTGCCGTTCGGAATCAGGATGCCGGTGCGGTTGGTGTACGAGGCGCCCCAGTTGGCGCAGTGGTTGTCCTGATTGGTGCTGAAGGCAATGTGAAAGCCCGCCTCGAGCGCCTTGTGGCAGGCGCTCTCGTAGCTGCTGCGGCCCGTTTCGGTCTCGGTGGTGTTGGTCGAGAAGGCCGAGGTGTTGAGCACTTCGCACAAGGCCATGGCCTGGTCGCCATCGGCGGAGTAACCGAGCGGCACGCCACCGACGAGGAATTGTCCGCTTGTCGCTGGATGGTTGAATTGACCGACCCAGCCGCGCTGGCGCATCAGGGTGTACAGGGCGGAATAGTCGGGCTTGTCGGTAAACGTGTCGGCCAGCAGCTGGCCGCTGCCGTTGTATTCCCATCCCAGCAACTCGTTGGAGTTGAAGATGTTCATGTGGCCGCCATTGTTGATCACGCCCCATTCCATGCCGTACACGGCGAGAAAGCCCGGATTGGCGGCGTTGAAGTCGGCGGCGGTGGTCAGGCCGGATTGGTACAGGGCCTTGGCGGTGGCCGGGTTGGCCGAGGTGTTGGTGCCGGACGAGCCGTCGAACATGTGGTTGTGCTCGGACGCCATGAGGATGTCGAGGCCGCGGTTTTTGCCGTAAGCGAAGGCGTCGGCCGGGCCGTAGGGTGCGGTCAGCGGTTCCGCCGCGCCCGTGCAGCTGGTGACGGCCGAGCCGCCATCGCTGTGGTTGGTCTGGCTGTGCAGGTTGGCGAAATAGACGGTATAGGGCAAGGAAGCGGGCGCGGGCGCGGCCGCCTGGATCGACAGGCCGGCCGCGGTCTTGCTCTGGATCTGGGGCGCGGCGCGGCTGGTGGCGAGCGGCTGGAACAAGGGCATGGCCGGCGTGGCTTGCTTGCCCACGGCCAGGTCCCAGCTTTGCACGACCAGTGCGTCGCCGGCGGCAACCAGCGCTTGCTCGATGGCAGACGCCGAATTGTCCGGATTGCCTAGGCCTGCTTCCTGCGCCACCGCTTCCATGCGCACGTGGTACAGGCCGTCCGGCATGGCGCTGCCGTCGCCGCGTCCGGCCCAGCGGACCTTCACTTCCACCGGCTTCTTGAACAGGCGTTGCACGCCGCTCCAGTGTTCGACGACTTGTCCGTTCGGCGCGACCAGCTCGAGGCGCCAGGAAACGTTTTGCGCCTTGGCCACGTGGGGATAGTCGAACTCGAGGGTAAACGTGCGCGCTGCGTTTTTCGCGCTGGCGGCATCGGCCTGGTAGGGCACGTGCAGCGTGGCCTCGAATTCGCGATGGTCCACTTCTGCTGCGAAACCGACACTGTTGGCGGCCAGCGCCAGGAACATGGCACATTGTGGCAGCAGCTGCTTACCGTTGTAATAACGCATGAATTTCCCCGAGTTCGTTTAAGTAATGACATCCAAAATTGTCCCAACTATGCGTGACGTGCATATGACGTACAAATTCGAATTACCTTTCGAATTGATATCTAATTGATATAAGTTAAGCTTGAAGGAATGAATTTTTCCGAGGGGAAATTCGTCTTACAGTGAAGCGCTGCCAGGCGATGGCGCGGGGAAACGTGAGAATTGGGTGACAATTCCTGAAGGGATTTTTTTCTGCGTGTGGTGGAAATGATGAAAATGTCCACATCTGAACATTTCCACCATTTTTTATCGAAAATGAACAGCTAGCGGCGCAGCTGCAGCAGCACCTCGTGCGTGCCGCGATCGTCCACCATGACGATGACGCCACCCTCCTGCGCCACGCCATCGACGCTCAGGCTGTCGCGCTCGGCGGCGCTCACGGCGATGCGGTAGACCGTCTCGCGGTAGCGGTAATCGAGCGAGAAACCGGGCCAGTCGGCCGGCAGGCGCGGCGCCAGCGTGAGCCGGTCGCCGGCCAGCGTCACGCCCAGCAGCGACTCGACGATCAGCCGGTACATCCAGCCCGACGAGCCCGTGTACCAGGTCCAGCCGCCGCGCCCGATGTGGGGCGAGACGGCATACACGTCGGCCGCCACCACGTACGGTTCCACCTTGTACAGGGCAGCGCTGTCGGCCGTGGCGCCGTGCTGCACCGGATTGATCATGCGCAGCAGTTCCCAGGCGCGCTCGGTGTCGCCCATTTTGGCGAACGCCATCGCGGTCCAGATGGCGGCGTGGGTGTACTGCCCGCCGTTCTCGCGCACCCCCGGCACGTAGCCGCGGATGTAGCCGGGATTGAGCACCCCATCGTCGAACGGCGGATCGAGCAGCTGCACCAGGCCGTAGTCGCGCCGCACCAGGCGCTCGTCGACCGCCTTCATGGCCGACGCGGTGCGCTCCGGATTGGCGGCGCCCGAGATCACGCCCCAGCTCTGCGAAATCGAATCGATCTGGCATTCGTCGTTGGTGTGCGAGCCGAGCGGGGTGCCATCGTCGAAATAGGCACGGCGGTACCACTGGCCATCCCACGCATGCTCTTCCACATTGCGCGCCAGTGTCAGCGCCTCGTTGTAGCAGGTGGTCGCGAAGGCATGGTCGCCATACACGGTGGCCACTTCGGCAAAGCGCTGCAGCACTTCATACAGGAAGAAGGCCAGCCACACACTCTCGCCCTTGCCCTCGTTGCCGACCCGGTCCATGCCATCGTTCCAGTCGCAGGTGCCGATCAGCGGCAGCCCGTGTTCGCCGAACCGCAGGCCGCGCTTGATGGCGCGCACGCAGTGCTCGTACAAGTCGGCCGACTGGCTGGAGCGGCCCGGCATGTCGTAATACGACTCCTCTTCCTGCTTGAGCAGGCGGCCTTCCAGGAACGGCGCCGTTTCGGTCAGCACGCTGCGGTCGCCCGTGCCGATGACGTAGCGGTGGGTCGCCAGCGGCAGCCACAGGAAGTCATCCGAGCAGTGGGTGCGCACGCCGCGGTCCGACGGCGGATGCCACCAGTGCTGGACATCGCCTTCCACGAACTGGTGGGCGGCGCACAGCAGCAAGTGCTCGCGCAGCAGGTGCGGTTCGGTGTGAATCATGGCCATGGCATCTTGCAGCTGGTCGCGGAAGCCGAAGGCGCCGCCAGACTGGTAGTAGCCGCTGCGCGCCCACAGGCGGCAGGCGATGGTCTGGTACATCAGCCAGCCGTTGGCGATCACGTCGAGCGACGCGTCCGGCGTCTGGATGCGGATCGCGCCAAGGGTATGGTCCCAGTGGTCGCGCACTTTCTCGAAGGCGGCGGCAGCCGCGGCGCTGCCGTTGTACTGCTGGACGATGCCGCTGGCGTCGGCGTTGCGGCGCCCGCCCACGCCGAGCATGAAGACCAGCTCGCGCTCTTCGCCCGGCTGCAGTTCCAGCGTCACCTGAATGGCGGCGCACGGGTCGAGGGCGGTACCGAGCTTGCCAGACAGGCGCGCCCGCGCCATCGCCGCCGGACTGGCCAGCGTGCGGTTGCGGCCGATAAATTCGGTGCGGTCGGCAGTGATGGTGCGGTTCTGCGCTTCCACATGGAAGAAGCCCACGCGGCCGCAGAACTCGGTGTTGTACTGGTTGCGCGCGAACAGGGCACCGCTGACGGGGTCAAGTTCGGTCGTCACGTGCATGCCGGTCTTATGGCGCAAGTCGCCCAGCACCCACTCGACATAGCCGGTCGCCGACAGGCGGCGCGGCACCGTGCTGTCGTTACGCAGCTTGATGACCGAGTACTTGATGGCCGCGTCGAGCGCGACGAAGGTGGATAACTGGCTGAAGATCCCCTCTTCGCTGTGCTCGAACACGCTGTAGCCGAAGCCGTGGCGCGTGATGTACTCGCCATTGGCGGCCACCGGCAGCGCGGTCGGCGACCAGAATTTGCCGGTCTGCTCGTCGCGGATGTAGAAGGCTTCGCCGCCGCTGTCGCTGACCGGGTCGTTGTCCCAGGGCGTGAGGCGGAATTCGTGGGCATTCTCGCTCCAGGTGTAGGCCTGGCCGCTCTCGGAAACCACGCTGCCGAAGTTCGGGTTGGCCAGTACATTGACCCAGGGCGCGGGCGTGCGCGCGCCGGCGCTGGTGCGGATCACGTATTCGCGCCCGTCGGCGCTGAAGCCGCCGGTGCCATTGTCGAGGATCAGGTCATGCTGCGGCTGCGGACGGTTGGGGAGCAGCTGATAGGACTCGCTGCGCGTTTCCGGCACCAGCATGGCCAGCTTGGGCGCGACCGGGGCGGCGCGCTTGACCTGGTCGGCCAGAGTGCCGCGGCTGTCCGACAGGATCGCGCGCGCCACCGACTGCATCAGCACCCGGTCTTCGGGCGAGATCTGGTCCAGCAGGCGCACGAAGATGCCGCCCGGGCGGTCGATGGCCTGGGCGTCGATGCCGGACGCGATCAGACCCATGATCTGATCGTGCAGCGCCTGGCGGTAGCCGGACTGGTCTTCGTACCAGATCACCAGGTCCACCACCAGCCCCTTGAGGCGCCAGTAGGCGTGGGCCTGCACCATCTGGCGCGCCAGCTCGATGTTGGCGGGATCCTTGATCTGCATGAGCACGATCGGCAGGTCGCCGGAAATGGCATACGCCCACAGGCCCGACTGGCCGCGCTGGTTGCGGATCAGGATCGACGCTTCCGCACGCAGGGAGGCGTTGGGGTAGATCACGGTGCTGGCCAGGCGGCTGTAAAGCTGCGCATCGGACTCGCTGGCGTTGAGCTGGCGCAGTACCACCTGGCTGTGGGTCCAGGCCAGTTCGAACACGCGGTCGGCCAGGTGGCGGTCCTGGTACTTGTCGATCAGGTGCAGCGCCGCTTCACGCGTCTCGGTCATGCCGGTGACCACGTCGAGCACGACCACCTGGTCCGGTTCCAGCGTGATCTTGTAGCGGATCGCCACGATCGGGTCGAGCACCGAGCCTTCCATGCCGCCCAGCGGTTCCGGCTGCTGCAAGGCCTGCGGTGCGACCGTGCTGTTGCCGCGGCCGAGAAATTCGCTGCGGCTCGTTTCGAACGACACATCGAGCAGCGCGCCGTCGTGCACCGTCATCAGGTTCAGCAGCCATGGCATCTGCTCGTCCTTGGTACGGGGACGGCGGGTGCACAGGATGGCATTCTCGTTGCGCAGGATTTCAGTCTGCACAAACAGCTTCTGGAACGCCGGGTGGGCCGCATCAGCGGCGGCCGGCGCCATCACCACTTCGGCGTAGCTGGTAAATTCGATGGTGCGCTTGACGCTGGACTTGTTGGTGATGCGCGTGCGCCGCATCTCGATGTCGTCCTCGGGCGAGACGACGATCTCGGTGTACAGGTCCAGGCCGCGGTCATGGCGGCGGAATTCGGCCCGCCCTTCCGAGAAGATGACTTCGTACTTCTTCGGCTCGACCATGGTCGGCTGGTAGGTGGTGGACCAGAAGGCCCCGCTGTCGACATCGCGCACATAGCAGAAGGTACCCCAGTTGTCGGAGGTGCTGTCTTCGCGCCAGCGCGTCACCGCCAGGTCCTTCCAGCGGCTGTAGCTGCCGCCGGCGGAGGTGACCATCACATGGTAGCGGCCATTCGAGAGCAGCTGCACTTCCGGCTGCACCGTGGTGGTCTGGCCGATGATCCGGGTCGGCATCGTCACTTCCTGCTCGGGCGCGCGGATGGCCGCCAGTTCGGCGGTGTTGGAGTAGAAGGCGCCGGCGCGCGGCACGCGTTCCTGCAATACCAGCAAGGTCGACTGGAACAGCGGATCGGACTCGAAGCGGCGCTGCATCGGACGGTCGTGCAGCAGATAGCTCATGGCCAGGAAGCCCATGCCCTGGTGGTGGGCCATGAACGAACGGATCACGGCAAAGGTCTGGCCGCGTGGCAGGCGCGAAGCGGTGTAGTCGACGGCCTCGTAGAAGCCGTGCTTGCCCATGAAGCCCAGTTCGGCCATGCGCTGCAGATTCTCCACGGCCGCTTCCGGATGGACCATCAGGCCCAGCATGGTGGCATACGGCGCGACGACCAGGTCGTCGGCCAGGCCGCGCTTCATGCCGGTGCCGGGTACGCCAAAGGCGCGGTACTGGTAGTTCATGCTGGCGTCGACGGTGTTGTAGCCGGACTCCGAAATCCCCCAGGGCACGTCGCGCTGGCGCGCGTAGTCGATCTGGGCATTGACGATCGAACGGTAGGTCTGGTCGAGCAGCGTGTTCTGGTAGGTCGGCATGACCAAGAGCGGCATCAGGTACTCGAACATCGAGCCGCTCCACGAGAGCAGCAACTGCTCGCCGCCGATGATGCACAGCTGGCGGCCCAGCGCGAACCAGTGCTCCTGCGGGAACTGGCCCTGCGCGATGCCGACAAAACTGCACAGCCGCACTTCCGACGCCAGCAGGTCGTAGCAGGCCACGTCGAGGCGGCGGTCGGACACGTTGTAGCCGATGGCCAGCAGGTCGGTCGTGGTGTTGTACAGGAAGCGGAAATCCATGGTCGCAAACTCGCGCGCTTCGGCGGACAGCCGGGCGATTTTCTCCATGCGGCGCTGGGCCCGTTCGCTGCCCTGGCGCACGAGGTCGTTCAAGGCTTGCTGGCGTTCGCGCTCGCTTGGCGCCAGGTCGGAAGCGGCGCTGGCGGCGATGGCAAACCCGGCCAGTTCGCGCAGCGTGGGGATGCGGGTCAGGCTGGAATCGAACACGCTGTCCTGCGCGCCGGCCATCCATGGCGTCAGTTCCAGCAGCTCGTCAAGGGCAGCGCGGCATTGCGCGGCGAGCGTGTCGGCCCACCACTGCAGATTCGGCTCGCCCACCGGTTGCATGGCGTCGACGATGGCGTCGGCCGCGGCCGACAGGCGCGTGAGCCGGGTCACGGCGGCGGGCAGGCTGTCATCTTCCCCGGCCGGTTCGGCCGCGAACAGGGCGTGCATCGCCTCGATCGCACTCTTGACGGCGGCGGGCGCGTCGGCGGCATGCTCCTGCACCACGCGCAGCGTGATGCAGATGCCTTCGCCGCTCTGGCGGCTGACAACCGGTTGGTCGGCCAGCGCCGTGATGCCAGGCGCCAGGGTCAGCAGGTGACCGGCGAGGTTGCCGCTGTCGACCGTGGACACGTACATGGGATGGAGCGGCGCCAGAGTCTGGGTGTCGTACCAGTTATAGAAGTGGCCGAGGTGGCGTTCCATGCGCGCCATGGTGCGCAGCGTATCTTCGCAGCGCTGCAGGGCCTGGCCGGCGGTGATGAACCCGAAGTCCCAGGCCGTCAGATTGGCCAGCAGCGACATGCCGATATTGGTCGGCGAGGTGCGGTGCGCCACCAACTTGGCGGGATGCTCCTGCATGTTGTCGGGCGCCAGCCAGTTGTCGCCTTCGACAACGTAGGTTTCGAAGAAGCTCCAGGTCTTGCGTGCCAGCGTTTGCAGGAAGATCTTTTGCGGCGACTCGAGCTGGGCCACGGCGTTTTCCACCGGCAGACTGATCCACCAGGCGATGACGGGGGCGCTGAACCACAGCAGCAGCACCGGAATGGCGGCCGGCAGCGCGTCGGGACGCAGCGCCGCCAGCAGTGCCGCGCTGGCCACGGCCAGGGCCGGCGCCGGCCACATGCTGCGCCAGTTGCTGCCCATGTCGGTGCTCGAGCGCTGCAGGCCGGAGGCTTTCCATTCCAGCAGGTGGCGGCGCGAGACCAGCATGCGCCACAGGGCGCGCCCGATCGCATCCATGCTGAAGAATGCTTCGTAGGGCAGGAAGGCGAGCGTGAGAATGGCATGGCCGAGCATCAGGCGCGTGCTCTTGAACGAAGTCGACACATGCTGGCGCCACAGCACATCGTGCGGCTTTTCGACCAGGTCCCACAGGGCGCTGATCAGGGTCGGCAGGAAGATCACCGACAGCACCGCCGTCGTCCAGAACAGCGGCTTGGGCATGAGCGACCAGCACACCAGCAGCATGGCGGTCAGCATGACGGGGACGACGCTGCGGCGCAGGTTGTCAAACAGCTTCCAGCGCGACAGCGCGGTCAGCGGGTTGGGTTCGCGCTTGCCGCTGGCCGAGCGCACTTTGCCGAACAGCCAGCCGGCCAGTTGCCAGTCGCCGCGGGTCCAGCGGTGGCGCCGGCTGACGTCGTCGCTGTAGCGGGCCGGGTATTCTTCGTACAGCTGGGCGTCGCTCAGAAGTCCGGCGCGCAGGTAGCAGCCCTCCAGCAAGTCATGGCTGAGAATCTGGTTGTCGGGCAGGCGGTTGCCCAGCACTGCCTCGAAGGTATCGATATCGTAGATGCCCTTGCCGACAAACGAGCCTTCATAGAACACATCCTGGTAGACGTCCGACACGGTCCGGGTATACGGGTCGATGCCGGGTTCGCCGCCGCACAGCATTTCGTAGCGCGACGCGCGCTCGCCCGGAAGGGCCGCCGCCACGCGCGGCTGCAGGATGCCATAGCCTTCGACCACGCGCCCCTGACGCTGATCGATCTGGGGCCGGTTGAGCGGGTGCACCATGGTGGCGATGAAACGGCGCGCCGCGTCGCGCGGCAGCTGGGTGTCGGTGTCGAGCGTGATGACGTAGCGGATATGGCCCAGTTCTGCGACATCGCCCACCACGGTGCTGAAGCGCTCGCGCGCGCCGCCGCGCAGGAAGGCGTTCAGGTCGGCGAGCTTGCCGCGCTTGCGCTCTTCGCCGATCCAGGCATTCTCGCGCGCGTTCCACTTGCGCGGACGGTGCAGCAGCAGGAACGGTTCCAGGCGCCGCGGCGCTGGCGCGGGGGCGCCCTCTTCCAGACTGTCCTGCACGATCTCCTGGCCGTATTTCTGGTTCAGTTCAGCGATCAGGGTGGCGGCCAGTTCGACCAGTTCGGCGTCGCCCGGCATGTGTTCGCGGTCGGCATCGGCAAAGTCCGTCAACAGGCAAAAGCGCAGCTGCGGATCGCGGTTGGCCAGATAGCGCACCTCGAGCGCCTCGACCAGCGAGGCGACGTTGTCACGGCTGTACAGCAGCGTGGGCACGACCACGATGCTGCGCGCGTCCGACGGAATGCCGTCGCGGAAATCCATGCGCGGCAGCGGGTGCGGGCGCGTGAGCTGGGTGGCCATCAGATTGACCAGGGCCAGCGCCAGCTGGCTGGAACCGAACGCAGCCAGCACGCCGATCACAGCCAGCAGGATGCCATCGACATCGCTCAGGTAGGCGTGGCGCACCACGCTGGCGGTAAACAGCGCGGTAAACAGGACGATGGCGCCCAGGTAGGTCGACAGCGGCGCGGCGCGCGCGTTCAGCTGCACCGCTTCGCCCGGCGAATTCTTGACGGCCAGGCGGCGGCGCAGCGTCTCCTGCCCCTTGCCGATCAGGTAGTAGCCCACATGGCGGGTGCGTTCGTCCAGACCGCCGGCGGACGGCTCACGGTTTTCCAGCGCCAGCGCGAGGGCCTGTTCGGCCACCTGCACTTCGGTGTAGGCGCAATGCTTGGCCAGCGCCTCGATCACGTGACGGTAGATGTCGCGCGTGGCGAAATCCATCTTGCCATAGGTGTCGGCCGGATCCTGGCGCAGCGTGTGCTCGACCACGCTCATGGTCTCGACAAACTCTTGCCAGTCCATGGTGCTGAGGAAGCGCAGACTGCCGATGCTGTTGCTGATCGAGACCTGGTCGGCCGCCTGCTGGCCGATTTCGGCCTGGATCTGCTGTTCGATGGTCAGGCCGGCATCGGCCAGGCGCGTGGTGACCCATTGCAGCGCGAGCGTGAGCGACGGACTTTGGCCTTGCAGGCGGCGCGCCAGTTCGGCCACGAAGCCGCTGTTCATCGGCTGGCCGGAGCGGGCCATGTCGGCCACCAGCAAAATCAGGTCGCTGGGGTTCTTTTCGGCCGTCTCCATCATCTGGTCGGCCCAGTTGTTGGCGCGGTCGCGCTGGGTGCGGTTGTCGTAGACGCGCGCGGCCACGCGGCGCAGGTTTTCGATCAGGGCCAGGCGCAGCATGATGGGAATGGCCCACAGCTCGCCGAGCTTGAGCGTGGCCTGGTCCTGGTAGGCGTCGACAAACCGGGTCAGGCTTTCGGGATCGACGCGGCCATCGCCGTGGGAGATGATCTCCAGCGCGATCTGGTACACGCGCGGCATGCCGTCGGCGTCCTCGTTCGACAGGCGCGGCAGCTCCTTGCTGTAATCCTTGGGCAGGTGGCGGCGCGCGGTGCGGATCTGCTCTTCGATCAGGTAGAAGTTATCGAGCAGCCATTCGGAGGCTGGCGTGATCTGGCGGCCCGTCTTGAGGGCGGCGGTCAACTCGTGGCAGGTGTCGCAGATGACGTCGGCATTCTCGCTCAGGCGCGCAAGCAGCTTGTCCGGGCCGCCTTTGTTGCTGAGGGTATGGCGGCTGGCCAGGTGCTTGCCGTGCGCGGCCATCTGGGCGGCGCTGAACAGCTCGGAGCGCAATGGGAATTCGTCGGCAAGATCGGCATTGTCATCCAGCGCGGTGCGCCAGGAATACAAAGTGTCCGCCAGGATAGTTTTATCTTCGTTCAACAGGGACCTCGCGTGGGCGTGGGGAGCCAACGCGCCGATGTCACAGCGCGTTGCGGCCGGGTCGGACGGCTATTTCCATAGTAAAACGAGGGCTTGGGAGAGACTGTGCGCCAACGTACACAGCGCAGTGCTTGGGGGGCTTTATTGGGTGTGGCGGCGGGACAGGATAATTGCAAGTAGGAAGTTGATTAGCCCCTGGATGCTGAAAAGTTGCATCACCCACATCCATTCTTCAAGCCGACTGGTGTAATGATTCAGACAGATAGGCGCAAAACCAATTCCAAAATACAAGAAGAAGTGAGCAAATTTTTTGTTAGCCAGTGGCAAAAAATGAATGACCATGGCAAAAGAAGCGCCCCAGCAGCAGGCAATCACGGCCATGCTCGCAGGAAGCAGACTGCCACCCAGCGCGACAGCGCCAGCGCCAAGCGCGATGCACCCAACAATCGCCCAGCATAGCTGCTGGGGCGACCAGCGCTGGCGAATGGGCTGAGCAATTATTTTTTCCATTTCGCATCATAATACGGTTCAGCCGCTCGCTGGACTCTGCCAAAAAAAAGCGGCCTGCCTTTTGCCGGGCAGGCCGCGAACGGAACAACAGAGGGGAAATCGGTTCAGCTCACGCCGCACACATGCCACGCGTTGCGGTAGCCCAGCCGGTGCAGACAACGCGCCGCCTTTTCGCCGCGCCCGCCGGTGCGGCAGACGAAGACCAGGGGCGTCTGTGCGCCGCGCAGCCATTCGCCCGCGCGCCCGGCCAGCCGCGACAGGGGCACGCTGCACACCGGGCGGCCGTGCCAGCGGCCGCCACCGGCGGCGGCGTGCTCGAAGGGCTCGCGCACGTCGATCAACACCGCGTCCGGATGGGTGGCGAGAAAATCGTCGAGCGCCGCTTCGTCCAGCGCGCGTGCCAGGTCGTCGGCGTCCAGCGCTGGTTCGCCCATGGTGGCAAGGATGCTGCTCTCATGCGCGCTGCATACGATGGTGGCGCGATGGGCGACGCCGGCCAGCGCGCACGCCTCGCCGGCACCGACAAAGGCGAATCGCACCGCGGCAGCGGACAGCGTGCCGTCCGGCGCGCTGCTGCCGAGCAGGTAGTGGACATGCGCGCCTTGCGGCACGCGGGCCAGCACCGCATCACCGATCACCCACGCATCGGCAGCGCTGCCATCGGCCAGGCGCACGCGCGCATCGCACGGCTGCGGGCAGTCCGCCTCGGCGAGCGCGGCAAGCAAGGCCTGGACGCCAGCGTGGACCGCACCCGTCGACAGCACCGCGCGGACCGTGTGGCCCTGGCAGCGGATCTGGGCGGCGATCCGTTCGGCCAGCACAGGCAAGGGGTCGATCACGATGCAGCGCCGGCTGGCGGCATCGTGAATGAGCCAGCAAGACTGGCCGTCGGCGGACAATTGCACGATGCCGTCGCTGGCAGCGGACGATTGCTCCGACGGCAGCAAGCAGGCCGCGCGCAGGGCCGCCCCGCAATGGGCGATGCGTTCGCAGGCGGCGTCGATGAACGCCTCATCGGCCAGCGGGCCGAATGACATGCGCACCGCGGCGGCGCAGCGCCAGTGCGGCAGCTGCATCGCTTCAAGCACATAACTGGGCGCGGCCTTGGCCGACGAGCAGGCCGAGCCCCCGCTGACGCGCACGCCGGCCGCGTCGAACAGATCGAGCAGCTCCTTGCCGGACAGGCCGGGAACGGAAAAATTGAGCGTGGTGGCGAGCGCGTGCTCGAACGGCGAATTGAAGACGATCCCGGGCAGCGCGGCGCGCAGGGCCGCGGCCAGGCGCGCGCGGTAGGCGTCGAGCTCGGCGTGGGTGCGCAGCTGGCCCGCTTCCAGCGCTTCGAGCACGGCGCCCAGGGCGGCCACACCGGCCATGTTCTCGGTGCCGGCGCGCTGGCCCGCCTCCTGGCCGCCACCGCACATCAAGGGTGTGTAGGGCGCGCCGGCGCGCACGTACAGCATGCCGATTCCCTTGGGCGCATACAGCTTGTGGCCGGAGAACGGCGCGTAATCGATCCCTGCCGCGGCCAGATCGAGATCGAGCTTGCCCAGTGCCTGGACGCTGTCGACCATCCAGTAGGCGCCAGGCGCATGGGCGCGCACGGTGGCGCCGATGCCGTCGAGGTCCGAGATGACACCCGTTTCGTTATTGGCGGCCATGGTGCACACCATTGCCGCGCGCGGGGCCAGTTCGCGCAGCACGTCGAGCTGGTGGCGGCCGTGCTGGTCGACCGGCAGCTGGCGCAGTTCCAGGCCGGTGCCGAGGAGGCGGTTCCAGTGGGCCAGGGCTTCGGGCACGGCCTTGTGTTCAGTGGCGCCGTACAGCAGCAGGTCGCCCGTCGCTTCACCCGCCGCACGCCGATCGCGCACCGCGCACAGGGCCGACAGTACGGCGGTCTGAATGCCTTCAGTGGCGCCGCTGGTAAAAATCAGCTGGCCGCCGCCCACACCGAGCAGGCGGCAGGCGCGCGCGCGGACCGCGTCCAGCGTGGCACGGGCGCGCAGGCCGGCGCAGTGGCTGCTGCTGGGGTTGCCAAAACCGTCGGCCATCATGGCGGCCGCGGCGGCAATGGCTGCGGGCAGGACGGGCGAGGTGGCGTTGGCGTCGAGGTAAATTTCTTTCATGCGGACATGGTAGCGATCGGGCCAAGAAAAAAGTTACCATTTATTCCGCTTTTAACCATATTATCAGCATATCCATTCTATGAATTGGCGATAAATAGCATGCATGATCTTGACAAGTTTGACTGCGCCATTCTGGCGGCGCTGCAGGTGGACGGAACCCTGTCGATTGCGGCGCTGGCCGAGAAGGTCGGCCTGTCCTCCACGCCCTGCTGGAAGCGCCTGCGGCGGCTGGAAGAGGAAGGCTATATCGAGAGCCGGGTCGCCATCGTCAACCGGCGCAAGGTGGGCTTGCCGGTGACGGTGTTCGTCAGCATCCGCACCACCGAGCACGATGAAAAATGGCTCAACCGCTTCGCCGCCGCCGTCATCGGCCTGCCGGAAGTGCAGGAATTTCACCGCATGAGCGGCGATGTCGACTACCTGCTCAAGGTCGTGACCACCGACATCGACGGCTACGACCGCTTCTACAAGAAGCTGATCAAGGCCGCCCATTTGTCCGGGGTGTCGTCCGCATTTTCCATGGAGCAAATAAAGTTCACCACGGCCTTGCCGCTTGCACTGATTTCGCATGGTGCGGGCGCCTAAAACCGCACAAAAGGTCGGCAGAATCATGCGATCATGGCGCAGGTTCAGATCACAGGAGAGACTCCCCATGCCGTTGCATCACACCGTATTGACGATCGCCGCAGCCGCCGTGCTGCTCGCGTCCCAGGCTGCCAGCGCGCAGGAACACGTGGTCAAGGTCGGCGTCAGCGGGCCGCTGTCCGGCGCCAACGCGTTCGCCGGCAAGGACAACGAGAACGGCGTGCGCCTCGCGCTGGAAGAACTCAACGCGAAGAAAATCACGGTGGGCGGCAAACCGGTGCGCTTCGAGCTCATGTCCGAAGACGACCAGGGCGATCCCAAGGCGGGCGTGAGCGTCGCCCAAAAACTGGCCGATGGCGGCGCGCGCTTCGTGCTCGGCCCCTACAACTCGGGCGTGGCGATTCCCGCCTCGCGCATCTACAACGAGGCGGGCATCATCATGTCCACCGTGGGCACCAATCCCAAGGTCACCCAGAGCGGCTACAAGAACGTGTTCCGCATGGTCGCCAGCGACAACCAGCTTGGCGCGGCCATGGCCGGCTATGCGGCCAAGCAGCTCAAGGTCAGGACGGTGGGCGTGATCGACGACCGCACCGCGTTCGGCCAGGGCGTGGCGATGGAGTTCCTCAAGCAGGCCAAGGTATCGGGCCTGACCGTGGCCGGGCACGAATTCACGACCGACAAGGCCACCGACTTCGCTTCCATCCTGACTTCCCTCAAGGCCAAAAAGGTCGACGCGATCTTCTTCGGCGGCTATGCGCCGCAGGGCGCGCCAATGGTGCGCCAGATGCGCGCGCTGGGCATGAAGGATGTGCGTCTGCTCGGCGGCGACACTCTGTGCAGTCCGGAGATGGCCAAGCTGGGCGGCGACGCCGTCGGCGCCAACGTCCTGTGCGCGCAGGGCGGCGCCATTCTCGACAAGCAGGCCGCCGGACCGGCATTCCAGAAACGCTACAAGGAACGCTTCAAGCAGGCGCCGGACGTCTACGCCGCCGCCTTCTACGACCAGACCATGTTCATCGCCCAGGCCATGAAGGCGGCCAACTCGGTCGACCCTTCGGTGGTCGGCGTCGCCATGCACGCCAGCAGCTACAAGGGCGTGGTCGGCAGCTACGCCTACGACGCGGCCGGGAACATGAAGCAGTCGGCCGTGACCATCTACACCTTCAAGGATGGCGCCCCGGTCGCGCTGGCGACCTTCTGATGCGCGCCCGGCTGATCCTTGCGGCCGCGCTGGCCGCGGCCTTGCCATGCGCGCTTGGCGCGCCGGTGGCGCCGATTGCGCCGACTGCGCCAGCTACGCCAATCGTGCCAGTCACGCTGACGCCGCCAATGGACCAGTTCCGCGTGAGCGCGCAAGCCATGCCGGCCGTGATCGCCCGCTACCAGCTCGACTACGCCAGCCTCGATCACAAGTACACGGTGGCCAACGGCGCCGCGCGCGAAGCGACGCTGCGCGCGTTTTACCAGCAGTGGCGCGCCGCACTCGACACCCTGCCCTTCGACAGCTACGGCGTGGAAGACCGGATCGACTTCGTCATGCTGCGCAACCAGATCGATTTCGAACTGCGCGAACTGGCCGCGACCGGCAAGCGCCAGGCCGAAGCGGCGCCGCTGGTGCCGTTCGCGCCAGCCCTGACGGCGCTGGCCGAAGCGCGCCGCCTGATGCAGGCGCAGGATGGCCCGGGCGCCGCGGCCGTGCTCCAGCAGGGCTTGAGCAGCGTGAAGCTGGCCCAGCATGCCCTGCTGGGCGCGGGAGACATCAACGCCGCCAAGCCGCTGGCCACGCGCAGCGTCGCCAACCGCGCATTGCAGCGCATCGCTGCCCTGCAGCGCGACCTGAAGGAATGGCACGACTACTATGAAGGCTACGATCCCACCCTGAGCTGGTGGGTCAAGCGTCCCTACGCGGACCTGGACCGGGCCCTGAGCGACTACACGGCCAGCCTGCAGGAACGCCTGGTGGGCAAGGAAACGGCGCAGCGTCTGAACGTGACGGGCGACCCGATCGGACGCGATGGCCTGGTCAGCGCCCTGCAGCGCGAGATGATCCCCTACACGCCGGAAGAACTGATGGCGCTGGCCGAGAGAGAGCTGGCCTGGGGCGAGGCCGAGCTGCGCGCCGCCGCCGCCGAGATGGGGTACGGGAACGACTGGCACGCGGCCATGGAGAAGGTCAAGACCATGTACGTGGCGCCGGGCGAACAGACGGCGATGGTGCGGCGCCTGGCCCAGGAGGCGGTCGACTATCTCGATGCCAATGCGCTGGTGACGATCCCCGAAGTGGCGCGCCGCAGCTGGCGCATGGACATGCTCTCGCCCGAGCGGCAACTGGTGAGCCCTTTCTTTTTGGGTGGCGACACGATCCTGGTCTCGTATCCCACCGACGCCATGACGCAAGAGCAGAAGCTCATGACCATGCGCGGCAATAACCCGCACTTTTCGCGCGCCACCGTGCACCATGAACTCATTCCCGGCCACCACCTGCAAATGTTCATGGCCGACCGCTATCAGCCGCAGCGGCGCGCCTTCGACTCGCCCTTCTTCGTCGAAGGCTGGGCCGTGTACTGGGAGATGCTGCTCTACGAGCGCAAGTTCGCGGTGCGGCCGGAAGACCGCATCGGCATGATGTTCTGGCGTAATCACCGCGCCGCGCGCATCCTGTTTTCGCTCGGCTTCCACATGGGAAAAATCACGCCCGAACAGGCGGTCGCCATGCTGGTCGAGCGCGTCGGCCATGAGCCGGACAATGCGCGCGCCGAAGTGCGGCGCTCCTTCAATGGCGACTATCCGCCGCTGTACCAGGCCGGCTACATGATCGGCGCCCTGCAGCTGCGCGCAATGAAGCGCGAACTGGTCGATGGCGGGAGAATGACCCTGCGCGACTTCCATGACCAGATCCTGATGGGCGGAATGCTGCCGCAGGAACTGGTGCGCGCTCGCCTGAAGGGCCAACAGATCGGACGCGACTTTACGCCGGCCTGGCGCTTTTATCCGTAAGCGGACATAAAAAAACCGCCCCGGGAGGGAGCGGCTTTAATGGCAGAGGCGCATGGCTTCAGCGCGGCGCGCTACAAAGCCCGGCTTGCCTGGTCCTGACGGCATCGTTGTGTGCTTTGCCGGCTAGGAAGGAGCCTGCACATCATACCCCCGGCGACACGGCCGCGGTAGTGGAAGTTTCAATCGGCGCGCGGGGCTGCCATAAGCGTACGCTATCGCTCACGGGAGCGCCGAATCGCGTATCCTTGTGGCCGTTTCCACCACTCATCACGGACGTAGACGCATGAAGAACAGCATCACCACCGGCGCGCTGTGCAGCGCCCTCTTGCTGGGCGCAGTCCCGGCCATCACGCTCGGTGCGCCACCCGCGGGCAAGGTCGCCGGCGCCGTCGCCGCGCAAGCGAGCGCGCGCCTGGACCGGATCGCCACCGATTACTACCAGGCGCTGGCACGCTTCGACCCGATCGGCGCCACCGAGGATGGCGACAACCGCTTCGACGACCAGATCGGCATGGCCATTGCGCCGGCCGTGCGGGCGCGCCAGTTCGCCCGCTACCGCGCCCTGCAGCAGCGCCTGCACGCGATCGACCGCATGGAACTGGACCTGGGCGCGCAGACCAACTACGACGTGCTCGACTACGAACTGGGGTCGGCACTGAGCTTGGAGCGTTTCCCCAGCCATCTGCTGCCGCTCAACCAGATGTCCAGCCTGCCCGTCACCCTGGCCAACTACGCCAGCGGCGAAGCGGGCCAGCGCCTGAGCACTGTCAAGGAGTACCGCGCCTACCTGAACCGCGTGCGCCAGCTGCCCGCGTGGATCGACCAGGCGATGGTCAACATGCGCGAAGGGATGCGCACCGGCGTCGTGCTGCCGCGGGCGGTGGTGCTGTCGATGCTGCCGCAGTACCGCACGCTGGCAAGCGCAACGCCGCAAGCGAGCATCTACTACACCCCGATCCGCGCCCTGCCGGCCGGCTTCAGCGCGCGCGACAAGGCCGCGCTGACGACGCAATACCGCGCGGCCGTGGCACGCCTCAATCCCGCGCTCGCGCGCCTGGCCACCTTCCTCGAGCAGGACTACCTGCCCAAGGCGCGCACCAGCACGGGCTGGAGCGCGCTGCCGAACGGCGCCGAGTGGTACCGCCGCGAGGTGGCGGCGCAGACCACGACCGATCTGACGGCCGAGCAGATTCACGCAATCGGGCTGCGCGAAGTGGCGCGCATCCAGGGCGAGTACGCGCTGGTGGGGCCGAAGATGGGCTACACGGGAGCGGCGGCGGGTTTGCCCGGCTGGGTCGCCGCGCAGGACAAATACCATCCATTCAAGACCGAGCAGGAAGTGATCGAGGTCTACCGCAAGCTCGACGCCGTGCTGCGCACCAAGCTGCCGGCGCTGTTCACGCTGATGCCGAAAGCGCCGCTGGACTTGCGGCTCGAGCCCGAATTGAGCCGGGCGACGGCATCGGACCACTACACCGCACCGGCGGCGGACGGCTCGCGGCCGGGCGTATTCTGGTCGGTGGTCAACGACCCGAGGCAGTACGGCAGCACCGGCATGGTGACGCTGTTCCTGCACGAAGGCCAGCCGGGGCACCACTTCCACATCGCCCTGCTGCAGGAACTGAACTTGCCGGACTTCCGCAAATTCGGCGGCAACAACGCGTATGCCGAAGGGTGGGCGCTGTACGCCGAAACGCTGGGCAAGGAGATGGGACTGTTCGACAAGCCGGAAGACTACTTCGGCCACCTCAACGATGAAATGCTGCGCGCCGCGCGGCTGGTGGTGGACACGGGCATGCACGCCAAAGGCTGGACGCGCGAGCAAGCGATCCAATACTACCGCGACACGCTCGGCTACTCCGAGGCGCTGGCAAAGAGCGAGATCGAGCGCTACATGGCATGGCCGGGGCAAGCGCTGGGCTACAAGATCGGCGCGCTCAAGATCGCCGAACTGCGCGCGCGGGCGAGGGCCGCGCTGGGTGACAAATTCAGCTTGCCCGCATTCCACCAAATCGTCCTGCAAGACGGCACGCTGCCGCTCTCCCTGCTCGAAAAAAAGGTCGACCGCTGGATCGAAAAATCCCGCTAAACAACATTTCCCCCCAACCGGGGTCAGACCTCAAATTTGGAATAATTTCTTCCACACCGGGGTCAGACCTCAATTCTGGAATATTTTTCTTCCGGGATCAAAAAAGCCCCGTTTTCGGGGCTTTTTTCGTTCGAGAATGAGCGTGCAGGCAAACTATTCCAATTTTGAGGTCTGACCCCGAAGTTGGGGCAACTTTTGGGCGTCGCAGGCGGACGCGGCCGCGGAAATATTCCAGAATTGAGGTCTGACCCCGAAGTTGCCATCCGGAATTTCCGCTGTTGCTTAGAGGATGGAGAGGATGGGGTAGCGCCGCCATTCGGGTTCGGCGTAGCGCTGGCAGTTGGCGAAGATGAAGTCGAGTACGGCTTCCTGGCTGCTCAGCTTGTCCGGGTTGGCGGCTTTCCATGCGTCGAACTTGTGCCGCAGCGGCGCTTCGTCGCGCAGCAGTTCGCGTGCGTGGTCTTCGAAGACGTAGTCGGAATAGGCTTCTTTCTTTTCCAACACGCTGTTGAAGAAGCCCCAGCGGAAGAAGCTGTCGTGCCCTTGCGGTTCCAGCGTCTCGATCGCGTAGCGCGCCTGGTCCTGGTCGAGCGCGATCCACCAGTCGCCGGCGCGCAGCTGGACGCTCTCCGTACGCGTTTCAAGCTGCACGTCGTCGTGGAACAGGTGGCCTTCGTAGGCGCCAGGGCGCGAGCCGACTGCCTTGATGTGGTAACAGCGCACGTCGGCCATCCGGTCGGCCTCGATGCGCTCCATGCGCACCCCGTTCCACTGCAGACGCTCGACCACTTCGCGCCAGGCTTGCGGCACCACGTAGGCGCACGGGGTGGTGACGGTGATGTCGGCCGGGAAGCGGTTGTAGTAGGCGATGTCGCGCTCCCACGGCGCGCTGCGGTCGTACGCGAGGCGCGTGTAGTTGCCCAGCTCGCTGGGACTGTACCTGGCCTGGTAGCCCTTGAAACGGAAGGTGGCGGGCGAGGCTGCGTCCATCGCCCAGTGCACCGGCCAGTCGCGCCGCGTCTTGCCTTCGTCGCGCGCGCCGCGCCGCAGTTGCTGGATGGTGGCGCCATGGGCCACGGTGAACTCGAGCACGGTCTCGACCAGCGCGCGCATCGATGCGTAGCGGTCGGCGAAGGGCTTCAACATGTGCGTCTCGGGCATGAAGCCGATGGTGTGGTGCAGGGCCGCGAAGCCGGTCGAAAAGCGCGGCGTTTCGAGGAATTCGGCGATCCCGTGGTCCGGGCTGTCCTTGACGGGATTGACGTACGGGCAGGTCGGCCAGCCCCGCTCGGCCATCGCGGCAAACAGCGCCGGCAGCATGGTCTGCTGCAAAAAGCCGCCCAGCGCGCCACCGAGCTTGTCGGTCTGGGTGTGAATCAGCGTCATGGTGTACGGGTAGTCGGCGCCGTTGGAGGTGTGGGTGTCGACCATCACGTCCGGATCCCAGGCGGTGAAGAAGCGGTTGAACACTTGCGCGGTCAGGCTGTCGCATTTGATGAAGTCGCGGTTCAGGTCCAGGTGGCGCGCGTTGCCGCGAAAGCCGAACTGCTCCGGCCCGTCCTGGTTCACGCGCGAACTGGCGGCGCGGTTGATGCTGCCATCGACGTTGTACAGGGGGATGAACAGGAACACGGTTGGCCCCAGCGCCGCCAGGCGCGCCGGTTCGGTGCAGAAATCGCGCACCAGCGCCATGCAGGCGTCCACGCCTTCCGGCTCGCCCGGGTGGATGCCATTATTGTTGAAGAAGACGGGGCGCCCGGCGCGCTGCAGTTCGGCGCGCTCGAACACGCCGTCGGCGCTGACGACGCCGGCGTGGATCGGCAAGCCGCCGTCGGACACGCCAATTTCGGTAAAGCGGAGAATGGCGGGATAACGGCGCGCCAGTTCCTGGTACCAGGCGATGCACTCGGCGTGGGTGGTGGTCTGGTTCTGGTTGCCGCGTTCGTAGGGGGTGCGCAGGTCGGTCATGGTGGTCCGCTCAAAAAGGTTAGGTCGTCACTTCGGTATCGATCGGCAGCGAGATCGAAATCACGGTGCCGCGGTCCGGCTCGGAGCTGAAGGCGATCTTGCCGCCCAGGGCGTACACGCGCTCGCGCATGCCGATGATGCCGATGCCCGAGGAGGCGGTGCCGGTGCTGAAACCGGCGCCGTCGTCGTCGATCTCGATGTGCAGCATGTCGCCCGCGTCGGAGAAGCGCAGCGATACTTCGGCATGGGTGGCGCCGGCGTGCTTGAGCACGTTCGACAGCGCTTCCTGGATGATGCGGTAGGCCGAAATCGCCAGCTCGTTGCCCAGCCCCGAAAAATCGCCTTCGGAATGGAATTCGAAGTGGCATTCGGGATGGCTGGTGTCGTAGTGGCGGATCATTTCTTCGACCGCGCCGTGCAGGCCGAGCATGTCCAGCACTTCCGGCCGCAGGCGCCGTACCAGGCGCCGCCCGCTGGCGTACAGGTCGAGCGTGAGCTTGGTGATGGCTTGCGACTTTAGCTTGATCTCTTCGATGGCCGGCCCCGGCTCGGCCTTGCCGGCCAGGTGCAGGATGCTTTGCGATTCGAGCCGCGCGGCGATCAGCGAGGCGTTCAGTTCATCGTGGATTTCGATGGCGATGCTCTTGCGCTCGTCCTCGACGATGGAGTTCACTTTCTGAATCAGCTTGCGCTTGTCGGCGTCGGCGCGCAGCGCTTCGTTGCGCGACTCGACCAGGTCCTTGGTGCGCTCGGCTACCTTGTTCTCGAGCTCCTCGCGCGACTGCCCCAGCGCCACCGACATTTCGGTGATCGATTCCTGCAACTCGCCCACTTCGCCGCCGGTCGTCACGGGCAGCGCGACGCGGTAATTACCGCCGCGGATTTCGCGCAGCGCGCCAATCGAGGAGTTGAGCGGCGTGGTCAGGCTGCGCGCCAGGAAGTAGGCCAGCGCGCCGGAAATCATCAGCGCCAGCGCGGCCATGGCCAGCTCGATCTGGAAGCGGCGGGCCTGCTTGTCGAGCATGTTCGAGGGCGACATCGTCACCCGCACGTAGCCCACCAGTTCGGTCGGGAAGGTGGGCGGCTTGGTGTCGGACGAACCCGAGACGTGCGGCACGCCATTGTCCGAGAACAGGTTGATCCAGGTGACCTGCTTCATGATGGGCGCTTCGTAATAGCGGTTCTCTGCGTCCACCGCCGCTTGCGAGGCGACGGTGATGGCGATCTTCTGGCTGGCGTCGACGACGTCGATGCGGTAGATGCTCTTGTCCGACTGGACCAGGCCATTGATGGTCAGGCGCAGGTCGGCCAGGTTGCCGGAGATGACGTTGTATTCGCTCGTTTCGGCCAGCGCCTTGGCCAGGATCTTGCCCCGTTCTGCCAGCTCTTCGGCCACCTGGGCGCGGTGCGAGTACCAGGAGTAGCCGACGAACGAGGTGAACAGAAAAGCCACCGGCAGCATGGTGATGAAGGCCATGCGCGTGCCGATGCTCCAGCTTTGCCAGAATTTGAGTTTTTTCATGGGCGCCTCGGATGCGGTTCACGCCCGAACTTGCGCGCGTCGTCGCTCACGGCCACCTGCAGCGAGCGCGCCACACCCTCGTTGACGATGGTGCGGAAGTAGCGCGGGAACTGCGGCGGCGGCAAGTCGCCCGTGGCGACGAAGTCGTTGGCCAGGTCGGCGATGTGGGCGTTGATGTGCTCGATGTTGGAGAACGTGGTGGCGAGCGCGCCGGCGCGCACCATGTCGGCCGAAAAGCCGATCACGCCCTGGTTGTGGCGGTAGGTCGAGAGCAGGATATTGCGGAAGTTTTCGGCCGAGTAGACGGTGCGGTCGGGCATGGCCAGCAGCACCTGGGCCTGGCCCACGCGGTTGAGCGCGTAATTGATGTCGGCGCCGGCGTTGTAATCTTCGATCTCGACGGGAACGGCGCCATCGAGCAGCGGCTTGAGATAGGCCGTGTCGGCGCTGATGATGGCAGCCACCCGCACCGGCCGCCGGTACAGCAGCGACACCAGCTTGAGCTGGTCGGCCGGCCCCGGTTCGCCGTAGATGGCGGTCATGTTGTACAGTCGCGCCGCGGGCAATTCGGCAGTGATTGCACGCCACACCTGGCTCGAGGTGTACGCGGCGATGATGACGCAATCGCATTTGCGCGCGGCCGTGTTGCGCAGCGCGACGGGGCCGATGGTCACGTACACCAGGCGGCGCTTTTGCGCCAGCTCGGTGCGAAAGCCGCCGAAGATGGGCACCAGGCGCTTGTACAGGTCTTCGGCAATGCGGCGCGTGACGCTGGTTTCGTCGGCGGTGACGATCTGGAAGCGGAAACCGGCCTGGTCGCCGGCAGCGGGGACCGGCACGGCCGCGCCAGCGGCGCCGCCGGCCAGCAGCGCCAGCGCCAGCGCGGACAGGCGCCGCCGCCACAGGCTGCGCAAGGGGCGCACTAGGGCTCGATCAGGCCGTGCTTGACGGCCAGTTTGGTGATGTAAGCCTGGCGGTGCACGCCCAGCTTTTCCTTCACCGACTGGCTGATGTTGCTGATGGTCTTGGTCGACAGGTTCAGCTTTTCGGCGATCTCGGCATTGGTCAAGCCCTCGGCCATCAGCTTGAAGATTTCCAGGCCGCGCTGGTCGAGCTGCGATTGTGGCGAGGCATCGCCACGCACGGACAGGTTGGCCAGGCGTTCTGCGATTTGCGGCAGGAAATACAGCTTGCCCTCGGCCGCGTGGCGCACGGCCGTGGCCAGGTCGGCCGGATCGCAATCCTTGGTGACGAAGGCGCGTGCCCCCAGGCGGTAGGTTTCCTTGATCAGGCTGTCCTGGTCGAACTGGCTGAGGAAGACAATATTTGCTTTAGGGAACTTCTTGAGAATGTCTTCGGCGGCGTCCAGGCCCGTCAGCTCGGTACCGAAGCGAATATCGATGACCATGACGTCCGGTTGCAGCTGGGCGAACATGGCTGCCGCTTCGTCCGGCGTCTTGGCCTGGCCGACGACGTCCATGCCCACGCCCGCCAGCGACATTGCAAAGCCGGTCATGACGATCGGATGGTCGTCGGCCAGCATGACGCGTATGGTTTTTTGCTCTGTCTGCACGTTGGTTCTCCAGTGTGTACGGCTGCGGTCGCTTACATCTGCTTACCATTGAATGGCATCAATGTGTGGGAGCTAACGGAAGCGGCCGGGCACCAATGCGATTATTTCACACATCGGAGCGCGATGCGAGCGCCCCACCCGTGAGGGCCATGATTGTGCCGCGCCCCGCGCAAGATACATTTGGCAACAAGTTTTGCTAGTTGAACGCTTATAAATTGCTACCCAATAGCATATAGTGCTTCGTAAGCCTCAGCAAAAACCGGGGAAATCCGGATCAGCGTTGCCCAAACTGAAAGATAACCAGGAGATTGCTATGGAATTTTCAGATACCAACCAAGGCCAAGGCACCAAGTTCACCAAGATTGCCATCGTCAGCGCCCTGCACCTGGCTGTGGGCGCGGCCCTGATTCACAACATGGATGCCAAGGTCTTCAAGATGCCGAAGGCGGTGGAAGAAATCATCATGCTCAATATCGAGGCGCCCAAGCCACCGCCGCCGCCGCCCGAGCCGCCACAGCCGAAACAAAAGCCGGTGACGCCGCCGAAGGTGTTCACGCCGCCGGTCGAAGTGGCCGTGGAGCAAGCCCCGCCACCCGAAGCGATTGCCGCCACGACCCAGACCGATCCCGCGCCGGCCGATCCTGGTCCGGTGGCGCCGGAAGCGCCGCCGTCCAATTCGACCAACACGGGCGACATGTTCAGCGCCGCGCTGGCCAATGCCAGCGATTGCGCCAAACCCGACTATCCGGTCAGCGCCGCCCGCGCCGGTGAAACCGGCACCGTCAAGATGGCGCTGCTGATCGGTCCCGACGGCCGGGTCAGCGATTCGAAGATCCAGAAGTCCAGCGGATCGCGCGACCTGGACCGTGCAGCGGTTGCGGCATTGCGCCTGTGCAAGTTCAAGCCTGCCATGGCCAACGGCACGCCGCAATCGGCCTGGGGCCAGATCGCCTACGTCTGGACGCTCGAGTAAGCTGACGCCCTTCCCCCACGCCCCGCCCGGCTGCATGCCCGGCGGGGCGTTTTGCCGTTTACGCCACTTGCGGCCTGCTTCAAAAAACAACAGGAAGCGAAAGTACTTTTAAATAGCTTTTCTTTTGCTATGTCCTAGCATATATTTGATCTAGCGCAAGGAACTTACCGCGTATAACAGGGAGAAAATCATGCATGCAGCAGCGACATTCGGAGACAGCGGCAGTAAGTTGACCAAATTGGCCATCGTGACGGGCTTGCACATCGTCGTGGCCATCGGCTTGTGGAATATGAAAGTGCTGGTCGTCGGGCCGCCGGTCCAGCC
>JGI24770J26754_10000211_pt1 | contig 40192 bp, 27 predicted proteins | sample LakOneMetagenome_FD_26754 | JGI IMG/M metagenome (IMG submission 26754) | reverse complement strand
AAGGAGAATGATAATGAAGTGAAGGGTAAAGGCAACCAGCAGGATTATGGAATGAGGATTTATGATCCGAGGTTGGGAAGGTTTTTGAGTGTGGACCCGCTATTGAAAGAATACCCAATGATGACACCTTATGCATTTGCCGAAAATGATATCATTAGAAGTATAGATTTAGATGGGATGGAAAAGTATGTAATCATAAATAACTTGCGAAACGGTATTATTGTATCAACTACAATTTTTAGAATATTTAAGTCTGGAGAAATACAAAACCAAAATATCGCTAAAATACAAAATGAAAAGATTGTAACCAAGTATACAAATTATAATAAAGTAATAATAAATCGCAATCAAGATGGCACAACAGTCATACTGCCAAGTAATGATAAATTAACAAAAAGAGAGGCAAGAATATCTGCGTCAAAACCTGTTAGCAATGCTCCTGTTGCGGGAGGATATGTATCTCCCGCAAAAGAATATCAACCAACTTATCAAGATAACACTAATGCAAGTAATTTAATAACAAATAATGAAGGCACAGATATTATGCATATATTTAAGGTCTATAACCGAAATTTTGAACTTACTAGATCAGATATTTCAAAAATCGAGAATGCGAATGACGTAATTAATAATGATGTTAAACTTGTCTCAGTAGATGTAATATTCAGAACTAAAGAAGATATGAAAACAAAGTTAGGCGACTTAACTGCTTCTTTAGAAAAAGTTTTCGGCAAAGACTTAGTAATAAATGCTGAAGTAGATAAAGCTTACTTAGATAACGTTTCCGATAAAGTTAAGCCAAAAAACAAATCTGAATCTAACGTAGGAATTTCTTTAAATTTTGCACCCAAATAATCATGAAATTAGTTTTTCTTTTGCTTAATTTAATATGTTTTTCTTATTGTTTTTCGCAAGACAAAGGAAAAATCAGTGTTTTTATAGAAAAATTAAATAGTAAACATAGCTTTCGCTTCATCAATGATTCTTCGTCATTTAATCAGTGTATGGCAGACGATTCTTGTTTCAATATCAAAATTATTTTAAAAAATGATTTCGGATCTTATGATATATTTTTTACCAACCTAGTTACAAAAAAGCAAAAATCATTTTCATACATTGGAAAAGAAAATTCCTTCTTCATTTCAGATGTAGCAGTGGTTGATATTAATGGTGTAATAACAAAAGTATTCAAAGAACAAGTATATTATCCAGTTTTAGATTCCCAAAATATCCCTAATTTTTAAAAATATAGTGATAGCTATTGTTTTAAAACATCAACATATTAAAAGCTTACTCGTTATTAGAATTAAACGTATCATTCAACAATGCAACTTTTTGATTCATTGTATACCTGCAAAGCCTTGATGCAAAGCGAATAACGCCAAATTATTCTGGCAATTAGAGAGCAACTAGGCAATAATGTAACTGGTCGGTTATTATACTGCTCCGGTGAAAATTAAATTGAAACACATTCATCAGAGAAGAATCAACTATTTAAAAGCCGATGAATTGAACCTGCAAAAAAATCATAAATTAATATTGCTATTATATTTTTCTATTATTTTTCTTAAATTAAGAACCGTTATATCACGCTTAGACATATATCCATATTTGATATTTTTATTTTGTTGTTTCGATAAATCAATTAAATAACACTCTAAAAGAAGCTGTGATAAAATGAACCGACCTCCATATTTTTTAAACCAAAATCTATATTCACACTTTCGGCTTGTTCCAGTCTCAAACTTTAAAATAATGTTATTATCATCCTCCTGGATGCCTTGAAAACTTTCATTCGCATATTCGTCAACAGCGGGGATGACATTACTATTAACTGAAATTAATTTATAACCAATTGTCTTTTTTTTTATGAAAACAAGTAATCTTGAATGAACATATTCACTATCTGAATTCATTGCTGAATCTTTATTCTTGACACCTAGAACCAAAATAAGGTCATACAAATTTGAAGCATTTTTTTTTAGCCTTATTGAATCAATAATTTGATAAGGCTTGGGAATACAGATGTTGTTCCATAAATAATAAGTCGCAGATGGCTGATACTTTTTTGCCAAATAAATTTGAATAGAATCATTTTTTGCCAAAAAAATATATTCATTTTTTTGACAAAAAACTTTCTTAAACGATATCAAAATAAAAATTAAAATAAAATAGTAACGCATGTCTGTATCTTAATTATTGTACCTTCCAAAAAATAGACTGACCAGCAGTAGCTGTTGCAGTTAAAGTTTTGGTGCCTGTTGAAGTGGGATATGAATAAGAAAAGTTACCATTAGCATCAAAATTAGATTTATCACTAAACACTGAAGCGGGAATTGTATATGCTACTTTAACCTTCACTTCCTTTTTAGTTTTAGGATCTATTTCTATCTTGGTATAATTTACAGTTGCCCCCCATTTATCTGTATTACCTTTTAAAAATTTTTCATAGATGTCCTTGGAAATATTAATAGTCTTATATTCTTCAAATTTATTCTGCGGAGTTCCATCTGGAGAACTCAAACCCCAAGCTAAAAAGTCGGTGCCATCCCAAAACCTTGCATTTTCTGTTGGGTCTTTTTCCCCTGTAAGCGCTGATATAACCCCTGCCCTCGAAGCATTGGCTTGAACATTATCGGTCTTGTCGCTCATCGCAGTTTTGTTTGCAGTAGCTACTGACGAATATCCTGACATCAAAAGTTTATACATATCAGTGTTTTTTCTTGCTTTAGCTTCATTATGATTGGCGTGAGCAATATATTTATATTCATTCGGGTCATTTGAAAGCCCTTCATGCATAACAATATTTGAAGCTACTTGAAATTTGTTATGTTCAATATTCAAAGATTTTGTTCCTGTGGCTACAAGAGTTTTAATACTTGTACCATCTGCACAAACCTCAATTTTTTCTTCCACCTTTTCTGCACTAAATACCATTTCACTTGTTCCTGATTTCCCTAAAAACTTACCGTCGGCAGAATAGTAAAATTCTAACCCATCCATATCAATACCTGCTGTTGGTGAATTGCTGGCGAATTGATATGGAGTAAGCATAGAATAACTTCGTGTCAGCGGGTCCACACTCAAAAACCTTCCCAACCTCGGATCATAAATCCTCATTCCATAATCCTGCTGGTTGCCTTTACCCTTCACTTCATTATCATTCTCCTTCCCGTTAAACCCGTACCTGTACTCACTTCCATTGCTAAATTCACGTCCCGGCATACTCATTCCGAACGGATAATAGTCAAACAGCTGAAATGCCTGCTGGTATTGCTTATCAAAGAGCGTTTTGTATTGTAATATAGCTTAAATTGGGTAAAGATCTGCATTTTTAAACCCTAAAACTACTGTTATGCAAGGTAAAGAATATGCCCTGTTGCCCTTGTTTCAAAAATTCATCAGTCACAGCTACAAAGGTAAGCGCTTAAAAGCCGATGGCAACCGTATAAAACCACAAACGGTGGATAATTATAACTATGTTTTGCGGTATTTGCAGGAGTATGAACAGGAGCATGATATGGTGCTGCGTATTAAAGTGATCAACGGCGATAACAAACGGCTTTTTATGGCCGAGCGTAATTACTGGAAAAAGTTTTACCTGCAGTTCACCAACTTTATGTACCACAAAAAAGACTGCTACGATAATTATGTGGGTACGGTAATAAAAACCATCCGTATCTTCTTCAATTTTTTAAATAAGGATATGGGCATACCCACAGGTGTTTTTTACAAGAACTTTTATGTGTGCCGGGAGGAAGTGCCCATTGTAACCCTGATGCCGGAACAACTACAGTTCTTAATTAACAACAATAGTTTTGATGCAGAACTTGACAGGCCCCTGCAAAAAGCAAAAGATATTTTTGTATTTGGCTGCACGGTAGCGCTGCGGGTGTCGGACCTGTTTGCGGTAAAATTTACCGATATAGAACGGATGGGGCCGCATTATTACCTGCCGGTAAAAACAATAAAGACAGGCACCACGGTACGCATAAAATTACCGGCTTATGCTGTGGCCATTGTAGAAAAATTCAGGCTGGCAGCTAACGGGAGAAAAACTATTTTTCCGCCCATACCCCGTACAAGATTCAATAATCAATTAAAAGCAATTGCTGAAAAAGCCGGCTGGGTGCATAATATGGGCAGGCTGCGTACCAAGCGGGGTGTAAACTACACAAGTTCGGGCAGGGCCGGTAAGGAGGTTTATCGTTTTTGCGACCTGGTATCATCACACACTATGCGCCGCACCGCAATCACTACTATGCTTATGCTGGGCATGAAGGAACATGTGGTGAGAAAAATATCGGGGCATGCAGATAACAGCAAATCTTTTTTCCGGTATGTGAACCTGGTGCAGTCTTATATGGATAATGAAATGGATGAAGTATTTGGCAAGTTGGTGGAGGTGGCATAAATGAATAGAAGTATGGTTGGTATGACCTTCATGTAATGAGCTAAAAAACAGAACGGATCATAAAATACGAACCATTTCATTCTTTTTTTATTTAATTTAGTTGTTAAAATTAACAGTAAAGAGTTCTCCGAATCTGGATACCCTGCAATCAAAAAATACATAATGGGAAAGAAAAATAAAAAGACAGCAAAAGAAGTAGTACAAGCTGAGCCTAAAGTGTTCATTCAGCCTGACAAAAAAGGGAAGCCGGCAGGCATAAAAAACATATGGATAAAGATCGTGCTGGTTTTGGCAGTGCTGTTGTTATACGGAAATTCAGTTAACTATAATTTCACCATCGATGATAATGTTTTTTATGTAAAACATCAATCGGTACAAAAGGGCATTTCCGGAATCCCGGAAACTTTTACCTACGGAAGCCTGGAAAAATACAACGGCATGACGGGGCTGCAGCCATACAGGCCTGTTACTTTAAGTTCATTTGCCATTCAAAAACAGCTTTTTAATAATAGCCCGGCAAAGGCTCATTTAATTAATGTGCTGCTATATGCTTTGCTGGTATTGGTATTATTTAATGTATTGCTTAAATTATTGCCTGACGTGCACCCGTTGGTTTGTGCAACAATTGTTTTGTTGTTTACTGTACACCCGGTGCATACCGAAGTGGTTGCCAGTGTAAAAAGCCAGGACGAACTACTTTCGGTATTATTTGCTTTACTGGCGCTTTCTTATGCAACCACCTTAATAAAAGGCGAAACATTTTCGGTAAAATACTGCATTCTGAGCGTTGCCTGTTATAGTCTGGCACTCTTATCTAAAGAAGGAGTCTTTGCCATGATATTGATATTTCCGCTGGTTTTCTGGCTGTTATTATCTCAATCAATAAAAAGGTCGGTCTTATATTCTTTGCCATATGTAGCAGCAGGGTTATTGTTTCTTTTTGCAAGGCACCTGGTGCTTAGCGGGCAGATTCAGAATTATCAGAATACCATTATGGAAAATGTATTGTACGGTGCAAAAGGGTTTGCACAGGTTACTGCTACCAAAATGGAAATACTTTTTCATTACCAGCGTTTATTTTTTGTTCCCTGGCCTTTGTCATGGGACTACTCTTATAATGAGGTGCCAGTTGTTGACTGGAGTTCGCCCATAGCCTGGGTCTCGTTGTTATTATACGGAGCCATGCTAATTTTTGCATTGATGAAGGTGAAAAAACAACCGGTAATTTCTTTTGGTATCCTGTTTTTTCTGATCATGCTTGCACCAACAGCCAACTTGTTTTTTTTAAATGGATCTACTGTCTCTGAAAGATTTTTGTTTTTCCCTTCACTTGGATTAATAATAACGGTTGTTTACGTGGCGACCCGATTTTTGAAAGTTGATATGTTGAATTTTACGGGTGCCGGCATAAAAAAATTCAACTGGATTTTTGGAGTAGTGATCATATCATTTGCCCTCCTTAGTTTTATACGCAGCAGTGATTGGGAATCAAATTTTTCTATTTATAAAGCCGGGGTAGAGCATGCACCAAACAGCACCAGAACCAATCTAAGTTTTGGAAATCAATTGCTGCAAAAGGGCGATAGTGAAACAAGCCGGCCGGCAAAAATAGAGTACTACACTGATGCGCTTAAATATTTTAAAAGAAGTACTGATATTCTTCCTGCCAATAAAGATGCGTTGTATGGTATTGGATTATGCTATGCCAGCCTGGGCGACAAGGTAAAATCTTATGAAAGCTACCAGCGTACGCTTATGTATTATCCTAAACACAGAAGTGCACTCAACAACCTGGGTACTGCATTTTTTGGAGAACAAAAATACGATTCGGCGTATATGTATTTTAAACGATGCTATGATGCAGACAGCAGTTTCCCAAAATCATCGCAAAACCTGGCTATTTACTATTATACAGTTGGTGACTATAACCATGCCATTCAATTTGCTGCAAATGCTGTAAGGCTTAATAAATACCAACTGATAGCATATGATATATTAGCCAAGACTTACCGGGCAATGGCAAATGAAACGGAAGCTTTAAAATATGAAAGACTGTATAAAGAGATGACTGCAGAATCGCAGGATATGGATATAAATAAAGGCATAGATTAGAGAAGGATCTTTTTCTTTTTTTAAGACACTTAAAAAAGTGAACATGAAAATTTTTAAAGCATTTCCGCCTTTCAGAAATTTAGAATCAGGAATTAATTGTCAAACTGATTGAGAAACACGCTCGCCCGGTTTCTGAACTAATATTCGATGATGTGGGCCTCCGAAATCTATTAAAGATCTCATATCGAACCAGTTTCTTAAATAGAAAAAGAGTTTTTATAAATTCTATAAATTGGATAGTAAATTTTTACATTCTTTAAGCGGCTATTGCCGGTATTAAGAAATACGGCAAGCAATATGAGGATATAGAAAGCTCTATTTAAAGTAATTATGGTGATTTGCCCCAATCGCAGTGTTAGGAAAATTGATAAAATCACCGACAACTTGGTTAGATAATCCTCTGCTCCCCGATACTAAAAATGACAGCACTAGAATATTTCTGGTGCCACTTTGTTTTTATCCTGCTCTAGCTTTGTATTTGATTTACTAACAAGCTTTCAATATTATATCTTACTTTACAATAAAACCACCCAACCATTGTTAAATAAATTCTCTCTAACCACCTCCGATGGACTTCAACTAAAAGGAAACAGCTTTTCTCCATTGACAGAAATAAAAGCCGCCGTTATTTTAATTCATGGAATGGGAGAACACATTGGCAGGTACAGGCATGTTGTTGAGTTCTTCAATTCTATGGGCTATGCTGTCATTGGTATGGATCTTCGTGGGCATGGAACTTCGCAGGGCAAACGTGGGCATATTGATTCTTACATTCAACTGATGGATGATGTGGGACTGCTGGTAAAAAAAGCGCATGAATTATTTAATGGCATGCCGCTTATTATGTACGGCCATAGCCTGGGTGGCAATATTGCTGCTAACTATGTGTTAAGAAGGCGACCTGCATTAAAGGGCCTTATTGTTACAGCACCTTATTTCAAGCTGGCTTTTGATCCTCCGGCATGGAAAGTTGCGATGTCTAAAATAATGGCAAAAATTTCACCTGCATTAACACTGCCAACAGGGCTGGAACTGGCTGCTTTGTCAAGAGACCAATCAGTAGTTGATGCTTATAAAAACGATCTTTTGGTGCATGATAAAATCAGCTCGTCCTTTTTTTTGAATGTACATGCGGCAGCTCCTTATCCCATTGAACATGCAGGGGATTTAAAAGTGAAAACTCTGGCCATGCACGGACTGGCAGACAGGCTCACATCATACAAAGGCACAACAGCCTTTGCTCAAAAAAATCCGCAGATGATTGAACTAAAACTCTGGGAAGATCTGTATCACGAAATTCATAATGAAAAAGAAAAGCAGCAGGTGTTTGGTTATATAAGAACCTGGCTTGAAAAACTATAATCGTTAACAGATAGGTACAAACTTACTTCAGTATGTTTGCTACTGCTGCATATGCTTTACAGGTATTTCCCTTCTTTAAAATATGGAATTTTTACGGCCCTATGGTGTAGTGTCATCTATTTGCTGATCCTGCTGATCATCGTTAGACCATTCCCGTAATGCATCTTTTACCTTATCTATAAAGCCTTTTTCTTTAGGCTTATCTGTTGCTTCCGGCTGCTGATCAGTAGCTTTTGCTGATTCATTATCAGATGCAGTACCGCCGCCTTCATTTTCACCACCAGGGCAATACATGAAGGAATTAAATGAGTGTTGCATAATGTGATTTTAAATTTGAATAATGACAGACCGTTGGTAGTATAAATATAACTCCATTACACGGCATTTTATGATATTTTTTTCATTCTGAACCTTTGCCCAGCCTGCTCAAAGTAAAAATGACTGCCTGCCATAAAAAATGACATGTATCATTTACATATATGATTATGGGGATGCGAATGCAAAATAAAAATTACAATCTTCGCAAAAACAGGAAATAATATTTTAGCGATTGTATAATTTGCGTCAACAATTTTATTACAGCATGTATCGTGAACATGCGGGTTAGTAGAATTGGAATTATCTGAATTTCAGAATAATATATTTGATTGGTTGTGCAGAACGAAAAATTCCGGATAAAGAAAAAAAATGTACCTTTTGCCCGCAAACGATTGTGATACCTAACGAACATATCAAACGCCTACTTGACGAGATTGCTTTGCACAATAGTGAAAAGGCATACAAATCGTTGTTTATACAAATGCATGAAAGTTTGCTGGATTTTGCATTTGGCATTCTAAAGTCCTATGAAGACGCAGAAGAAGTGGTTTCAGATTTTTTTATTGCACTATGGCAACGGCGTACCGCACTTCAGGTTATTGAAAATCCTAAACTGTATTTTTTTGCCGGCGTAAAAAATACTGCACTTAATAAACTAAACTCCCGTCGTAAACAAAAAATGCCACCACCAGATGAATGGCATACTTCGCTGAAAAGCGTTTTTTTTAACCCGGAAGAACTCTTACTATCAGCAGAAGTAGTTAAAGGCATAATGGAAGCTATTAACCAGTTGCCGCCTAAATGTAAAATAATCTTCAAGTTAATTAAGGAGGAAGGCCTGAAATACGCTGAAGTGGCCCAATTGCTGGATATTTCTGTAAAAACCGTAGAGGCACAAATGGCCATAGCTATGCGTCGTCTTAAAACCCATAGTGAGTTTAAAAATGATTTCCCCGAGCTTCATTCTATTCTTACCCAAAAAAAATAATTATTCTTTTAGGGGTATTGTACAGGTTTCCTTGTCTTAATATAGCTAGCCACGCTAATTGCCTGTATGAAAGAAGAAAAATACTGGATATTACTATCAAAAAAGATTGCCGGAGAAGCAACAGCCGAAGAGTTGGAGCTGCTTCGTCAATTGATAAGTGGCAATCCGGAATGGCAAACGATCATGGAAAATCTCCATGAGTTATGGAACTCCAAACCCCATGCAGATAACTCCCGCAAACAGCAACAAAGCGAAGACGCTTACCTTACACATATTAACAGGTTAAAAGAAAGAGTTTCCGATTTTGAAGAAACTGGTTCATTAATTAACGATCTTACAAGCGCAGTACCGGTTAAGGCAAAAAGGCCATTTTATAAACATTGGATCAGCTATGCCACAGCAGCAGTAGTTGCATTGGCTTTGTTTTTGGTGAATCCTTTTGCCGACCGCAGTATAAAAAATAATGATACTGAAGCTGCAAGTCCCGTTAATGAAATTACCATTAATCCCGGCTCCAGGTCAAAAATTCAGCTGCCCGATGGTTCGCAGGTTTGGATAAACTCAGGCAGTAAACTTACTTATCACAATTCATTTGCCGGCAGTACCCGTGAGGTTCAGCTTGATGGGGAAGCTTATTTTGATGTGGTGAAAGATGCGGCGCATCCTTTTATAGTGCATACTTCTGGCATTGATATTAAGGTTTTGGGTACAGCTTTTAATATAAAAGCCTACAAAGCCGAACCATCTATTGAAGCAACACTTATTCATGGATCTATTGAAGTGATCAATAAAAACAGGCCCGGGGCACCCAGGGTTATGCTAAAGCCGCATGAAAAACTTATCTATAACAAATTTACGGAAGCTGACCTACGGGATCAGCGGGCCGATGTTTTAATACCATCCGAATCTGATGCATATTCAATAACCATAAAGCCATTAACAAAAAACATTGCAGATAGCGATATCGTGGAAACGGCCTGGGTTTACAACAAGTTCACATTTGAAGACGAACGTTTTGAAGACCTGGCCCATAAAATGGAGCGGTGGTATAATGTAAAGATCAATATTGAAGCTGAGAAATTGAAGGATCACCGGGTTAGTGGTTCGTTTATGAACGAAACTGCCGAAGAAGCGGTAAAAGAACTGCAGTTTCTGATCCCGTTCAGGTATTCGGTAAAGAACAACGAGATATTAATTATAAAGAAATAAAAACGGGAAATGTTGGAGCACTTCCCGAAAAACTGTAACAAACAGATCCGGAGTTCAAGCCGGGTTTGCCTGTATTTTTTAACGACAAAACCAAAATTATGCAAAAAAGTGTACTTCAGGGCCATAAAATTTGGTCAGGGACGCTTCTAAAAACACTGCTGGTTATGAAGCTTGCCATCATTATTCTTTTAACGACAGTTTTACAGGCACATGCCACTCCTACCATGGGGCAACGTGTAAACCTGGAGCTAAAACAAACCGAAATTAAAAAGGTATTAAAGATGATAGAGAACGATGGTTATTATCGTTTCCTCTATAACTCAAAACTGAAAGCGTTGAAAAATAGACTTGATTTTTCTGCGCAGGATCTTCCGCTTACCGAATCATTAGCTAAATTATTTGCAGGAAGCAACCTTACTTACAAGGTGCTTGAAAATAATGTAGTGGTGGTTTTTAGCACCGATGAAGAAGAGAATGATAAAATAAAGATCACCGGCCGGGTAACAGGCCCTAACGGCGAAGCTATTGCCGGCGCTTCTGTTGTACAAAAAGGAAGCGGTATTGGTACTTCTACCGATAATAATGGTGTTTACACTTTAACTGTGGATAATGATGCAACGCTGGTGATCAGCAGCATTGGCTACGAAACAGAGGAAGTAAAAGTGAGCGGGCGTTCAGTGATTGATGTAAAAATGCTGGTATCAGTAAAAAAATCTGATGAGGTGGTAGTGATTGGTTATGGTACTGCCAGCAAAAGAGACCTTACCGGTAGTATTACCAAATTAAAAGGCGAAACTATTGCGGCTCAGCCAAACAGTAATGCACTGTCTTCTTTACAAAATAAAGTTGCAGGGGTATCTATTGTAAACTCTGCTATTCCGGGTTCTACGCCCGATATCAGGATCAGGGGTACTGTAAGTATCGGTACCATTCGCCCGGTGTATATTGTAGATGGTATTTTTAACGATAATATCGACTTTGTAAATCCAAGTGAAATTGAAAGTATTGAAATATTGAAAGATCCTTCTTCATTGGCCATCTTTGGTATCAAAGGTGCAGCTGGTGCTATTTTGGTAACTACCAAAAAAGCTAAAGTGGGTCAGGTGAACATTAACTTCAACACTACTTACGGAAGTAAGAAGCTGGTTGATAAAATTGAACTTGCCAATGGAGACGAATTCCGCAACCTGGCAACTTTTGAAGCCAACAACCGGGTATTTGATGATCCAACCAATTTATCGTACCTGAGTTTTATTAATAATGTAGGAGGTCCTGGTTTATCGGCTTTTCCTGGCAATACCGATTGGATTGATGCGGTAACCCGTACAGCAAAATTCAGTACTACCAACCTGAGCGTAGATGGAAGTACTGATAAGAACAGGTTCCATTTTGGTGTAGGGTACAGTTATGATGAAGGGTTGGTTAAACATGTTAAGTATGAGCGTTTAACCGCAAACCTGAATGATGAATTTAAAGTGAGCAAAAGGATCAAGATCGGATTCGGCATCATTGGTTCTAAGGAAAAACTTCCTTACAACAGCGGTGCATTGGAAAATGCAAGAAGGTCTTTGCCAATCGTTCCTTCTGATACAAGAACATTTTATACCAAAAATCCATACGGCGTAGATTCAGGAAATTACAACCTGTATTCAAATACTCCTATCATTCAAAACTCAGAAACAAATCCGCTGGCAACACTGGAGAACAACTGGGATAAGAAAATTGATGACAAATACAGGCTGGTAGGAAACTTCTTTGTTGACCTGAACCTTACCAAAGACCTTAACTTCAGGGCTACCTGGTATGCAGATATGAGCTGGCGTAATAATAGGGAATACACACCATTGTACGACCTGTATGACCCTACTGCTGCAACTGCTGCCGCTTCTATTTTTCACAAGAATGCGCTTACTGCTGTAAGGCAGGATCTGATAAACATGCGCAATTTTCAGTAGGATTATATAGCAACCTACAAAAAGAAATTCCGTGATCATTCACTTACATTAACCGGTGGCTTTACTACTTATTATCACTACTACGAACAGGTTAGTGGTACCGTGGCTCAAAAAAATCCGGGCGTAAATATCATCCCCAACAACAAAAGATTCTGGTACCTCAACTCTGGTTTTGGCGATAACAGAAGCATCATTGCAAATGCCACATTCCAGGATGAATATGCTACCGTATCGGGTCTTGGCAGGTTATTCTATAATTACAAAAGCAAGTACTACCTCACCGGAAGTTTCCGTAGGGATGGTTCAAGCCAGATCAACCGTGAATATTCTAAAAAATGGCAGAGTTTCTGGGCTATTGGTTTAGGCTGGGAGATCAGCAAGGAAAAATTCATGGAGAAAGTTAAGTTCGTAAACTTCCTGAAACTGAAAGGTTCTACCGGTGTATTGGGTAACTATACTACTCAAAACAAAGCTTATCCTGCTTATCCGGGTGTATCCAGTAACTCTTCTGCAGTTTTCGGCGATAACCTGATACCGGTAATTGTACCTGATTATACAGTGGATCCTAATCTTAAATGGGAAACTGTACAATCAACAGAAGTTGGTATTGAAGGAGATTTCCTTAAAAACCGCCTGCATTTTGAAGCAAACTATTATTACAAAAAAACAAGTAATATCTTATACATTCCACAGGCCTCTGGTGGTAACCTGCCCAGGTTAACCAATGTGGGAGATATTGAAAACAAAGGTTTTGAATTTACTGCAGCCTGGACACAGAAATTATACAAAGACCTGAGCCTGGTAGCAAGTGGTAATTTAACCACCTACAAGAACAAAGTATTGTATCTTGCTAATCCTAACAGAAATCCTACTTCAAGCGAACAAACCCCTAACCAGGCCGAGACAGGCTTCCCAATCGGTTATTTTTACGGTTTAATAGCAGATGGTATTTACCAGTCTTATGCAGATATACTGGCTTCACCGGTAAACACCATCAATGGTGGCGGTGTTAAACCAGGCGATTTAAAATACAAAGATCTTGATGGCAATGGCATCATTGATGAAAAAGACAGAACCAATATCGGAAACCCTACTCCTGATTTCACCTATGGTATTAACCTTGCTTTCAAGTATAAAGCTTTTGACCTGGGTATTGATTTTGCAGGAAGCTATGGCGGAGAAATATACAGGGTTTGGGGTACTTCTGAACAAAAGAACTCTGTATATAACTATCCAAAATATTATAACGAAGCATGGACTGCAGCCGGCACTTCAAACTGGGTACCAATTGTTAACTCAAGCCACCTGGTTAACCGTGCGCCATCAACCTATGGTATTGAAGACGGAAGTTATTTCAGGATCAGGAACCTGAGTATCGGGTACACTTTAAACAAGTTGCCTAAACTTACCCAGATTAAGAATTTACGCCTTTCAGCTTCTGTGCAGAATTTGAAAACATGGAAAAATAATATTGGTTATTCTCCTGAATTTGCTGGCGATGCACTTAGCTCAGGAATGGATTTTGGAGGAGCAGGTAGTGCATTACCACGTGTAATGACTGTTGGATTAAATGTTAATTTCTAATTTAATAAATAAAATTTCTGAAAATGAGAATATATAAAAAACAACTAGCCGGATTTATGATTGCGATCTCGGCTATTGCCCTCTTTGGAGGATGTAAAAAATTCCTGGACAGAGAACCTTTAAACATTGCCCAGATCGATCTTAACGTGGGTGCGCTTGAAGGTAAAACTGTTGGTTTATATGGAGCCATTCGCAACTCTGCAGCACAACCTTATTGTGGTGATGGCTTCCAGGGTATTGCATACATAGCGATGAATGGTTTCCGCTCTGATGATGCGGAAATAGTTGCTGATCCAGGTGCTTCTGCCTGGCATCAGACCTACGATAATTTCCAGTACACCAAAGATGACTGGGGTGCTGGTTTATACTGGGATAAACATTATATCTTCATTGGTCTTTGTAACGAAGTGCTGGATGATGCAACCACGCAAAATCTCACCGATCCTGCTTCTGTGATCAATACTGCTGAAGCAAGATTCTTCAGGGCTTATTCTTATTTCGACCTGGTAAGAACCTATGGGTCGGTTCCTAAAATTGACTTTAAAGTAACTACACCTACACAAGGTAACATTGCGAAATCTGATACAGCTGCCATCTACGCATTGATCAATGCTGATCTTACTTATGCAGAACAAAATCTTCCGATAGTATGGGAAGCAAAATATGCCGGAAGAGCTAACAAATGGGCTGCAAAAGCATTGCATGCAAAAGTATTGTTGCAGCAACATCGTAATGCTGAAGCATTGCCACTTTGCAAAGATATTATCAACAATGGCCCTTACCAGCTGTTTACTCCATACTGGAAAATGTTTAAGAAAGAAGGAGAGTTGTGCAGTGAATCTATTTTTGAGATTCAGGCTGCAAAAACAGCGGGTGATGGTAACACATACTGGAGCAGGCTTGGGCAAGCCCAGGGTGTAAGAGGTTCTGGTACCTGGGATCTTGGCTGGGGATGGAACACACCTACTCCTAATCTGGTTGGTACATACGAAGCCGGGGACGTAAGGAAAGATGCTACTATCCTTTTCTCTAACCAAAGTGATGGCGGTACCAATACCGGAGGTTATGGCGCAACCTTACCTAACCTTACCAATGCATTATACTGGAATAAAAAAGTATATAATCAATACAGCGATTACCTGGCTGCAGGGCTGGGTACACCCGAAAACGAAGCACAGAATACCTGGGTAAACCAGCGTGTGCTAAGGCTTTCGGATGTATTGCTGATGGGTGCAGAAGCTGCCAATGAACTTGGTCAGGGAAATCCTGATGCAGTAACCTGGGTTAACAGGGTACGTAATAGAGCAGGCTTGGGCAATATTGCCTTTGTTAGCCAGGCACAAATGCGTGCGGCTATCAAACAAGAAAGAAGGGTAGAGTTTGCAATGGAGTTTGAGCGCTTCTTTGACCTGGTAAGGTATGGTGATGCTACCAGTGTACTGGGTGTTAATGGCTATCAGAATAAACATCGTTACTACCCTATACCAACTTCAGCATTAAGTGCTAACCCGGCTTTGGTTCAAAACCCTGAGTGGTAATAATTATAAACTTATAAAAATTTAACGATCATGCAAAAGAAGATTCAACACGTATTCGCAGCTATAGCATTGATATTGCTGGCTGCCTCTTGCCAGAAGATGAGCAGGCCTGAATTGGGTACTTATCCTGTTGATGCAAATTCTCCAACAGGTCCACTGAAGTTTTATGTGGCTTTTGACGGAAGCAGCACCAACCCGCTGATGAACGCCGTGGACAGCATTCGTGCAACATTCCCTTCTGATAATCCCTTTACCAATGCAACCGGTATTGCCGGAAGCGGCGTTACCGGAGTAAACCAGAAGTTCATCAAGTATCCTTCATTCAATACCTGGGCCGGCAGTAGCAGTATTTCTGTTTCTGTTTGGTTTAAACAAAATGGTCAAACCAAAAACAATAACGGAACAAATGGTCCGGCCTATATTTACTCTATTAAAGCAGTAGATGGCTTTCATTGGAGTAATGCTGTTAGCTTCCTGTTCCTGGAAGGAGACAATACAGCATGTGCTATAAAAAGCATGTTTGTAACACCAACAACCGACAACTGGTTTACCTGGGAAGGTGGACAGTCAATAGCAGGCTTATGCGATAATCAATGGCACCACATGGTGTTAACCTATGATGAAAGCAACAGCACTGCTAAATTGTATATCGATGGTGTTCAAAACCCCAATGTGAGAACCTGGGGCGGCCATGGTGCTTTAGGAATGGCCACTCAAAAAATAAGCGAATATCGTGTGGGAGCGGGTCCTTCAACAAGCTATGCTTCAGACGACTGGCTGGCTTGCAGCTTTAAAGGCCAGCTTGATCAGTTAAGAATGTATGGTTCTGTATTGACTTCAGCGGAAATTCAGGCGCTTTTTGCAAGTAAAAAATAAACGCAGTTTCATAAATCAAGCTTCATGCGCAATTAAAGAGGGCCGAACAATCTTGTTTGGCCCTTTTTATCTAAAAATATAATCTGTTTACATGCCGGTAAAAAAAAACATCATCTCTTCACTGCTGGTTATTATGGCGGCAGTGCTGCTTTCTTCCTGTAAAGAAAAAAAAGAAAATGCTCTTTTTGAAACGCTTCCGGCTTCCTTAACTCATATCAATTTTGAAAATAAACCAGAACAACATGATGGGTTTAACATCCTGTACTACCTCTATTATTACAATGGTGGCGGCGTTTCTACCGGCGATATTAATAAAGACGGGTTACCCGATATTTACTTTACAGCCAATAATAAAGGAGGCAATAAATTATACCTGAACAAAGGTAATTTTCAGTTTGAAGATATAACAGCTAAAGCAGGCGTAGCAGGTACTTCTGACTGGTGCACAGGAAGCACCATGGCTGATGTGAATGGCGATGGATTGCTGGATATTTATGTCTCTACCATCAGCAATATGTATGGACTTAAGGGACATAACGAACTGTTCATCAACAAAGGCAATAACGTTTTTGCCGAAGAATCTGAAAAATACGGATTGAACACGTCGTGTCTCAGCACACAAAGTTCTTTCTTTGATTACGATCACGATGGTGACCTGGATTGTTTTATCATCAATCAATCACACCACCCGCACTCCAATATAGTAGACACTTCCAGCCGCAGAAAATATGATGCACTGTCGGGTGACAGGCTTTACCGCAATGATATCAACACTACGGGCAAGTTTACAGATGTTTCTGCGCAGGCCGGTATTTACCAAAGCAACCTGGGGTATGGGCTGGGCATTGCCACAGGCGATTTTAATAATGATGGCTGGGATGATATTTATGTAGGTAACGATTTTCATGAGAACGATTATTATTACCTGAATAACGGTAACGGAACTTTTACAGAATCCGGAAAAGATCATTTTAAACATTACAGCCGCTTTAGTATGGGAAATGATGCAGCTGATTATAATAACGACGGACAGCTGGATATAGTAACGGTTGACATGCTTCCAAAGGATGAAAAAGTTTTAAAAACCTACGGCAGCGATGAAAACCCGGATACGTACAAATATAAATTGATGGGACATGGTTACCAGAACCAGTATTCAAGAAATGCCCTGCAGCGTAATAATGGCAACGGAAGCAGCTTCAGCGAAACGGCGCTGCAAAGCGGCATAGCTGCTACCGACTGGAGCTGGGCTCCGCTGTTTACCGATTTTGATAATGATGGAAATAAAGATCTTTTTATCTCCAGCGGTATAGTAAAAAGGCCGGTTGACCTGGATTATATTCGTTTTGTAAGCGACCTGGTGATGAAGAAGGATGGAGGAAAGACAAGCGAACTTGATAAGGAAGCTATTGAAAACATGCCGGAAGGAAGTTCTCATCCCTATTTTTATAAGGGGGATGGAAAAATAAATTTCAGCGATGTAAGTGAAAGCTGGGGAACAGCTGACATGAAGGGATATTTTAACGGAGCATCTTATGCCGACCTGGATAATGATGGTAATGTAGATATGGTGATCAACCGTATGAACGCACCGGCAGTTATCTTAAAAAACAAATTGCCTTTTAAAAACAGCATCGATCTTGTTTTTACCGGCAATGATAAAAACACAAACGGTATTGGCGTAAAGGCCTGGGTATTTACAAAAGGGAAAATGCAATACCAGCAACTGATGAGTACAAGAGGCTTTCAGTCATCCTGCGATGCAAAATTGCACTTTGGCCTGGATAGCATCAGGTATATCGACAGTATGCTGATCGTATGGCCTAATCAGAAGTTTCAGTGGTTTAAAAATACCCCGGCAAAAGGACTTATTGAAGTGAAACAAATTCAGTCTGGCGGTTTATTTAATTATCAAACATTTTTTCCGGCTGTAAATCCAATGTTTGAAGATATTAGTGCCCAGGTACAATGTAACTGGGCTCATCAAGAAAATGATTTCCTGGATTTTGATAAACAATACCTGGTACCACATATGCAGTCAACAAGAGGCCCGAAGATTGCAGTGGCAGATGTAAATAAAGACGGGCTGGATGACCTATTTGTTTGTGGAGCTGCCGGCCAGCCAGGTACGTTGATGCTACAATCTGCTGCCGGAAAATTTAATACAACAGATACTGCGGTATTTGCAAAAACAAAACAAAGCGAAGGGGTGGATGCGGTTTTCTTTGATGCTAATAATGATGGTTCTCCCGATCTGTATGTTGTAAGCGGCGGAAATCAGTATGATGATGGAGCCCCTTTTCTGGCAGACCACCTGTATATGAATAACGGCAGCGGGCATTTTACAGAAGCAGTGAATGCATTGCCAGCCATGCTTAAAAATAAATCATGTGTAACCGTTGCTGATATTGATAAAGATGGCGACATGGATATTTTTGTTGGCGGACTTGCAGATGACAAGCGATATGGCATAGCCCAGCCTTCGTATTTATTGCTGAATGATGGCAAAGGCGTTTTTAAAACGGCGGATGCATCTGTAATAAAACTTGATAACACAGGCATTGTTACCAGCGCTTCATTTGCTGATATAAATAATGACGGCTGGAGCGACCTGGTTGTTGCAGGCGAATGGATGGGGGTGAAGATATTTATGAATAAAAATGGAAAATTTGCTAACACTGAAATTCCTGCTTCTACAGGCTTATGGCAAACTGTATATACTACGGATGTAAATGGTGATGGCTTTGCCGATATACTCGCAGGCAACTGGGGGCATAACAGTAAACTATATGCCGGTAAGAACGGGCCACTTAAATTGTATGTAAAAGATTTTGACAACAATGGTTCTGTGGAGCAGGTCATGGCTTATACCATCGATAAAAAAGAATATACCTTTCTTGCCAAAGACGAGCTGGAAAGATCACTGCCAGTGCTGAAAAAATCTTATCTAAAGTACAGCGAAGTAGCCGGCAAAACAGTTGACTATATGTTCTTTAACCTGTTTAAAGATTATACAGAACTAAAGGCGGAGACATTAGGTTCCTGCTGTTTTGTTAATGATGGCAAAGGCAACTTCAGCAAGGTGGAGCTACCTGATGCTGTTCAAATGGCTCCAGTTTTTACTTTCTGCCCTTCATCTGCCGATAGTAAAGGAACTTACCTGGCTGCCGGAAATTTTTACGGCGTAGTTCCATACGAAGGGCGCTATGATGCTTTATTGCCTTCAGCATTTTCTTTTAATAAAAGTCTGAATAATTTTCAGTTCTTATCTGCATCGGCTGTTACTGATGGCGAAGTGCGTGATGCTAAATGGATACGTTTTGCCGGAGGGAAAAAAGTATTGGTGGTTGCACAAAATAACAAAGGATTGACTTTTTTAAAATCACATGAGTAGTCTATTGTAACAAGTACCTAACATGTAAAAACGGAAACAAGTATAACATGAAAAAAAACAGAAAAATTATGTGGCTGATATCTATTTGTATGTTGCTGGCATTTGGTAACTGCTCCAAAAGCAGTAACAGCAGCGGCGGCGGAGGCACACCCACACCCACGCCTGCAACCAATGATGTTGATATGTGGCTTACCAAGGCCGACCAGTCTGTTTTGCTGCAGCAGCAATCAGGGGTATTATCTTTTGTAAGTACGGTCAACAGCTACCCGGTTATTGCAGTAGATTCTGCAACGTCTTATCAAACTATCGATGGCTTTGGTTATACGTTAACAGGCGGCAGTGCTTACCAGATCAATCATATGGATGCTGCATCCAGGGCTGCTTTGCTGAATGAACTTTTCAGCACATCGGCCACAGGTATCAGTTACCTGCGTGTAAGTATTGGTGCATCCGATCTGAGTGCATCTGTTTTCAGTTATGATGACATGCCTGTTGGTATGACAGATCCCACACTGGCTAATTTTAACTTATCCCTCGATACAGTAGATCTGATCCCTGTTTTAAAACAGATTCTGACGATCAACCCGGCAATTAAAATTTTAGGCTCACCCTGGAGCCCCCCGGTTTGGATGAAGAGCAATGGAAACTCAGTAGGCGGATCTCTATTACCAGCTTACTATAGTGCTTATGCAAAATATTTTGTAAAGTATATACAGGCCATGCAGGCCAAGGGTATTCGTATTGATGCAATCACCATTCAAAATGAACCGGAAAATCCTAATAATAACCCCAGCATGTCAATGTCGGCTACTGAGCAGGCCAATTTTATTAAAAATAACCTGGGGCCGGAATTTCAATCAGCGGGCATCAGCACTAAGATCATTCTTTTCGATCATAACTGCGATCATCCGAATTATCCCATTGCGGTTTTAAATGACGCAGCTGCCAAAGCATATGTTGATGGCTCGGCTTTTCATTTGTATGCAGGAGATATCAGTGCTTTATCTACGGTAAAAACAGCGCATCCTGATAAGAATGTATATTTTACCGAACAATGGACAGGAGCCAGCGGAACCTTTGACGGCGACCTGAAATGGCATGTTAAAGATGTTTTGATTGGATCTATGCGTAACTGGAGCAAAGTGGCACTGGAGTGGAACCTGGCCAGCGACGCAACTTACGGTCCGCACACACCAGGTGGTTGTACCGAATGCAAAGGTGCATTAACTGTTAATGGAACACTGGTACAAAAAAATGTAGGGTACTATATCATTGCACATGCAAGCAAATTTGTTCCTGCTGGTTCGGTTCGTATCGGAAGCAGCATGGCTACCAACCTGCCCAATGTGGCATTTAAAACCCCGTCGGGTAAAAAGGTATTAATTGTGGTGAATGAAGGTAGTGTTGCAGAAGGGTTTAACATTGGGTATAAAGGAAAATATGTTTTCACATCGCTGAATGCAGGCGCTGTAGCAACTTACACCTGGTAATTACGGATACTATTGGCCGCTATATGATATTGAAACAAAAAAATAAACACAGCGTATTGGTGATACTGAGCCTGGCGGTCAGTGTTTTTGTATTGGTGCAATGTATGAACAGTAACAATAGTGAAAAAGGGCAACCACTTTCATACACAGCTTACGCCGGTTCAGAAAAATGTATGAGCTGCCATAAAGATGTGTACGATAAACATCTTCAAACAGCACATCACCTTACCGGCCAGCCTGCAACTGAAAATTTTATTAGCGGTAGTTTTAAAGAAGACAGCAATAGCTATTATTATACACCAGATATCCTGGTAAAGATGCAGAAACGAGACAGTGGCTTGTACCAGGTGATCTATTATAAAGGCGAAGAAAAAATGGCCATCCGAAAAGATATTGTAATTGGCTCTGGTGTAATGGGTCAGTCGTTTTTAAACTGGCGTCATAACCGCCTTTTTCAGATGCCTGTTACTTATTTTACAGCAGCTGCACAATGGTCTAACAGCCCGGGCTTTCCTTCCGGAAAAGTAATGACAGACCGGCCTATCACTTCCCGCTGCCTGGAATGCCATATTACCTATGCAGAAGGAATGGGAGCTGATACTATGGAACCCATAAATTTCAGCAGGGACAAAATAATTTACGGTGTTGGTTGTGAAAAATGCCATGGCCCCGCAGCCGAACATGTTGCCTGGCAAACTGCCCATCCGCAAGCAAAAACAGCAAGCTATATAATCAACCCTAAAAAACTTTCAGCACAGCAGCAATTGGATGTATGCGCATTATGCCATGGCGGTAAAATGCAGAAAACAAAACCTTCTTTTCAGTTTGTGCCGGGCAAAAACCTGGCAGATTATTTCAGGATAGACAGTGTAAATAATCTTTCACTTGCCGGTGGCGAAGTGGAAGTACATGGCAACCAATATGGCCTGCTTAAAAAAAGTAAATGCTTCAGGGCGAGTAGTGCAATGACATGTAGCAGCTGTCATAATATACATGAAAAAGAAAGAGGACAGGAAGCATTGTTCTCAACGAGATGTATGAGCTGTCATCCTTCCACTGAAGAGAATTTTAAAACAGCTACTCATTTACAGGTTACCGGAATTGAACAGAAATGTATCAACTGCCATATGCCGGCCCAGGAATCAACAGCCATTGCGGTTTACCTGCAGGGCGAAGAAAGGCCAAGGGCGGCTAAAGTAAGAACACATTATATCAGTATCTATCCGGGCGAAACAAAAAAAGTATTGAACAACGAAAATAAATAATCATGAATATCAGCAAATTTGGCTATCCCTTATTATGTGTACTGCTTGCTGCATGCACTGGCAATGAAAAATCTGCAAACACAGCAGGCACTTTTAACACCGATGGAAAAAAAGTTACGGTTTATACAACAGCCGACAGTACAGACCTGCGGCTTGCCGCTATTGATACACTGGAGTTTAAAGAGAAGGGGCAGCCCTTTGAGAACGAGATCACCGTTTTTGTTGATCCATCTAAAACCTTTCAAACCTATTTTGGTATTGGCGCTGCACTAACTGATGCATCGGCCGAAACATTTTATAAACTGCCCAAAGATAAGCAGCAGGAATTGCTGACTGCATACTTCAGTGCCGATAAAGGAATTGGCTACACAGTAGGCCGTACCAATATCAATAGCTGCGATTTCAGCAGTGATATGTACACTTATGTTACTGAAGGCGACAAGGATCTTAAATCATTCAACATACAGCATGATCAGAAATATAAGATGCCTTTTATTAAAGAAGCCATGGCTGCAGCAGGTGGTAAACTGAATTTATTTGCCAGTCCCTGGAGCCCTCCTGCTTTTATGAAAGATAATAACGATGTATTGCACGGCGGCAAACTGAAACCCGAATTTGCTGCAAGCTGGGCCATTTATTACACTAAATTCATTAAAGAGTATGAAAAATCCGGTATCCCTATCTGGGGCATTACAGTACAGAATGAACCCATGGCAACGCAGCGCTGGGAAAGTTGTTTGTATACCGCTGAAGAAGAAAGAGATTTTTTAAAGAACCACCTGGGACCAACTATGGAGAAAGAAGGTTTGAAGGAAAAGAAGATCATTGTATGGGATCATAACAGGGACCTGGTATACCAGCGTGCTCAAACTTATTTGAATGATCCGGCAGCTGCCAAATATATATGGGGCATAGGTTTTCATTGGTATGAGCCCTGGAGCGGCGGAACGCCCATGTATAATAATTTACAAAGAGTACATGAAGCATACCCGGATATGAACCTGTTCTTTACCGAAGGTTGTGCTGAAAGTTTTGACTCAACAAAATATTACAGCTGGGCGCTGGGAGAAAAATATGCCAGCAACATGATCAACGATTTTAATAATGGCATGGTAGGCTTTACCGACTGGAATATTTTACTGGATGAAAAAGGCGGACCCAACCATGTAGGCAATTTTTGTTTTGCACCGGTGCATGCCGATACCAGAACAGGCAAACTTATTTACACCAACTCTTATTATTATATCGGTCATTTTTCCAAGTTCATCAAGGCAGGTGCTAAAAGAATTATAAGCAGCAGCACCAGGAGCCAGTTGCTAACCACGGCTTTTAAAAATGAAGATGGAAAATTAGTAGTTATTGTGATGAATCAAAGCAGCATCAAAACGCCGTATAATTTATGGATCAACGGAAAGGCCGCATCATGCATGGCATTGCCCCATTCTATTTCAACACTTATTCTTTAAAACAGCTATCATGCGATTTATCAAAACAGCTTCGGTAATAACAGCATCTGTAATATTTTTATTAGGATGCAGTAAAGGAGATAGCGGAGGTGGCGGAACCACTCCAACGCCATTGCCGCCAACGCCTATAGCTTTGGTTAGTGCAAGAGTAGATAACACAACGGCCTTAACAGGGTTTACCAATTACAATATTAAACTGAGCCCGGCTATCCGGCTTTCTTTTAACAATGCAGTTGATCGTTCGTCAGTTGGCTCTATCACAGTTAAAGAAAACGGAAGTGTTGCAGTTAGTGCAGGGGTTAATTATGAAAATGGAGACAGTACGGTTGTTCTCAATCCTTCCGGCGCATTAAAGGCATTAACCCGTTATACAGTTGATGCAATTACTACCTTGAAATCAATAAAAGGAGGAGCTTTGTCAACTGCATTTAGTATCAATTTGGTTACACAAATCGATTCAACAGATAAATTTCCAGTAATTAGTGACAATGCGTTGCTTGATCTTATACAGCAACAAACTTTTAAATATTTCTGGGACTATGGTCATCCTGCCAGCGGCCTTGCCAGGGAAAGAAGTAATGCTACACCTGAAACAGTTACTACCGGTGGTTCAGGTTTCGGCATCATGGCCATACCAATTGGAATCAATCGAAATTTTATTACCAGGGCACAAGGATTAACCAGGATGCAGACCATCGTTTCTTTTTTAAAAAATACTGCTCAAAAATTTCATGGTGCTTTTCCGCATTGGTTAAATGGAACAACCGGAGTTGTGATCCCGTTCAGTACAAAAGATAATGGTGCTGACCTGGTGGAGACATCTTATTTGATGGCAGGGCTGTTATCGGCAAGGCAATACTTCAATGGAGCAGATCCTACAGAAACTGCGTTGCGAAGTGATATCAATACCATCTGGAATGCAGTAGAATGGAACTGGTTCAGGCAGGGCACACAAAATGTGCTGTACTGGCATTGGAGTCCTAACTACAACTGGGATATGAATGTGAAGATACAGGGATGGAATGAGTGCCTGATCACTTATATACTGGCTGCATCTTCCACCACTTACGGTATCCCGCAAATTGTTTATAAAGAAGGTTTTGCCAGGAATGGGGCGATGCAAAACGGAAATTCTTACTACGGCTACCAATTGCCTTTAGGTGCAGCCAATGGAGGCCCGCTGTTCTTTGCCCATTATTCTTTCCTGGGTATTAATCCTGTGGGATTGAGTGATATCTATGCAAATTATCAAACACAAACAACCAATCATACTAAAATAAATTACGAGTACTGTAAGGCAAACACCAAAGGCTTTTTCGGATACAGCAATCTTTGCTGGGGCTTAACAGCCAGCGATGTGCAGGGTGGTTATAATGCCAATGAGCCGAATAATGATATCGGTGTTATTTCGCCAACAGCAGCTATTTCTTCTTTACCTTATACGCCCACAGAAAGTATGAATGCACTGAAATTCTTTTATTACAAACTGGGCGATAAAGTATGGAAGCAGTATGGCTTTGTGGATGCATTCTCTTTAAAAGATCTCTGGTATGCCGATTCTTTTTTAGCGATTGACCAGGGTCCTGAAATTGTGATGATCGAAAATTACCGAAGTGGGCTCATCTGGAATTTGCTGACCAGCTGTCCTGAAGTGAAGAATGGCATGAAGAACGTGTTAGGATTTACTGCACCTTATTTATAAAATCTGAAAATCGGTATGAGAAAACAAACTGCCGTTCTGATTGCTGTTGCTACTTTGTTAAGTGCCTGTACACAGGGACAGAAATCAGCCGTTAAAAAAATAGAAGAAAAGCAATACGTTTCCCTTCCAGATGCAGATACAGCCTTGTTTCGCCAGGTGCAACAGCAAACATTCCAGTATTTCTGGGATGGTGCGGAGCCAACGAGTGGAATGGGCAGGGAACGTTTCCATGCAGATAATATTTATCCTGATAATGACAAGCATGTGGTAACCAGCGGCGGAAGCGGATTTGGTGTAATGGCTATTTTAGTTGGCATTGAAAGGGGCTTTGTAACTAAAGAAGCAGGAAGACAGCATCTTGAAAAAATAGTTCGCTTCCTGGAAACAGCCGACCGCTTTCATGGTGCCTGGCCACATTGGTTTAATGGTGAAACGGGTAAAGTTGTTCCTTTTGGAAAAGTTGATAATGGTGGCGACCTGGTTGAAACATCTTTTATGCTGCAGGCCCTGCTTTGTGTAAGGCAGTATTATCAAAATGGCAATGCAGCAGAAAAGGCATTGGCAGCACGGGTTGATAAATTATGGAAAGAAGTAGAGTTTGACTGGTATCGCAATGGAAAAAATGTATTGTACTGGCACTGGAGCCCGGAGTATGGATGGAAAATGAATTTTCCGGTGCATGGATATAATGAATGTCTCATCATGTATGTGCTGGCTGCATCATCGCCCACGCATGGCGTGCCAGCCGAAGTGTATCAGGAAGGCTGGGCGGAGAATGGAAAGATCAATGATGTGAACAAGGCAGATGGCATTGCTAAAACCTATCCTTACAAATTGCAAATGAAACACCAGGGCGATGCCTGGAATGGTGGGCCTTTGTTCTGGGCGCATTACTCTTATTTGGGTTTAGATCCACATGGGTTGAAAGATAAATACGCTGATTACTGGAAAGAGAATACAACGCAGGCTTTGATCAATTACCAATGGTGTGTTGACAACCCGAAGAAGTTCAAAGGCTATGGCGCCAATAACTGGGGACTGACTTCGAGTTATTCCGTGGATGGCTATGCCGGGCATGCGCCCACTATGGACAGGGACCTGGGCGTGATATCGCCCACTGCAGCGCTTTCCTCTTTTCCCTATACCCCACAGCAAAGTATGGCCGCCATGAAGCATTGGTATAATGATATGAAAGATAAACTCTGGGGCCCTTATGGTTTTTATGATGCTTTCAGCGAACAAAAGAACTGGTACCTGCCGCGTTACCTGGCTATTGACCAGGGGCCAATTGTAGTGATGATGGAAAACTACCGTACTGGTATGTTGTGGAAATTATTTATGAGTTGCCCGGAGATACAGGCAGGATTAAAGAAATTGAATTTTGAAAGCCCTTACTTAAAATAGCATGAGAAAATTAATAGCATCCGTTATTTTTTTAACCGTTGTTGTATTTGCAGCAGCGCAAACGGAGGTAAAACTAATGAGTTATAATATTCGCCTGGAATTAAAAAGCGATGGAGAGAACTGGTGGGGATTAAGAAAAGATAAAGTGGCCGGACTGATGAACTATTATGAAGCTGATTTTATTGGCCTGCAGGAAGTGCTGCATCAGCAATTGATGTATTTAAAAGACAGCCTGCGTGGGTACGATTATATTGGCGCAGGCCGTGATGATGGAAAAGAAGCAGGAGAGTATTCCTGTATATTTTATAAGAAGGATAAATACACATTGATACAGCAATCAACATTCTGGTTATCGCCCACGCCGGATATGCCTTCCAAAGGATGGGATGCTGCGTTGAACCGGGTTTGTACGTACGGGTTATTTAAAAATAACAGAACAAAACAAATGGTTTGGGTGTTCAATACACATTTTGACCATATGGGAAAAAAGGCACGTTTGGAATCTGCAAAGCTGATCATAAAAAAGATAAGCGAACTGAATACGAAGCATTATCCTGTGCTGGTAAGCGGTGATTTTAATTCAAGGCCGAACGAAGACCCTGCACAATATATGGTTGCCAATATGCGCAACAGCCGCAGTATCAGCAAGCTGGTATATGGTGCCGAGGATACCTGGAATGCTTTTAAGTTTAAAGAAAAACCGGATGGCTGTATTGATTATATTTTTGTTTCTAATGATGAACGCATATCGGTTTCAAAATTTGCAACCATCACCGATTCGTATGATATGAAATACCCTTCTGATCATTTTCCAATACTGGCAACGATAACGATCAATAAATGAGAAAAAAGAATTTACTGCTGATAGTTTTTTTCCTGGTTTGTGCCATTTCAAATGCGCAACAAAAGACCTATTGCAATCCCATTAACCTGGATTACGGCTATACACCCATTCCTAATTTCAGCGAATGGGGCAGGCATCGTGCCACAGCTGATCCGGTGATCGTGTTGTACAAAAATGATTATTATCTCTTCAGCACCAATCAATGGGGTTATTGGTGGAGCAGCGATATGCTGAACTGGAATTTTGTCTCCAAGAAATTCCTGCGCCCCTGGAATGGTACTGTGTACGATGAATTATGTGCACCGGCAGTTGGCATTGTGGGCGATACCATGATCGTGTTCGGATCAACGTATACCAGTAAGTTCACTATGTGGATGAGTACCAATCCCAAGGCCAATGACTGGAAACCTTTGGTAGATTCCTTTGCGATTGGCGGTTGGGACCCCGGATTTTTTACAGATGATGACGGAAGATTTTACATGTACAATGGCAGCAGCAACCGCTATCCCATGTATGGTATTGAACTGAACCGCAAAACATTTGAACCGATCGGTACAAGAGTAGAAACATATTCGCTGGAACACTGGCGCTATGGCTGGCAGCGTTTTGGCGAATACATGGATAATACTTTCCTGGATCCATTCCTTGAAGGTTCGCATATGACAAAACACAACGGCAAATACTATTTACAATATTGTGCGCCCGGCACAGAAATGAGTGGCTCGGCAGATGGAGTTGTAGTAGGCGATGGTCCATTGGGGCCCTTTACGCCGCAATCAGATCCGTTCAGCTTTAAGCCAGGAGGTTTTGTGCGTGGTCCTGGTCATGGCAGTACCTATGCTGATAAATGGAAAAATTACTGGCATACTTCTACGCTGGGGATTAATGTGAAGAACACATTTGAAAGAAGGATCGGCATCTGGCCTGCAGGTTTTGATACCGATGGTGTAATGTATATGGATGGCGCTTTTGGAGATTATCCAACTTATTTACCGAACGGAGTTGCTGATCATTTAAAAGGAAGATTCGCCGGCTGGATGTTATTGAATTATAAGAAGCCGGTAACTGTTTCGTCAACGCTGGGTAGCCATTATGCCAACAATGCAGTGGATGAAAGTATCAAGACTTACTGGAGTGCAGCTTCAGCAAATAAAGGAGAATGGATACAGACCGACCTGGGTAATGTATCAACAGTGAATGCCGTGCAGATCAATTATGCCGACCAGGATGTGGACAGCAATCGCCTGGGCAAATGGAATAATCAGTTTCACCAGTACAAACTTTATTATTCTATTGATGGAAAAAAATGGAATGTGCTGGTTGATAAAAGTAATAACCAGAAAGATGTTCCGCATGATTATGTAGAACTTGCGCAACCGGTACAGGCAAGATTTATTAAGCTGGAGAATATACACATGCCCACCGGCAAATTCGCCATCAGCGGCCTGCGGGTATTTGGTAACGGTAACGGTGCCAAACCGGGTGCGGTGGAAACATTTTTTGTACTTCGTACAGAAAAAGACAAACGCAGTGCCTGGATAAAATGGAAGCCTGTTGATAATGCCTATGCCTACAATATTTATTTTGGAACAGAGCCAGGCAAGTTGTACAACTGCATTATGGTGCATGATGCCAATGAGTATTATTATAAAGGAATGGACCTTACCAAAACTTATTATTACAGTATTGAAGCTGTGAATGAGAACGGTGTAAGTGAAAGATATAAAACTGTAAAAGTAGAATGATGAATATGATCAGAAAGATAATTTGCGCTGCTGTTTTTTTATTGGCTGCACTGTTTACAAAGGCGCAGCCATTTGCAGATGAGATCGCTGCTTTTAAAAAGCAGGATTCCATCGCTTTTCCTCCGAAGCATGCCATACTTTTTGTAGGCAGTTCATCTTTTAGGTTATGGAAGGATGTGCAGGATTATTTTCCCGGCTATACTATTATCAACCGTGGTTTTGGTGGTTCTTCTTTTCCCGATGTGATACGATATGCAGACCAGATCATTCTGCCTTACCACCCAAAGCAAATCGTAATTTATTGTGAGAATGATTTTGCAAATAATGATAGTTTACAGCCTGCAGATGTTACCGGGCGGTTCATTGAGTTGTTCAATATCATCCGCAAGAAGTATAAAAAACTACCCATTGCTTTTATTTCCATGAAGCCAAGCCCGTCAAGAACAAGGCTGATGCCAAGATTTGAAGCAACTAACGAGCAGATAAAAAATTTCCTGGCAACAAAAAAACACACCAGTTATATTGATGTGTACCATGCTATGCTGCAAGCTGACGGAACGCCCATGCCGAATATTTTTATACAGGATAAACTGCACATGAATGCAAAGGGATATGCCATCTGGCAAAAGATAATTGAACCTTATTTATTGAAAAACTAAAAACCAAGCACATGAAATTGTTACAAAGATGTATGATCGTTTTGTTGCTTGCAGGCTCGTTGCCTGTAGCAGGGCAAGATGCAAAAATGAAAACCTTTGTTGATGCATTGATGAAGAAGATGACCCTGGAAGAAAAACTGGGCCAACTGAATTTGCCCGGCTCCGGTGATATTGTTACCGGCCAGGCCGGTAATTCGGATATTGCCAAAAAGATAGAGCAGGGCAAAGTGGGCGGACTGTTCAATATTAAATCCGTAGCCAAGATCAAAGAAGTGCAGAAGCTGGCGGTTGAAAAAAGTCGCCTGAAAATTCCGCTGATCTTTGGTATGGATGTGATACATGGATACGAGACCGTATTTCCAATTCCACTGGGCCTGAGTTGTAGCTGGGATATGGACCTCATCAAACGCAGTGCGCAAATTGCTGCCAGCGAAGCCAGTGCCGATGGCATCAACTGGACATTTTCGCCCATGGTAGATATTGCCCGTGACCCACGCTGGGGAAGGATTGCAGAGGGTAGTGGAGAAGATCCTTACCTCGGTTCTCAAATTGCCAAAGCCATGGTTACCGGTTACCAGGGAACTGATTATACAAAGAATACGAGCATTATGAGTTGTGTAAAACATTATGCTTTGTATGGCGCTGCAGAAGCCGGACGTGATTATAATACCACTGATATGAGCCATCAGCGCATGTACAACGAATATTTTCCTCCGTATAAAGCTGCCGTTGATGCAGGTGTGGGAAGTGTGATGGCTTCTTTCAACGAGGTAGACGGAGTGCCCGCAACAGCCAATAACTGGCTGATGACCGATGTACTGCGCAAACAATGGGGCTTTAAAGGCTTTGTGGTTACAGATTATACAGGCATTAATGAGATGGTGGCGCATGGTATTGGCGATCTGCAAACTGCATCGTCACGTGCATTAATGGCGGGCATTGATATGGATATGGTAGGTGAAGGTATTCTTACCACAACAGAAAAATCGCTGAAAGAAGGAAATGTAACACTGGCACAAGTTGATGTTGCCTGCCGCAGAATACTGGAAGCGAAATACAAACTGGGTTTGTTTGATAATCCTTATAAATATTGTGATGAAAGCCGTGCCAAGACAGAAATATTTACAGCGGCTAACCGTGCGCAGGCAAGGGCAACTGCTGCGCAAAGTTTTGTGTTGCTGAAAAATAAGAACAATGTGTTGCCTCTGAAGAAAAGCGGAACTATTGCATTGATAGGCCCGCTGGCGGATAATAAAGAAAATATGCCCGGCACCTGGAGTGTGGCGGCAGATTTTTCTAAAGCAACTTCACTCTTAACAGGTTTAAAAGAAGTAGTGGGAAGCCAGGTGAAAATTTTAACAGCCCGTGGATCTAATTTGGATGAAGATAGTTTGTTTGAAGACCGGGCAGGTATGTTTGGTAAATCACTGCACAGGGATAGTCGTCCGGCTGCTGTGATATTACAGGAAGCATTAGACATAGCAAGCCAATCGGATGTAATTGTTGCAGCATTAGGTGAATCGGCTGAAATGAGCGGTGAATCATCCAGCCGCAGTAACATTTCAATACCAAAAGCACAGCAGGACCTGCTGAAAGCATTGGTGGCTACCGGTAAACCGGTTGTATTGGTTTTATTTACAGGAAGACCGCTGGCTTTGAAATGGGAAAATGATAATGTGCCTGCTATACTGAATGTTTGGTTTGGCGGTAGCGAAGCAGGATATGCCATTGCTGATGTATTGTTTGGCGATGTAAACCCTTCAGGCAAATTGTCAACCACATTTCCGCAGAACGTAGGCCAGGTACCCATTTACTATGCACATAAAAATACTGGCCGCCCGTTGGATGAAGGCAAATGGTTTGAGAAATTCCGGTCAAATTATTTAGATGTATCCAACGATCCGGTTTATCCGTTTGGTTATGGATTAAGTTATACAACATTTCGCTACAGCGATTTTAAACTGAGTAGCAGTTCACTAAAAGGCAATCAAACATTAACCGCCAGCATTAATGTAACCAACAGTGGCAGTTACGATGGAAAGGAAGTGGTGCAGTTGTATATCCGTGATGTGGTGGGAAGTACCACCCGCCCGGTAAAAGAACTGAAAGGTTTTCAAAAAGTAGCTATCAAAGCAGGCGAAACAAAAACAATCACTTTCCGTATTACGCCGGAAGATCTGAAATTTTATAACTACGATCTGAAGTACGACTGGGAGGCCGGTGATTTTGAGATCATGATAGGCACCAATTCAGCGGATGTAAAAAAAGGAACCGTTAACTGGCAAAAATAAAAATGATGAAAAGGTTTTTAGTACAGGCAGTCTGCCTGCTGATATTCATTTGCTGTAATGCAGGGGTATGTTTCTCGCAGAAAAGAACAATTGATCAGCGGGTAGATTCGGTGCTAAAGTTAATGACATTGGATGAAAAGATCGGGCAGATGAACCAGTACAATGGTGATTGGGCAGCAACAGGCCCCATTACCAAAGACGGAGATAAACAGGAGCAAATTCGCAATGGAAAAGTGGGTTCCATGTTGAATGTTACAGGTGTTGATCACACAAGAACCTTGCAGGAGATCGCCCTTCAATCAAGATTAAAAATACCATTACTATTTGGGCAGGATGTGATACATGGTTATCGGACCATCTTTCCCATACCATTGGCCGAAGCAGCAAGCTGGGACATGGTTGCTATACAACAGTCTGCAAGAATTGCTGCAACTGAAGCATCGGCCGCAGGCGTGCATTGGACCTTTGCACCCATGGTTGACATAGCCCGTGACCCACGCTGGGGAAGGGTTATGGAAGGTGCTGGTGAAGACACTTATCTCGGTTCCATGATCGCCAAAGCGAGAGTGACGGGTTTCCAGGGAAATGGGTTGGGGAATACTGATGCAGTAATGGCCTGCGCCAAACATTTTGCGGCTTATGGCGCTGCGGTGGGTGGAAGGGACTATAACAGTGTGGACATGAGTCTGCGCCAATTATACGAAATCTATCTGCCCCCTTTTAAAGCCGCAGCAGATGCAGGCGCCGCCACGTTCATGAATTCTTTTAACGACCTGAATGGCGTACCTGCTACCGGGAATAAATTATTGCAACGGACTATTTTAAAAGGTCAGTGGAATTTTAAAGGCTTTGTAGTAAGCGACTGGGGAAGTGTAGGAGAGATGATCAATCATGGATTTTCGAAAGATAATTATGAAGCAGCCATGCAGGCTTCTAACGCAGGCAGTGATATGGATATGGAAAGCCGCAGTTATATTCAAAACCTGGCTAAGCTGGTTAAGGAAGGCAAAGTAAAAATGCCGGTGATAGATGATGCAGTAAGAAGAATACTGAAAAAGAAATTTGAAATGGGTTTGTTTGATGATCCATTTCGTTTTTGCAATGAGCAAAGAGAAAAGCAGCAATGGAATAATACACAACACCTGATAGCGGAAAGGGATATGGCGAAGAAAAGTATTGTGTTGTTGAAAAACGATAATAAGTTGTTGCCATTAAGCAAACAAACAAAAACCATCGCTTGTATTGGTCCGTTTGCCAAAGCAAAATCTGATAACCTGGGTTTCTGGAGTTATGATTGGCCGGATGACAGCACAAGAATCGTTTCCTTGTGGGAGGGTGTGCAAAAGAAAGTAGATGCCAATACAAAAATGATCTACGCAAAAGGCTGTGGCATCGCTGATACATCCCATGCAGGATTTGCAGAAGCGATTGAAGCAGCAAAAAATGCAGATGTAATTCTCCTGAGCATTGGAGAAGCTAGAGATATGAGTGGGGAAGCTAAAAGCCGCAGCAGCATTCAATTGCCCGGTGTGCAGGAAGAACTGGTGAAAGCCTTGTATGCAACGGGTAAGCCGATAGTCGTGCTTATCAGTGCAGGGCGCCCTTTAATATTTAACTGGACAGCAGATCATGTTCCCGCTATCTTATACACCTGGTGGCTGGGCACGAAAGCAGGGGATGCTATTGCTGATGTATTGTTTGGTGATCATAATCCTTCTGCAAAACTACCCATGAGTTTTCCGATTGCGGAAGGGCAGATACCCATCTATTACAATCATTATAATACCGGCCGCCCGGCCATGAATGACAGCGACAAATTTTACCGTTCGGCTTATACTGATCTGTCTATCTATCCAAAATATCCTTTTGGTTTTGGGCTAAGCTACACTTCATTTACTTACAGCGATGTAAGCTTAAGTGCAGGCACAATAAAAGCCGGACAAAAGCTCACGGCATCTGTACGCCTCACCAATAGCGGCAACTATGCCGGTACTGAAACTGTACAGTTGTATATAAGAGATTTAGTTGGTTCGGTAGTTCGCCCGGTAAAAGAACTAAAGGGTTTTCAGAAGGTAGAACTGGCAGCAGGAGAAACTAAAACAGTATCATTTGTAATTACAACTGATGACCTGAAATTTTACAATGATGATCTGAAATATGACTGGGAGTCCGGTGATTTTGAGATCATGATCGGGGGCAGTTCAGCAGAAGTAAAAAAAGCAACGGTAAACTGGAATAAATAAAATTGATTTCTGCCATCGATTTTTTTAAATGTATGCTGGCGGGGAATTGCCGAAAAAGAAATTCAGATCTGCATCTGGTCTGATCCTGGTATCAGCTGATCATTTTATTCCTGATTATTTCCATCAGATCAGACTTGTAATTTTCTCCTATCAGTATCTCCGCAGATACATTCTTCAATAAGATATGATTGCCTTCTATACCTGTAATGCGGTTGATGGGAATAATAAATGATTTGTGAACCCTTACGAATTGCCTCGCAGGTAAGTGATTTACCAGGTCTTTCAGGTTTGTATAAACCAGTGTTTTTTGTCCGCCCCGGTAAATGGCCACATAGTTCTTCATGCCTTCTATGTATTCAATATCTGCCAGGTTTATCTTTAGCAATTTTCCTTTCGATTCTGTCTTTACAAAAATATAATCCCCTTCTGCTGATATATCTGCATCTGATGTTTTTTCATTAACATCTTTAACCGCTTTCTGCACAGCAGTTAAGAACCTTGCAAAACGGATCGGCTTTAGCAGATAATCAACCACATCCAGTTCAAAACCTTCAATGGCAAATTCGCTGTAAGCAGTAGTAAGAATTACTTTTGCTTTCCCGTTAATGGCTTTTACAAAATCAATACCTGAAAGTTCGGGCATCTGGATATCCAAAAAAACAAGGTCTATATTTTCTGTTACTACTGTTTGTAAAGCAGCCACCGGATTGGTAGTACTGCTTACCAGTTCCAGGTAAGAAGTTTGGCTAATATAATGTGTGATGATATCAATGGCATGCTGTTCATCATCTACTACTAAACACCTGATCATAGCTTATCAATGGTTAATTCGGTGGTATAAAAATCGGCTTCGTCTTTTATCAGCAACCTGTAATTATCACCATAGGCAAATTGCAGGCGGTTGCGGATATTATCAAGTCCAAGGCCGGTGGAAATTTCCTTAGGACCCGATTTCTTTTTATTGCGGCAATAAAAGAATAACCGGTTGTGTTCTACATTCAGTTTTACATCAATGGGATATTCAGGTTTTTGCAGATCGCCGTGTTTAAAAGCATTCTCTACAATGGTAATAAGTACAAACGGGATGATATGTGCGCCGTTTATTACGCCTGTTACCTCAAACTGCACGTTCAGGTTATTGCTGAACCGCAACTGGTTTATTTTGATAACATTTCTTACATGTTCGATCTCATCTTTCAGCAGTGCTTTATCATCCCCATCAACAGACTCGTTCAGTGCGTAGCGCATAATGTCTGAAAGGGTTAATATACCTTCAGATAGTTCGGCTGAATAAGGAAGTGATTTAGCGTATAAAAAATTAAGTGTGTTGTGTAAAAAATGCGGGTTTATCTGCGATTTTAAAAACTTAAAATTGGCCTGCGATTTATCCACTTCCAGTTGCATTTTTTGTGCCTCCAGTACTTTGCGCTGCTTTTGACCGTCACGCAGGTTGTTTAAATAAGCCAGTAATAAAGAAAGGCCTGTAAAAAAGATGGCTGAAAAACTAAAGGAGACAAGGTAAACACTGAGCTGTACATTTTTATTGATATTGTTTTCTACCATGTCGGGCAATATAAAATGCCTGCCTAAAAAGTAAGAAAAAGCAATGAGCAAAAGACAGGTAATGGCAAACAAATAATGGATTGCTTCTTTTTTTGCTACCAGTAAGCGGTTGAAATAATTAAGTGAAAAATAAAAAAAGAGACTATGGAAAATAATGTCTGCAACCTGTTTTATAAGAAAAACTTTGTTGAAGATATTTTGCAGATCATTTTTCATCCCGGGTACCTGCAACACTTTCACTAAAAAAAATGAGAGTATAAATAAACATGCTTCAATAACGAAAACAACCATCAGTATATTCTGAAACCGATATCTTTTTATATGCATCATTTATTAGCTGCTATTTAAAGTAAAAATAAGCAATTGCGGTTTATTAAAGGGCTGCCAGATTTTTATACCTGGCAACCCTTTATTTTATTGAATTATAAGCCTGGTGCTACTCCGCCACCGCCCTGTGTTCTTTTCATTTCATCATCGGCTCCATTGGCTCTTTGCCTGGCGGCTTTTACCTGGTTGCTGCCAAAACGGTAAGTGAAATTCAGTTTAAACTGCCTGCTTTCCCAGTTTGCGTGTATAACCGAGCGCTGGCCTGCAAACTCGTTTGTTCCTGTAAAATGAAGGGTGTTAAAAATATCGCTTACTGATGTTTTAACCATGCCTCTGCCTTTTAATACCTGTTTTTGCAAGCCGGCATCCACACTCCATAAGGCATTGGCTTTAATGGTTCCCTGGTACACCGTGGGCGCATTGTAAAAAGCGGTTAACTCTGCCGTAAATGTTTTGGCGAACCTGATGCTGTTCTGCATATACACACTTAATCCAACAGCGTCTATATTTATTTTTCGTCCGGCACCGTAGTTGGCATTGTAGCTGCTGTAAAATGTATTGACATTCGCAAACATGCTGTAGGCTTTGTATCTGTACGGATAGCTGATGTTCAGGCTTACAATATCCTGCGTTGCTAAATTCTTTTTAGAGATAAAAGCTTTAGATGTTTCGGCAGTGTCAAATACCTGCGTGAACAGGTCTTTAACATGGCTGTAGTTGAGTGTTGTTGTTAGTTTGTATTTGTATGTATTGGTAATACCAAAGCTGTTTGTGTATTGGGGGCGCAGGTTGATATTACCTTTCTGAAAGGTATATTCATCCAGTTTAAATTCAAACGGATTCAGGTCCTGGTAGGCCGGCCTGTCAATTCTGCGGCTGTAGTTAATACTAAACTGGTTGGTTGGTTTTTTAGTAAAGCTGATAGATGCACTTGGAAAGAAATCGGTATAGCTGCGGTTGAAAGTTTCGCTGTATGCTGTATAATTGCCGGCAACGACCTTTTGCCCGTTAGATATTCCTTCTGCACCGGTATGCTCCATTCTCACCCCGGCCTGTAAAGTGATTCCCTTTAATGCACGGCTGTAATTCACATAAGCTGCACTGATGTTCTCTTTGTAGGTAAACAGGTTGCTGCGGTCTTTATCGATACTTTCCAGCCCGCTGTTAATATTGTAACGCTGAAAATCGTTATCGGTTTTTACGTTTGCATATTTACCACCAAAACCCAGTGTTCCTTTTTTAAATGGTTGCTCCCAATCTGCTTTAACTGAGTTGATGTTGATGGTGGTTGGAGCGATCATCCTGTAAACAACGCTGTTTATGAGAGTTTTTCCTGAAGCATCATAATAGTAGTTGGGCTGAAACTGGTTGCTGTTAATGTCGTACCAGCCGTGATCGGCATTTACCTGAAGACTTTTACCGCCTGTGCCGGTATAGCTATAGTTCAGGTTTGCGTTGATATTATTTGACTTTTTTAAACTGGTATTATCTGCAACCAGTATCCTGTCTACTTTGCCTGTAGGCATATAAGAGATTGGGGTTGTACTATTATTGTTGAAGTCTGGATCGCTGAGATTACCGTTTACCATTACCCCAATAGTATTTTTCTTGTTAATAAAATAATCAAGCCCTGCTTTAAAATTATGGCTTTCGTTGTTCATGATGATCCTGCCTGATTGGTTAAAAAGGCTGTCGGCCACAGTACGGTAAATGCCGATATTGTTTTCCATTTTAGCCTGGTTGTAACTGTAATTGCCAAACAGGTTTACTTTTTTATTTCGGTAGTTCAGGTTGATGCCTGCATTATATTTTGCGTATGTGCCAATATTCCATCCTGCATTTACTGAGCCGTTTGTACCAAGTGATTTATTTTTCTTTAACCGGATATTGATGATGCCTGCATTACCGGCTGCTTCATATTTTGCAGAGGGATTGCTGATGATCTCTATAGCTTCTACCTGTGCTGAATTTAAGGATTTGAGATAATTTGCCAGGTCGGCACCGCTTAATGGAGATGGCTTTCCATCAATATAAACCTGTACGCCGTTTTTGCCGCTCAGGCTCAGGTTATCGTCTTTGTCTACCAGCACACCCGGCGATTTACGCAGCAGCTCCAGGGCATCAGTACCAACAGCATTGATGGTGCCTTCTACATTCACAACCATTTTATCTGCCTTTACTTCTAACAGGGGCTTTTGCGATGTTACAGTAACGCCTTTTAAACTGGCTGCTGATTTTGCCAGTTGCAGTTCGGGTACTGTTACCGCAGCTCCGCTCACTTCAAAGGGAGCAGAGAAAGCCGCTTTATATTCCACACTGCTGGCTTTAATAAAATATTTTCCGGCAACAGTATTTGGAAAACTATAGCTTCCATTTTCTTTGGAAGCAGCCAGTTTTACCACGGCAGAATCTTTAGCGGCCAGCAAACTGATGGTAGCTGCTTTTATGGGATTGCCTTCGGTGTCTTTGATGATACCGCTTACCTGTGCATGGGTATTTGCAGCAAACAGGCCGGTAAGTACAAATAAAATTAAACGTCTCATAATAATTTGTTTTTAGTGGTTAACTTTTATGAACGCAAACTTATTGGCAGCAGCTACGGCAGAAAAAAACGTTACACAAAAGGGCTTTTTCGGCATGTAAAACCGGTTTTTTGGGCAAAAAATAATGAAGGCAAATAATGAAACAAAGTCGCAAAATCATTACGACCCGTTAAAAGGGGGGAACAACGTGCCGAATGTTGAATGTAGGAATTATGAAAGAAAAATACAAGGTACTGCTCATGATATGGCAGTACCTTGTAAGTGATTATTTAAGTTCATTTTCCGTGTTAAGCCACCAAGTTATCCTTGTCTACATTGTAAACAGGTTTTCATAACTGTTTTTTTTTATTCTCAAAGTGATCATTCATCTATAAATATATCATCATGAAAAGTTTAGAAAATAAATCCGCCATCGTAACCGGCGCAGGCTCCGGTATTGGCAGGGCCATCGCTATATTGTATGCTGCAGAAGGAGCCAGGATAATTGTGTCCGATATTAATGAAAAAGGAGGGGAAGAAACTGTTGCCCAAATAAAATCCAGCGGCGGTGAAGCTGTTTTTGTAAAAGCAGATACATCAAAATCTGGTGACAGCAAAGCACTGGTAGACGCTGCGATTAAAGCATTCGGAGTTTTGCATATCGCAGTAAATAATGCAGGAATTGGCGGCCCCATTAGCCCGGTGGGTGATTATCCTGTAGAAGGGTGGGATAAAGTCATCGCCATAAATCTCTCCGGGGTATTTTACGGTATGCGTTATCAAATACAGGCTATGCTTGCTTCGGGCGGCGGCAGTATTGTTAACATGGCTTCCATTTTGGGCAAAGTTGGTACAAGGGGTTCTGCGGCTTATGCAGCGGCCAAACATGGCGTAATCGGTCTTACAGAAGCAGCAGCACTG
>JGI24770J26754_10000203_pt1 | contig 40851 bp, 46 predicted proteins | sample LakOneMetagenome_FD_26754 | JGI IMG/M metagenome (IMG submission 26754) | reverse complement strand
CCTTCACCTGCCGGTACTGGGCGCGGGAATGGGGAAAGCGGATGGTGTGGACGGCGAACACGGTGAGGTTTCCACCCTCAGGCCCGAGCTTCGCCATCAGCAAAGGCGCCCCCTCCCAGCCGATCTTGCCCTGGCTCGACAGGATCGGGAATTTCGACAGGATGGCGAGCTGGCAATAATCCTGCGTGAAGCAATCGGCCTGATAGGGATAGATATCTTTCAGCCCTTCCAGCACGTGGCGCTTGTTGGGGCCGAATTCCAGCACCGTCAGGATATCGGCATCGAGGCGGCGCAATTCTTTGCCAACCGCCTCTGCCTCATGGTTCTCATACCAGGTGTTGAAGCTTGCCACCCTGATGGGCTTCTGCCCCTCTTTCACCGCGCCGATCACCGGGGATGTGAGGGCGGCGATCTGCGGCCAGGCGCCGATCCCGACAAGGCCGAGGAGGATCAGCAGAAACGCCGTCGTCACCCGCGCCAGCGGCATCAGCCGCCCGACGGCGAAGGACACGGCAATCAGGGCAAACTGCAGCGTGAACTGCGCGAACACGTCGAAGGCGATCCACAGATGGCCGAGGCGCCCGCCAACCAGCCCCACAAGGCCCAGCAGCATGCCCAGATCACATTCCAGCCGGCCGAAGGTGCGCCGCTTTGCCGGCGCGGGCGCGGATCCATCCACGGATGCAAGTTCGGGGTCCGTCACTGAGGCACCACGCCGGATGCGTCAGATAAGCCGGCTCTCCATCGGCAGGATCTGTTCAGGAGTGCCAAAGCCCGGAAGCGCCTCAAACCGTTTCTTCCATTCCATCAGATGGGGATAATGCGAGAGGTCGATGTTGGCCTCCGCCGTATAGCGGGTCACCGCATAGATGCCGATGTCGGCAATGGTGGGGCGCTTGCCGACGATCCAGTCGGATTTCGACAGTTCCTGCTCCAGCACCGCGAAGGCGGCCTTGGCCTCGGTGTCATACATGATCCGCACTTCGTCGCCGAACTGGCGGAAGCCCCTGGCGCGGGCGCGCAAGCGCAGCACCGGCAGCGACAGCTTGTCCCACTGCCAGAACAGCCACTCCATGATGCGGTTCTTTTCCTGCTCCGTCTTGCCGTCGAATTTCTGCAGGCTGTGCGCGAGATGTTCAAGAATGGCGGCGGACTGCACATAGAAGGTCTGGCCGTCACGCAGCGTCGGCACCTGGCCGTAACGGTTCTTGACCAGATAGTCCGCCTGCTTGTGCTGTCCTTCGCGCAGGTTCACGTGAATATAGGAAAAAGGATATTTGCTGAGCGCCAGCATGAGGCCCGCCGTATAGGTGGGGCCGGAGGTCATGTTGCCGTACAGCGTGAAGCGCCCCTTGTCCGCCGATGAGCCGGCGGATTTGGCCGGCGCGGATGGCTTCCTGGCGGCGGGCTTTGCTTGCGCCTTCTTGGCCGCCGGTTTTGCTACCTTCTTCGCCACCGGCTTTGCGGCAGCCTTCTTCGCAGCCTTTTTGGCTGTCTTTGCCATTTGAGTATCCTCCCCGAGCCCCTGGAAATTCAGCCCACGGACTATAGCGGAGAATTCCGGGATAGGGAAACCGAAAGTAAGGTTTTGAGAAAGCTTGCGAATTTTGGCGGTGGAAAGCCCCGCCAAAGCGCCTCAGAGGCCCAGTTTCGCCTTCAGCGTGTCGCTGACCGCCTGCGGATTTGCCTTGCCGCCGGTGGTTTTCATGACCTGCCCCACGAACCAGCCGAGCATGGTGGGCTTGGCTTTCACCTGCTCCACCTTGTCGGGATTGGCGGCGATGATGTCATCGACAGCCTTTTCGATGGCGCCGGTGTCGGTCACCTGCCTGAGGCCGCGCTTTTCCACGATTTCCGCGGGCACGCCGCCTTCCGTCCAGACGATCTCGAACACGTCCTTGGCGATCTTGCCGGAGATGGTGCCATTGCCGATCAGGTCCACGATCCCGCCCAGCTGAGAGGCGGAAACCGGCGTATTTTCAATGGTTTTTCCTTCCTTGTTCAACCTTCCAAAGAGCTCGTTGATGACCCAGTTGGCGGCCGTCTTGCCATCCCGGCCCTTCGCCACCTCCTCGAAGAAGTCGGCCGAGGCGCGCTCGGCCACCAGCACGGCGGCGTCATAGGCGGAAAGCCCGTAATCCCTCACGAAACGCGCCGTCTTCTCATCCGGGAGTTCCGGCAGCGAGGCTTCGATGCGGCTGATCCAGCCCTCTTCCAGTTCCAGCGGCAGAAGGTCGGGATCGGGGAAATAGCGGTAGTCATGCGCCTCTTCCTTGGAGCGCATGGAGCGGGTTTCGCTCTTCCTCGCGTCATAAAGGCGGGTTTCCTGGTCGATCGACCCGCCATCCTCGAGAATGCCGATCTGGCGGCGCGCCTCATATTCCACTGCCTGCCCCATGAAGCGGATGGAGTTCACGTTCTTGATCTCGCAGCGGGTGCCGAAATCGCCTCCCGGGCGGCGCACGGAGACGTTGATGTCAGCCCTGAGGCTCCCCTGTTCCATATTGCCGTCGCAGGTGCCGAGATAGCGCATGATCTGGCGCAGCTTCGTCACATAGGCCTTGGCCTCATCGGCCGAGCGCATGTCGGGCCGCGATACGATTTCCATCAGCGCGCAGCCCGAGCGGTTGAGGTCCACGAAGCTCATGCTGGGGTGCTGGTCGTGCAGGGATTTGCCCGCATCCTGCTCCAGATGCAGGCGCTCGATCCCCACGTCCACGGTCTTGCCGCCGTCGAGGTCGATCTTCACTACCCCCTCGCCCACCACCGGCTGCTTGTACTGGCTGATCTGGTAGCCCTGCGGCAGGTCGGGGTAGAAATAATTCTTGCGGTCAAACACCGAGCGGCGGTTGATTTCCGCCTTGAGGCCCAGGCCGGTTTTCACCGCCTGTTCAACGCAGAACCGGTTGATGACGGGCAGCATGCCGGGCATCGCCGCATCAACGAGCGACACATGGGCATTGGGCTCGCCGCCGAATTCCGCCGAGGCGCCCGAAAACAGCTTGGACTTGGCCAGCACCTGGGCGTGCACCTCAAGGCCGATCACCACCTCCCAGTCGCCGGTGGCGCCTTTGATCCAGTCTTTCTTGTCGGCAATGCGGGCGGCGGAGTTCTGCATGGGTCTTCCTTTTCTTGCCGCCTTGCTAGCCGCAGAGGCTTCAAGGTTCAAGGGTTGCCCGCGCCCCGCCGGAGTTCCCGGCTGACGCTCCGGGCCAGCCAGATACTGCCGAGAAACAGCACCGCCACCACGGCCAGGAAGCCGGTATCGCCGGTCACGAAGGCGCCGGACTGATAATGGAGCCACAGGCGCAGGAGAAGGATGGCGGCGGAGAACACCGCCGTTCCGATGGCGCCGATGCGGATCGCGCCGAGGATCAACTTTGCGAGGGGAGACATGGCGGCAAGTCTAACGCCGGCTTAACGCTCCGGCAATGCAGGCGATGCAAGTTCGTGGAGAAACACATCATGAAACTGGCGCGCTCAGCCCCCTTCATGACAATCACTCACTTTGCTGGCGCAGTTTGCTCAGGCAACGGCACTTAACATTCCGGCCCAATGTCGTTCGGAGAGTTGTCGTTCTTGTCGAGCAACCACCCCTTTTCATACAAATAGGCAACAGATTTCGCGATATTTTCTTTTGTCACTTTTTTCACAACAACCAATCTGCCTGAATCAACACAAGGGATTCCAACTGTTTCTAAGCCATCTAAATGCCGTGAGAGGCGGGCGGGTGTCATGAATTGGAGGTAAACCGTTTGATCAGAGGAAATATCAACCTGGACTCTTTCCGCCCCAAGCTCTTCCATGTCCACAAAGTCCCATTCATCGTAGTCATCGGGGTATCGTATGTTTGGATAGATCATGGTCGTACCTGATTTATCAGTTCACAAGGGCCTATGGCGCCGATACGGATTGCTCCGAGGATCAACTTTGCGAGGGGAGACATGGCCGCAAGTCTAGTGCCCCCTTAACGCTCCCGCAATGCGGGCGATGCAAGTTTGTGGAGAAACACACCATGAAACTGGTGCGCTCAGCCCCCTTCATGACAATCATTCTTTTAACTGTCGCGGTCTGCTCTGGCGACAGCACTTAACGTTCTGATCCGATGTCGTGCGAAGAATTGTCGTTCTTGTCGAGCAACCACCCCTTTTCATACAAATAGGCGACAGATTTCGCGATATTTTCTTTTGTCACTTTTTTCACAACAACCAATCTGCGTGAATCAAAACAAGGAATTCCAACCGTTTCTAGGCCCTCTAGATTGCTTAGGAGTCGAGCGGGTGTTATGAATTGGAGGAATACTGTTTGATCAGGGGAAACATCAACCTGGACTTTTGCCGACCCAAGCTCTTCCATGTCCACAAAGTCCCACTCATCGAAGTCTTCGGGGTATCGTATGTTTGGATAGATCATGGTCGTACCTGATTTATCAGTTCACAAGGGCCTAGTTTGATTTTGTTTATTACCTGTTGAGGGCTGCCTACCGTCACAGAACTTCCTAAGCCCAGAATAACATGTGTTGGGTCTGTCCAATCGAGAGACAACATAAGAATATACAGATCCAGATTCAACGCTGTCGTGGAGCGAATCGTGGGTCTTAAAGTCTGCCTCGACTATGCGCCGCAGGGTTCGAGCGCCGTGGTTTCGGTCTTCGCCAATGGCGTGCCGCACCCGGAAGCCGAATATTGGGTGCGCTGGATCGATGCGTCCGAGGGATACAAGCTCGCGCCGTGACGCAGGGGCCCGGCGTTTCTTTCCGTCCGGCCCTATGCTAGGCGGAGGGCATTCAAACCGGATGCCCCATGTCAAAATCAAAGCCTGATCTGTCCCGCCTGTCGCCGCAAACCAGACTCGTGGCCGCCGGCCGCGATTATTCCGAGCACGGCTTCGTCAATCCCGCCGTCTATCACGGCTCGACGGTCACCTTCCCCAATGCGGCGGCGCTACGGGAGCCGACGCAGAAATATGTCTATGGTCGCCGCGGCACGCCCACCTCGCGCGCCGTGGAAGAGGCGGTGGCGCTGGTCGAAGGCGGTTACGCCGCCAAGGTGTGCCCCTCGGGGCTCGCGGCCATCAGCACGGCACTCCTCTCCTTCCTCAAATCCGGCGATCATCTGTTGATGGTGGATACCGTCTATCATCCCGCACGGCAGTTTTGCGACACGCTGCTGAAGGGCCTCGGCATCGAGACCACCTATTATGATCCGCTGATCGGGCGCGGCATCGCGCAGATGATCCGCCCCAACACGCGCATGGTCTATTGCGAGAGCCCCGGCTCGCAGACCATGGAGGTGCAGGATATTCCCGCGATCGCTGAGGCGGCGCGCAAGGCGGGCTGCCTCGTGGCGCTCGACAACACATGGAGCGGCGGATTCTATTTCAACGCCTTCGCCCATGGCTGCGATATTTCCATTCAGGCCGGCACCAAATATCTGGTCGGCCATTCCGATGCGATGATGGGCACCGTCACCTGTTCGGAAGCGGCATGGCCCGAATTCCGCGCCGGCTATGAGGGCATGGGGCAGTTCGCGGGGCCAGATGATATGTATCTCATGCTGCGCGGCATCCACACGCTCGACGTCCGGCTGGATCGCCACATGCAGAACGCCATCCATGTGGCGGAGTGGCTGAGGGCCAGGCCCGAGGTCGACACCGTGCTTTATCCCGCACTCAGCAATGCGCCGGGCCATGAAATCTGGAAGCGTGATTTCACCGGCGCGTCGGGCCTCTTCTCGGTGGTGCTCAAACCCTGCGCGCAGATCGCGGCGGATGCCTTCCTCGACCGCCTGTCGCTGTTCGGCATGGGCTATAGCTGGGGCGGCTTTGAAAGCCTCGCCATTCCCTTCAAGCCGCACCGCACCGCCACCACATGGACAGCGGAAGGACAGGGCCTCCGCTTCCACATCGGGCTTGAATCTCCCCAAGACCTCATCGAGGATTTGCGGGAAGGTTTCGCGGCGCTCAAGGCCAACGCTTGAACGGCCATCGCCCGCCCCCATCTTTGCGGCCAAAGGAGATTTCATCCATGCGTTCCATCACCCGCGCTGCTGCCTTCGCCTTCGGACTTCTCGCTGCGGCGCCAGCCCTGGCGCAGGATGCGGATGATCCGGAACTCATCTTCAAGAAATCGACGGTGTTCCGCCTGCTCTCGCCCGACGCCAAGCTCGCGACTTACGTGATCGACGATCCGACCATCGACGGCATTGCCTGCTATTTCACCGTGCCGGAAGTGGGCGGCTGGAAAGGCTGGGCGGGCTTTGCCGAAGAACGCTCCGAAACATCCATCGCCTGCCGCCAGGTGGGGCCCGTCACCTTCAAGGCCAAGCTCACGCAGGGCGAGGAAATCTACCGCCAGCGCCGCTCGCTGTTCTTCAAGAAAATGCAGATCGTGCGCGGCTGCGATCCCAAGCGCAATGTGCTGGTCTATCTCTCCTATAGCGACAAGATCATCGAAGGCAGCCCGCAGAACTCAACCTCCAGCGTGCCGGTCATGCCGTGGGGCAATCTCCCCGCCCCCAAATGCGGCGATTATCTGCAGCAATAAATTTTCGGTTCCAAATCACGCGCGCCCACCTTACCGTTCAGGCGCCGTCACCGGAGTGCCGCCATGAACCGCTTTGCCCTGTTCGCCGCCGCTGCCCTTGTTGCCGCCCCTGCCCTTGCCAATGATTCAACGGCCACGCTGGGCGCGGGCGGGCTGGTGCTGGTGCGCGCCGACACGGTGACGATGGCGAAAGAAGACCTCTTCATCTCGCCCTCGAAGGTCACGGTCGATTATGTGTTCCGCAACAATGCCGACGAGGCCAAGACCTATCTCGTCGCCTTTCCGATGCCCGACATCGAACCCGGCAACTATCTCGATTCCGATATTTCGATTCCCGCGCCCGAAAAAGAAAACTACATGAACTTCGCCGTCTCGGTGGAGGGCAAGGACGTTGCGCCCAAGATCGAGATGCGGGCGCTGTCGGCCACGCTCGACGTGACGGACAGGCTCACGGCGCTCGGCATACCGCTCAATCCTTTAAGCGAAGACACGGCGAAAAAACTGAAAGCCATTCCGGCGGAGAAGCTCAAAGACCTCGCCACGCTGGGCGCGGTGATCATCAGCGATGATGGCAGCGTACCCGCATGGACGCTGCGCTCCACCTATTATTGGGAGCAGACCTTCCCCGCCAATGCCGAAATCAAGGTGCACCACGATTATACGCCGGCCGTCGGCTCGACATTCTTTTACGAGAGCGCGCTCAAAGAGCAGAACGTGGGCCGCGATTATTGCGTGGACCAGGGCACGGCATCCGCCATCCACAAGGCGCTCCTCAAGGGCGGCCAGGACAATCCCTATCTGAACCAGCGGACGCTTGAATATATCCTGACCACCGGCGCCAACTGGCAGGGTGCCATCGAGGATTTCCGCCTGGTCGTCGACAAGGAAAGCCCGGACACGCTCATCAGTTTCTGCGGTGAGGGTGTCAAGAAGATCGGGCCGACGCAATTCGAGATGCGGAAGAAGGATTTTTATCCGACGGACGAATTCCGCCTATTGCTCCTGTCTCCGATGCGCCCATGAGAACTCTCGCCGCATTCCTCTTCGCACTTCTCGCGGCCAGCCCGGCGCAGGCCTTCACGCGCGATCCGGTGAAAGCTGAGAATGGCATGGTGGTCACCTCGCAGCATCTGGCCAGCGATGTGGGGGTTGAGATTCTGAAGGCAGGCGGCAATGCCGTCGATGCCGCCGTGGCGGTGGGCTATGCGCTGGCCGTCACCAATCCCTGCTGCGGCAATCTGGGCGGCGGCGGCTTCGCCACCCTGCATCTGAAAGACGGGCGCGACATTTTCCTCAACTTCCGTGAAAAGGCGCCCCTTGCCGCGGCGCCCGATATGTTTCTCGATGCGAAGGGCGAGGTGATCGAGAATGCCAGCCTTGAAGGTTACAAGGCCGTCGCCGTGCCCGGCACGGTGATGGGGCTTGAGACGCTGCTCACCCATTACGGCAGCCTGCCGCGCGCCGCCGTCATGGCGCCTGCCATCAAGATCGCCTCGGAAGGCTTTGTGCTGACGGAGGGCGATGCCAACATCCTCAATGGCTCGGCCAAGGATTTTCCCGCCGATGCCACGGTCTTCCTGCACAATGGCAGCGCCTGGAAAGCCGGAGACCGTCTCATCCAACCTGCCCTCGCCCGCACGCTGCAGGCGATTTCGGATGGCGGCCCTGATGCGTTCTACAAAGGCTCCATTGCGGCGGAGATCGTTGCCGCGAGCAAGGCCCATGGCGGTGTTCTGTCCACGGATGATTTCCGCAGCTACACCGTGGAAGAGCTGCCGCCCGTCACCTGCGGCTATCGCGGCTTTGTGATCGTCTCGGCGCCGCCGCCCAGTTCCGGCGGCACCACGCTGTGCGAAATTCTCAACATTCTCGAGGGCTATCCCATCGCCCAATATGGCTTTCACTCCGCTCAGGCTGTGCATGTGATGGTGGAGGCGATGCGCCACGCCTTCGTCGACCGCAACTTCCTGCTCGGCGATCCCGATTTCGTGGCCAATCCGCTCGAGCGCCTGCTGTCAAAAGACTATGCGGCGCAGATCCGCGCCAGGATCGATCCGGCCAAGGCGTCCACATCGAAAGACGTTCAGCCCGGCACGCCGCCGCATGAAGGAACGGAAACCACCCATTACAGCGTGATCGACAAGGCGGGCAATGCCATTGCCGTCACCTACACCATCAATGCCCTGTTCGGCGCCAAGGTCATTGCCGGTGACACGGGCTTCTTCCTCAATGACGAGATGGATGATTTCACCATCAAGCCCGGTGCCGCCAATCTCTTCGGCCTGGTCCAGGGCAAGCGCAACGCCATTGAGCCCGGCAAGCGGCCCTTGAGTTCCATGAGCCCCACCATCGTCAAGAAAGATGGCCGGGTGTTCATGGTGCTGGGCAGCCCCGGCGGCTCGCGCATCATCTCGATCGTGCTGCAGGTGATCCTCGATGTCACCGACCACGGCATGACGATCCAGGAAGCCGTCGATGCGCCTCGCATCCATCATCAATGGCTGCCCGACCAGATCACCGTGGAACCGCTCACACTCCCCGCCGATACGCAGCGGGTGCTGGAAGGCATGGGTTACAAGATCGTTGAACAAAGCCCGTGGGGTGCGGCGGAATCGATCCTTGCCGGCGTCGCGTCCGACAGCGCCTCCGCGCCCAGTTCCGGCAATGATGCGGCGGCGCTTTCGCCCACCCTTCCCGGCATCTTCTACGGCGGCCATGATGACCGGCGGCCTGCGGGCTCGGCGGCGGGATTTTAGGACTGGCGACCCCGGCAGTACTCGAAACTGCAACCCCCTGCTTAGAAGGCAGGTGCTCTATCCAGTTGAGCTACGGGGCCCCGCGTCGGGATTTAGCGCATCATCTCTGAAACGGATAGAGAAACTGCTTCCAGTATCCGCCCGGAACCGGGTGGCCGCCCACGCCATAGCCCTTGGGCCAGCGGCCTTCCGGCATGTGATAGGTGCCGAACAGCCGGTCAAGCAGCGGGAAGTGAATGGCGAAGTTCACGTCGATCGCCTCCTTCTCCACACCGTGATGCCAGTGGTGGAAGCGCGGCGTCACCATGTAGGGGCTCACGCGCTCCAGCGTCCAGCCGATGTTGGCGTGGATGAAGGCGGAATAGAAATAGACGATCAGCAGATAGATCTGGATGGCCAGCGGGCTGAAGCCCAGCGTGAACATCGGAATGGCGGTCAGGCCGCGCAGCACGATGATTTCCAGAATGTGCATGCGCGCACCCGCGATCCAGTCCAGCGATTGGGCGGAATGATGCACGGCATGAAAGCGCCAGAGTGCCGGCACGCGGTGAAAGGCGCGGTGCACCCAATATTGCACGAGATCGGTGAGGAACATGATCTCGATGACCTGAAACACCAGCCATTGCGAGCCGATCATGGCGCGGAATGTTTGCCAGGGCGTCACCGCGTTCACGGCGCCCGCGGGCGCCATGGCGAGGAAAGTCAGTACCTGAATCAGCATCGAGGAGACGAAATAATAGAAGAGGTCTTCCCGCCATTCGGTGCGGAACAGGCGCTGCTCGCGGCGTTTCGGAAACAGCCGCTCCAGCGGCACGAACAGCATGCCGGTCAGCACCACATTCAGCACGAAGAAATCGAGGCCGAAATAGACGCCGGCGCCATCGGGCATGGGTTGGAGCGCCGAGATCAGCGCGGCGGCCAGGGTGAGTGCGATGGCCGCGAAGCCAAGGATGGGATTGGGCCGCAACACAAGGTTCAGCATCGCCAACCCGAAGGCCGCCACCATCAGCGCGATCAGCACCCAGTGGAATGCCGGGTTGGCAATCGCCGCCGCCAGTTGCGGCGTGGCCAATGCGTTGGGGAACATCCGGCACAGCGCCAGGAAAAAGACGGCAACACCCAAGAGGAAGGCCAGCGTACCCGAGAGCCAGCCGGAGCCGAGGCGGCGCTTGTCGAGGGGCGTTTCGAGTTCGCCCCTCAGTTTTTCGCGGAACGAGGGGCCGGTCATCTCAATGCGTCCAGTTTTCGGTGCGGCCGAATTTGAAATTGTCGGAATAGGATTTCTTCTGCAGCCTGATCGGCGGCACGGGATAAACCGTATAGGCCAGCCCCTCGCGCTCGCAGAAGGCCACCGCCTCTTCCATCGTATCGAAGAGCAGCTTCAGCTGCTGGCGCGTCTCGGCGGAGGAGGTCCAGCCCATCAGCGGGTCCTGGGTGCGCGGCTCCGTCTGTTCGAATTGCAGAATCCACTGGCCCTGCTTTCCCTTGCCGGACTGCATGGCGTTGCGGGCGGGTTTGTAAATGCGGACGGCGGGCATCGCGTCGGGGCTCCTCTCGTGTGTCACGGTTGGTCGGGGTGGCCAGATTCGAACTGACGACCCCCTGCGCCCAAGGCAGGTGCGCTACCAGACTGCGCTACACCCCGATTGCCCGTGTGCTGCTCACATATCGAAAAGCCGCTGATCCGGCAAGGTTACTGCGTGTCGCCGAAAATGCGGTGGTAAACCCTGTCGCCGGGGCGGATTCCCAGCTTTTTCGCGGTGCCGGCGGGCACTTCCAGCACCGCCTTCACCGCCTCGCGCACGCCGATCACGTCAAGCGACTGCGGCACGGTGTTCTCGGCGATATAGGCGATCGTGCCATCGGGGCGGATGAAGAACATGTCGAGCGGAATATTGGTGTTCTTCATCCACATCTCGACTTCGCGCGGCTGGCCGAAGTCGAACAGCATGCCGTGCTTTTCCGGCAGGCGCTGGCGGAACATCAGCCCCCGTTCGCGCGAGGCCGGGGTATCAGCAATCTCCACCGTGAACATGGTGGCATCGCCATCGGTTGCCACCGTCAAGGGCTCGATCTTCATGAGCGGTGCTGAATCCTCGGCCATAGCGGGCAGAAGAAAGAACAGCGAGAGGATCAAACTCAGGAACACGCGGCGCATCATCGCCAGCCTATCTGGGGCAAAGGTGACGGAACAATGGCTTGGCGGAAGCCCAGCCTCAATTGGTGTGCGCGGGGCCGCCTTCGAGGGAGAGGCGCACTTCGGCGGCCATGTTGCCCTTGGGGCCTTCACCGAAGCGCACATAGATCCAGCTTTCCGGAACAAGTTCGGTGATGGCCGTCTTGCGCAGCGTTTCCATGTGCACGAAAATATCGGGTGAGCCCTCGCCTTCCGACACGAAACCGAAGCCACGCGCGCGGTTGAACCACTTGACCTTGGCCTTCACCCAGCCGCTCGACGGCGAGACGGTGTTATGAGCACGGCTCTTGCGCTCGACGGGATGGATGGCGGTTGAAAGATCAACCGAAAGAACCTTCAGGCACTGATAGCCTTTCTGCCGCGCCACTGCCTCGCAGGTGATGCGCGCGCCTTCAAGCGGCGCTTCAAACCCATCGCGCTTCAGGCAACTGAGATGGAGAAGAATGTCCGGCAGGCCATTGTCGGGGATCACGAAGCCATAGCCCCGCCCCGTGTCGAACCACTTCACAAGTCCGCTGATCTGGAGAATACGAACGCCCGCTTCCGGCGCTTCATTCAGGCTCTTGACTTCATCATCCCGGAGGATGCCGCTCGCCGCCATGACTATACCCAACCGTTATGGCGGCCCCTTGGTCTTATCAACATGCCCCGCCTGACATTACTGTGCGCAAACTGCAGCATTTTGTACAGAGTAGAGCACGACGCCATGTGTGGATAAGTTGCTGCGCAAAGCCAAAGTGCCCGGCCAATGCTCTTCGCACATACAACAAGAGTCTCAAATCCTTGGAAGAATCGCCCAGCGCGCGGGAAGGCGCGAATATCGGGTGTTGCATGGTTGCACCATGCCGGGAGCCGCGCCGGGATTGGTTTTTTTGACTCATGCCTGCCGCGGCGCCCCGAATCGCGCGACTCAGTTGGTGAGGCGCGCCACGGCGGCGCGCAGTACGGGGCCCGCTTCCGCGTTGATCACCATCCGCGCAAGCCCGTCGAGCCCGGTTGGCTCGCGGTTGAGGATGATGAGTGGCGCGCGGTTCTGTGATGCCGTCACGGGAAAGCCCGCCGCCGGAAACACCTGCAGCGAGGAGCCCACGGCGAGAAACAGATCGGCATCGAGCGTTGCCGCGCGGGCATCGGCCATTTCCTGTTCCGGCATGGATTGGCCGAACGAGATGGTGGCGGATTTGACGATGCTGCCGCAGCTCCCGCAGGCAGGCGGCTCTCCTGTTTCCGCCATCACCGCGCGCACATCGGAAATCTCATGGCGGGCACCGCAGGAAAGGCAGCGCGCGAACGTGCCATTGCCGTGAATCTCGATCACCCGTTCTTGCGGGATTCCGGCGCGCTGATGCAGGCCATCGATGTTCTGGGTAATCACGCGGGTCACGTTGCCGCGCGCCACAAGGCTCGCGATGGCGCGGTGCGTTTCGCCGGGCACGGCATTTTTGATCGTGTCGTGAATGGCGAAAAAGCGCGTCCAGGCTTCCTTCCGCGTATCCGCTGATGACAGGAACTCGCGGTATTCGATCGGCTTGTGTTTCGTCCAGAAGCCGCCCGGCGAGCGGAAGTCGGGAATGCCGGAATCTGTCGAGACGCCAGCGCCCGTGAAGATCACCATCCGCCGCGCCTGCTGGACCCTGCCCGCCAGCTCCTCTATGATTTCCGCGTCCGCCATAAACTGATCCAGCTAGGGTACGGGCTTTGCCACGCGGTGGCTGTCGAGATAGGCCGTGAACGTATCGCGGATCGCCCGCCATTCGGCCACGCGTGAGAGGCGGAACGATACTTTGACGAATATATCGCGGAAGCCGAAAACCATCTGGCAGCCCGGGTTCTTGTAGGTGATCGCGTTGCCGCATTTCACGTAGGTCGCAACGGTCCCATTTTCCAGGACGATGAACTTGCGGCTGCCCTTCGGCATTTCTCTCCGGCCGATAACCTGAACGGGAGCGCCCGGTTTTAAGAATAGTTCCGTCGCGCCATAGGCTTCATGCTGGTCAAAATCCGACAATAAGGCTTCGAGCGTCGGCGGCGGATCGTCAGCCCGACCCCAAAGATCAACTTGCGCTGTCCTCTCGATCATCTGATCCGGCGTCCACCTTGATGGCACCGGGAGTTCGGGATGCGCGTCATCGCACAACAGGATTTGAAGCGCCCGGCTCTCCTGCGAAAGCAGATCAAGCTGTTTGGCTGTAACGGGCGTGCGCCCTTCCATTTCGGGGAAGAGTATTCGCAGGCTCATGCATTCAGGCCTTCCACCCTCATCCGGGGCAACATCATGGGCGTTGCGTGGAAACTGGTAATAGTCGCCCCCAAACTGGACAACCGCGCCGAATTGCGGATTTTCAGACCATGCGTGCGAAGCTGAAAGGCCAAGCACGCCCATGAGCAATGAGATGACGCGGACTGTTCTGATCATCGTGAAACCGTAGCACGGCAATCCCGACACTCCACCATCCGCCGCGCCTGCTGGACCCTGCCCGCCAGCTCCTCTATGATTTCATCATTCAACAGGATGAAGCCCCATGAAATATCTCCACACCATGATCCGCGTGTCGAACCTTGACCAGTCCCTCGACTTCTTCGTCAACAAGCTGGGCTTCGTGGAGCAGCGCCGCCATGTGAACGACAAGGGGCGCTATACGCTGGTCTTCGTGGCAGCGCCCGAAAGCCCCGATGCGCCGGTCGAGCTCACCTATAACTGGGATCCTGAAGTCTATACCGGCGGACGCAATTTCGGCCATCTGGCGCTTGAGGTGGACGATATCTACGGCTACTGCGCTAAACTCCAGAAGCAGGGTATCACCATCAACCGCCCGCCGCGCGATGGCCGCATGGCCTTCATCAGGACGCCCGACGGCATTTCGATCGAGCTTCTGCAGAAGGGCGCCGCACTTCCTGTCGCAGAGCCGTGGAGCAGCATGGCCAATACCGGAAGCTGGTAGGCCTCACGCCATCAGCTGGCCGCCATTCACCTCGATCACTTGGCCCGTGAGATAGCCGGAAGCCTTGGCGCTGGCGAGATAGAGGAAAGTCCCGGCGCAATCCTCAGCCGCTCCCAGGCGCTGCATCGGAATGGCCTTGCGCGTCGCCTCGAGCTTTGCCTCATCGGAAAAGCGCACGTGAAAGGCCGTGTGAATGGTGCCGGGCGACACGCAGTTCACGCGGATGCCGTGGCCCACCAATTCGCGCGCGATGCTTTTGCTGAAAGACGTGACGAAGCCTTTTGTGCCGCCATAAATGGAGCCGCCGGGGCTTGAGCCATTGCGCGCCGCAATCGAGGTGACGTTGATAATGGCGCCTTCCTTCTTCGCCTTCATCACCTCCGCTCCCAGGCGGCAGCAATGGACGAGCTGGCGCACATTCAAGTCGAATACCGTATCGATGAAATCGTCGGTCAATTCGGCCAAGGGAATGCGCCCGACCAGGCCGCCCGCATTGTTCACCAGCACATCAAGGCCGCCCAGCCGCTTCACCGCCTCGCCGATCAGGCGCTCAGGGCCTTGGGCTTCGGTGAGGTCGAGCTTCAGGGTGGAAATGCCCGCGGCTTCGATCGCTTGAAGTTCAGGCCCGCCACCGTGATATTGCGCCAGCACTTTGGCGCCCGCTTCGGCAAAGGCGCGCGCCGCCGCGCCGCCAATGCCGGTCACGCCGCCGGTCACCACCACGGCCTTGCCCTTCAGATCGTCGAACATCGAAGCTCCGTCAGTTCCTGCGTCTCAGCGCATCCAATACCGCAGCCACCAGCGGAACGAAACTGCGCGCCTTGTTCCAGCCGGGAATGTCGCTGGCCCTTGGCGTCAGGTCATCCTCAAGCTGGTCGAGGGCGGCGGCGCGCATCGCCTGCACGGCATTGAAGTCGGAGCCGAGCTTCGTTCCCATCGCCGCCAGCACGAACAGCAGCGCCACGCCAAGGTTGATCAGCCCGAGCCCGGCGGGCGTCCACACCGGACCCCACATCGGGGTGAGCCAGGCGAACAGCCCCATGTTCAGCAGCACAAAGGCGAAGAGCGCGAAGGCCAGCGCCACCACCAGAAACACCACCTTCAGGCACACAGCCCTGAGGCGAAGCTGCGCCGAAAGGCTTTCGGCGCGGAGATAGAGCCTGGCGTTGCGCGGCAAGCCGGAAATGTTCATGACGTCCTCTCCTTTAGCGCAACAGACTGCCGACCACGAAGCCGACCAGCAGCGCACCGGCCACGGCGGCGAGCGGATTGGCCCTGGTCATATCGCGGGCATCGACAAGCAGCCCCTGCATCTTGTCCTGCGCATCCGTCACCTTGCCGCGTATATCGTCCACTTTCTGCTGCATGTCCGGCGACAGGCCTTGCGGCAGAACGTCCTCGGCTTTCATCTTGCGCACGCGCTCAAGCTCGGCGCGCAAGTCGTCGAGTTCCTGCTTCATCGTCTTGCGGGCCATGGGGGAGCCTCCTCACAAAGATTTGATGTACAAGACTTTCGGCCTTTCCCGGTTCCCGCGCAAGCGCTGCGGCTTTTCGGATGTAGACAGGGTGAACCGCAGATGACACGAGAGCGCCATGCGGAAAGCCATCGCCCTCCTCATTGTCCTGCTGCTGGCCGGAGCCGGTTATTTCTTCTGGGCCGGACAGGCGGAAGAGCCCGTCCAGTCCGTCAGCATCGGCGGTCCGTTCCGCCTGGCCTCAGCCAGGGGCGGGATCGTGGATTCGCGCGATCTCAGGGGCATGCCCTATGGCGTCTTCTTCGGCTATACGCATTGCCCGGATGTCTGCCCGACAACCCTCTATGACATCTCCAATGTGCTGGACACGCTGGGCAGCGGGGCCAGGGATTTCCGCCTGTTCTTCATTACCGTTGATCCCGAGCGCGACACGGCACAGGTGATGAAGGACTATGTGTCCAATTTCGATCCGCGCATCGAGGGGCTTGTCCCCACAAAAGACGAACTTCCGCGCATCCTCCAGGCCTTCCACGCCGTATTTGAAAAAGTACCGGACGGCTCGGGAGGCTATACGATGAACCACACGGCAACGGTCTATCTCATGGGGCGTGACGGCGCGCTGCAAAGCACCCTCACCTTCGGAGAAAATCCCGATACACGCATCGCCAAGCTCAAGCGGCTTCTGGCGGGCGGCTGACTTGCCATTGCAGCCGCGCACAGGGCAATATCCCGCACACAAGGAGTCCACATGATGAAGACCCGTACCGCCGCCTGTCTTGCAGCGGCATTCTGTTTCGCGCTCACCGCCACGGATGCGCTGGCCCATGCCAAGCTCAAATCGTCGCTGCCCGCCTCGGGCGCCACGGTCAAAACGGGTTTAAGCGAAATCAAGCTGCTGTTCGGCGAAAAGGTCGAGCCTTCGCTCTCAACCGTGACGCTCAGCGATGGAAAGGGAGCGGCCGTTCCGCAGCTTTCATCCGGCCCCGCCTGCACGGGTGCGGCCTGCCTCATCAAGGTGGCTCCGCTCACGGCTGGTGATTACACGGTCAAATATCATGTGCTGTCGGCCGACGGCCATGTGGTGGACGGCACGTACGTCTTTCACGTGAAGGCGTAATGCCGGATCCGGCTTGGGCGCTGCGCTTCCTCGGTACGGTTTTGATTGCCGTGCTGGCGGGCCGCGCCATCATCGGCACGCTTGCGCCGCGCCGCATGGCGTGGGCGATGCTGCTGGCGGCACTCGCGCTTGCGTGCCAGCTTCTGTGGCTCGCGCATCAGGCCGCACCCGATCAGGGCGTGCTGGCGCTTGCGCCGCTCCGGCTTCTCGCCCTTGAAACATGGTCGGGCAATGTCCTTGTCACCCGGCTGGTACTCGCGCTCGCCACGATCCTGCTCCTGATCCTCAATGCGCGGCCGGGCCTCGTGCTCACGGCCCTGCTGCTCAATCTTTTTCTCACGCCGTTCTCCGGCCATGCGGCGAGCGTTGATCCGCCATGGCCCTCCATGGTGCTGCATGGCATTCATGTGGCGGCGGCGGCCTCATGGATCGGCAGTGTCTGCGCGCTGGCGCTCCTCCGGGCGCCTGACGTTCTGCTGGCCAAGCTCAGGACCTTCTCGCCGCTCGCTCTCTCGCTTGTCGGAACGGCCATCGTGTCGGGCATCGTCGCCTCGCTGTTCCAGATGGGAAGCTGGCCGGCCTTCATCGGCACGCCCTATGGCCGCGTGCTGCTGGTCAAGACTCTGGTACTTCTGCCGCTGGCGCTCCTCTGCGCCGCATGGCTGCGCTGGCGGGTGCTGAACTCCGCCACGCAAAATCCGCGCCGCGCGCTCGGCATCGAGGCTTTGGCGGGCCTGGGCATGCTGGCGCTCGCGGCCTTCATGTCGCAAAGTGTCCCGGGGCGGCATGATGACATTGCCTGGCCGCTGAGCTTCCGCCTCGATCCGCTGCTGCTCTGGGCCAATGGCGCCCTCCGGTGGCCGATCCTCTGGCACCTGCTTGCTGGGCTGGTCCTGCTCGCCATCGCGGGTGCGGCCATCGCCTTCCGCCGTTTCCCTCTTGCGGCGCTGATGGCGATACTCGGCGGTGGCGCAATCGCCATCGGCGGCACAGCGCTGGCGGTCCAGGCCTATCCCACGACCTATGCCACATCTCCCAGCGCCTATGCGGCGGCGAACCTCGCCAATGCGCACAAGGTCTATCGGCGCGAATGTGCGCTGTGCCATGGCCGCAGCGGGCACGGCGACGGGCAGCTCATGCAAATGTCGGGCGCCCTCGCCGCCGATCTCACGCAGAGCCATACGGCCGATCACACCGATGGCGATCTCTACTGGTGGATCACCCACGGCAAGCCCGATACGGCGATGGTGGGCGTGGCCGATACAACGGGCGAACAGGACCGCTGGGACCTCGCCAATTTCGTCCGCCTCCTCACCTATTCGGCGCAATCGATCACGCTCTTGCCCGAGATCGTGCCGATGAAACCCCTGATCCCCGCCATCGGCTTCGACTATACCGATGAGGAAGGAAACCCCGCTTCGCTCGGCGATCGTCCGGCAGATGATGCGGTGCTGCTCGTCCTCGATCAGGATCAGGGGGCGGAGCGGCTGGCGGAACTCGCACGGGCCCAGCTCGACTTCGCCAAATCGGATGTGGTGGTGATCGCCGCCGTCAATGGCGCGGTGCCGCCCGGCATCTTCGCCGTCGCGCCCGATGCCCGCGATGTTCTCGACAGCTGGGCCTATTACCGCCGCAGCCTGCGCAATCCTGATCCCGATGACGGCACCCCGGCCGTCCAGCACATGGAATTCCTGATCGACCGCTTCGGCTATGTGCGCGCCCGCTGGCGGGGCGATGAAGGCCCGCTGCCGCCTGCTTCCACCATCATCACCCAGGCGGAAAAGCTGGCGAAGGAGCCGCGCATCGTGCCGGTGTCACAGGGCCACAGCCACTGAGCATCCTCCCTCTTGCCTTGACGCTCTCTTTCATGCGGGATAGGCCCCGGGAAAATGCTTCAAGGGGACGATCCGGATGGCACTGAGAACGGCAGCGGGCAAGGCGAAGCTCATTTCCGCCGAGGAGGCGGCTGGCTTCGTCAAGTCCGGCATGTGGCTCGAATTCGGCACCAGCCTGTGCCAGCCTGATGTGTTCGACAAGGCGCTGGCCAACCGCGCCAGCGAATTGAGCAACGTCAAGATCCGTGCCTGCCTCTCCATGCGCCCGCGCGCCGTTCTCGAACATGACCCGGAAGGCCATCACTTCTACTGGTTCAACCATCATTTCTCGGGCTATGACCGCCGCCAGCATGATCAGGGCCGCTCCAGCTACCAGCCGGTGAACCTCGGCGAAATCCCCGACTATTACCGGCGCTTCTTCGCGCCGATGGACATCGTTATCTACAAATGCTGCCCGATGGACAAGGACGGCTGGTTCAATTTCAGCGCCGCCAATCTCTGGCACCGCTCGGCACTCGACCGCGCCAAGCTCGTCATCATCGAGGTGACGGAAGGCAATCCCTATTGCTGCGGCGTCGAGAACGGCGTGCACATCAGCGAGGTGGATTATATCATCCAGGGCGACAACCAGCCGGCACCCGAGCTTCCCAATCCCGCCCCCACCGAGGCTGATGTCGCGGTGGCGAAGCTCATCGCGGGCGAGATCGGCGATAATTCCTGCCTGCAGATCGGCATCGGCGGCATGCCCAACGCGGTGTGCGCGCAGCTTCTGCACGCGGCCCCCAAGGGCCTCGGCATTTATTCCGAAATGCTCACCGACGGCATCATGGCGCTTTATGAAAAGGGGCTGGTAAAGGGAGAGCACAAGCAGGTCGATCCGGGCCGGGTCACCTATTCCTTCGCGCTGGGCTCCAAGGCCACCTATGACCGCCTCGATCACAATGCCGACTTCAACTGCTGTGCGGTTGATTTCACCAACCTGCCGCACAACATCATGAAGAACAGCCGGGTGGTGTCGATCAACAACACCACGCAGATCGATCTCCAGGGCCAGTGCGCCTCGGAGTCGGATGGCCACCGCCATATCAGCGGCACCGGCGGGCAATTGCAGTTCGTGCGCGGCGCCTATGCTTCACCCGGCGGCAAATCCTTCATCTGCCTCTCCTCCACCTATACGAAGCGCGGCGAACCCAAAAGCCGCATCGTGCTCAACCTCACGCCCGGCAACATCGTCACCACGCCGCGCTCCGATGTCATGTATGTCGTCACCGAATACGGCATGGTGAATCTCAAAGGAAAAACCGTGCCCGAACGGGCGCTGGGCCTCATTTCGATCGCCCATCCCGATTTCCGTGAAGAGCTGGAGCGGCAGGCCTATGAGCACAAGCTTATCCCGCGGGGCGTGACGTTCTGATGTCTTCGCCGGACCTTCTCCCGCAGGGGGAGAAGGCGCTATGGTAACCCATGCGCAACATTGATTTCAGTTCGTGGCAGGGCTTGCTGGTGACGCTGAGCGGGCTGGTGCTGGTCACCGCCCTTGGCGTGGGCATCCGGCTCATCATGATGATGACGATCCAGCAGAAGCGCGAGCGCGCCAACCGGCAGATCAACGAGCGCCTCAAGACGCTGATCGCCGCCTACAAGACGCTGGGCGGCTCGTTCACCGGCAACCTCACCGTCGATCCCTCGCATCTCCGCGATCTCCGCCAGCGCGAGCGGGAGGCTGCGGATGCGACCGCGCTCCCCGCTGAAATTTCACAAGGAGGCTCTGAGCGCGCGCGGCGCATCCGCGATGCGGTGGAAGCGGCATTATCCGATATCATTCTGCTGGGCACCGAGGAACAGGTGCGGCTGGCGCGCGACGCGGCGCGCGAACTCGTTGCTGGCCATGCCGTCCACACGCATGCGCTTGTGGTGTCGCTGCGCAATTTCATCCGCGAGGCGTTGGACCTCGACCCCATCCCCTCCGATCTCGAGCTTCCCGCGCAAGGGCCAACGCGGCAGCCCGGCAGCGGCGGCGCATCATCGCGCAATCGCGATCAGGGCGACGGCGGCGGGAAGGGATCAGGCGCCGGCATGGGGATGGGTGCGGGAATGGGGGCCGGCATGGGCATGGGAATGGGCGGCGGCCTCGGCATGGGCGGGCTGGGTGCTGCCTCGCTTGACGAAGAGGATGACGGGCATCACCGCTGACATGGTTCTGCCGCTCCCCTGCCCAAGGAGAAGCGGCAGAAATCAGGAAGCTTCAGAATAAACGGATCAGGCTTCGGCGCGTTTTCTGCGCCAGCGCAGAAGGCCCAGCGCGCCCAGGCCGGAAGCCAGCAACGGCAACCCTGCGGGAAGCGGCACCGAACCCACGTCAGGCGGCAGGTCCTGATTGAAGCCGATGTTGTCAACGAAGAAATCCCATTGCGTACCGCTCAGGGCCAGCAGGGTTACCAGCGTTCCGGTGGCGGCAAACCCGATCGTCGTCTTGCCGCCGTCCAGATTGGGCGCGAGCGTGAAGGTGGAGCTGTTTCCCATGTTGTCCGACAACTGATAGGTCACGTCGGTGGTCAGACCGTTCAGAACGTCCACGAAGAAATTGGTGATGGACTGGCTGAAGCTGATTGTGATGGGATTGGTCAATCCGCTGCCGAAATCGGCGCTTCCATAGACCGAGGTTTCATCGGCCGGCAGATTGGTCGTTCCGGTCATGATGATGCCGCCGTCGAACGTGGCGGTCACACCGCCCGCAGTAACAACCACCTGCTGCGGCCCTGCCCCAAAAACACTCGGCCCCGTCAGCCCCTGATCGTCAAAATTGATGATTGTGGCATGGGCTGATACCGAAGCCAGCACACAGAAAGCAGATGTCATCAACAAGCGGCGGTAAAGCATCACGATACCTCCCTGCATTTCACACGGGTGAAAGCCAACCCTGAATTAACGAATTATTAACCTTTCACCAGTCGCCTGGCGGGTCAATCAAATTTAATTCACGCTTTAATTGTACCCGGTGGTGCCGTGGCTGGGCAGGACGCTCCCGCCTCACCCCCCGCCGAGCGCCGTTCGAGCAGGTTTGCGCCAAAGGCCGCAATCCGTGCTATCCCGCACCGCCAGTCGAACGGGAACCGGCTTGAACAGGATTATGCGATGAACACTCACAGTGACGACTATGTTTATGACGAGGCGACAGGCGAATGGAAGTCGCCCGCGGAAGTGGCGGCCGCGGCGGCGGCGAAATCGCAGGTGCGGGATTCCGTCGGCAATCTCCTGGCCGATGGTGATCAGGTCGTGCTGGTGAAGGATCTCAAGGTCAAGGGCGCGGGCCAGACGCTGAAGCAGGGCACGGTGATCCGGTCGATCCGCCTGACGGAAAACCCGGAAGAAATCGATTGCCGCCACGATACCATCAAGGGCCTCGTGCTGCGTGCCGAGTTCGTGCGCAAGCGCTAGCGCCTCACCCGCGCATAGCGGCGTTCGAGCAGGTTCACGCCGAAGGCCGCGATCAGGCTCACCAGCAGCAGGAAGAACGCGGCGAGCGTATAGGGCTCATTGTATTTGAAGGTGCGCCCGGCGATGGCGTTGGCGGCGCCGAAGAGATCGATCACCGTGATGGCGGCGAGAAGTGGCGTTTCCTTGAACAGGCCGATGAAGAGATTGCCGAGCGGCGGCAACATGGGCGGTGCCGCCTGCGGCAGGATCACCTTGGCCCAGATCACCCAGCGCCTGAGGCCCAGAGCCTTGGCCGCATCCCACTGGCCCGCGCCCACGGAATTGATGCCCGCGCGGTAAACCTCGGCCACATAAGACCCGACATGCAGCCCAAGACACAGAATGCCGGTGGTCAGCGCGTTGAAGCGGATGCCATAGGAGGGCAGCACGTAGAACACGAAATAAAGCTGCACCAGCAGCGGCGTGCAGCGCACGAAGGCGATATAGCCATCGCAAAATCTTTTCACCGCCCGCCGGCCGCTGCGCCGCCCCGCTTCCAGCAACCCGCCGACGATCAGGGCAATGGCAAAGCCGCCCAGCGTGGCGATGACGGTGATCTTGAAGCCTTTCCACAATTCGGGCAGCAGGCTCAGCGCGAAATCCCAGTTGAACATCGGCGCTACCGGAACCTGGCGGCGCGGTTTTCGGCGGCGCGCACGGCGAAGGTCAAGGGATAGGCCATGCAGAAATAAATGAGCAGCACCAGCCCCCACACCTCGAAGGTGCGCCCCGTCGTCACCACCATCTGGCGGCCCGAGAAGGTGAGTTCGGTCAGCGTGATGAGCGAGACGAGCGAGGTGGCCTTGATCAGTTCGATCAGCAGATTGCCGAGCGATGGCAGCATCACCAGCACGGCCTGCGGCACAACGATCAGCCGCATCACCTGAAAGCGCGTGAGGCCCAGCGCCGCACCCGCCTCATATTGCGCCTCATCGACCGACTGGATGCCCGCCCGCACGACCTCTGCTCCATAGGCCGACATATTGAGGCCAAGCCCCATCACCGCCGTCGTCATCGGCCCCATGGTGATGCCGAAGGCAGGCAGGATATAAAAGAGATAGAAAAGCTGCACGAGTGCTGATGTGCCGCGCAGGATTTCGATATAGACGCGCGCCGCGCCGCTCAAGAACCGGTTGCCGGACATGCGCGCGAAAGCGATCACGAAAGACAGGATCGCTCCCACCACGGCGGTCATCGCCGTGATCTCAAGCGTGACCGCAGCCCCTTTCAGGAGCTGCGGCAGAATGGTGAATGTCGGCGCGAGACTACTCCACACGGAGCATCAGGCTTTGCAGAGTTTTTCCGCCGTGTCGGTGGGAAGCGGCAGCTCATCCTTGCCATAGCCATAGGCGCTGATGATTTCGAGCAGCTTGCCCGAGGCCAGCATCTTGGCAATCTCATCGTCAAGCACGGCCTTGAGGTCGGTGTCGCCCTTCCGCAGGCCCAGCGCGCCATAGCCATATTGCGGCACGCCATCGGCACCCATCACCTGGTTGAAGGGATCGACGCGTTCAACCGCCGCATCATTGGCCGTCTTCAGCAGGTCGCCCAGTTCAAGGCCGGGGAAATAGATCACATCCACGCGGCCCGCCTTCATGCCGGCCAGCGCCTCGGTGGCGTTGGAGAACAGCACCACGCGCTCGCTGGGAATGCCGGCCTTGGACACTTCCTCAACCTGGGCCGAGCCGTTCTGCGTGCCGATCAGCGCATCGCCCTTGGCCACATCGGCGAGGCTATGAAGGTTTTTCGGATTGCCTTTGAGCGCCGCGAAGCCATAGCCCGCGCGGGTGACGGGGTTGGTGAAGGCAATCGCCTCGCAGCGCGCCGGGCGGATATACATGCCCGCGCCCACGATATCGAAACGGTTGGCGTTGATGCCGGGAATGAGCGCGTTGAATTCCAGAATCTCCGCCTTCATCTCCTTGAGGCCATGCGGTTCGAGCGCCGCGAAGATTATGTCGGGCACAGCGCCCTTGAGCTTGCCGTCAGTGTCGACGAAGCCATAGGGCTTCTCGTTGGCGATGCCCACCGACACGGTGCCGGAAGACTTGATGCGGTCAAGCGTCGAGTCGGCAAAAGCGAGTGACGGCAGCAGCGTCGCGCCCGCAAGCGCCATGCTGCCGCGCAGGAACTGGCGGCGCTGGATGTGCAAAATCGTCATTGGAGATTTCCCTTCTTTGGTGTTCCCTCGCAATAATCCTACGATATGAACTTCCCGCAATGCAATATCGAGAGTCCTGCCCGCGGCGAATGAAGCTCTGCACCGCGCCTCTCAACCGGGACGGGTGCCTCCCTGCCCTCGCCCCTCTCCATGGCCGGGCTTGACCCGGCCAACATCATCCCGAACAGGTTGAAAAGAGCCATTTTTTGTGCGGCTTCCTCACAATAATCCTATTATATGATTTTGCCGTACCGCACTATGGAGAGCGCCGCCCGTGACCAGCAAAGCCCTGTCAAAAAGCATGATCACCTTCGATGCACCGGCGTTGCAGGGATGGTCCTTCCCGGTTTTTGACGTTGTGGGCAAAATGCCGGGCCCCCGGCTCGCGGTGATCGCAGGCGTGCATGTCAATGAAACCTCGAGCATCGAGGCGGCGATCCGCCTGCGGCGTGCCTTCAACCCCGATATGCTCAAGGGCCGCGTGTCGATCATGCCGATCGTCAATCTCCCCGCCGTGCCGCACCGCTCGCAATATGTCTGCCCGCTCGACAACAAGAACATCAACTTCTCCTTCCCCGGCCGTGCCGGTGGCACCTTCTCGGAGGCAATTGCGGATGCGCTCCTCAACTGGGCGGCCGATGCCGATTGCTTCGTCGACATGCACGGCGGCGACCTGTGCGAGAACGTCTCCCACTTCACCGTCTGCCAGACGGTCGGCGATCCCGCCTTCGACCAGCGCAACATGGAGATCGCGCGCTGTTTCGATGCGGAGCTGATCGTCCGGCTTGATCCCACGCACCTCAAAGCCCCGGGGCGGAGCTGCACCGGCCGCGCCACCCGGCGTCAGCACGCAGCGTTTTCGGAAGCGGGCCGCATCGGCATCATGGAAGAGGCTAATATCGAATTCCACTATGAGGGTGTGCTCCGCATCGCCAAATATCTGGGCATGATCGAGAGCGCACCCCCGCCCCGCCGCGCGCCGCAGATCGTCAGTCGCTATCTCTGGCTGGAAGCGCCCAAAAGTGCCTTCTACCGCTACCGCGTGGAAGCGGGCCAGCGCGTGGACAAGGGCTGCGTGCTGGCGATTGCCGAAAACACCTTTGGCGAAGTGATCGGCGAGGTAACAGCGCCGGAAGCTGGCTTTGTGCTCTGGCGTCTCACCCACGCGCTGGTCGAGGGCCAGACGCACATCATGGGTCTGGGCGTGCCGGATTGAATTTTCCGGCCGGGCCCCCTAGAGACGGGTTGAAACAACGAGGCAAGGGCCCCGCCTTGACGGCTTTGGATATTCTTCCGCATACGGATCATCTTGCGATCTTGCTCGATACGGCGCGGGCGGCGCTTGAGCGCTATGACCTGCCGCCGGGCAGCACCGTGTCGCTGGTCAATCTGTCGGAGAACGCGACCTACAAGGTGGAAGCGCCGGATGGCCGCCGCTGGGCGCTCCGCATCCACCGCCATGGCTATCATTCGCGCATGGCGATCGCCTCTGAACTCGCCTGGCGCGTGGCGCTGCGCCAGAGCGGCGTTGTGGCAACGCCGGTTCCCGTCACCGGGCGCGACGGCGAGGCGATTCAGGAGGTAAGCCATCCCCGCCTGCCGCAGCCGCGTCATGCCGTGCTGTCACACTGGGAAACCGGTGACGAGCCGGGCATTGGCGAAGACCTGTCGGCCCCGTTTGAAACGCTGGGCGAAGTCACGGCGCGCATGCACATTCATGCGCGCCAATGGCAGAGGCCCTCGTGGTTCACCCGTCTCACCTGGGATTTTGAAACGGCCCTCGGTGAAAACCCGCATTGGGGGCGCTGGCGCGAAGGCGTGGGCATGGATGCGGAGAGGACAAAGATTTTCGCCCGCACTGTTCAAGTGATCGGCAAGCGGCTCCATGCCTATGGCAAGGCGCCGGAGCGCTTCGGCCTCATCCATTGCGATTTGCGGCTGGCCAATCTGCTCATCGAAGGCCACGAGGTCAAAGTCATCGACTTCGACGATAGCGGCTTCAGCTGGTATATGTATGACGCCGCGACGCCCGTCTCCTTCTACGAACATGAGCCGCAGGTTCCCGCCCTGCTCGATGCGTGGAAGACGGGCTATCGCAAGGTGCTGCCGATCCTGAAAGAGGACGAAGCCGAGATTCCGACCTTCATCATGCTGCGGCGGATTTTGCTGGTGGCGTGGGTGGCCTCCCACATCGAGGCCGAATTTCCGCAGCAGCTTGGGGCGGGTTTCACGGCAGGGGCCATTCCGCTCTGCGAGGATTACCTGAGCAGATTCGCCTGAAGCGCCCTCGCCGCTCCGATCTCATTCTCTCCACATTGCATAACATATTGTTGAAACGGCGTGAGTTTACAATTCCGCCGCGCCGCTCAAAATAACACCATCGGAATGATCAGCCTTGAGGTTCTCACATGGTCACGCGCCGCGCCGCACTTGTTTCCGTCAGCCGGATTTCGGCTGCCCTCACGATGGGAAGCGGTTCGCTTCTGTCCCTGCGATCAGCAAGCGCCGCCGTCACGGCAATCACCCATACGGATGCCGAATGGCAGGCGCTGCTGACGCCCGATCAGTATGAGATCCTGCGCAAGGAAGGAACCGAGCGGCCTTTCACCAGTGAGCTTCTGCATGAGGAGCGGGCCGGAACCTTCGGCTGCGCGGGCTGCCAGCTGCCGCTGTTTTCCTCCAAGACAAAATTCGACAGCGGCACAGGCTGGCCCAGCTTCTGGGCGCCTCTCGACAATGCGGTGAACCAGAAATCCGACAGTTCCTTCGGCATGGAGCGCACGGCGGTAAGCTGTGCCCGTTGCGACGGCCATCTGGGCCACGTCTTCAATGATGGCCCCGCCCCCACGGGCCTCCGCTATTGCATGAACGGCATTGCCCTCACCTTCACGCCCGGTGCCGCGTGATCCTGTTTCTCGTCTCCTATCTGGGCGGTGTCTTCACCATCATCAGCCCGTGCATCCTGCCGGTGCTGCCCTTCGTGTTCGCCCGCGCCGACAAGCCGTTTTTGAAAAGCGGCCTGCCCTTGCTGCTCGGCATGGCGCTGACTTTCGCGGGTGTCGCCACGCTGGCGGCTGTTGGCGGCGGCTGGGTGGTGCGCGCCAATGAATATGGGCGCTGGGCGGCGATCATCCTGCTGGCGCTGTTCGGCCTCACGCTTCTGGTGCCCCAGCTTGCGGAACGGCTCACACGGCCTCTCGTATCACTGGGCTCGCGGCTGTCGCAGGATGCATCCGACGCAACGACCAAAGGCGGATCGGTCTGGCCGTCCTTCCTGCTTGGCATCGCCACGGGGCTTCTCTGGGCGCCCTGCGCCGGGCCGATCCTCGGCCTCGTGCTGACGGGTGCGGCACTGCAAGGCGCGAGCGCCTCCACATCGCTGCTGCTTCTCGCCTATGCCGCGGGTGCTGCCACATCGTTGGGCCTGGCACTGCTGATCGGCGGGCGCGTGTTCGCCGCCATGAAGCGTTCGCTCGGCGCCGGTGAATGGATCAGGCGCGGGCTTGGCGTTGCGGTTCTCGCCGGCGTTGCCGCCATCGCGCTGGGCCTCGACACGAGTTTCCTCACCCGCGTCTCGCTTGCCAGCACCACTTCGCTGGAACAGTCGATCCTCGATCTTGCCAAGCCGAAGCCATCCTCCGTCGTCATGAGCAATGACCAGATGGCGGGAAGCGGCGCCATGATGATGTCGGCCAAACCAGCCATGATGGCGAAGCCCGGGGACTTGCCCGTTGAAGGCCAGTTCCCCTCGCTCACTGGCGCGGTGGAGTGGCTCAATTCGCCGCCGCTCACCAATGAGGCCTTGAAGGGCAAGGTGGTGCTGGTCGATTTCTGGACCTATTCCTGCATCAACTGCCTGCGCGCGCTGCCCTATGTCCGCGCCTGGGCGGATAAGTACAAGGACCAGGGCCTGGTGGTGATCGGCGTGCACGCGCCGGAATTTGCCTTCGAAAAGAACATCGACAATGTGAAGCAGGCCGCCAAGGATCTGGGCGTCACTTACCCCGTCGCCATCGACAATGATTATGCGATCTGGCGCGCCTTCGGAAACCAGTATTGGCCCGCGCATTATTTCATCGACGCGAAGGGCCAGCTTCGCCACCATCATTTCGGCGAGGGCGACTATGCGGAGTCCGAGCGGATCATCCAGCAGCTTCTGGCCGAGCGGAATGGCGCCGCCATGCCGCAGGATGTCGTCACGGTGAGTGCTACGGGCGCTGAAGCCCAAGCCGACATGGGCAATGTGAAATCGCCCGAAACCTATGTGGGCTATGACCGCGCCGAGAATTTCGCCTCCCCCGGCGGGCAGGTGAAGGATGCGGCCAACAGCTATGCCGCACCTTCCGCGCTCTCCCTCAATGACTGGGGCCTCACCGGCAACTGGACGGTTGGCTCTGAAAACGCCAGCCTGAACCAGCCCGGCGGCACGATCACCTTCCGCTTCCACGCGCGTGACCTGCATCTGGTGCTTGGCCCTTCAGCCGACGGCAAGCCGGTGCGCTTCCAGGTGCTGCTCGACGGCAAGCCGCCAGCCGCCGATCACGGCGTTGACATTGATGCGGCTGGCAACGGCGCAATCGCCAGCCAGCGGCTTTATCAGCTCATCCGCCAGTCGGGTGCGGTGGGAGACCATATTTTTGAAATCCGCTTCCTCGATCCCGGCGCGCAAGCCTTTGCCTTCACCTTCGGATAGGAGAACTCCATGACCAAATCATCGCTCCGTACACGGATGTTTTCAGCCTGCGCCGCCGTGGCGCTCGGCGTGTCAGCCCTCGCAATCCTGCCCCAGGCGCAGGCGGAAGAGGCCGTCAAGATCGCGCCGCCCCAGATGCTCGAGCCCGCCGCTGCCGGCGCAAAAATGGAAAAAGCCGTGCTGGCGGGCGGATGTTTCTGGGGCATGCAGGCGGTGTTCCAGCATGTGAAGGGCGTCAAGAATGTCATGTCGGGCTATGCCGGAGGGGCCGCCGATACGGCGCAATATGAAACGGTGAGCGGCGGCGATACCGGCCATGCCGAGTCGGTTGAAATCACCTTCGACCCTTCAGCCGTCAATTACGCCACGCTTTTGCAAATCTATTTCTCGGTGGGGCATAATCCGACCGAGCTGAATTTTCAGGGCCCCGACACCGGCACGCAATACCGCTCGGCCATCTTCCCCATGAGCGAGGCGCAGGCCGCCGTCGCTGAAGCCTATATCAAGCAGCTCGATGCGGCTTCAGCCTTTCCCGCTCCGATCGTGACGCGGATCGAGGCGGGCAAGACCTTCTACCCCGCCGAGGACTATCATCAGGACTATGCGACACTCCATCCCGACAGCCCTTACATCGCCATCAACGACCTGCCGAAGGTCGATAATCTCAGCCGCCTGTTCCCCGATCTCTACAGCCCGCGCGCCAGGCTGGTGAAAGACAGCAAGGTGTCAGGCTGACCGGTTCTTTCCGGCCTGAACGAGATCAACGAAGGCCCGCGTCGCGTGGGTCATATGCCGCTCGGGGTGACGCAATAGCCTGAAGCGCCGGCTGGCCGATACGCCGTCAAGCCTGACCAGCGTTCCCGCCGCGAGAGCAGCGTCGCGCCGCCGCCCGCGGCAACCGCCGCGCGGATCGCTTCATTGGACGGCAGTTCGAGAACCGATGCGGGCGTGATGGGCATGGCGCCAAGTTCGGCCAGCATGGCGTCCATCCTGGCCCTCGTGCCCGAGCCTCTTTCACGCATCACCCATGGCCCTTGGGCGAGTTCGGACGGAGAAGGCGGATGCCTGGTCCAGGGATGGCCCGGCGCCAGCACAATATACATTTCGTCTTCACCCAGCTGCAGGTCGAGCAGCGCATCGGCGGGGGCCCCGCCTTCGACAAATCCCAGATCGGCGCGCAGGTTTTCGATGTCGCTCACAACCTGTTCCGAATTTCCCACCGCCAGCTGCAGGTCAATTCCGGGATGCGCGGCGCGGAATTTCACCATGAAGGGCGGCAGCCAATAGGATGCGAGTGTCTGGCTCGCCGAAAGCGTCAGGCTTCCGCGCGTCAGATCGGCGTGGTCCTCGAGCACGCGCTCGGCGGCGCTGGCGCGCGCCAGCACGGCGCGGGCCTCGGGGATAAAGGCCCGTCCCGTCGCGGTCAGGCGGATGCGGCGGCCCACGCGCTCGAACAGTTTCATGCCGTGCTGGCTTTCCAGCGCGGCGATCGCGGCGGAGACGGCGGATTGGGTGAGGTTCAGATCCTCGGCACCGCGCGTCACATGCTCATGCTCCGCCACCGCGATGAATATCCGAAGCTGCTCAAGGGTCATGGCAAAAACCTAAAGCCAGGCCGCCGCCAACACCAGAGCCAGCGTGAAGACGCTGATGAAGAGGCTGGCGCAGGCGCCGAGCGCAAGCGGCCTGAGGCCCATGGCGCAAAGCCTGGACACATCGGTCTGTAATCCCATGGCGGCGAGCCCGAAGGCCAGAAGTATCTGGCTGGCAAGCATGGCATGGGACGTGATCACCTCCGGCACCAGCCCGGTCGAGGACAGCAGCACCACGGCGGCGAAGGCGGCGACGAACCAGGGAAAGGGTGCGGAACCCTGCTTGTGACTGAAACGGCCGAGCAGCAAAACCATCGGCGCCAGCATGGCCACGCGCGTCAGCTTCGTCACGGTGGCAAACAGCGTGGCTTCGGGACCGGCCTGCCCGCCCGCCGCCACCGCCTGCGCCACCTCGTGAATGGAAGCGCCCGACCACAGGCCGAAATCATGCGGCGACAGCCCTGAACCCAGAAGCGGATAAAGCAGCATGGCCGCCGTTCCGAACACCGTCACGCAGGCAACGGCATAGGCCACATCCTCATCGCGCGCCCTGATCATGGTATTGACGCCGAGCACCGCCGAAGCACCGCAGATCGATGTTCCCGCCGCGATCAGTTGGGAAAGTGCGGGTGACACCGAGAGCGCACGTCCCAGCCTGACGGTGAAAAAATATGTGGCGATCAGGCCCAGCGCGGTAATCGCCAGGCCGTCCGCGCCGATCTCGGCGATCTGGCGCAGGGTCAGTTGAAATCCGAGCACGACGATACCCAGCCGCAGCAGGCGGCGCATGGCAAAGCGAAGCCCCTCTTCCGTGCCGCTCACCACGCCCGCCGTATTGCGAAACAGAATGCCGGCCATGATCGCCAGCACCAGCGGGCTCACCACATGCAGCGCGGGTGACTGGCGGGCCGCGAAGGCCGCCGCCACCAGCACGCCGCAGAGCAACAGGCCCTTGACGCGGGACGGCGGGGATGAAACGGCAATCGTGGCGGTCATGGGGCTGGCTCCTGCTTGCGGTGCAGGCCTAGGCCCTCAAGGCCTCATTGATCCAACAAGAGTTTCTGGATGGAATGATCGTGAAATCCGATCAGCGCGCCAGCCCGGCGCCGCGCCAGTATTGACCGGCTGACGGGCGTTCGATATTCCCATTTGGGAATATCGTAGTTTATCAGAGGCTCAGGCACATGCCATCGAACAATCATCTGAAGTTCTTCATCGACGGGAAATGGGTCGATCCGGTGAGCCCCAAGACCATCGATGTCATCAACCCCGCCACGGAAGACGCCTATACGCGGATTTCCGCCGGTTCGGCGGCCGATGTCGACAAGGCCGTCGCCGCCGCGCGGCAGGCCTTTGCCTCCTGGAGCCTCTCCTCGCGCGAAGACCGGCTGGCGCTGCTCAGGCGCATCCTCGAAGCCTATAATGCGCGCTACGACGAACTCGCCGAAGTGGTTTCGGAGGAAATGGGAGCACCGCTTTCCTTTGCCAAGGCGGCCCAGTCATGGGCGGGCCAGGTGCATCTTGAAGCCACCATCAAGGCGCTCGAAACAATCCCGTTTTTCGAGCAGCGCGGAACAACCCGGATCGTGCGCGAGGCGATCGGCGTCGCCGGGCTGATCACGCCGTGGAACTGGCCGCTCAACCAGATCGTCTGCAAGGTCGCACCGGCCCTTGCGGCGGGCTGCACCATGGTGCTGAAGCCCAGCGAGATCGCGCCCATCTCGGGCATCCTGTTCGCGGAAATCATGGCGGCGGCGGGAACGCCCAAGGGCGTGTTCAATCTCGTCAACGGCGAAGGCCTGGTGGTCGGAAACGCCATGTCCTCGCATCCCGGCATCGACATGATGTCATTCACCGGTTCAACACGGGCCGGAATCCAGGTGGCGAAGTCGGCTGCCGATACGGTCAAGCGCGTGGCGCAGGAGTTGGGCGGCAAATCGCCCAACATCATCCTCCGCGACGCTGATTTCGAGGCCGCCGTCCTCACCGGAACAAACCTGTGCTTCGCCAATACCGGGCAATCCTGCGATGCGCCCACGCGCATGTTCGTGCCGAAAGAGCGGCAGGAGGAAGCATTCGAAATCGCGCGGCGGGCGGCGGAATCCAACATTGTCGGCGATCCGAAGGACGCGGCGACGGTGCTCGGCCCGGTTGTCAGCAAAATCCAGTTCGACAAGATTCAGCGTCTCATCCAGAGCGGCATCGATGAAGGCGCAACACTGGTTTCAGGCGGTGTTGGCCGTCCCAAGCATCTCAATCGCGGCTATTACGTGCGCCCCACGGTGTTCGGCAACGTGCGCCATGAAATGACGGTCTCGCGCGAGGAAATCTTTGGCCCCGTCCTGTCGATCCTTGCCTATGAGAGCGAGGATGATGCGATCCGCATGGCCAATGACACGGTCTATGGCCTCGCCAGCTATATTTCCTCCAAGGACATTGAACACGCCCGCGGCGTGGCCTCGAAGCTCAGGGCGGGAACCGTCAACATCAACTATCCCGACTGGGATACCCATGCGCCGTTCGGCGGCTACAAGCAGTCAGGCAATGGCCGCGAATATGCCGATTGGGGCATCCATGATTTCATGGAGACCAAGGGCATCGTCGGATACGGCCAGTAATCCGGGCGCCGGAGCAGCGGCCCTTGCTTCCAGCCGGTGGCGATGAAGATCGGTTATATTCAGGGTGGAACGCGAAGCGCCATTCAGGCCGTGCTCTGGGCGTTTTCGCAACGCCTTCTGGGCGAGGGGCGGCACATCGCCGGCATGGTGGAACGGCCGCCTCCCTCCGCCCAGGCGGAAGATGATGTCCTGATGACGGTCGATCACCGGAACAGCATCGCCATCTTCCAGTTTCTGGGGCCGGGCTCGCAATCCTGCACGCTTGATGCGGCGAAAATCGCCGATGCCTGCGGCATGGTGGAAGCGCAGCTTGTTCCCGGCGTCGATCTTCTCGTGCTCAGCAAATTCGGCCGGATCGAAGCGGAGGGCGGCGGCTTCCGCAGCACGTTCAAGAAAGCCATCCTGCTCGATATTCCGATCCTCACCGCCGTCAATCCCGTCTTTGATGGGCCGTGGACGGCATTCACCGAAGGGGCGGGCCAATTGCTCAAGCCCTCCATGGCGGAGATCGAAAATTGGTGGAACAGTTGAACGCGTCCGTCAGGCGCGCTGCAGGATCTTGACGCCCTGTGCCTGCAATGCATCGAGCACCCTTGCCTGATAGGCTTCAATGGCGCCGTGCAGCCAGGTTTCAAACACGCGGACGGCTGCGGCGGAGGCGCCATCCTTCTGCCTGAACAGGGAATAGGACTGGGCACTCATCAACCCGAAGGGATAGGGCACGGTCAATTGGCCTGACTGGATAGCGGGAAAGGTGAGGAAGCTATCACCGATGGTCAGCCCTCCTCCGGCTGCCGCCACGGAGAGGCAGAGCGTCGTCTCATTGAACCGCGTGGCCTTTCGGCGGGGGCCGCCTGCGTCAATGCCGCTCGCCGCGCACCATTCCTCCCACACATCATAATTGCCGTCGATCAGATGCACGGCGTCCGCCGGTTTGCGCCCGCCTGAGAGATAGGTTTCGGCAAAGGCTTTCGTGCACACCGGCAGGTCGATCCAGCGGCACAGTTCGGTTTCAGCCAGGCCTCCCGAGCGGTGGGTGGCGGGCAGGCCGTAGAAGATGCGCACATCGAAATCCTCATCCAGCCGGAAATCGCCATTGGGGCTCGAGGTGATCTCCACCGAAATCCCGGCATTGGAAACCAGAAACGCGCCGATATGCGCCGAGAGCCAGCTTGCCGCGAAATCACGGCAGACGAGAAGGCGCAGGCGCTGGGCATTGCGGTTGCGATGCTGAACCGCCTCCATCGCCGTGGCGATGAGATCAAAGGCGCGGCTCAGGTTTGCCTGCAATTCCACCCCCTCCTCCGTCAGCGCGATGGCATTGCCGCTTCGCACCAGCAGGGCCAGAGAGAGCGCCTGCTCAAGCAGCGTCACCTGCTTTGAGACAGCGGGCCGCGTCACATGCAGTTCATCCGCGGCAAGCGAGATGCTTTTCAGCCTGGCGACCGCTTCAAAGGCGCGCAGGGCAGTGAGGGGCTGGTGTTTGCGCATGGCCATTTCGTAACTTCTGGTTACGCTAGGCCAATTCTTGTGACTTGTCACGTCAGCCGGTTGCCTTACGGCTTGCGGCATCCACTTGCCGAGGAGACAGTCCCATGCCCCTGCCCATCCGCTTTTCCCCCGCCGGGCCTTCCGGCTGGAAGGCCCTGCCCAATCAGCCGCTCGAACATGCGGAGCTTCTGAAAGGCCTGCCCATGGGCCTCGATCATGCGTATTTCACCCGGCCTCAAACGGGCCTCCGCGTCGGCATCTGGCGCTCCACCGCCTATACCGAGCGTTATGAAAGCTACCCCGCCGACGAATTCATGATCGTGCTCGAGGGCGAGGTGACGCTCGAAGGCGAAGGCATCCGCGAGACATACCGCAAGGGGGATGCGTTTTTCGTGCCCAAGGGTTTCAAAGGCATGTGGGAGCAGCCGGTGGACATGCTGAAATTCTATGTCATCTCGGACGGGCCATCTCATGCGGAATGAGGGTGAATTTGATTATGTGATCATCGGGGCGGGGTCGGCGGGCTCAGTTCTCGCCAACCGGCTTGGCGAAGACCCGTCCTCGCGCATCCTCGTCATCGAGGCGGGCGGCAGCGAAAAATCCATATTCGTCGACATGCCCGCCGCCCTCTCGATCCCGATGAACACCGAGCGGTTCAACTGGGGCATGAAGACCGAGCCCGAACCCGCACTCGGCGGCCGGCAGGTGAACCTGCCGCGCGGCAAGGGCCTTGGCGGCTCCTCCTCGATCAACGGCATGTGCTGGGTGCGCGGCAATCCCATGGACTATGAGCTGTGGGAGGCGCTGGGCGCTGATGGCTGGCGCTGGTCCAACGTGCTGCCTTATTTCCAGCGGCTCGAAGCCGTCAAGGGCGGCGGGCCGTTGCGCGGCACCGATGGGCCCGTCAAAGTCACCCGCGGCCCTGAGAAAAACCCGCTCTACCACGCCTTTGTCGATGCGGCTGTCGAAGCGGGCTATGCCCGCAGCGCCAACATGAACGAGCGCCAGCACGAAGGCTTTGGCCCCATGGAGATGAATGTGGGCAATGGGCTGCGCATGAGCGCTGCGCGCGCCTATCTCCGCCCCGCCATGGCGCGCGGCAATGTGCGCGTCATCACCGGTGCCATGGTTGACCGCATCCTGTTCGATGGGCTGAAGGCCAAGGGCGTTGCCTTCAGCACCGGCGGCGGAGAAAACACCGCCACGGCGCGGCGCGAAATCATTCTCTCGGCGGGCTCGATCATGTCGCCCATCATCCTCAAGCGCTCAGGCATTGGCCCCGCGGATGAACTCAAGGCCCATGGCATCGGCGTGGTGCATCATTCAGCGCAGGTGGGCGAAAACCTGAAAGACCATCTTGAAATCTATATGCAGATGGAATGCCGCCAGCCGGTCACACTGTTTCCCACCCAAAGCCTTCTGGGCAAGGCGCGCATCGGGCTGGAATGGCTGGCCACGCGGCGCGGCCTCGGCGCCACCAATCATTTTGAAAGCGGCGGCCATATCCGCAGCCGCGCCGGCATTGTCTATCCCGACATTCAGTATCACTTCCTGCCGCTGGCGATTTCCTATGACGGCAAATCGCTGGCGCAGGGCCACGGCTTTCAGGTGCATGTGGGAACCAAGCGGTCGAAAAGCCGGGGCTGGGTCAGGCTCCGCGATGCGAGGCCCGAAAGCCTGCCCAAGGTTTTGTTCAACTATATGTCGCACGCCGATGACTGGCGGGAATTTCATGCCTGCATCGCCTTCACGCGCGAGATTTTCGCGCAGGCCGCTTTCGCGCCCTACCGGGGCAGCGAACTCGCACCAGGTGCCGCCGCGCAGAGCGATGATGTGCTCGATGATTTCCTGAAGCAGAAACTTGAAAGCGCCTATCACCCCTGCGGCACCTGCCGGATGGGCATGGATGATGCAGCGGTGACGACGCCAGATGGCCGGGTGCGCGGCGTGACAGGCCTTCGCGTCGTCGATGCCTCGCTGATGCCGCAGGCAACGGCGGGCGATCTCAACGCGCCCACCCTTGTGCTGGCCGAGCGCATGTCCGATCTCATCCGCAACCGCCACCTGCCTGCGGCGGAAGATGCCCAACTGCTGGCCGATCCTCTATGGGCCACCAGGCAGCGGGGCCCCGCCATCACGCGCGACTATGCGGGTAATCGCGAGGCTTTGCGCGCGGCGCTGCTGGCCAATGCAAGAGGCGAGACTACCCTCACGGAGGCGGTGTCATGAAGATCGTTCATTCGGAAGCTCATCGCGGTCACACCGGTGCCAAGGAAATGCGCTACGACCAGATGATCCCGATGTGCGAGCGGCCCGAGCGCATCGACATGATCGCTGCGGCCCTCCGCACGCAGGGCCACAGCGAATTCATCGCGGCGGAACCTCACGGGCTTCAGCCGGTGCTCCGCATCCACACGCCGGGCTTTGTGGATTTTCTCGAACGCTGCTGGCCTTTGTGGGAGGCGCAATTCGGCAGCGATGGTTTTGCCACCGCCTATATGTTCGGCATGCGCGGCATGGACCAGACGCCGAATGAAAGCGTGCACTCCATGCTCTCCTGCTACACCTTCGATGTGTGCGTGCCCTTCGTCAAAGGCACGTGGGATGCGATCCGCTCGGCTGTTGATGTCACGCTCACGGCGGCGGCACTGGTGGCAAAGGGTGAACGCGCGGCCTTCGCGCTGTGCAGGCCGCCCGGCCATCACGCCTCCGCCGATCTGGCGGGCGGCTATTGCTATGTGAACAATGCCGCCGTGGCGGCGCAGAAGCTGCTCGATGATGGCGCCAGCCACATCGCCATTCTCGACATTGATTATCATCACGGCAATGGCACGCAGCGCATCTTCTATGAGCGCGCCGATGTTCTCTATGCCTCGATCCACGCCAGGCCCGAGGATGAATATCCCTTCCTCATGGGCTATGCGCGCGAAACCGGCGCGGGCCATGGCGAAGGTTTCAATCTCAACCTGCCGCTGCCGCTCGGCACCGAAATCGAAAGCTACGGCGAAGCGCTGGCCAAGGCTTCCGCGCGCATCCGCGCCTACGCACCCGATGTGCTGATCGTGTCACTGGGCGTTGATACCTTCGCGGGCGATCCCGTCGGCGGCTTCCGCCTGCAAAGCCCCGATTATCTCAACGTCGGCAAGGCCATCGCTACTCTCAACATGCCCACCCTTCTGGTGATGGAAGGCGGCTACGACATCGCGGAACTGGGCGTCAACACGGCGAATGTCATCACCGGATTCCGCAACGGCTGAGGCAATGCGCTCAGAGGATCACGTCGGTTGAATCGAACTGCGCGACCGCGAAACCGTTGAACATGATCACGCCTCCACCCAGGGATGTGAGATCAAGCGCCATGCCGCCCGCCACATTGTGGGCCAAGCCATTGAGGGCGGCGAAGTTCGCCAAGTGAAAGACCTTGAGGTTGATGATGTCCGGCCCGTTGGTGAAGTCGGTCACGGTGTCGCTGCCGCCGCCGCTCTGGAAGATGAACTGGTCCACGCCTTGCGAGCCCGTCAGGGTATCGTCGCCCACTCCGCCGTTGAGCCGGTCGTTTCCAGCACCACCCAGCAGCGTGTCATCGCCCAGCCCGCCGACCAGAAGGTCATTGCCGGTGCCGCCGTCGATGGTGTCGAGCGCGGTTCCGGGCGCGCCCCGATAGGTGTCGTTCCCCGCGCCCAGCGTAACTCTGCCGTCGATCACGCCAAAGTTGAAAACCGTGTCATTAAAGTTCGAACCTTCAATGGCGTCCTTCACGGCGGTGAGCGTTCCGGTGTTGCGCAGGTCAAACGCGGCGGATGCAGCCCCGCCATCGATCGCCGCCGCCGACGCATTGTTCGATGTGATGTGGCCGGAGTTCACGATATTGGCGGTGGAGTTCGCCAGTTCGATGCCGCCCCGCCCGGTGATCGATCCCGAATTGGTGATGTCGGCAGCGGAGGAGTTCAGCACCTTTATGCCGGCAAACTGAAATCCGGTGATCGAACCGGAATTGACCACGCTGCCGCTTGACCATGAATCGCACCACAGGCCAACGCCGCCGTTCACTTCGCCCGCATTGTTGAACAGGTTGCCGCTGCCCTGCATGACGACCGCAGCATAATTCGTGGAGGCGTCAATCAGCCCGTGCGCTCCAATGGAGACAATGAAATTTCCGACATTTCCCGGCCCGGCATAAAAGGTAATCGAGTTTGAATTCAGATTGACAACCGAACCCTGAATGCGCGCCACGCATCCCGTTTGATACTGCTCGATGTCATTCTGATCGTTCTGGATGCCCGGATTGTTGTCGACCGACAGAATGGCGGTGGGCAACACAAGGATCTGCTCGTTGGAGCCAAGATATTGCAGTGTGGTGCTGTATCCGCCGATGACGGGCATGGCTCATCTCCCTGTTCAAGTTGCAAATCAGAACGGAAAAAGGCTTTGTGTAAGTTTCGACGATAGACGCTTTGACGCCGCGCGCAAGGCCCCGTTTGCACCTGCGTACAAATGCACGGAAGGCGGTTACGTCTTGCGGAAATAAAGCTGGGTGCTGCTTTCGGCGCGGCCCAGCCGTTCCCTTGCCAGCGTCTTTGCGGCACGGAGCGGGTTTTCCGTGACGAGCGCTGGCCCCCGCGAGATCAGAGTAAAGCCGTTTCGCGCCGCGATCGATTTCAGCGTGCCGTGGGTAAAGGCATTGATGTGTTCGAGGGGATGAATTTTCAGATAGTCATCGCGCGTTTTGATATTGGTCACACCAGCGCAATCGGGGGTTTCCAGAACGAGAATGCCGCCCTTGATCAGGCGCTCCGACAGGGCCGCGAGAATATCCGATGGCGCATCGACATGTTCGAGAACCTCGAACAGCGTGATCGCATGATATGGCGGGCCTCCCGCAGGCGGCAGGGACGGCATGATCTTCACCGAAGACGCATCGCGCCTTGCCGGCGCCCTGTCCACGCCCGACGCTTCAAATCCGAAATGCGCGCAGGCCTCGAGAAAGCCGCCAAAGCCGCAGCCGAAATCGAGGATGCGCACGGCCTCGCCGGATTGCCGGACGGGCCGCGTCAGCTTCTCGATCCGCAGCACATGCTCGACGTGGCGGGCCGCGGCGCCAAACTCGCGCGGAAAGGCGGGCCCCAGCTTCTCTTCAAAGGCGCGGATGGCATCGGTGCTCATCCATTGCGAGAAGCGCCGTTCATTCCAGGCATCGGTGAGGATGCGCTTCTGGAAAACCTGCGCGCAGTCATCGCATCGCACCAGGCTCCATGTGGCGTTCTGCAGGAAGGGCATGGGGTTTTCACCCCAGGGATCGGCGGCGAGAAACCCCGCCAGCGGCTGGTCCCGGTAGGCGCCGCGCGACAGTTCGGTCAAATGCGAACCCCCGCAATTGATGCAGCTTGTCCGCTCGGCAAATTCCGCTTGCAGCACGGTATCCATCAGTCGCCCTCGCGCCAAAGCCAGAGGCTATCCCACGGTGCGATCATAATCTAGGACTGCGGCAGGCCGGATCCGCTGGCATCAGAGTGCTGGCGCGGCGGCGGAAGATGAAGGCTGCGGCAGGGATTTGGGCAGCGGGCTGCTTTTCTGGCGATTCATGGGGTGGTGGCGCGCCGTTTTTTGGAGCAGCGTTCGACTAGGGTTCGCATTGCATAGAAACTGGGCCCTCGTACATCATTGTAGGTAAAACGCAAAATATTTGACATTATGCAGGAACATTTCCGCTTGGCGGTTGACCGTTAGGCGAGGAGTTTTCGCACGGCGTCCTGCCAGCCCTGATATTTGGCGTCGCGGAGGGCGGGGTTCATGCGGGGGGTGAAGCGCGCCTGGCGTTTCCAGCGGCGGGCGAACGCCTCGGGCGGCGGCACGAGCCCCATGCGGAGCCCGGCGAGATAGGCAGCGCCCAGGGCGGTGGTCTCCATGATTTTCGGGCGGTCCACGGGGGGCGGCCAGAATGTCGGCGAGGCAT
>JGI24770J26754_10000191_pt1 | contig 41982 bp, 41 predicted proteins | sample LakOneMetagenome_FD_26754 | JGI IMG/M metagenome (IMG submission 26754) | reverse complement strand
CGGTCTTCTCGGCGCCGGGGGAGCCTGACCGGCGGATTGCAGCTACGACGGCGGCTGCTGTCCCGCCGGACGGTGAGGCCGGGACCTACGGCGCTCCCGACACCGGAGGGGGCGCGGGCCCGGCCCAGGGTGGCATGGCGGCGCTGCTTCGGCCCACCGTCACGCCGGCCGTCCGCGCGAGGGTACTCCCGACCCAGCAAATGCTCCTGCCCAAAGGGGCGTTCATCGACTGCACGCTCGAAACCGCCATCGACAGTTCCCTGCCGGGTCTCACCACCTGCGTCACGGCCACCGACACCTTCGGTGCCGACGGCAAGGTGGTGCTCCTGGAGCGGGGCACGAAGCTCGTTGGGGAAACCCGGGGCGAGGTCCGACAGGGCACCGCACGGGTGTTCGTGCTCTGGACGGAGGCCCGGACGCCCACCGGCGTCGTCGTGCCGCTCGCTTCGCCGGGGACCGATGAACTGGGACGCTCAGGATTACCGGGTGTCGTCGATCGGCACTTCCTGGACCGCTTCGGTGCAGCGATCCTGATTTCGATGATCGACGGCACGATCCAGGCTGCGGCCCAGTCGCGCTCGGGCGGCGGCACCGTGATCTACAACCCAAGCAACGCGACGGATGTCGTGACCGAGGTGCTCAAGAGCACCGTCAACATTCCGCCGACCGTGCGCAAGCAGAACGGCGATCGCATCCAGATCCTGGTCGCAAGGGATCTGGATTTCCGCTCCGTCTATGAACTCAAGTCCACGGCCAATGCACGCTGAAGCCTCAAGTCGGGCGAGTGTTGCGCCTGCCGCCGAGGTGTCGTCGCTGGAGCTGATGCTGCGGCCGCTACGGCCGTACCTGACCTCCCCGGACATCACGGAGTTGTGCATCAATCGTCCCGGCGAACTGTTCACCGAGACCCGGCAGGGCTGGCAGTGTGATCGCCTGCCATTCGCTGACTTCGATTGGTGTCGCCGCCTGGCCAAGCTGATAGCCAATTCCACTCGGCAACGCATCGATGAAGAATCGCCGATTCTCTCGGCTTCGCTTCCGGGGGGTGAGCGCGTGCAGTTGGTGATGCCACCCGCGACCACGGCGGGAGCGGTCGCAATCACCATCCGCAGGCCGTCCGAGTCGGTCTGGTCCTTGAGCGAACTCTGCGCCAGCGGAATCTTTCGCTCGACGCGTCGCGCGAGCGAGGCGCTCGATTCAACGGAAGCGGAGCTGCTGCGTCTGCTGGAGACTGCGGACTACGAGTCGTTCATGCGCTTGGCAGTCCGAAGCCGCAAGAACATTGTCGTGTCGGGGCCGACCGGTTCGGGGAAGACCACCTACACGAAAGCCCTGATCCGAGAAATTCCAACTGACGAACGGCTGATTACGATTGAGGATGCCAAGGAGCTCGTGCTCGACGATCACCCCAATCACGTGCGGCTCTACTACAGCAAGGACGATCAGGGGCAGGCGCGCACGACGCCGAGGCAGCTGCTCGAAGCGTGTCTGCGGATGAAGCCAGATCGGATCCTGCTGGCAGAACTGCGTGCCGACGAGGCCTTCGACTACTTGCGCAACGTGAACTCCGGACATCCCGGCTCGATCACGAGCGTCCATGCGGCAAGCGCCGAACTTGCCTTCGAGCAGTTGGTTTTGCTGGTCAAGCAGAGCCGCGCCGGCTCCGAGCTGGCCCGCGCGGACATCAAGAGCCTGCTCTATTTGCTCGTCGACATCGTGATCCAGTTCGGCGTGGATCGGCATGAGCGATTCATCAAAGAGATCTGGTATGACCCCGCACGCAAGCGCAGCGCCCTGGCAGCCGCCCGCTGAATCGGCAGGACGGGTCTGGGCGTTGAAAGTCGGCGTCGGACTCGCCGCGGCGCTCCTGGTCGCGGCGTACCTGTCCGGTTACGTACTCCTGTGGTCGCTTCACCTGAATCCGCGCGATGCGTCGCCGCTGACAATCGTCCGCTACGGCTATTACTACGGTGACCGGGAGCAAATCCGGAAGAAGATCCTGGCGAGTACCGTCGCCGGCAGTGTGATGGTGCTGGCCAGCGCCCTGGCGCTCGCGTGGCCGCGGCGACGGTCCCTGCACGGCGACGCTCGGTTCGCCACCAGCCGAGAACTGGCGGCGGCAGGTCTCTTTGGCGATAGGGGCATCATCCTCGGCCGGGTGGGGCGGCGCTGCCTGATGCTCGCCGGCCAGCAGGGTGTAGCGCTCGCGGCCCCTCCCCGCGCCGGCAAGGGCACGGGTGTGGTCATCCCAAATCTCCTCAACTGGCCCGACTCGGTCATCTGCGTCGACATCAAGCGAGAGAACTGGACGCTGACGGCGGGATTCCGGGCGGCGAACGGTCAGGAGTGCTTCCTGTTCGACCCGTTCTCCGAGGAGGGACGGACGGCACGCTGGAACCCGTTTTTCTACGTGTCAGAGGACCCGGTCCGGCGGGTTAATGATCTGCAGCGCATCGCCGAGATGCTCTACCCCGATCCACCGAATGTGGACCCCTTCTGGACGGCGAGCGCACGCTCGCTCTTTCTCGGCATTGCGCTGTACCTGTTCGAGACACCGTCTCTCCCTAAGACGATCGGCGAGGTCTTGCGCCACGGCATGGCGTCCGACGACGAAGGATTTGGCGAGCACTGGAAGCGTGTGATCGAGGGGCGCAAGAGCGGCAAGTATCCGCTGTCCTCCCAGTGCGTCCGGGCGCTCTACGACGTCATCGATCTGGCCCCGGTCACAGCCTCCAGCATTCGCAAGACGTTCACGTCGCGTCTGGATCTGTGGCTCAACCCGATCCTCGATGCAGCCACCTCTGAGAACGACTTCGACTTGCGCGAACTGCGGCGCAGGCCGTTGTCCATCTACGTCGGCGTGAACCCCGATGACCTCCATCGATTGAGGCCGGTGTTGGCCCTGTTCTTCCAGCAGGCCATCGGACTACAGACCCGTACGCTACCGGAGCACGATCCGACGCTGAAGCGGCAAGTCTTGATGCTGCTCGACGAGTTCACGGCGCTGGGGCGGATCCCCATCATCGCGGAATCGGTGTCCTATCTGCCGGGCTACAACGTACGCGTCCTGTTGGTCATCCAGACGCCGGCGCAGCTGCGTGAGGTGTATGGGAACAACGGAGCCGAGACCATGCTCAAGAGTCTGGCTGCGCGCATCGTGTTTGCACCCAAGGACATTGCCGACGCTCGGGAAATATCGGACGAGCTCGGCAACACGACCGTCAAGGTCAAGACGCTATCTCGGCCGCTGATGGACTTGGCGGACGCGAAGGGCCGCCGGCACCGCAGCGTCAGTGTGAGCGAGCAGCGACGCGCATTGCTCTTGCCCCAGGAGGTCAAGGCACTAGGCAATGACAGGGCGATCATCTTCTACGAGGGCTTAAGACCGATCCGCTGCCGAAAAATTCGCTATTTCGAGGACCCACGATTCACGCACCGCATGTTGCCAGCACCGGAGGTGCCGCAGCAGAAGCCTGCCGAGGCGCAGCCTCCGCCCGGGCCGGCAACTATTGCGGAGGTCGCGGAAGCCGAGGTGCGGCACGATGGAAAGCCCCTCGAGAGGGACGCGACGATCGAAGACATCGAGCGTATCGAATCGCTGACGCTCGAGGACTTCGCTGCGGATTTCAGTGCGATCGAACTGCCGACCGAAGGGCAAATGTCGACTGAGCAGATGAAAGACGCCGCGCAGCTGTTCGTGGAGACGCTGCGCGCGCGGTAGGAGAGCGGTATGGCAACCATAACGAATTCTGACAACTCCAAACCCGCCGGTGGCGCCGCGCCGATCGGCAATGGAGATGGCGACCGGAACAGCCTGCAGCAGGCCAGACCTCGGCAGCGCAAGAGCCCATCCAAGCGCAGCGCTACCGCGAACGGCCTGCCAGAGGGTCGCTCGGGTCGGCAGGTCAACTCGATCAGCGCGCCGCCGGCCCGGTCCAGAAAGTCCGGTGACCGTTCCACGGCAGACAAGCCGGTGGAGATCAAGGACGAGTCGACCCGTTCGACGCGGTCAGTGCCGAAAGAATCTGCGGCCACGGCCCCGGCAGCGACTGAGGATCACCAGACGATGCCGGAGCATGTCCGGCGGCGATTCGTGCAAGTCGGTCGCAAGTACTACTTTCCGGACGGGGCGCGAGCGTTTACCGATCGGGGCAGGAGACTGACCACGCCGAGCGAGAACACGGAGGTGATTCGGAGTCTGGTGTCGATCGCTGAGGCGCGGGGGTGGCAGGAGATCGTCGTGCGCGGCACGGATTCCTTCCGGCGCGAGGCCTGGTTCGCGGCGCAGCTGATGGGCCTGGAAGTGCGCGGATACCGGCCAACGAATTTTGAGCAGGCGCGTCTCGTCCGGACCCTTGCGAGCAGGCAGGCAGGGGCAGAAGACACTGCAGAAAAGACGGCACCGTCAAGGGTCGCCGCCGAGAGCGTGCGCCGAGGGCGAGCATCGCCTCCGTCGAGCGACCAGGAACTGATCGTTGGGCGGCTGCTCCAGCACGGGCGGGCGCCGTTCCAGCACGATCGCCATCAACCCATGTCCTACTTCGTCAAGGTCGAGACAGGGAAGGGCGAACGGGTCATCTGGGGTGTCGATCTCGAACGCGCCATCGCGGAATCCGCGACCACGCCCCAAGCCGGCGATGAGATCGGCTTGCGTGCGGTGCGCAAAGACAGCGTGACCGTGAAGACAGCGAAGCGCGATCAAACCGGCAAGGTAATCGGAGAGCAGGATCTCGATGCGCTGCGTAACCGGTGGGTCGTGGAGAAGAGAGCGTTCTTCGATGCTCGACGTGGAGCAGCCGAAAAGGTGCGTGACCGGAACGTCCAGGCCCGCCAGGCCGTCAAGGAACACCCCGAACTCGTCGGGACGTACCTGCAGATCCGAGCAGCGGAACTCGCCGCGAAGAAGCTGAAGAATCCGGACGACCAGAGTCGTTTTGTCTCCGCCGTTCGAACGGAGCTCGCGGACTCGGTGGCCCGGGGAGAGCCGGCGCCGCGAGTGCGCATTCGCGAGCGGACGGCCAGCCGGCCGGCCACGAAGACGCGTGGGTCCCGGACGACAGACCAGGCACCGGCGCGAGGCTGACTCGGAATGCCGCAGACGCCCTCCAACGGTTCAGGATCCGGGCGGATCGACGGGGAGCGTCGACCGGATCTCGCGCGACGCCGCGGTGAAGAACTACTGATCGGCCGGCTCATCGGGTACGGCCAGGCCAACTACCAGTTCCGGATTGACGAGGATCCGTCCTACTACGTCAAGCTACTGACGAGCCGCGGACCTCGCACGATCTGGGGCAAAGACCTAGGACGCGCCTTGCTGGAATCGGAGACCAAGCCTAAGACGGGCGATCTCGTCGGCGCCCGGCGCGCCGCGCGGGAAGCCGTTACGGTGACCGTCAAGGAGCGCGACGCCGAGGGGCGGGTCGTAAGCCAGCGCGAGCGGCACGCCCACCGTTCGCTCTGGGTGGTGGAGAAGGTCGGGTTCTTTGCCGAGCGGGCGCGAATGGCGCGCCGTGTCAGAGATGAGCAGGTCGACGTCCGAGAAGCCGTCCGGGCGCATCCGGAGCTTCGATCGGCGTTCCTGAGCGTCCGAGCGGCCGAAGAATTCGCGACCCGAAAGATCAAGGACCCGACCGACCGGACGCGATTCCTGGAACTGATCCGTGGCGCCATGGCCGGGTCCATACAGAATGGCGAACCATTGCCGGCCGTGAAGCTCCGCTCGCCAGCCAAAGCCATCACTCCCTCGACGCCTCCGAAGAAGCAGCGCGATGAACCCACCCGTTGAGCCGACGGACGAAGTCTTGATTGCCCGAGACGTGCTGGCGAATCCCGCCACCTCGTATTGGCTGAAGTCAGCGATCGAAGGCGCGCTCGCGCGGGACCCGGTCGATGCCCTAAACGATGCGCTCGTGCTCGCCGCCGTTCTCGACGGTCACCTTCGTGAGGTCCTGGAGCTCGACAGCTCCACTTGAGTAGATCGGTAACGCCTGACAGGCGAGCCGATCCAATGCCCGTCAGACACCGAGACGTTCGTCTCCGTTGCGCCGCTTGAGCGCAACCATCGCTTCGACTCACAGGAATCCGAGATCGGAACGGGCGGGATGGTCTGTGTGTGGTCAGGCTATCACGCCGTGCTCGCCGTCAAGGACGAGTGCGGGGACGCACTCGCCGCCTGCGGCGGTCTTCGATCCTTGACCGCTGCGCGCGCCGTGATCCCGGGGCCTCGGGCCATCCCGCCCGAAATCCGGAGATCGATCATGACGAAGCACTCACTATGGGTTCGCGATGCCGCGACTGACACGCTGCGCGAGGCGACTCACGAAGAAATCATTCACGCGGCGCGTAGTTGTCTGGCGCGGCGTGTCGTCAAGGGCGCGGTGCTGCAATCCCCAGGCGCGACGCGCGACTTCATCCTGGTGGAACTCAGCGAACGGTCGCATGAGTCGTTCTGCGTCTTGTATCTCGACAATCGTCACCGCGTGATTTCCTGGCAGGAACTGTTCCGCGGAACGATCGATGGTGCGAGCGTTCATCCGCGCGAAGTGGTGAAGGAAGCGATCAGCCGGAGCGCGGCGGCCTGCATTCTGGTGCACAACCACCCGTCGGGTGTGGCAGAGCCGAGCCAGGCGGATGAACTCATCACGCGTCGTCTCCGCGAGGCGATGGCGCTCGTGGACATTCGGATCCTCGATCACCTGGTCGTCGCTGGAGCGACGGTCCTGTCCTTCGCGGAACGCGGTCTGCTTTGATCCGTAGCGGCGGCGCCAGCCGAGTGCACGGTTGGCGTCGCCGTTCAATCCCTCCGTCGTTCGATGCCCTGTCCCGGACTCTCGGTATGCAATCCAAATGAGAAGGGAGGAAGAGGGCGGGATGACCTGAGTGCTTCAGCGTATCACGCCGTGCTCGCAGTCAAGGACGAGTGCGAGGACGCACTCGCCGCCTGCGGCGGTCTTCGATCCTTGACTACTGCGCGCGCCGTGATGCGTCACGCGCGGGCAATCCCGCCCAGATTCATCAAGGACCAAGACCATGAACTCCAATTCTTCACTTTCCTTCTCGCGCTACTCCCATGCGTTCACTCCGGCGCTCGCGATGGAGGATCTCCGTACCAAGGTGCCGGCCGTGTTCGCGGGCGGCGCTCACGAGAGCCTGAGCCAGAAGTACACGTTCATTCCGACGGAGAGAGTGCTGTCGGGGCTGATGTCGGCAGGCTTCGTGCCCGTGGACGCCAGACAGGCCGGAAGCCGCAAGGCCAGTCCGATGCACGCCCGGCATCTGGTTCGTCTCCGCCGCCGGTTCGAGACAGTCGCACTCCGGGACTCGGTACCGGAGGTGGTGTTCCTGAATAGCCACGACGGGTCGAGCGCTTACCAGCTGCGGCTGGGGCTCTTCCGGGCTGTCTGCACCAATGGCCTGATCGTCTCCGTTGGAGCCTTCCCGGCGCTCTGCGTCGCCCACCGGGGCGACATCGTGGATGAGGTGGTAACGGCTGCGCTGGAGGCCTCAGAGCGGTTCGAGAAGCTTGCCGGTCGCGTCGAGCGGATGGAGCAGCGCAGGCTCGACCGCGGCGAGCAGCTGGGCTTTGCCGGCAAGGCGCTGGCATTGCGGTATCCGGACCTGACCAAGGCTGGCATGCAGCCGTCGCAGCTGCTGGGCAGCCGTCGGGCGGAGGATGTCTCTGACGACCTCTGGACCGTATTCAACCGGGTCCAGGAGAACCTCCTGGGCGGCGGCCTCGTGCGCCGTACCGAGACCGGCCGGCTGTCCCGGACGCGGCGGATCACCTCCATCCGCGCCGATGTGCGGTTGAACAGTTGGTTGTGGGACCTCGCGGAGGAGGTGCTGGCCGGCTAGTTGGGACTGGCGGGAGGGGGCGTCTCCGGGCGCTCTCTCCCGCGATTTTCCTTTGCCGTGGTCTTGCCTCGACACCGGATTCGATGCGCTGCCGGTGGGACGGAAATCAGGGGCAGGCAAGAGGTGGCACGCGCCGATAGCGGCGGTCCGGAGCGGCAGCGGCAAGAGTTTTTGCCTGTTTTGGGGGTAGATGCAGGATAGCCTGCGGCTTGCTGTTGGGGCCAAATTGGTCCCATGGAGAACAGCGAAGTATTGAAGACCAGAGTCGCCTCGGAGTTGAAACTCCAGGTGAAGGCACTTGCCGACCGCCAGCTCCTGTCCGAAGCGGCGTGGCTGAAGGGGCTGGTGATCCGGGAGGTTCGCGGCGCCCGGGAAGCGGATGCGGAAACGGAGCGCGAGCCGTCTCGCGCCAGCAGCGTCCGCAAGCCGGGACGGGAGCCGCGCGGATCGGGCGCGTGTAGCCGGCCCATCTTCGTGCGGCTGAAGCACGACGACCGGCTCTTGCTGGACGCGCGCGCAGAGGCTCGTGGAATGCGTCCGGCGACCTATGTTGGGGTTCTGACCCGAAGCCATCTCCGCCGACTGGCACCGCTGCCGAAGGACGAGCTGCTGGCCCTTCGGCGCAGCATCACCGAGCTGGCGGCGATTGGTCGGAACGTCAACCAGATTGCGAAGGCGGCCAATGAGGGCGGCCGGCTGCCGGGCTCCGTGCGAGACGAATTTCGGGCGATGCTAAAGGTCTGTGAGGCGCTCAGGGACAACACGAAGGCGCTGCTGAAGGCGAACCTCACGAGCTGGGAGAGCGGGCATGGCGAAGACCTTTAGGCTGCCCAAGGATGAGCCGCTGCTGAACATCGCGAGCTACGCGCGCGGCGGACCAAGCGCGGCGAATCGGCTCACCCCATCCCAGATCGAGCACATCCGCCTCACCGTCAACCGTGCTCCCGAGGCGGTCGTTAAGGTCTTGCCCCGACACAGCAACGACCTGAAGGCGGTCGGAAAGCACATCGACTACATCGGCCGCCGCGGCAATCTGGACCTGGAGGGCGACGATGGTGAGCGGCTTCGCGGACGAGTCGGTGCGGCGCTTCTGGAGGAATGGGATCTCGATATAGATGCAGTCAGGCGCCAAGGAGGTCTCACGGCCGCGACCACGCGAAGCCCTCCGAAGCTCGTTCATAAGCTCATGTTCTCGATGCCGCCGGGCACGCCACCGCAGAAGGTTCTAAAAGCGGTGCGCAATTTCGCGCGTGAGGAGTTCTATGGCCAACATCGATATGCGATGGTACTTCACACTGACGAGCCGCATCCTCACGTGCATCTCATCCTGAAAGCCATCAGTGAGCAGGGCGTGCGTCTAAATATCAAAAAAGCGACGTTGCGCCATTGGCGGTCTCAATTCGCCAGCCAGTTGCGTGGGCTTGGGGTTGCTGCGAATGCGACCGAGCGGGCAGTGCGCGGGGTGAGGCGCAGCGCACTGAAGGATGGCATTTATAGGGCGCATGCTCGCGGGGAGTCGACGTTCCTTGCGAGGCGTATTGAATCAAGGCTGGACGGACGGGCCACTGGCGAAAGTCGTTCGACCTACGCTATGCAGAAGTCACTAAGCACACGGGCCGAGATTCTCAGGTCGTGGCGACTGGTTGCGGATCTTCTCGACAAAAAGGGCGAAAATCGCCTGGCGCTTGAGGTGAGCGCGTTCGCTAAGAAAATGCGCGAGCCGCCCATTCAAGAGCATCGTGATGCGCGCAACGTTCCGTTGCGTAGATGAAGGGATGTTGGCAGCCGCGCGATAACGAATGGCACTAGCCGTTGGGCATCGGGGGCGACATTCTCTACCGCCAGTTCCGGACCTTGCGAGCTTCGGTAATGTACTTCGGCGGAGGATTGTCCCTAACGTCATGTGGCAGCGCGATGATGGGGCGAAGACTCTTTTTGAACTCCTTCAGTCCGCCAGCCATGCGAGTTGCAGTTAGTCTCGCGATTTCATCTTCGCTAACCTCAATCTTGTACTTTTCGTCAAAAGAAATCAGGTTGCTGTCGTACGCGGCATGATGCAGTTTACAAAGCGCTACGCCATTCTTCGTTTCGTCTGTGCTGGTGGGTGCCGCGACGGGAATGATGTGCGCGGCATCGATCAGTTCGAGCTGTACGCCGCACACAGCGCACTTGTGGGAGTAAGCCCCAAGCACTCTCCTTCTGAAGTCAGCGGCCCTGAACTTGCGAACGATTTGAGCCACGACCATGCGTCGTTCGCGATTTTTGATCTCAGAAATCTGCGTGTCGGTGAGAGTGTCAAGTTGATTCAGGACCGCAATATCGGAAGCTGCTTTGCCGGTCGAATGGAGTGATGCCGCATTCAAAGCGTACTCAATTAGAAACTCCGGCCGAAACGCCACAGCGATCTCGCCATTGTGACGATGATGAATCGCGAATGCGTGAATCTGCGCGTTTCGCAAGGTCTCTTCTTTAACTTGAATTGACGGCGATTGCGACGACTGGCCTTCGTGTCTGCGAAGATCGAAGGCAACGAAGACTTCGTACTTCTCATGCCACCCCAGCAGCAGAGTTAGTTCTCCCGGTGCAGAACCTGGTACTACTCCAGTCAGCTGAACTCGGTACTCGTCTTCGGCGCGTGCTCGACCACCACCATGCGTGCAATTCCAGATGTACACGCGAAGAGTGACACCCATCTCGTCACCGCGGAATGCGCGAATCTGAAAGGGCTTGCGGCTAGAGAGCACCAGGGAACGCCATCCGCTTGCGTCAACAGCACGTACGACCTCGGATAGAAGCTCACTTGGGCTGAGAGGAGCGGCCATGGATCTGTATACCTTTCGGGGCGCGAACTATCGCTCCGCTGGATGGAGAGGTGCCAATCATCGCGTACAGCTTTCTAAGCTGTAGAATATAGTACAGTTGCATCGATTTTGTTAGAAGCTGCAGAGGCACGTTTTGACCGACCAAGTCCTCACAATCCGAGACATTGCGTCCGCACTACGCCTCACTGAAAAGACTGTCTATGCGATGGCGGTAGCTCGTGAGCTGCCAGCTTTCAAGATTCGTGGCCAATGGCGAGTTCGGCGGAGCGATTTTCAGAACTGGCTGGCAACTCATGCGGGGGAGACGCCTGAGTCGTTGGGCAGTTCGGTGCCCGTTGGAGTCCCGGTACCTGAAACTGGGCCTCCAGTTGGGGCTAGGGAAGAGGCAGCCATTTCGGATCTGACCGAACGCGTTCCGCAAAGCGAAATGCATCGCCGCCTCGTCGCCGCCATTGGCGATTCAAACGTCCGATCGCATACAGACTGGGCGGCAAAGCCATTCGAGATGGATTTGGCGCCGCCTATGCCCCAACGAGTTCGCGTCTATATGTACAACGCGACACGGCCCCCGGGCGGAAGGCCACTCGGAGAGCACAAAGTCCAACTGATTGTCCCTGGTCAGAAGCGCGATCAGCGCGGGTCATTCGATCACAGTGACGGAAGGATCGTGCTGCTCGTCGGATATTCGGCGGAGGAAGAAGTTTTCGTGCTCTGGGATGCTGGTCTCTACGCGGATTTTGCTTGGTCGAGAAATGTGCAAGTAAAGGCGGAGACCATTATTCAGGCGTCTGCTGGAAAGCTTGCGACGCAGGAGCGGCAACTCCGGCCGGCGTCCGGCAAGTCGGTAATCGAAAGGCTGATTGCGACAAAGGCACGAGGCCTACCGGAAGCCTTGGTGCGTCGCATGGAACTGACGCGAGCTCGCCTCCTGAAGGAATAGGTAAAGATGTCGCTCGCCGATCTTCCGCTGCGCCCCGCCTACCACAAACCTGAGGATGATATTGCCAGCGATTTCTACCTGCCCTGCATGGCTGTCGCAACGTCCTACGACCGTGCGGTCGGCTACTTCAGCAGTGCAATCTACGCACTAGCCTGGAAAAGTTTGATTCAATTCGTCGAGAATCACGGAAGAATTCGGCTGATCTGCTCGCCAGTATTAACTAGCGACGATTCCGAGGCTATGCGGGCAGGTTACGCTGCGAGAGTCGAGATCTCCGAGTCGCGGCGGATTGAGGAGCAGTTTCAAGCGCTTTTGGATTCGGCATCTACACGCAAGCCGGCGAAAGTTCTGGCAACGCTCGTCGCACTAGGCTTGGTGGATATTCGAATCGCCTGGGTGGGCGATTCGTTAGCCGGCAGACCAAAGAGAATATTCCATGACAAGGTCGGAATATTCTCGGACGCGCGCGGCAATTGTGTTGCATTCAAAGGGTCAATGAATGAAACATGGCCAGGTCTCGCATTGGACGGAAATCTAGAGTCCGTCGATGTATTTGTGAGTTGGGCTGGCGAGAGAGAAGCGGCTCGCGTATCAGAGGAGCGCGAGTACTTCAATCGGCTGTGGAAAAATGACTTTCCGGGAGTAGTGACGATCGCGCTGCCAGAGGTCGCGAGAGAGGCACTAGTTGCCGCGTCAGATCCCGACCATTGGCGAGAACTGGTGCAAGAGATAGTAATTGAGGTGACGGCAGGGAGTTCTTGGGCGCCAGACACTCGAGCCAACGCCCGCCAACCTCGTCCCCACCAAGTGGCCGCCCTTAACGCGTGGCAGGCGCAAGGTCGGAGGGGAATACTGCAACACGCAACCGGTTCCGGTAAGACCTTCACCGCGCTGTGCGCTATCAGCGACTCGCTGAAGCGCAGCGAAGTACCGCTCGTGCTGGTGCCAAGCGATCTGCTGCTAGCTCAATGGTCAAAAGAGCTTCGATCGACGTTTGGCCATGCGGAGCTACGTCTCCTTGTTTGTGGGGGCGGTCATTCCGACTGGCGGATAGACGCCAAGCTGCGTGCATGGACGCGGCCCTCCGTCGGGCAAAACAAGATTGTGCTTGCAACGATGCAAACTGCCTCGTCGGGCGAGTTCCTTCAATTGTGCAGGGATGGATCGCATATCTTTCTCGTCGCGGACGAAGTGCACAGGCTCGGCGCGGCCGTTGCTCGAACGGTATTGCAACTGAACTGCGGCCCAAGATTGGGTCTTAGCGCCACACCTGAACGAGCGGGTGACCCTGCTGGAACAGCAGCGATTCTGGATTACTTTGGCGGCATCGTTCCGCCGCCCTTCACACTAGGCGATGCAATTGCGTCCGGGGCACTGACCCCGTACGCGTACAACGTTTCCGTCATTACCCTCGATCCAGAGGAACAGGCCGAATGGGATGCGATCACAGGAAGGCTGCGGCAATTGGCGGCACGAGCCAAAGGACGTGACGATCAGGCGCCGCTAGATACCCAACTGAAGCTGCTGCTGATACAGCGCGCTCGCATCGTCAAAGGAGCGCGCGCGAAAGTAGCGGCGTCCGCAGCGATTGTTAAAGAGAATTTCTCTAGAGGGCAGCGTTGGATTGTCTACTGCGACGATCAGGCCCAATTGCGTCTCGTCAGAAATGCGCTCGTCACTCAAGGTGTGCCAGACGTATTTGAGTATCACACGGGAATGGACGGTGACGCGGCTTCCACTCTAAAGCTGTTCGATGCACACGGTGGCGTGGTGGTGTCAATTAGATGTCTCGACGAAGGTGTCGACATTCCATCCGTATCACACGCCTTGATTCTCGCGTCATCAAAGAATCCCCGCGAATTCATACAAAGACGAGGCCGAGTACTTCGCCGATTCCCAGGGAAGAGCGTGTCACAGATCTTTGATGTGCTTGTTGCTTCGGCCGTAAATGGCCCGGAACCGACCGAAATCTCCATTTTGCAGGGCGAGATAGCGCGCGCCGTTGAGTTTGGGCGCAATGCTGTGAATCCAGGTTGCATCACTGACTTGGAACGGCTTGCCATCTCCTATGGTCTGGATCTGTCGACAGTTGTTGGTTCTGGCATTGAAGACGACGAGGACTCCTATGAGTGAACTGCGGGCAGGGATGGAAGATGATCAACTACGGTCGCTCCTGGAGACGGTCGAGCGGATACGGGCAGAGCGATTCCCGGATCTTGACGCCGCCATGGTAGAGCAGCTACTTCGACTGCACGCAGATTCGAGTGCGGGAGACGGTGAGCTCACTCGAGCCGTGGAGCAGGCGGTAGAAGACATGCTTTCACGTGGAGGCTAGCCGTGCTGCAACTAAAAGCGCTCCACGTCGAGAACTTCGGACCGTTCAAAGGTCATCAGACAATTGACCTTGCGGAAGAAGGGGTCACCGTTGTTTATGGCGAGAACATGCGCGGGAAAACCTCCCTTCTGAATGCCATTAGATTTGTATTTTTCGGAAAGGTGATTGGCCGTGGCACCAAGACGATGTCCTTGCACAAGGTCGGAAACTGGGAGCAGGCGGCCGTCGGAAAGTATGGCTTCCAAGTGCAATTGGAGTTCTCCGAGAGTAATCGCCTTTACAAGCTCACCAGAGTCTGCCGTGTCCGAGAGCCATTGGTGCCACCATCGGGTGATGATGATTACGTCGTAGATTACTTTCTGGAGCGCGGAGGCCAGGTTTTGGGGCCTCAGCAGGCAGAGTCAGAATTGAGGCGAATTCTCCCCGAGCAGATCTCAAGATTCTTCCTCTTCGATGGCGAGTTGCTGCAAGAGTATGAGGATCTGCTTGCAAGCGATGCGGATATGGGGCGCCGAATCAGCGACGCGATAGAGCGCATTTTGGGCGTTCCCGTTCTTACCGCAGCACGCGCATCCCTGCTACGAGTTAAAGAGAAGTCGGAACGCAGAGAGGCGACAGCAGCGCAAGGTGATCAGAAGACGCGCGAATACGGGAATCAGCTAGCGGACTTGCACGCTCAGCGAGATGTGTTGAAGTCCGATCTAGGGCGCCATGAGAGGGAATTGGAAGATGCGCGAAAGAAAAAGAGCGCCCTCGAAGACGCGATGAAGAAGAAGGAGCGACTTGCGGCACTACTGGATAAGCGAGATGGGATCAATCGCCAGATCATCGATATTGAAAACCGAAAAGCGGCTAGGGCCATTGATCTTCAGCAAGCTATGTCAACCGCATGGTGCTCGATGCTTGTCGGTCCAATGACAACAGCAAGAGACAGCCTAAAGAAGACAGAGTCGGCGTTACAGACGGAACTTCTGCGTAGCGAGGTGTTGGCATCCCTTCGTGAGCAGGGCGTCTCTGAATGTCCAGCATGCATGCAGCCAGTCACGGACAACGTCCGACACAGGATCGAAGAGAGCCTCAGGGGTACTTATACGGTCTCCAGGCAGGACAAAGATTCCGAACTGGCAGCGATTCGGAGGCGGCTGACGGCAATTGATCAGTGCCTTGGAGCGGCGAGAACTGACGCAATCAAGATTCTTTGGGACGCTGTCGAGGAGGCAGCTGTTGATCTTGCCGCTCGTACTGAAGAGCGCGACGAGATTACCCGGCAACTTGAGTACGTCGATGAAGAATCGCTTCGCGCTACGCGAGCTAATCTGGAGAGCACAATTCGGGTGATCGATGCACTTGAAAGGGGCATTCAGGCGACCGAAAGGCAGATTGAACAGAATCAGACTGACGCCGACAGCATTCAAAAGCGGCTGGTTAAGCTTAGCGGAGGAAACCTCGGCAGCGAGCGGCGGCGTAGAGAGACGTTCTCTGATCTCCACAGACTCTTTAGTGAAGCAGTGATTGCGTATCGCGAGCAGCTGCGTCGCCGTGTAGAGGGAGATGCCACTCGACACTTTAAAGCGCTAACTACAGAGCCAGACTACGCTGGTCTTCGAATTAACGACAGCTATGGTCTTACAATCGTGCACAAGGATGGGAGCGACATTCCGGTGAGGTCGGCCGGTGCGGAGCATGTGGTCGCTCTTTGCCTGATGGGAGCACTTCAAAACAACGCACCCCTTCGCGGACCGATCGTGATCGATTCTCCGTTCGGGCGGCTCGATAGAGCACACACTCGGAACATTGTTCGTGCACTGCCATCCATGGCAAAGCAGGTGATCCTGCTTGTCTATGAAGACGAACTACCTCCAAGCATGGCCCGCGAGGAGTTGAAGGCGCGCCTCCGTGGCGAGTGGCGTCTTGAGCGTCGGACTGCCAAGCACACTGAGCTTACTGCGCGGAGGGACTAGGAAATGAGCGTAGACAAAAAGACAATCGGTGTCGCAAAGACAAATCTCGCTGCGCTTGCGTCGCTCGTCGAGGGCGGCAATTTTGCTTCGGAGCTTGATGCAGCACGCTTTGCAATGGCTTATGCCGTTAGATCCGGGCTGCCACCTGGAGCCGCTGAGGGCGCCGACACCAAGTGGAACGTCGGCAGCGTGGACCCGGATGGGACATTGAGATCGCTGGTGGAGGCGCTCTGCCCGGGGGCTACTGAGCCTTATCGATTGGTTGAGTACTTCATGAATGAGGGGATCAAGATGCTGGCGGGCCGACGTGCTGCAGGGCGCGACGTGTACGATGAGCTATTCGCCCGAGGTTAGTGTTTGCCCTTCTTTGAGGTTGTCGGCTTCTTTCGTAGATTCTTGTTGGAGCGCGGCATGTGCGCTCTTACGTCTTCAAAGCGAACTTCGTCGAGTTTTCGACCAGACCGCGCAAGAAGCTGGATGACTTCGGAATGAACTCGCTGGACGGTCCGAGAAGCAGGCGGCAATGATCGCCACGCGGATTTTACGATGTCCTTAATGGTCGGCTCCGTGCCTGTTGTCACCTTCCGCGGACGCACGGACACGCGCTTTCTCATCGACATGATCACGTCGAAGTGTGCTACATCTTCGGACTCCGACCGCCCTTTGTAGCCCTTGTGGCTCTGCTGCTTCCGGTCAAGCGCTCCAGCATCGTCGATAGTGAAGCCTGCCGCTTCAGCTGCACTCTGAATGGCGCGCCATACCGCGGGGTCGGTATTGTGGAACACGAGCGTTGCCCAAGCCTTGGGCTTCAATACCCGGTGGACCTCGCGCATAGAAGCGGTCATTAGGTGCTCGTAGTCTTCTACAGTCTTCCCGCCCCTTTGCGAGTCTCTTGATCTATTGACGACGGCTTCGTCGGACTCTCGCGTAAGTCCGCCAAGCCACGACTCCCACACCAAGTTGCAGTCCGCATAGAAGAGGTTGGAACCAAATGGCGGATCTGTGAAAACGTAGTCGACACTCGCGTCAGGGACAATGCTCAGATCGGTTGCGGAACCGACGCGGATAGCTGGGAGCAAGTCCTGGGGAGCACCGAAACTGGAGTAGTAGGTCCTCAGCTGGCGCAACTTGTTCCGCATGACCTCTAAGACATTTGCCTCAGAGGAAAGCTGCGGCACGTAAAGTGTGCCCGTGAGCGGACGCTGCCCACCACGTGCATTAAATCGGCGCATTCGAGTGCCATGCCACGCAGTGTTCGTGAAAGCAAACGTTAACCCGGCACGAAGGCGATCGTCTGCAACATGTCGCAAGCGCGCCCAGAGTCGGGCGAGTGCCCGCAGATTTCTGGGAGTGTAGAAGTCAGCTACAGTCTTGATGCCCTGGAGGTGAAGTGCAGAGCGGATGTACATTTCTCGGCTAGGATCGATGACTACGTCGGGAAACCAGTCGCGTGGAGGAATCCCAGACTGCGCCTCGATCAAGGCAATGTCCGCCGGTGTTGGTGCCCTTTCCACTCGCTTCCCGGACATAGACTCATAGCTAAGCAAGACAGGCTTGGAGCCCGCATACTTTAAGGCCTGCTTAGCGGTCCTACCTCCACAGCGAGGGCATGTGACTATTGTCGGCATGCGGCCGGAGTCGCGGTCTATGGCGTCCCAGATAGAGAAGCCCTTTCCGCAAGAGGGGCAAAGTGCGTCTCGCCCCCACAGTGTGTAGTGCACGTACCCGCGGCCACCCCGTTCGTGGCACGAATAGATTGTTCGGAATTCCTCATCCAGGTCGTTAGCTACCTTGTCAAATTCGTCCTGCAACGCCTGAGGGTCGCAAGGGCGAGTATGGTTGAAGGAGAGATGTGCGGCAGCAACGGAAAGGTCATTGAGAATCGCGCGACGCCCGGCTTGCGATGCGGCAACGCCAGTCATGCCAGTTCCGCAGAAAGGATCCAGGACAACGTCACCCCGCCGCGTGAAGTGCTTGATGAAGGGCGTTATGGCTTCCGGGGGAAGCTTTGTATGGTAGCTGTGAGCATTGTAGAGCGCCGTGTTGCGTTGGCCGACGACGACGCGGGGAGGTGTGCCGCCGACGTTAGGAGCGGGTCTATCAACCCGCACGATCTGTGCGATAGATGCGGGAGCGGAAATGTAGGCATCGACAACACATCCGCTCGGCGAAGACACGGCGACGTATGGAGCGTGCGTATTGTTTGAGTCGGTTCGAGGCCTAACCCAGCGATCACCGACCCGCGAACAATGCTTCGCGCAGAGCGCCTTAACTGTCTGAATCGATACGCCTAGGAGCGAACTGCCGTTTGTGAGCCCGCCTCTAACCAGCGCTGAAAATGCGTCGTCAGTTGTGAATGGGTCAGCGTGACGCGCGACGTAGGCAAGAAAGGCCGTCTCGATGTCTATTGCAGACGAGGCTGAACCGGCAGCCAAGGCACGCGGCGCGGCGCGGCGACGAAGTTCGATTAGGGCATCAATGGACGCAACATCTTCCTTCGACTGCAAACCCTTTACGCCCTTTATAGATGGGTGAATCTTGTCCAGCCCAACTGCGCTGTGAACTTCTAGACCCGCGTCTGAGATCGCGTCTTGAATCGCCCTCCAAACTTCGTCACTAGAATTGTTAAATTGAAGGGTGGCGCGTGCGCCAGGCTTGAGGATCCGTCGAACCTCCTCGAAGGACTGTGCCATTAGTCGCTGATAGTCGATAAGAGACTTGCCGCCATCGGTCGCTGTTCGGCTTCGATTTACGACGATCTCCTCTCGCTCGTCCGTGAGTGCGCCAAGCCAGGCATCCCAGAGCAGGCCGCTGTCCGCGTAGAAAATGTTTGATCCAAACGGGGGGTCCATAAATACGTAGTCGATGGACGAGTCGTCGAGGTGCTTGAGGCTAGTTGCAGATGAATGAATAACCTCTGCTTTTGTGGTAGGCGTTCCGAGATGCTGGAAGTACTTCGCTACGTCGCGAAGTTTGCGTTCAAATAGACTGCCAACGTTCCACTCGTATCGAAGGGACGAAATGTATAGCGTCCCCGTCATCACGTTCGTGGGGCGCTTAGGATTCCACTGGTAGCGCTTAGAGGCGCGATTGACCATTCCCGTAAATGCAAACATCAGCGCTGAACGGAGTCGCTCATCCCGTTCTTCCTGAATGTGGTGACGAATTGCCCCCAGCGCATGAAGGTTTCGCCGAGTGTAGAAGCCAGCCACAGAGGACACGCCTAGGGCGGTATGGCTTGCGCGCCACATCTCGCGCTCGGGCGTAAAAGGAACCACAGGCATCCAATAGAGGACTTCTGTCTGGTTTGCCCTGTCGATCAGATCGAGCTCAGGTCCAGTGGGGACATGGGCGTCTCGGCGTCCGCCAAAAGACGCATTGGTCTCCACCGGTCGTTCAGCAACCCACTGAAGGTCCCGCTTGTGGCTGTTTGCACGACACCTTGGGCAGGAGACCGAGTCGAGCACGGCTCCGGTTCGCGCGTCACGAGCGCCCTCCCAGTAGAGAATGTCGGCGCCACATTGTTTGCAGCGAAATACGTCGCTCCAGACTGTGTACTCAACGCGCGATCGAGAAGACGCCGCTCCAGTCTCATAGAGCCACGTGAGAGTTGGTCTCACGCGATCCATCACTCTCGCCGCCGCTCGAAGGAAAGCGTCTGGATCGCATGGCGTGGTGTAGTTGCGAGAGATGTGAACGGCGGCCGGTGACAGGTCGCTGAGTACGGCAAATCGCTGAGCGAGGATTGAGCCAACACCGGTCATTCCGCTGCCGCAGAACGGGTCGGCTACAACGTGCCCGGGTTCCGTGTAGTGACGCACTAGGCGATCGATTGCCTCCGGAGGGACTTTCGTGTGGTAGCTGTGCGCACGATAGGCCTGCGAATTCTTTCCCGCGCGTACGTTGTCCTCAAACGCCTTGATGTCAACTCTTGGCGTGCGGGGCTTCTGCGAGTTGATGAACGACTTGTACGCCGGAGAGAGGCTGAGAGGCAGGCTGACTTTCGCAGCTGTACTTTCGCGCCTGATGGCACTGACAATTGTATCGGCGCGATCGGGGAGCACGCTGACCACGTCGGGAGGAAGTCTGCCGGCGGCAACGCGCAAGACATCGGATGGGATTTCGAGCGCCCGCGAAAGTGCTTCAAATTGGTCGTCTGTTGGCGGACGCTGGCCGCCCTCAATCATGCTGAGCTGCGACTTCGAGATTTCAACCGCTCGCGCTAGGTCCGTAAGCGACAAGCCCATTTCATTGCGACGCTCGCGGAGGAGTCGACCGCACCCGCCCGTAACTGTCGTGGGCGCGTCCTGCATCTGGCTGTCCTGGGAGAGGTCTTCCAAACTGGCTGGCGCGCTTTCTGGCATTCTGCGGTCTCAGAAAATCTGTGTTCACAAGGGCTGTGAACACGGAGTTTACTGGTAAAGTGACCGAAATGGGAGCCGCAATTTGGCCCGAAATATTGCCAAAAGACCGTCTGGCTGAGTGCGCCGCCGGTCAAGCGCGTGCGGGGCGGACCAAGTTGTGGAAATGCCCTTGCGGCCGAAGGGCTATGCGGCTGGCCAAGACGGAGTCGTAAAGGTGGCGCGGAATGGCGGCGGTGTCTCAAGCAATATCTGAGATTGATTTTCTGCGCAGCGTTGCACGCGATGCGGAACATGTGATGTGGTTTGTTGGGGCAGGAGCATCCCGCAGCTCTGGTCTACCAACTGCGTCTGACATTACTTGGGACCTAAAGCGCAGCCTCTATTGTCTGGAGCAAAGCCAAGACATAGCGCGCCATGACCGGGGCAACAAGGCGATTCAGGCGCGCATTCAGAGTTACATGGACGGTAAGGGCTACCCATCCCAGGGAGACCCAGCGGAGTATTCCTTTTACTTTGAGCGGGCGTTTGGCGCAGACCACGCAGCACAGCAGGCGTACCTGCAAGAGGCGCTAAGTACCGCGAAGGTGTCTTTGACTATTGGGCCTCGGGCGCTTGCGGGCATGTTGGCGATGAATCGCGCGCCTATGGTCTTCACAACTAATTTTGACGAGATTCTGGAGTCCGCCTACTCGGCGGTGTCCGGCCGCAATCTTTCGACCTTCCATCTGGAAGGGTCATATGCGGCGCTGGCAGCGCTGAACGCTGGCCAGTTCCCGATCTATGCCAAGGTCCATGGGGACTTCCGATATCAGAGCGTCAAGAACTTGAGCGCGGACTTGGTCAACAATGATCGAGAGATATGCAAGGCGTTCTTCGCTGCCGCAACGCGATTTGGTGTGATCGTCGCTGGATACAGCGGACGGGATGAGAACGTAATGCAGATGTTTCGTGGCGCAATCGATCAGAGCAACGCGTTCCCGCACGGCCTCTATTGGACCGTTCCGAATGCCTCCCGTGTCGCTCCTAAGGTTCACGAGATGCTCATCTATGCGCAATCAAAGGGCGTGAAGTGCGGAATCGTACAGACCGGTACCTTTGACGAGATGATGTCGAAGGTGTGGAAGATGCTGGCAAACAGGCCGCCCGACATCGATTCGAGAGTGCGAAGTGCCATTGCCGCTTCCGTTTGCATTCCGCTCCCGGCCGCCGGGACCGGATCCCCGATGCTGCGTACCAATGCGCTGCTGGTAATAAAGTTGCCGAATGCTTGCGCCGCAGTTGACGTAAAGGGCGAAATAGTGATGGGAGAGATTCGCTCAAAGATGTTCGAGACCCGTTCCGAATGCACCCTCGCCTACACCGACAAGCTACTATTTTGGGGCTCTAGCGATGACGTAAAGAAGGTCACGGAAGGAGTCGACTTGGGAGACGCAAGTCCATTTCCGCTTGGCGACCTGACAAAGTCTGTAAGTGAGTCCGGGGTGCTCAAGGGTTTTGTCGAGGAGGCGTTGGCACGAGCCTTGGTGCACGGCAAGCCGCTGTTGCTGCGTCGAGCCGACCGTACGTGGTACGCGGTTGTCGACCACAAGAACGGAGCAAGCGATCTGTGCAAGCCGCTTCGGTCCGCAGTTGGTAAAGGGAGGCCGGAAGCCGTTTATGGGAGGGTAGCCGGCCCAAGAGATCTGTTCTGGGCCGAGGCCGTTGCACTTCGCCTTGAGGAGCGCAATGGCTCTCTCTGGCTAATGCTGCGCCCTGACGTGTGGATTACGCCGCTTGCCGAGCGCGACGAGGCCACGGAGTTCCTTCGCGCCCGGAAACTCAAACGATACAACGCGCAGTCCTTCGAAATCCTAAGCGCGTGGATTCGAGTTCTTCTTGGCGATCTCGGTGGGGCTCCAGTGAAGGTGACTGCATACCCGGACAAGGATTACGAGGCCGCGTTCGAAATCAGCACGCGCACCGCGTATAGCAGGAGAAGCGCGTGATCGTGGCTGATCCGACAGTTCTTGCGGGTAACCACGCAGTCTCGGAACCCGTTCTGCTGTTTTCCTCGGGCAAGATGCACAAGCACCCTTTGCGCGGGCTGACCGAACACGGACCCTATAGCGCAGACCTCGGACTACTCACCAAGGTCCGGCTTGCCTATCTTGCGCCTGGCGACGCTCTCAGCAAGGTCAGCGCTATCGTGGCCGAACTTCAGTCGCGGAAAGACCCTCGTGACGCGTTGAACTACTACATTCGATACGAGGGTTTCGAGAAGATATTCCGCTGCGCCCTTGCCGGTGCACCGGCAGCGCTTCAGGTGGCGACGCCGAGTGAGTGCGGCGCGCTAGCAGCAGCGGGGAACGGCCAGGGGTTGGTGAACGCTATCCTCCAAGCGGTCGCTTCCCTTTTCCGGGCGCGCAATGCCTTTGACGTGCTGCTGATCTACCTGCCTGACGCATGGAAGGCGGCATATCAATATGAGGGCTTCAATCTTCACGACCGCATCAAGGCGAAGTTGGCCCCGCTCAACATTGCGATCCAAATTCTCAACGACACGGCACTCAACAGGCCGGACCGAGCTAACGTCATGTGGGGAATCAGTGTCGCGTTGTACGCGAAGGCCGGTGGCATCCCGTGGAAGCTTGCCGACTGGGATAAAGACGAAGCGTATATAGGCCTCAGCTACGCGATGAAGACAGTTCCAGATGGGGCTGAATACACGACTTGTTGCAGTCAGGTGTTTGACCCGGACGGCACCGGCTTCGAATTCGTGGCCTACGACACGCGGGAGTTCACAACCGACAGAAAGGGCAATCCATACCTTAGCTATCAAGAGATGCAGTCGATCATGTCAAAGAGTCTACTGCTATACCAAAACCGGCACAGAGGACGCTGTCCAAAGAAGATCTACGTTCACAAGTCGAGCCACTTCACCGAGGATGAAGTTCAGGGTGCTTTGGACGCTTTCGGCTCCAAGACGGAACTTGAGCTTGTTCAGATCATCCGAGGGAATAGCTGGTACGGCTTGAAGGTCGATCCGCCTCGATCGGGCAGGAATGCAGGACCTTCGGGTTATCCTGTTTCGCGTGGCCTCTACCAGCCGCTCACGGGCAACGAGTGTCTGCTTTGGACCCAGGGGAGCGTTGATGGCGTGAACCAGCAGTCAGGGCGCGAACATCAGCCCGTGTTCAAGGAGGCTGCGCTGAAACCGCTTCCTGCGCCGATCATGCTTCGGCGCTTTAGCGGCGATGGTGGTTGGCACGCGACGTGTACCAGTATTCTCGGGCTCACCAAAGTCGACTGGAACAACAACACACTGTATAAGACCCTTCCCGCGACGCTCGTCTATTCGCAAAAGTTTGCCGAGGTCGTCAAACAGTCCCCCGATATCGTCAACGATGTCTATGACTACCGATTGTTCATGTAGCTGTTCATGAGCGATCTTTACACGTACGTTTTGAAGCACGACGCCGGACTTGCTCCGAACCCCTTCTTCGGCATTTGTACCTTGGCTGTATGCACGCCAAACCACCAGGGATCGCGCGCGAAGCGTGCCGATTGGATCGCGGGCGTCTCTGACAAGAGTCGGGGGCACAAGCTTATCTACGTGATGGAACTCGATGATCGAATCCACATGAGTGACTACTTTCGTGACAGGCAATTCGCAGAGAAGCGGCCAGTCATGAACGGAACTGCTCGGCAGCGATGCGGTGACAACTTTTATAGCCAAGACGGCTCAAGTCGATGGATCCAGCATCCGAATCGATATCACATGGGACCTGAATGTCTGGCGCAAGACACACGAAATCCGTGGGTTTTCGTTGGGAAAAAATTCTGGTACCTCGGGCGTAAGGCAATCGACCTGCCGACCGAGTTCTTGCCGATGTTTGGCGGCCGGGGTGCTCGGGTCAATCACCCGGCGGAACAGGTGGCCGCCTTCCAAGCCTGGGTCGATGCGTCGCTTAGAAGAGGCATGAATGCGTTGCCGCGTGACTTTGAAGGTGACGGCTGCAGCCCGCCAATTTCGCGCACCGCCAGGAGGCCAAGAGAGACGGTGAAACGGTGCTGACCGGACGTACGTCGTGATCGAGCGGGACTGCTCGGGCACGGGATTTTCCAGTGACAGATCCAGTGACAGCTATGGGGATTCTGGGGGATCGATGGGGACAGGATTTTCTTCTGAATCCGTAACTTGCTGATCGGGCAGGGGGTCTTTCCCGGGGTCGAATCCCTCTCTCCCGCCAGTTCATTCCCGTTGGTTCTCAAGGACTTGGATTCATGCGCCCGGATCCTAGTGCCAGATTTACTGCCAAGCGCTGAGTCCCTGGCCCGAGCGCTGGGCGCAGCTTCGCGCGTCACCTCGTGAGTTGAATTCCGATGGTCGGTGCTACCGCTTGACACTACAAGAAAACATGAAATATCGTAGAGCCATGAAATCGCCCCAAGCCGTAAATGCGCTTGCCGCCCTGGCGCACGAACACCGCCTCGGGATCTACCGGCTGCTTGTCCAGAGCGGGCCGGACGGTCTGTCCGCGGGGACGATCGCGGAACGAATGGGGCTGCTGCCTTCGTCACTCACGTTCCACATCCAATCGCTGCAGCGGGCAGGGCTCGTGACGCAGACGCGCGTCAGTCGGCAATTGATGTACGCGGCAGACTTTTCTGCAATGAATAGTCTCGTCGACTACTTGACGGAGAACTGCTGCGGCGGAACCCAGTCATGCGCTACGCCGTGCACACCAGTCACGCCGAAGGCCGGTGCTACCAAACAGCGGAGGTCGGCATGAAGCGTTTTCACGTGCATGTGTCAGTCGGTGATATTGAAGAAGGCATCCGCTTCTACTCCACGGTATTCGGAACGCAACCGGTACGTGTCGAGTCGGACTACGCCAAATGGATGCTGGAGGATCCGCGGATCAACTTTGCGATCTCCAAGCGTCAGACCAAGATCGGCGTCGATCATCTCGGTTTCCAGGTTGATGAGGCCGAGGAGCTGCGGGATCTTAAGGGCCAGTTGCTAGCCGCGGACGCCGCTCTGGTGGAACAGACCGCCGCCGCATGTTGCTACTCGTCCTCAGATAAGTATTGGGTCACGGACCCTGCCGGCGTTCCGTGGGAGACGTTTCATACACTGGGCACGATTCCGGTGTACGGCAATGATACGGATATCGCAAAAGCCACGGCCTGTTGCGAACCAGTCGCGGCCGCCAAAGATGGCGCCTGCTGCGTTCCGAGTTCGACGCGCGCCAGCGACGCGGGTTGCTGTGCCTGATGCACATCGATCGCGCCAAAGAATCGGACCTGCATCGGGTTCGAGAACTCCTGGCTGAAGCAGGGCTCCCCGTCGACGATCTGGTGAGCGCGGACATCGGTTTCTGGGTTGCCCGTGATGCGACGGGCATCTCCGGTGCGATTGGAGTGGAGCGATTCGGGACTGCTTGCCTGCTGCGGTCTCTCGTCGTCACCGATCGCGGCCGAAGGCAGGGCACCGGATCCGCGTTGGTCCAGGAACTGGAGTCGTCGATGCGGGCCCATGGAGTCAGGATGCTCGTGCTCCTGACCGAGACGGCGGAGTCCTTCTTCGGCAAGCGCGGCTACACGGTCACTCCGCGAGAGCGGGTTCCAGATCAGGTTCGTCAGTCTGGCGAATTCCGAACCCTGTGTCCGGCGTCAGCCGTGTGTATGTCCAAGGCGCTCTAGATTCCGCGCACTGAGAGAAAAAAATGATGACTGATCGGAAGTACAACGTGCTGTTTCTGTGCACAGGCAATTCAGCGCGGAGCATCCTCGCGGAGTCGATCCTCAACGAGAAGTGGGGCAGCAGATTCCAGGGATTCAGCGCTGGTAGTCACCCAGCAGGGCGCGTCAATCCCGGTGCGATCAAGCTGCTTGGCCAACTGGGGTTTTCAACGGAGGGATTTCGCAGCAAGTCGTGGGATGAATTCGCGCAGCCTGGAGCACCACCGCTCGATTTCGTCATTACCGTTTGTGACAACGCTGCAGGCGAGGTGTGCCCGGTGTGGCCCGGTAAGCCCATGACGGCGCACTGGGGTGTGCCTGACCCGGCCCACATCGAGGACCCGGTCGCGAGTTCGCTGGCATTCAGGGAGGCCTTCCGGCTTCTCTCCCGCAGGATCGAACTGTTCGCGAACCTCCCAATCGCCTCCCTCGACAAGATGGCCCTCGGAAACAAGATGCGCGAAATCGGCAAGGCGATGGAATGATCCCGCTGTCCCGACGCTTGGCCGCAGAAGGGATCGGTTCCCTGCTGCTCGCCGCGACGGTCGTCGGCTCGGGCGTGATGGCTGAACGACTGGCCCAGGGCAATACAGCGGTGGCCTTGCTGGCGAACACGGGTGCTACGGTGGCGGTGCTCGCCACCTTGATCGCGCTGCTAGGTCCCCTCAGCGGGGCGCACTTCAATCCGGCCGTGTCGGCAGTCGAAACCTTGCGGGGGCGGCTGTCGATCCCGGAGGCGCTCGCGTATGGGTTGGTCCAGGTGGCGGGCTGCTGTGCCGGAGCGCTGCTCGCCCATGCCATGTTCGAGTTGCCCTTGATCCAGGCCTCGACCCATGTTCGGGCCGGGCCGGCCCAATGGTTGTCCGAAGGAGTTGCGACGGGCGGGTTGCTACTGGTCGTCCTCGGACACCGCCGTAGCGAGGACGCCCCGTGGATGGTCGCCGCCTGGATCGGCGCGGCGTACTGGTTTACCGCCTCGACCTCATTCGCCAACCCGGCCATTACAATCGCTCGGTCGCTGACGAACACGTTCTCAGGGATCCGGCCGACGGACGTACCCGGGTTTGTCGGCGCTCAAGTGGTGGGCGCGTTGGTGGCGTTCGCGGTCTTTAAGGCGCTGTGGCCGGTATCCGAGCAGGGCGCGCAGACTGGCAAGTGAGGTAGTTAGCGCTACGCATCGCCAGAATCCTATTGCCAAATCTACTGCCAAATCGGGGGATTCGAGGGGATTGCAGGGGACAAAATGATCTTTGAAGTCAGTAAGTTACTGATTTCGTTGATGCCTCCTTCGAATCCCTCTCTCTCCGCCAGTCTTTTCCTGTGCGATCTCAAGGGCTTGGGCGCCGGCCCCGCGTTTCTAGTGCCAGATCTACAGCCAGACTCTCAGTCCGCGGCCCGCAGCTTGAGCACGGTGGTATTTCGCAATTCGCCATCGAGGGCGCTAAAGCTCTTGTGGACCAACTCCCGCTATCTCGTGATCGCACGCCGCCAGAGCCGATAGGCCGCCGGTATCACAAACATCGACAGGAGAGGGGCGGTCACCATGCCGCCTACCATCGGCGATGCGATTCGCGTCATTACTTCCGACCCTGTGCCCGAGCCTACAAAGATAGGTATGAGGCCGGCGATGATGACGGCCACGGTCATCGCTTTCGGCCGGACTCGCAGCACGGCGCCGTGGCGAATGGCCTCATCCAAGGCGGAATTGTTCCATTCGGATCGCTTCTGCGTAAAGTCTGCCACAGCGTGGTTGAGGTAAAGCACCATGATCACGCCAAATTCGGCCGCGACTCCTGCCAGTGCGATAAATCCCACGGCAGTTGCCACAGACATGTTGTAGCCCGCGAGGTAGAGGAACCACAGGCCACCGACCAGTGCGAACGGCAACGTTGCCAGAATCAGGAGGGCATCGCCTAGATTGCGGAAGATCGCAAAGAGCAGACCGAAGATAATGAGAATCGTCACTGGGACGACCAGCATCAATCGCGCGGTCGCACGCTGCAGATATTCGAACTGACCGGAGTAGGCGAGGCTGATTCCGGGTCCAAGGGTGACTTGCCGTGCCACGGCGCCCCGCAGGTCAGACACCACCGAGGCCAGATCCCGGCCGCGGACATCGACATAGACCCATCCGGAAGGCCGGGCATTCTCGCTCCGCAGCATCGGTGGGCCATCGGAAATGCTGACTCGTGCGACGGTGCCGAGCGTGATCTGTTGCCCGCTGGCAGTCAGGATGGGCAGTTGCCTCAAGTTGTCGAGTGAGTCGCGCAACTCGCGTGGATAGCGCAAGTTGATCGGATAGCGGGCGAGGCCTTCAACGGTCTCGCCGATATTTTCCCCGCCAATGGCGGACGACACAATGGACTGCACATCGCCCATATTGAGTCCATAACGGGCAGCGGTGGTGCGGTCGATGTCCACGTCCACATACCGTCCGCCCGTGAGTCGCTCGGCCAGTGCGGAGGTGACACCCGGGATGGTCTTGGCTACGGACTCGATGTTCCCGGCAACGCGATCAATCTGACGCAGATCGGTGCCGCTGACTTTGACGCCAATCGGGCTCTTGATGCCGGTCGCCAGCATGTCGATCCGGTTACGGATCGGGGGAATCCAGATGTTGGTGAGGCCCGGCACTTTAACGGCCGCGTCCAGGTCGTCCACGAGCCTCGCAGGCGTCATGCCGGCTCGCCACTGGTCGCGCGGCTTGAACTGGATCGTGGTTTCAAACATCTCCAAGGGCGCTGGGTCAGTCGCGCTGTCCGCGCGTCCCGCCTTGCCGAAGACGCTCTGCACTTCCGGCACCGATCTGATGAGCCGATCTGTTTGCTGCAGCAATTCGGACACCTTGCCGGCTGAGAGGCCCGGAAGAGCTGAGGGCATGTAGAGCAGGTCGCCCTCGTCGAGTTGCGGCATGAATTCCCCGCCCAGATGCGTGAGCGGCCAGATGCTGGTCGCCAGGGCGACTGCCGCGATTCCAAGCGTCAGCTTCGGATGCCGCAGGACGGCGTCGAGTGCGGGACCATNCCAGCCGATCAGGCGTCGTATGATCGGATTGTCCTGTTCGACGGGGATATGCCCGCGGATCCAGTACCCCATCAGCACGGGGACGAGCGTGACCGAGAGGCCGGCCGCGGCTGCCATAGAATACGTCTTGGTCAGCGCGAGCGGCCCAAATAGGCGTCCCTCCTGGCCCTGCAGGCTGAAGATCGGCACGAACGACAGCGTGATGATCAGCAACGAGTAGAAGAGCGCGGGTCCGACTTCCACGGCGGCTCCCGCGATCATTTCCCAGTGATCGGTGCTTATAGGCTGCTCACCTGGGTGCAGCGCGTGCCAGTGTTCGAGCCGCTTGTGCGCGTTTTCGATCATCACCACCGCAGCGTCAACCATGGCGCCAACGGCGATGGCAATGCCGCCCAGGCTCATGATGTTCGCATTTACACCCTGGTTGCGCATGACGAGGAAGGCCGTCATGACACCGAGCGGCAGGGCGACGATGGCAACGAGGGCCGAGCGAAGGTGCCACAGAAACACGAGGCACACGATCGCGACCACGGCGAACTCTTCCAGCAGCTTGTGCCAGAGCGTATCGATCGAGTGGTCGATGAGCTGGCTCCGGTCGTAGGTCGGTACGATCTCGACCCCGGCGGGCAGACTTTTCTTAAGTTCATCCAGCCTGGTCTTGACCGCTGAAATGGTCTCCCTGGCATTCTTGCCGGAGCGCAGGATGACGACGCCTCCGGCCACCTCGCCTTCGCCATTGAGCTCGGCAATGCCACGGCGCATTTCTGGCCCAATCTGCACGGTGGCCACGTCGCCCAGGGTGATGGGCACTCCAGTGCGGCTCGAGCTCAGGGGAATCTTGCGAAAATCATCCAACGTCTTGAGGTAGCCCGGTGCCCGGACCATGAACTCCGTCTCCGCAAGTTCGAGCACGGATCCGCCGGCATCCTGGTTGGCCTTCTGGACGGCCTCGACAACGGCGGTGTGCGGAACTCGGTAGGCAGCCAGCTTCACCGGATCCAAAACGATCTGGTATTGCCTGACCATGCCGCCCAGCGAGGAGACTTCGGCAACACCGGGTAGGCTCTTCAGCTCAAATCGAAGAAACCAGTCCTGTAGGCTGCGAAGCTCGCTGAGGTCGTGTTGTCCAGTTCGGTCAACCAGCGCGTACTCGTAGATCCAGCCCACCCCCGTGGCATCCGGTCCGAGCGCCACGCGAGCGGAAGAGGGCAGCCGACCCTGGATCTGGCTTAAATACTCCAGCACTCGGGAGCGCGCCCAGTAAAGGTCGGTTCCGTCCTCGAATAGGACGTAGACGTACGAGTCGCCGAAGAACGAGTAGCCTCGGACCGTCTTCGCTCCCGGTACCGAGAGCATCGTGGTGGCGAGCGGGTAGGTGATCTGGTTCTCAACGATCTGCGGCGCCTGGCCGGGGAACGTCGTCCGGACGATGACCTGTACGTCGGAGAGATCAGGCAGCGCATCGACCGGCGTCGTCCTGATCGCCCAGAGTCCACAAGCGGCCAGCGCCAGCGCCACCAAGACGACGAAGAGTCGATGCTCGATCGACCAGCGGATCAACCGGGCGATCATGGCGGGCTCCCGGACTTATCCATTCGCTCGACGATGTAGTGATCGTCCGAGGCCCAAAACCGGAAATGCACGCGCTCGCCAACCTGGAAGCCAGTCACTACGTCGGGGCGGCCGAGGTGGAAAGGCATGGTCATTTCGCCCCATCCCAAGTCTCTCACCGGACTGTGCGACAGGACGATTTCCTGGCTGGTGATGGACTCGATCGTTCCATCGGCTTCGTAGAATTTGGCGCCTGCTTCCCCGGATCTTGTGTGCGTCAACGCTTGAGGCCGATCGGCGGGAGATGATCCCATGCGGGAGAGGGCTCCTCGCAAGCTGGACTCAGAATCAATCAGGAACTGCCCGGAATCGACGACGCGCTGGCCCGCGGTAAGGCCCTGCAAGACTTCCGCTTTGCCGCCGGCATCCCGTCCTATCTGTACTTCAGTCGGCTGAAAGTGACCGTCCGGCAGCACCTCGATGACGACTGTGCGGGTGCCGGTGCGAATGACCGCTTCGGTGGGCACCAACGGAGTTGCCGTGGCGTGTCGCGGGACAATAGAGACCTGCGCGAACATGCCTTCTTTCAGTCGTCCGCCGCGGTTTGGCAGGACGACTCGTACTCGCAGCGCACGTGTGTCTGCGTCCGCCGCCGGAAGAATGGCGCTGACAGTGCCGGCGAAGCTCTGGTCCGGATAGGCAGGCAGCGAGGCGCGAGCCGCGGCCCCGGTGGTTATGAGTCCGGCCTGGGCTTCAGGGACGGCGGCCTCGACCCATACCGGATCGATGCCTCTTAGTTCGGCCATGGTCATCCCGGCCGCCACGGTCATGCCCTGCCGGATCGGTAGGGCCTGAACGACACCGGCGATAGGTGCCGTGATCGTGACGATCGGACGGGGCTTGCCGGAATTCTCCACGGTGGCGATGAGATCGTCGGGCATTCCCAACAGCCGCAGTCGCTCGCGAGCGGCTTTCAGTAACTCCGGATCGGCCTGCTGCCGCACCGCCAGGAATTCGCCTTGCGCGCCGGCCCACTCCGGAATCAGAAGATCCACGAGTGGCGCACCGCGATTCACGACATCGCCAGGCGCTCGGCCGTACACTCGCTCCACGAATCCCGAGCCGCGGGCCTGCACGTTGGCGACCTGGCGCTCGTTCCACTGCACAGTTCCGGTCGCCCTCACGACATCCTGCAGCTCGCCGAGCTCTACTGTCGAAATGCGCACGCCGAGGTTCTGTTGTGTCCTTGAATCAATCGCGATACTGGATGAATTCACTGCGGACTCGGCGTATTTGGGCAAGAGCGCCATATCCATGAAGGGCGACTTCCCCGGCTTGTCGAAGTGCTGATCGGGCTTCATGGGGTCGTACCAGTAGAGAACAGGCCGATTCGGGGCGGCCTGAGCGGCCGGTGTCGGTGCGCCGCTGCTGGACAAGGGGTGCAAACCCTTGGTCGCCCATACGCCGATGGCGACGCCCACGACGAGGGTCATTGCAATCGCGGCTGCGATCAATGCGCGTTGACGAGCGTTCATGGTGTGTCCTCCCCGTAGGCGTAGTGCAGTCGCGCGGCCAGCAGAGCCTGCTGGCGTCTCAGATCGTCGATGCGCAATCGCTCCTCGATGCGCTCCCGTCGCGCAGCGAGCACGGCACCGAGATCACTCCTTCCGGACTGGTAGGCCGACATCTGCAGCGCCACCTTCTGGTCCGCCAGCGGGAGTGCGACGTCCTGCGCCCGACTAATCTGACGGGTGAGCGTTTCGTAGTCAGCCAGTTGCGCCTCCAGATCGCTCTGATGGTCACGCACCATGGCGTCCCGCTCATTGCGAATGCGCGCCAAAGCGTCTCGCTTCGCTGCAATGAGCGGATCCTGGCGCGAGGCCGACCATAGCGGCAGGTCGACCGAAAACTGCAGCGATACCATGTTGCCGAACTGAGGCGCGCGACGCGCGTAGTCGACCTCGACCGCCCAGTCCGGGTGCTTCATCGATCGGGCTTCGGCGAGCTCTGCCTCGGCCTTTTCGGACTCCGCATCGAATGATCGGAGTTCCGGGTGATGGACGAGGTGGTTCTGGAGGGTGTGAGCTTCGATAGGGAACGTGGGCGGGTCGCCCTGCAGGGGATCGTCCGCGGCTGCGTCCACGAAGACGCGCAGCGCTGCGCGCGATCTCGTGACATCGCGATTGAGGTCGTCGTTTCGGTCCGCGAGCTGGAGTGCCTCCTGCTTCGGAGCCAGGGCGTCAGCGGCGATGCCCCGGCCGGCGGAAACTTGGGCGACGATGACGTTCTGGAATAGAGCGTTTTCTCTTTGCCACTCGACCAGATGCTCCTGCTTGCGCTGCGCGTAGTAAAGGTCGATCCAGGCCAAGGCGGCGTCGCGACGAACACTCAGTTGGGATATTTGCCACGCAACCGTGGCAACACTGACCGAGGCAGCGGCGACCGCAGCGCGTGCGCGACGCTTCGCGGAGTTTGGAAATTCCTGCATGACGCCGACCCTCTGCATGGTCATGAAATCGCGCTGGAGTTGGCCGGCGTCGGGGCCCGATACCGGGAAATTGTCCACGCCTGCGATGAGCTTCGGGTCCGGCAGGCTTGCTGCTGGGGTGGCGGCGGAGCGTGCCGACTCGATCGCGAGTTGTGAGGCACCGAGCCGCGACGACCGCTGTTCGGCAATTTCGACTGCGCGAGAAAACGTGAGTGAATCTGCGAGCACGCAGGGTGCACACATGACGAGAAAGGATGCCGTCAGGCAACGTGGCAACGAATTCATAGTCCAACTCCACGACGAATCAGTGCGCGGGAACGCACGGATGGCCCGCCGCGCGATTGCGTGCGGGTCAAACAGCCGGTCGGGAATTAGACAGCGCGGGGTGGTCGCCACAACCCGGTCGGGTTGCGGACGGGACTTAAAATGGCACGGAAATTAGATGCGGCGGGTTCCGCAGCCGCGAGTGGCGCAACCACGGTGCCGGCGGGCGCCATGCTGAAAGAAGAGCAGGACTTACACTCTAGCCCCGCTTTGCATAGCGCGTTCTTGTGATCGCCGTGGGACGTACCCGGGAGGCTTTGATCGGTGTCGCAGCAGTCAGCAGCGGATGAAACTGTCGATGTTTCGGTCGCGTGCTGCGGCGCGCAACGCGCGGGCACGGCTACGGCGGAGGTGGCCGCCAGAGGCACCGTAACGCAAATCAGCAGCGCAATGAGGGTTCGGAAATGGTTCACAAGGGCATTATAGGTTCTGGCGGCCGGGCGGAGTAGGCTCGGACGCCGACTGTGTGACGGCGTCGGTGGTGACTACTGTGAGGCGGCGACTCCCTCTCTGCCAATGCTTTCCCTTTCGGTCTCAAGTGCTTAGGTGTAGACCCTGTGTTCCCAGTGCCAAATCTTCTGCCGCATATTGAGCCGATGACTACGGCACCCCGAGTAGGCGTCACCACCACTGACACTAGGTGAATCACAGTCGAAGGGTCCGAAGTCTAAGGGCGTTGCCAATGACAGAGACGGAGCTCAGGGACATCGCGGCCGCTGCGATCAATGGGCTCAAGAGCAGACCCGTGACGGGGTAGAGCACGCCTGCAGCGATCGGAATCCCGAGCACGTTGTAGACAAAGGCGAGCACCAGGTTCTGGCGGATATTGCGCATCGTTGCCCGGCTCAGGGTGCGCGCCCGGGCGATGCCCGAGAGATCGCCCTTGACCAGTGTCACGCCCGCACTCTGCATCGCCACATCGGTACCAGTACCCATCGCGATACCCACATCCGCTTCGGCGAGGGCGGGGGCGTCATTCACGCCGTCTCCGGCCATGGCCACGACCCGGCGCTCGGAACGAAGGCGTCGAACGACGGCATTCTTCTGATCGGGCAATACTTCGGCCTCGATGTCGGTAAGGTTCAGCTTGCGGGCGACCGCCGCTGCCGTAGTACGGTTGTCGCCAGTGAGCATCACGATGCGCACGCCGTCTGCGACGAGGCTTGCCAGGGCCGCCGGAGTTGAAGCCTTGATGGGGTCGGCCACGGCGATCAGTCCTGCGAGTCGGCCGTCGATGCCGACGAACATCACGGTGGAACCATCACCCCTCAGCGCTTCGGCTCGAGCTTCCAGGCTTCCGAGATCGATGCCGACATCCGCCATCAGCTGCCGGTTGCCGATCGAAACCGATTGACCGTCGACCGTTCCGCGCACGCCGCGTCCGGTGATCGAGGCGAAGTCCGTGACCGGCTTCAGACCCAGGCCGCGATCTTTCGCGGCCTTGACGATGGCGGCCGCCAACGGATGCTCGCTCGCCTGATCGAGGCTGGCCCCCGCCAAAAGTACCCGGCCCTCCTCGAAGCCTTCGGCGCACGTGACGCCGACGACCCGGGGCCTGCCTTCAGTAAGCGTGCCCGTCTTGTCGACCACGAGGGTGTCGACTTTCTCGAAACGCTCCAACGCCTCGGCATTCTTGATCAGAACTCCAGCACCCGCGCCCTTGCCGACGCCCACCATGATCGACATGGGCGTGGCAAGTCCCAACGCACAAGGGCAGGCAATAATCAGGACCGACACTGCAGCAACCAGTGCGTAGGCCAAGGCCGGCGATGGACCCCAGAGCATCCACGCGCCGAAGGCGATGAATGCCACGACGATAACCGCCGGCACAAACCAGCCAGACACGGTATCGGCGAGGCGCTGGATCGGCGCCCGGCTACGCTGCGCTTCCGAGACCATCTGTACGATGCGGGCGAGCATGGTTTCCGTGCCGACCTTGTCGGCGCGCATCATCAACGCGCCGACGCCGTTGATCGTCCCGCCAATTACTGTGCTACCAGACGACTTTTCCACCGGCATTGATTCGCCAGTGACCATCGACTCATCCACCGCACTGGCTCCCTCCGTGACCGTACCGTCCACGGGAACGGCCTCGCCGGGGCGCACACGCAGTCGGTCGCCCACCTGGACCGACTCCAGCGGAACATCGGCTTCCTGGCCGTCCGCCTGAATGCGACGAGCCCGCTTCGGAGCGAGACTGAGCAGCGCGCGGATCGCGCCTCCGGTCTGCTCGCGGGCGCGCAGCTCCAGCACCTGGCCGACCAGCACGAGTACGGTGATGACGGCGGCAGCTTCAAAATACACGGGCACCAGCCCATGTGCGTTTCGGAGGGCGGCCGGAAAGAGCCCAGGTAGAAAGACGGCGGCGAGGCTGTAGCCATACGCCGCGCCGACGCCGAGCGCGATGAGACTGAACATGTTCAGGGAGCGGTGGATGACGGAGGCGTACGCACGCGTGAAGAAGGGCCAGCCAGCCCATAGCACCACGGGCGTCGCCAACAGGAATTGCAGCCATTGCGACAGGCGCGGAGCGAGCAGATGTCCGAGCTGGGCCTCCCACAGGTGGGCGCCCATCTCGAGCACCAGGACAGGGGTGGTGAGGATGGCCCCGATCCACAGCCTACGCGTCATGTCGGTCAGTTCGGCGCTGGGGGCCGCCGAGCTCGACACGTGGACGGGCTCGAGGGCCATGCCGCAGATCGGGCAGTTTCCGGGACCGATCTGGCGGACCTCCGGATGCATGGGGCACGTGTAGACCGCGCCGTCGCCGTCGTTCGCGGCCGGCAGAGCCGCCGGCGCCAGGTAGGTGTCGGGTGATGCATCGAACTTGCCCTTGCAATGCGCACTGCAGAAATAGTGCCGCGTGCCCTGGTGGTCGGAATGCAATTTCGACGTGACTGGGTCGACCGCCATGCCGCAGACCGGGTCCTTTGTCGTCCCGCCACTGCCTACGTTTGTGCCGCGATGAGAATGCGGTGTCTGTGCGTTGCAGCAGTCCATAGGATCACCCCAGAAGTTGCCAATGCGTTGGGGGAATTCTAGGCTCTGTACTTAGGTACGGAGTCAAGCGATGCCCAAGAACGAAATTCGACGGCGCGGCGATGCGCGGCAACAGGTCGGCCGCGCCTCGGGGATGACCATTGGCCGCCTGGCAGCGGCGGCGGATGTCGGGGTCGAGACCATCCGCTACTACCAGCGGCGCCAACTCCTGCCCGTGCCCGCGAAGTCTGGCGTGCGCCGATATTCGACTGACATCCTGGAGCGAATCCAGTTCATCAAGCGCTCGCAGGCCTTGGGGTTCACGCTCGAAGAAGTCCGGGAACTGCTGCGGCTCGAAGACGGCGGTACCCGCGTGCAGGTGCGCCGGATTGCGAGTGCCCGCCTTGCCGGTGTGCGTGAGAAGATTACTGCGCTCCTCGCGATAGAGCATGTACTGGCGCTTCTGCTCGAACAATGTGAATCGACGACAACGCAGCGGCCGTGTCCGATCATCGCGGCGTTGACGTCGCGTGCGGAAGCCACCGCCTGACTGTAGCGCCGTTCGGCCCGCGCGCATGAGTCACGCTCGGGCATGCGGAGCCGGCGACGCCCCCGAGCTGTGTGGAATCCAGCGCGGCGTGCGCGCGGTATACTCGCGATAGCTGTCGCCAAACTCCCGCTCCGCATCGCGCTCCTCCTGATGAGCCAGAAAGACGTACATCCACACCAGGAAAGGGAACATAAGCAGCGTCAACAGCGTCGGCCACTGCAGCAGGAATCCCAGCATGATCGCAATGAAACCAATGTACTGCGGATGACGCATCCTCGCGTACACCCCAGTAGTCGCCAGCTGGCGGCGACGTTGCGCCGTGTAGAGCACGTGCCAGGCTGTCGCCAGCAGCCAGAATCCGGCGAAGATGAGAACGTTGCTGAGAATGTGCAGCACGCCGAAGTGCGGATTGCCTTGGCGTCCGGTCAGCGTCCACCACAGATGCCCCGCGTCGTGGGACAGCGGATCAAGGCCCGGGTATCGACGCTGCAGCCATCCGGAGAGCAGGTAAATGGTCAGCGGGATCCCGTACATTTCCGTGAAGAGCGCCACGATGAACGCGCTGAATCCCCCGAAGGACCGCCAATCGCGCGGTGACATCGGCTTTGTGAAGCTGTACGCAAAGATGATGAACACCGCCGAATTGATGACTACCAGGGTCCAGAGCCCGTAAGCCGGGAGTGAGTCGTGATTCATGGCGAGCCCCCCGTACCTTTTGCTTCACCGGGTGTTCCGTGAGTCGGCGGATCTCCGTGGTTCTTGTGGTCGTGACCATGGTGCATGAACAGGTGCATCAGCGGGCAGGTAGCCAGCAACAGATACGGCAGGGCGCCCAGGACATGCGCCGTGTGCTCGGTGACCAGGAAGAGCCCCGCCACGGCCAGAAATCCGAGCAGTACGAACCCGGTCTTGCTGCGCCAGAAGGTTGTCGTTTGGTGTTGCATGATCGAGCCTCCTACCGCCGTGCCGTTCTAGCGGAGAAATGGTTATACAAAGGACCGAACACCAAGGCGATGTACCAGCCCCAGGCGAAGCTCTCCAGCAGCCCCAGGATGAAGCGTGGCCAACTTAGCAATTCGAACCCTGGAAGTACCAGTGCCAACGCACTGTGCGCAATCGGCAGCGAAGGAAACAGCAGGTAGCCGAGCACGCACAGAGCATAAGAAATCGAGAAGAAGAGGCTAAGGCTTAAGCCCAGTGCCAGCACCGGCAAGCCGTGAACGGGTCGCACAGAGGCGGGGGCGTCGCTAACAGTGGCCATGGCGATGCGCCTGAGTGACACTGGGTGTTCGCGTTGACGAGGCATAGGACGCTGGCTGCGCCTCGAACTTGTCGCGGCAGTTCGACGAGCAAAAGTAGTACGGCAGCCCCTCATGAAGGGCGGACTTCGCCGCCGAGATCTGCACCGTCATGCCGCATACCGGGTCCTTCGCGGTCCCGTCAGTCGTGCTTTGGGCAGTGGAGTGGCTGTCCCCGGATCCTGGGCTCTGGCCGCCGGCGCCCTCGCGGTGATGGTGGTGACCGAACACGTGCGATCCGCAGCCAAAACGCATCATCACGGCAAATGCACCGGCCCAGAGCAGGAAATACAAAACGGATTCCCATTGCATGGAGGCGTGCCTCGTCGCTTACGGCTGTTTGGGCGGAGATGCGTTGGAGTCCGATGGCGGCATGTGCATCATCGAATGCTCGTCCATCATCATCTGCATCATCATGGTCATCATGTCCATGCGCATTGGCATCGTTGACCCAGACTTCCCGGCCATCTGCCGCATTGCTTTCATGCCTTCCTGCATCGCGGACATGTGCTCCGCCATCAGTACCCGACGCTCCTCGGGTGTCTTCGCCGACATCCACTTTTCATGCATGGACATCATGTTCTGCATGGCATCACCGGACGGTGTAGCGACCGTCACGGGTGGAGGCGCTCGCGTGGCGTGCGAGTGGTCGTGCTCTCCCGGCTCGGCGGCCCACAACCGCGTCGATAGCGAGATGGCTGCCAGAGTGATCAAGAGCGCGGGATTAGCACTGCGTGTGTGCGTGCGTTGCATGGACATCTCCAGTTGCCAGGGTCGTTCTCTGGGACAAGTACGCGCGCAAGCGCACTTCCACTCTTGCGAGCGGGGCGAAACGACTAAGGAGATATACGTAGTGAGGACGCAGTCGACGACTCAGGCATCATCGCGCCGGAGTTGTTCTTCGAGCTTCTTGCGCGCCCGATGGATCCGCAGTTCGACGGCTTTTGGCGTCAGGCCGAGCTGCGCCGCCGCTTCGCGCTGACTCATGCCCTGGTACGCTGTAAGTAGAAGGGGCTCCTTGTAGCGTGTCGGAAGGCCGGCGACGGCCTGTTCCAGGGCACTCAGTCGCGCATCGTCGGCGCCGGTCGGCTCTGTACTGCCTGGCGAGGACGCCTCAGGCTCCGACTCGGTCAATTGCAACCACTGCAGAAGTTTGCGGCGGACGGCGCGCCGGCGCGAATGGTCGCGGCACTTGTTCAGCAGGATCGTGCGGATCCAGGGCCCGAAAGCCTGACTGGTATCGAATCGTGCCAGCGACAGCCAGGCCGCGACGAACGTTTCCTGCAGGATGTCGTAAGCGTCATCTCCATTGCCGACGAATCCGCGGGCGAGGCGATAGAGCGTCGCCTTGTGAAGCGAGATGAGCGATGCGAATGCGACTCGATCTCCGGATCGCGCGGCCTCAGCCAGGCGAGCGTCGTCCGCCGCCAGCGACTCGCTCACGGCGTGTCCGCAGTGAGTACCCTGACTACGGAGCGGTCGAAAATCGCCGCTTGCTCCGGCGTCAATGTGGCGCGCATGCCGAGGACGTGAGCGGTGGTCTGTTCCTGGAGCTGACGCATCGCCTCATGGAAGTGACCGATGGCCTGCTCGACGGCGGGGCTCATTCGATGGTCCGTAACGATAGCCTGGGCAAGCTCGCGATTGGCGGCTCGCATCTCGGCTTCCAGGCTCTTGCGTTGCGCGGCGAACGTGGTTTCGAGTGCCTCGATCTTCTCTTCCTGAGTCTTCGTCAGGGAAAGGTCGTGGTGGAGGACTTGATCGAGACCCAGGTTCGAGGTTGCTTCTCGCTGGCCCATCCGGACACCAAGCCAACCGCCCAGGAACGCCACGGCAAAGGTGATGACGACGAGGCCGACAGCGGCCCGCTTCATCGCGAGTCCCCCACCAACAACGTGGAGGCGGCGAGTCGCGTATACGGAGAGAAGACTCCCGCCCCAGTATTGGGCTGGTGCGCCGTGGCCCACTGGTGACCGACCGCGGCACTCGCCATGGCGCCGACAGTCAAAATCACGACCTGCACCGCAAAGGCACTCGCATAGGTGCGCCGGTCGGTGGCCCGTGCATCAATACTGCGCCAGACGTCCGATTCCAACCCCTCAAGGGATCGGTCCAAAGGGGTTTTGGACAGCGCGTACAGGTCTTCTTGCAACATAATTTGGGGTGGACTCCCGGGTTACCGCATCAGGTACGCGCGGATTGTACCCATCCCTCGCAGAGGGATCCCGCGCCGGTCTGCGTACCCCAGTCAGGAGCGGTCAATCCGTGGAGAGGAACCCCTTTGTTTGCAATGAGATGGATCCTGCCTGCCAGCCTGGTGGGACTGGTGGGCTGTACGACGCCTCGGCTGGATGCGCTGCACGAGGCGACCTCGGCCCAATATGTGGCGCGGTCGGCGGTTGTGCCGACCGAGTCTGGCGGCAAGCGGAACGGCGAGGGCGATCTGGCCAAATTGCTCGGAGGCCCAGTCACCGCAGATGCGGCAGTCCAGATTGCCTTCCTCAAGAATCCGCGCGTGTCGGCTCTCTACTCTCGCCTCGGGTTCGCGAGGGCGGATTTGTATGACGCTGCCCGTCTCTCAAATCCGGTCCTGGGCTTCGTGAACCTGTCGGGCGGCGAGGGTGCGCGGAAAATTGATTGGAGTCTGTCGCAGAATTTCACGGAGCTGCTGTTCCTGAAATTCCGCAAAGAAGGGGCGCAGAGCCGAGCGCTATCCGCGGAACAGCAGGTGGCGCGGGAGCTGCTCGACCTGGAGGCCGATGTCCGCTCTGCGCATGTTCGCTACATCGGGAGCAGGACCCTGGCTTCGGTGCGGGATCGCATCGTCACGAGTTCCCGCGTGTCCGCAGATTATGCGCGCTCGCTATTCGACGCCGGCAATATCTCCGCGCTGCAACTGTCGAGAGCCGAGGAAGCGGCGCAACTGGCGCGAGCCGAGGCCATCCGTGCGCACGTCACCGAATCGGGCGATCGCAATGTGCTCTTCACGCTCTTGGGAATGCCAACGGATGCTTCTGTCGACATCGCGGGTTCCCTTGCGCTGCCAACCGACGACACACCGAATGTACGTCGTCTACAGACTTGGGCGCTCGAGAATCGGCTGGACTTGCAGAGTGCTCGCGAGAGCCTGCGCTTTGCCTCGATCGCCAACACCCATGCCCGCCGCTGGCGATGGCTGGGAGATACGACGATCGGGGTCAGCCGTGAGAAGGATGGCGCGATCGGTGCCGTACCGGCTGAAACGCTGACCGGGCCGAGCGCCAGTATTGCCTTGCCGTTGTTCAACCAGGGGACGGGGTCGGTAGATCGGACGCGCGCCGCGGAGGAAATCCTGTCGGCGGACGTGCAGGGTCTGGAAGTCTCGATCGGCAACGATGTGGCGACGCGCCTCGCGGCCGTGGGTGCGGCGCGCGAGAGCGTCGCACTGTATCGCGAAAAGGTCGTTCCCCTGCAGCGCACGATCGTCGAGGAAAGCCAGAAGCAGCAGAACTACATGCTGATCGGCACCTTCGAGCTGATCGCCGCCCGGCAGCATCAGTACGAGGGCTATGAGGCCTATCTCGACGCGCTGCGCGACTACTGGCTGGCAACGATCGACTTGATGCGCGCTACGGGAGGACGGTTCCCTGGCTTCCAGGCGCAAGGAGCGGGGTCCTTCGTAGACCCCTTGGCGCCTATCGAGGCGGCGCACGGAGAGCACCCATGACCGTTTCTCGTCGTTCGTTGATCGTCGCAGCGGGTACCGCCGCGTTGGGCGCGGCGGTGGAT
>JGI24770J26754_10000190_pt1 | contig 42016 bp, 41 predicted proteins | sample LakOneMetagenome_FD_26754 | JGI IMG/M metagenome (IMG submission 26754) | reverse complement strand
TATTGGCTGATGAAATCCGAGCCGGAAGAGGTCTCGATCGATGATCTTGAGGCTGCACCGGCACAGCGTGTGCCTTGGTTTGGTGTACGTAACTATCAGGCGCGCAATTTCATGCGCGATGTGATGCAGGTCGGTGATCTTGCCTTCTTTTACCATTCCAGCTGTGCCGAGCCCGGCATCGCCGGTATTTGCGAGATTTGTTCCGAGCCTTATCCGGACGAAACGCAGTTTGCTGCGGTCGACCGGTATTTTGACCCAAAATCGACAGCTGCAAATCCGCGCTGGTGGTTGCGCGATGTCCGTTTCGTTACCAAGTCGCGACCCGTTCCGCTGTCGGAATTGCGTGCCTGTCCGGCGCTTGCCAACATGCGTCTCCTTGCTCGAGGCAATCGTTTGTCGATCATGCCCGTGAGTGAAAGCGAGTGGGCATTTATCACCAAGGAATTGATGGGCTTGCAATGATGGTCTGGTGGCTGGCGTATATCGGATTGGGGGCGTTCGCCGGCTTTTTTGCTGGCTTGCTGGGGATTGGCGGTGGCTCGGTGATGGTGCCGATTCTCGTCATGCTTTTCGCAGCGCAGGGCTTTCCCTCTGGCGACGTCATGCATCTGGCGCTGGGGACATCCATGGCAGCCATTTTTTTTACCGCCATATCCAGCGTGCGTACGCACCATACGCATGGTGCCGTGCTATGGCCGATCGTTGCCCGAATTACGCCCGGTATCGTGATCGGGACGTTGATTGGTACTCGAATCGCCAGTCAGGTACCGACCAAGGCGCTGGGACTGATTTTTACCATTTTCATCTGCTACGTGTCGGTGCAGATGATCCTCAATATCAAACCGAAGCCGCATCGTGAAATGCCGGGTGCCTTGGGGACTTCACTGGTCGGTGCCTTCATCGGCGGGCTTTCCTGTCTGGTGGCGATCGGTGGCGGTGCCTTGTCGGTGCCGTTCATGACGTGGTGCAATGTCAAGGTTCAACACGCAATTGGTACGTCGGCGGCGATTGGTTTCCCGATTGCCCTCGGTGGCGCGCTTGGTTATGTCTGGAACGGTTGGTCGGTTGCCGGCCTGCCGGCGGGCAGTTTTGGTTTTGTCTATTTGCCGGCGGTCGTGGGCGTGGCGTTTGCCAGTATCCTGACTGCGCCAATGGGTGCGCGAAAAACGCACCAGCTTCCGGTTCAGACCTTGAAGCGCATCTTTGCAGCGATCTTGCTGGCATTGGCCTGCAAGATGCTGTTCGGCTTGTTCACCGTGCCTTGAAGACAGGTTTGCGCTTTTCCAGAAACGCAGCCAGTCCTTCCCGGTAATCCTCGGTGTCGAGAAAGGCAAATGATGCAGCTTTTTCTTCGTCGGTCAGGGGACGCCCCTCGAGCAGTCGACTGATCCACAGCTTGTGCCAACCGGCGACCAAGGGGGCACCGGCACAGATTCGACGGGCAGTCGCATAGGCCTCGTCGATGGTGTTCTGGTCGGCGACGACGCGAGTGACCAGTCCTTTGGCGTAGGCCTCGGCGGCGCTTAGAATGCGGCCTTCAAGCAGAATTTCCTTCATCACCGCCGGACCGGCAAGACGTAGCAAACCTTCCATTTCGCCGGGGTACATCGAAAATCCCAGACGGTTGATCGGTGCACCGAATCGGGCGCTTTCGCCACAAATCCGGAAGTCACAGACGCCAGCAATTTCCAGTCCGCCGCCGATGCAAGCTCCTTGAATCAAGGCCACCGTGGGATGCGGGCACTGATCGATGGCTTGCAGCGCAAGTGCGACCTGGCCGTGATAATGAAGGGCTTGCGCCAGGGTCGTGCGGGCTGTCACGAACTCTTCCAGATCGCCGCCGGCGGCAAAGGCATCTGTGCCGGCGCCGCGCAGGACGACGCAGCGAATGCTGCGGTCGACGCTGATTTTTGCCATTTTTTCAATAATCTGGTTCCACATATCCAGATTGATGGCATTGAGCTTGCCCGGGTTGTTCAGGGTGAGTGTGGCGATTTCGCCATCACAAAGGATTTCTACGGTACTCATGGATGTATCTCAGATGAACAGTTGAAAAATGTAATGCTGCTCGGCGCAAAAACGAATGCCTAATGTCTTGTATAAGATAGAATACTTGCGCATTTTGGGGGTAGTAATTATTAATTAAAAGTTAGGAGGCAAGCCATGAGCAGCGCGATGTATGAGCGGATGCGGGTCAATCCGAAATTTCAGGAGTTGATTTCAAAGCGGGGACGTTTTGCCTGGACGTTGGCATTTATTGTTTTAAGCATGTTCTACGGTTTCGTCATGGTGGTCGCTTTCAACCCGGCTGCTCTCGGCCAACCGGTCTCCGAGGGATCCATGCTGACGGTGGGCGTGGCGGTTGAACTCTTCATGTTCATTTTTTTCTGGTCGCTGACGGCGGTATATGTCAAGCGCGCCAATTCAGAGTTTGATGCCCTGACGCAGGAAATCGTCAAGGAAGCCTGGAAGGAGAACAAATAATGCGACGCTCGATCCAATTTACTGCTGCGCTGGGTCTTCTGGCGCTGGGTGCCGTTGCCTTTGCTGGCGGCCCGCTAGAGGGCGTGACAGAAAAGCAGGCGACCAACTGGCACGCCATCATCATGTTCTGCCTCTTTGTGGCGATGACCATGGGCATTACCTACTGGGCCTCCAGTCGGACGAAATCCACCGCAGATTTCTACACTGCAGGTGGCGGCATCACCGGTTTTCAGAACGGTCTGGCCATCGCCGGTGATTACATGTCGGCTGCCACCCTGCTCGGCCTGACCGCCATGGTCTACACCTCCGGCTATGACGGCTACATCTACATGCTCTGCTTCTTCGCCGGTTGGCCCATCATCCTGTTCATGATGGCTGAACGTTTACGAAACCTGGGCAAGTTTACGTTCTCCGACATCACCGCCTATCGTCTGGATCAGGGCAAGGTGCGTACCATGGCCGCGATTTCCTCGCTGACGGTGGTCTGCTTCTACCTGATCGCCCAGATGGTCGGAGCTGGCCAGTTGATCAAGCTGCTCTTCGGCCTTGACTACAATATCGCCATCTTTGCCGTCGGCATCCTGATGATGGTGTACGTCACCTTTGGTGGCATGGTCGCCACGACCTGGGTTCAGATCATCAAGGCCTGCATGCTGTTGGCGGGCGGTACGCTCGTGATGTTCCTTGCCTTCAGCCAGTTCGGGTTCTCGTTCCAGACCTTGCTCGAGAAAGCGACTGCAGTGCACAAGCTTGGTCCCAAGCTGATGTATCCCGGCAGCCTGCTGGCTGATCCAGTGACCGCCATTTCGTTGGGTCTTGGTTTGATGTTCGGAACCGCCGGACTGCCGCATATCCTGATGCGTTTCTTCACCGTGACCGATGCCAAGGAAGCACGCAAATCTGTACTGTATGCATCAGGTTTCGTGGCCTACTTCTTCAACGTTATTTTCATCATGGGTCTCTGCGGTATCCTGATCGTCGGTCAGAACCCCGAGTTCTTCGAAGGCGGTACGGTGGGCGGCAAGCTGATTGGTGGCGGAAATATGGTCGCCATGCATCTGGCCAAAGCGGTTGGTGGCGACATGCTGCTTGGTTTCCTTGCGGCAGTGGCATTCGCCACCATTCTGGCGGTGGTTTCCGGTCTGGCGTTGGCTGGTGCCTCGGCCATTTCTCATGACCTCTACGCACGAGTGATCAAAAAAGGGACGGCTTCGGAAACTGACGAAATCCGTGTCTCCCGGATTGCCACCATTTGCCTTGGATTCGTGGCCATTGTTCTCGGCATCCTGTTTGAGAAACAAAACATTGCGTTCATGGTTGGTTTGGCGTTCGGTGTGGCGTCTGCCGCCAATTTCCCTGTGCTGATCCTCTCCATGTACTGGAAGGGTTTGACGACGCGTGGTGCGTTGTTTGGGGGCTACGGTGGCTTGGTATCTGCCGTGCTGTTCGTCGTTTTCTCAAAATCCGTGTGGGTTGATGTGCTGCACAATGCCGCACCTCTCTTCCCTTATACGCAGCCTGCGTTGTTCGCGATGCCGATTGCTTTCCTATTGGCCTATATCTTCTCGAAGACTGATTCGAGCGTGCGTGCCGGCCAAGAAATCGAAGCGTTCGAAGACCAGTATGTCCGTGCCCAGACTGGGTATGGCGCTGCATCAGCCAGCAATCACTAATCGGCTAGTTGTGTCTAGAAAACGCCCAGCCAGCTTGTGCTGCCTGGGCGTTTTTCAATGGTTCGGCTTTTGCGTTCGAAATCTGGCCAAGCGCCATGGTTATCTAGGTTACGTCAGCGTGCCGATGGAAGGCTAAGCGACACTGCCGAGCTGCTTTGCAGCGAACGGCGCGATGGGTCAGGCGGATTTGCTGGGCGCGCTGTCCTGCATCTTGGCGAGTGCCTCACGGCCTGATAGCAAGTGTTCCTGCATCAGTTTTTCTGCTCGTCCCGCATCGCTTGCGACAATGGCAGCCAGGATAAGCCGGTGCTCGTCCAGAGACTGTTGGAGTCGACCTTCCAATGATAAGGAATGCATGCGAGACAGCTTCAAAACCTTGCGTAAATCCTGAATCACCGACAATAGCCACCTATTTCCCGACAGCTCCTGGATTTTTTTGTGGAATTCCTGATTTGATTCGAAAAATGCGTCGATACGTCCATCGCGTGCGGCAGCTTCAAGCTTCTCGTGGATGCTTTTCAGCGCGATGATGTCAGCAGGTTTGGCGCGTTTGATCGCTTCGACGACGCAGCGCCCTTCCAGCATGGCCATCAGGGGAAAGATGTCGTCGAGATCCTGGCGAGATATTTCGGTGACGTAGCAGCCGCGACGTGGCCTGAGGTCGACCAGCCCTTCCGAGGCCAGTACCTTGAGTGCCTCACGTAATGGTGTGCGAGAAATCCCGTATTGTTCGGCGAGTTTCTGCTCGTCGATCCAGGTGCCGGGAGTCAGTTCGTGGGCAAAAATGCGCTGGCGCAGTCGCTCTGCCACTTCCTGATACAGTGCCGTAGGTGCGATACGTGTCATGTTCTAGGTGTAATGTGAAAGCGAAAAACGGCACATTGACGACTTGCCTCTATAATTATGAATAAAGTATTATGCGGTGCTAGGTATGTCAAGATGAGCCCAAAAGCGTAGAATTTTGAATTCTGCATCATAAGCTCAAAAAAATCGAATCAGCGAGGGTATGTCATGTCTGAAAAGTTCTTTGATTCCAACAACCTGGATGCTTGGGAAAAAGCTGCCGCGAAACAGTCGCCCGGCGGCGATATTTCCAATCTGGTCTGGAATACGCCGGAAGGTCTGGCCGTCAAGGCGCTTTACACCAAGGCTGATGTTGAAGGTCTTGAATTTGCTGACACGCTGCCCGGTTTTGCGCCCTATCTGCGTGGCCCGCAGCCAACTATGTATGCGGTCAAGCCTTGGACGATCCGCCAGTACGCCGGATTTTCGACGGCTGAGGCCTCCAATGCTTTCTATCGAAAAGCGCTTGCGGCTGGTGGTCAGGGCGTATCGGTCGCTTTCGATCTGGCGACGCACCGCGGTTACGACTCGGATAATGCACGTGTTACGGGTGACGTGGGCAAGGCTGGCGTAGCGATCGATTCAGTCGAAGACATGAAAATTCTGTTCGACAGCATCCCGCTTGACAAGATTTCCGTCTCAATGACGATGAACGGCGCCGTGCTGCCAATTCTTGCCGGCTATATCGTCGCTGCCGAAGAGCAGGGTGTTCCACAAGACAAGCTGTCTGGCACGATCCAGAACGACATTCTTAAAGAATTCATGGTGCGGAATACCTACATCTATCCGCCCAAGCCGTCGATGAAGATCATTGCCGACATTTTCGGCTATACCGCGCAGCACATGCCGAAGTTCAACTCCATTTCGATTTCCGGATATCACATTCAGGAAGCGGGGGCGAATCAGGCAATTGAATTGGCGTTTACGCTGGCTGACGGCATGGAATACGTGCGTACTGGCGTTGCCTCCGGCATGGACGTCGATACCTTCGCGGGTCGCCTGTCGTTCTTCTGGGCGGTGGGCATGAATTTCTATCTCGAAATCGCCAAGATGCGTGCGGGACGCTTGCTTTGGGATCGCATCATGACCGGCTTCAATGCCAAGAGCCCGAAGTCAAAGATGCTCCGCACCCACAGCCAGACTTCTGGCTGGTCGCTGACCGAGCAGGACCCATACAACAATGTCGTGCGCACTACTATCGAAGCGATGGCCGCCGTGTTTGGCGGTACCCAGTCGCTACACACCAATGCGCTTGATGAAGCGATCGCGCTGCCGACCGAGTTCTCATCGCGTATCGCGCGTAATACTCAGTTGATCATTCAGGAAGAAACGCACATCACCAATGTCGTCGATCCGTGGGCCGGTTCCTACATGATGGAAAAGCTGACCCAGGACATGGCCGACAAGGCCTGGNGCATCATCCAGGAAATCGAGGCGATGGGCGGCATGACCAAGGCTGTCGAGTCAGGATGGGCCAAGATGCAGGTGGAAACCTGNGCCGCTGACAAGCAGGCGCGCATCGATTCGGGCAAGGACGTTATTGTCGGCGTCAATAAGTACAAGCTGGCCANGGAAGACGCGATCGATATCCTCGATATCGACAACCATGCTGTTCGTGATTCCCAGGTTGCGCGGCTGAAACAGATTCGTGCGACGCGCGATACTGTGGCAGTCAACGCTGCATTGGAGGCGTTGACCAAGGCCGCCGAAACCGGAGAAGGCAACCTGCTCGACCTGACCGTGAAAGCGATGCGCCTGCGGGCAACGGTTGGTGAGGTATCCGATGCACTGGAAAAGATATTTGGTCGTTTCCGTGCCAATAACCAGACTATTTCGGGGGTGTACGGAGGTGTCGTGGAAGGTCAGGAAAGCTGGGAAACCATTAAGGCAGATGTCGCCAAGTTTGCTGAAGAAGAAGGCCGTCGTCCGCGCATCATGATTGCCAAGCTTGGTCAGGATGGGCATGACCGTGGTGCGAAGGTGGTGGCAACCGCCTTTGCTGACCTCGGCTTCGATATCGACATGGGACCCTTGTTCCAGACACCGGAAGAGGCAGCGCGTCAGGCTATCGAGAACGACGTTCATGCAATTGGCGTTTCCTCACTGGCCGCAGGTCACAAAACGTTGTTGCCGGAACTGGTGAACTCCCTCAAGGCACAGGGTGCAGACGACATTATCGTTTTTGCCGGCGGGGTCATCCCGGCTCAGGACTACGATTATCTTTACAATGCCGGTGCCAAGGCGATCTTCGGGCCCGGTACCCGAATCGAGGATTCTGCTGTCCGGGTTCTGGAAGAGATCCGCAAGGCGCGCGGATAATTCTGGATGAATCTGGGCGAAGCTCCTGTGCGGGCTCACGTTTTTTCGGAAGCAGATCAAGCGTTGGTCGATGGCGTGCTGTCCGGTCAGCGGCGTTCGCTTGCCAAGGCGATCACGCTTATCGAATCAACTCGAACCGACCACCAGCAGAGGGCTCAGCAGGTGCTGACCGCACTGTTGCCGAAGACGGGCAATGCAGTGCGCATTGGTATTTCTGGTGTCCCGGGCGCTGGAAAATCGACCTTTATCGAGGCACTGGGGGTCTGGCTGATCGAGCGTGGGAAAAAACTGGCGGTACTGGCTGTCGATCCATCGTCCTCGGTCTCCGGCGGCTCGATTCTGGGTGACAAGACACGCATGGAACTGCTCTGCCAGCGCGAAGAGGCCTTTATCCGGCCGAGTCCGTCGGCAGGTTCGTTGGGTGGCGTTGCCGAAAAAACGCGTGAGGCCATGCTGCTGTGTGAAGCGGCTGGATTTGATGTGATCATTGTCGAAACAGTAGGTGTTGGCCAATCGGAAACCACAGTCGCTGGCATGGTGGACATGTTCTGCTTGCTGCAATTGCCGAACGCTGGNGACGACCTGCAGGCGATCAAGAAAGGCATCGTCGAGATTGCTGATCTGGTGGTTATCAACAAGGCCGACATCGATCCGCGAGCCACCGCCGTGGTTCGTGCCCAGTGGCGAAATGCGCTGCATATGTTGCGCCCGGCCTCGCCGAACTGGGCACCGCCAGTTATTGCATTGAGTGCGTTGCACAAAGAAGGCATCGTCGAGTTCTGGGAGCAGGTTGAAAAGTATCAGCTTGCGCTCAAACCGACCGGCGAGTTTGCTGCCAAACGTCAGCATCAGGCGTTAAGCTGGATGTGGCAGTTGATCGACTCTGGCCTGCGCCAGCATTTTCGTCATCACCCGAGAGTGCAGGAGAATCTGCCTGCGCTAACCAGCTCTGTCGAGCAGGGGCATACAACGCCGGCAGCAGCGGCCTATGCGTTGCTTGACTATCTGAAACACTGAATTCCAAATTACCCGAACCATTTAGGGAGTTTTTATGCACGACATCATCCGTCAGCTGGAAAAAAAGCGTGAAATGGCCCGCCTCGGCGGTGGCCAGAAGCGTATCGACAGCCAGCACAAGAAGGGCAAGTTGACTGCCCGGGAACGTCTGGAACTGTTGCTCGATCCGGATTCCTTTGAAGAATGGGATCTGTTCAAGGAGCACCGTTGTACTGACTTCGGCATGGATCAAGCCGAAAAGATACCAGGTGACGGCGTCGTCATTGGGTACGGAACCATCAATGGTCGCCTGGTTTTTGTCTTTTCGCAGGACTTTACGGTGTTCGGTGGCTCCTTGTCCGAAACCCATGCCGAGAAGATTTGCAAGGTGATGGATCATGCCATGAAGGTTGGCGCGCCAGTCATCGGCCTGAACGACTCGGGTGGTGCACGCATCCAGGAGGGGGTCGCCTCTCTGGGGGGGTATGCCGACGTATTCCAGCGCAATGTGATGGCTTCTGGCGTCGTGCCGCAAATCTCCATGATCATGGGCCCCTGTGCCGGCGGTGCGGTTTACTCGCCCTCGATGACGGACTTCATTTTCATGGTGAAAGATTCGTCGTACATGTTCGTGACTGGCCCGGAAGTCGTTAAAACCGTGACCCACGAAGATGTGACGGCCGAAGAACTGGGTGGCGCAGTGACCCATACCAGCAAGTCCGGTGTAGCCGATCTGGCCTTCGAGAACGATGTCGAAGCCCTCTCCATGCTGCGCCGATTCATGAATTTCATTCCCGCCAACAATCGCGAAAAGCCCCCGGTCACGCCGACCAACGATCCGGTCGATCGCATGGATTACTCGCTCGATACGCTGGTGCCGGACAACGCCAACAAGGCGTACGACATGAAGGAACTCATCGTCAAAGTCGTTGATGACAACGATTTCTTTGAACTGCAGGCCGACTACGCCAAGAACATCATCATCGGCTTTGGTCGCGTGGATGGCCACCCGGTTGGTATTGTCGCCAATCAGCCGCTCGTGTTGGCCGGTTGCCTCGATATCAAGTCATCCATCAAAGCGGCTCGCTTTGTACGCTTTTGTGATGCCTTCAATATTCCGGTGGTGACGTTTGTGGACGTCCCCGGCTTCATGCCGGGCACCACGCAGGAATACGGCGGCATCATCAAGCATGGTGCCAAGCTGCTCTACGCCTATGCCGAATGTACCGTGCCAAAGGTCACCATCATCACCCGCAAGGCGTATGGTGGTGCCTATGACGTGATGTCGTCCAAGCACTTGCGTGGCGATGTCAACATCGCTTGGCCATCCGCTGAAATTGCGGTCATGGGGCCAAAGGGCGCTGTTGAAATCATTTTCCGCGAGGAAAAGAATGATCCGGCCAAGCTGGCCGAACGTGAAGCCGAGTACAAGGAAAAATTCGCCAACCCGTTCGTGGCAGGTGCGCGTGGCTTCATCGACGATGTCATCATGCCGCACGCAACCCGCAAACGCATCGCGCGTTCGCTGGCGATGCTGCGCGACAAGAAACTCGACAACCCGTGGCGCAAGCACGGCAACATTCCTCTGTAAGCGTCAGGGAGAAACAGGAATATGTTCACTAAGATTCTGATCGCAAACCGCGGCGAAATTGCCTGCCGCGTCATCAAAACCGCTCGCAAGATGGGCATCAAGACGGTTGCCGTTTATTCCGAAGCAGACAAGGACGCCCTGCACGTCGATCTGGCGGACGAAGCCGTCTGCATCGGTCCGGCTGCTTCGAAAGAATCGTATCTGGTCATGGACAAGATCATCGCTGCCTGCAAGCAGACCGGTGCTCAGGCTGTCCATCCAGGTTACGGCTTTCTGTCCGAGAACGCCACGTTCTCGCGTCGTCTGGAAGAGGAAGGCATCAAGTTCATCGGTCCCAAGCATTATTCGGTGGCAAAGATGGGCGACAAGATCGAGTCCAAGAAACTCGCCATTGCTGCCAACGTCAATACCATTCCAGGTTACAACGATGCCATCGCNGGTCCCGATGANGCCGTCAAGATCGCCCAGGGCATTGGTTATCCGGTCATGATCAAGGCGTCCGCTGGTGGCGGTGGCAAAGGTCTGCGCGTGGCNTTTAACGATGCAGAAGCGCACGAAGGCTTTACTTCCTGCGTTAACGAAGCACGCAATTCCTTTGGTGACGACCGNGTCTTCATCGAGAAGTATGTGCTGGAACCGCGCCATATCGAAATCCAGGTTCTCGGCGACTCGCACGGCAACTATGTGTACCTGAACGAGCGTGATTGCTCGATCCAGCGTCGTCACCAGAAGGTCATCGAAGAGGCGCCCAGCCCGTTTGTTGACCCGGCCATGCGCAAGGCAATGGGTGAGCAGGCGGTGGCACTGGCCCGTGCGGTGGACTACGAATCGGCAGGGACGGTTGAATTCGTCGTCTCCGGCGCGACCAAGGAATTCTACTTCCTGGAAATGAACACCCGCCTGCAGGTGGAGCACCCGGTCACCGAACTCATCACTGGTCTCGACCTCGTCGAGCAGATGATTCGCGTGGCCTACGGCGAAAAGCTGCCGCTGACCCAAGCCGATGTGAAGATCGACGGTTGGGCCATGGAGTGCCGGATCAACGCCGAAGATCCCTTCCGCGGCTTCCTGCCCTCGACTGGCCGTCTGGTGAAGTTCCAGCCGCCAAAGGAAACCTCTGACGCCAACGGCACGACTCGTGTCGATACCGGTGTTTACGACGGTGGCGAAATTTCGATGTTCTACGACTCGATGATCGCCAAACTGATTGTGCACGCCAAGGATCGCACCACGGCCATCGCCCGCATGCGCGACGCCTTGAACGCCTTCGTGATCCGCGGCATTTCCTCGAACATTCCGTTCCAGGCCGCGCTGATGCAGCATCCCGGATTTCACTCCGGCATCTTCGACACCGGCTTCATTCCCAAGGAATACCCGAAGGGCTTCGATGCCTCGATGGTGCCGCACGATGATCCGGCCCTGCTGGTTTCGGTTGCGGCCTACGTATATCGCGCCTTTACCGACCGTTCCGCCTCGATTACAGGTCAATTGCAGGGCCACGAACGTTTGGTCAGCGATAACTGGATGGTGGTTCGCCTCGATACATCAGGCAACCAGCATCATCCGGTAACGGCTCGCCTGGTTGATGGTGGTTATGACATCGAATACGGCGGCAAGCACTATGAACTGCGTTCCGAGTGGAAGCTCGGCCAATCGCTGTTTGTCGGGACCTGCAATGGTCAGGAGTTCACCCTGCAGGTTGAGCGTCACAAGACTCGCTACAGCCTGTTCCACTGGGGAACCCGCGCCGACTTCATGGTCATGAGTGCGCGTGCGGCCGAGTTGCTGGCGTTGATGCCCGAGAAGCAGGCACCTGATCTTTCCAAGTTCCTGATGTCACCGATGCCAGGTCTGCTCCGCGAAGTGGCGGTCAAGGCCGGGCAGGAAGTGAAGGCTGGGGAGAAACTGGCTGTCATCGAAGCGATGAAGATGGAAAACATCCTCAAGGCCGACCAGGACTGCAAGGTCAAAAAGATATCTGCCGCTGCTGGCGAAAGCCTGTCGGTCGACCAGATCATCATCGAGTTTGAATAATTTGCGTTTTGACCGGATTTTACGGTTGACCACAGCATGCTAGGCCCGCCACTTGGCGGGCCTTTTTTATGGTTTGTTGACGGCGTAACGCACGAAATCGACGCCGCGCTCCAGCACTTCAGTCGGTATCACTTGCCTGACCGACGCACCTTCCAGTGTCAAGCTGCTGTTCAGGCGGATGCCTGCAATCGATGGCGCGACCAGCATGCATGTCTCTCCGTCATGCAGGAGAAAGACCGGTGTAACAGGAAGGTGATGATCTTGCGGGGCACGCGCCAGCCGACCTGCTTCGATACGTTCGTCGTACCAGCAGAGATCAGCCGCCAGGGCGCCGCCGGATATGCTTTGCAACCCCACCATGACGCCCAGGCGAGGTGCGCCAAGGGAGGTTGTAGCGATCAGGCAAGGTGACTGGCGCCGTGCTCCCCGGCGGTCGGCAGGACGGATGGCCTTGCCATCGACCAGCAGCCAGTTTTCGCCCGGAACGTTTAATTTTTTGACGGCGGTCGGCATGGTGGACACGCGGTCGAAGCCGAACATGGCGACCCGCTGATGGGCCAGGGTCGCACTACCGGCATCCAGCGCCCCGCTGGCGACCAGCATTTCCCCGGTAAAGGCTGCATAGGCGTAGTCGGCGCCGAAAGCGAGTTCAATCTCACCTATTTCTGTGGCTTGTTGCTGGGGACGTACCTCCAGGCTGGCGTCGAGTTCACGGAGCAGGCGAATGCAGGCAGTCGGCGAGAGTTCGCGGCCAAGTTTCAACGATTCCGGAGATTCTCCCTGCGCCAGTGCCTTGATGCGCTGATCGATCTTGTGCGTGACCTTGCGCACGTCGAGCCAGCGCGGAACGCCTTGGGGCAAGGGGTCGCCGAATATCGGGGCGAGGTCTACCGAATGCCCGCTGGGATCATCGTCCGGAATGGCCTGAAAACTGGCCAGTTCACGCCAGCGACTGATGGCTCGGTTGGCGACTGCCAGTTGGGCGGCAGAGAGGCGGTAGGGGTCGACCAGTCGGAGCATGAAAGCCCAGCTCAGGTGTCCGGCAATATTGGCTTCTCCAAATTGCGGGAAGTCGGGATCGGGTAACGCCTTGCGTAATTGCCCGCTGCTTTCCGCCTGCGTGAGCACCGCAAAAAGAAGTTGATCAAGCAAGCGTGGGCATTCCCGGGCGGCCAGAAAATGACAATATTCCGCCATCCGGAATGCGCACGCGGCACGGTACAGGGGCAGGCATTTTTCTGCCGGTGCAAAATGGGGGGCCANGCGAAGGTAGGCGGTACCCAGGCGTAACCACAGCCGCTGAGCGACCTCGAAACTGCGCTGATCGTCATCAAGCATGGGCAGTGCCTTGCGCACATAACGGGATTCGATTGCTTCCTGGATGGGTGCTGCGACGGTGCGCATCACGTTGAGCAACTCGATGGCCTGGGCGGGGGGCAAAGAGGTACCTTCAATGGCTTCGATCTGCAAGCTGATGGCAGCCAGCATGTGCATGGGCTGGGCCTGGGGCTGGGTGGCCAGCCATGCCTTCGCCGTCAGCGGGTCGAGGAAGGCCAAATTGATATTCTTGCGCGGTTCCGGTAGCGTTAGCCAGTCCATGAGCGCTCCTAGCGTAGTATTCTTTAAATATGAGTGTATTCGAACATTATGATCGCGAATTGGCGGATATTGATAGAGAGATCCATCGTTACGCCGCCGTTTGCGGCGTAAATTTGGAAAATCGCCATGAAATTGATGCGTGTCTGCGCAATCATCATGAGAGCTGGGCGGAGGACAAGGCGCGTGAATCACTGCGCGGTTTGTTGATCCTGCGCATCAAGCTGGAAGCCGAGATGGTCGACGTTGGCCTTTCACCCAGAGCGCTGGTAGCGCCGTCAGCCAGCGAGGCAAACGACTAGCGAACACCGATGGCAGTGACCGGGCAAGGTGCGACACAGGCGCCGCAACCTGTACATTTTTCGGCATCGATTTCGGGCCAGGGACTGCCGCCAATACGCGGCATGAAACGGATGGCGCGGGTATCGCAAAAGTCGCCACAGACACGACACTCGACCCCGTGTCGGGGCAGGCATTGCTCACCGATGGTGGCTTTGTAAGGCCAGGCCACCTGTTCGGGCGTCAGGCGAGTCAAGGCTGTGGTTTGGCACGCCGATGCACAGTCGCCACAGAAGGTACACTCGCCCTGACTAAAATCCACCGTCGGGTAGCCGCCGTCGCCAACGATCAGAATCCGCTGCGGGCAGGTTGTGATGCAGTCATTGCAGCGCGTGCACTGGTCAATGAACAGCGCTTCCTGCAGCGCCCAAGGCGGCCGGAGTTCGGCCTTGGGGCGTGGTCGACCGTGAAAGAACGCGCGTCGGGAGAGGTCGACCATGGATGTGCTATTTCTTGCCGGCCTTCATCTTCTCGATGCCGCTACGCAGCATCTGGTCGATTTCGGAACCTGGCTCAACCTGTTCCAGAAGAGGTTCCCAGTAGCGGAGTCCCTTCTTGTTGTCACCGGCCTCCATGGCGGCAGCGCCAGCCAGGAACATGCTGTGGGCATGGTTTGGATCCACTTTCAGCGCCTGCTCGACCAACTGAAGTGCCTTGCCGGAAATCCCCTTGCNGCTGGCCATGGCAACCGTCTCAGCGTAGCTGGCCAACTGGTCAGGATCATCGCTAATNATTTTCTCGGCCTTGCCATAGGCCTGAACGGCCTCGTCGTATCGACCCAATGACTTATAGGAGCGGGCAAGCATCAGCCAGCCCTGCATGTCGTCCGGATTGTCTTTCAATTTTGCGGCCAGGCTGGCGACCATTTGATTGATCTTTTCGGGCGTCATCTGTTCCTGCGCGACCGTTTGCATAGGATCAAGGGCTTTCATGTTACCCAGGATGCCATAGCCAAGCAGCCCGAGAATGGGCAGCAGGACCAGGAGGGCGACAGCCATCTTGCGACTGGGGCCCTGAACGACTGGTGCGCCAGCATCAGCGGCGGGATCGACTTCTTCAAGCAGGCGGCGCTGCAACTCATGTCTGGACTGGTCGAAATCCGCTTCGGCAAGGGTGCCTTCAGCCTTTTCACGGCTGAGCTCGGCAAGTTGGTCGCGGAAGATGGCAAGATTGGTTTCCTTGCGCGCAGCCTTGACGTTAGGGGCGCGCAAACCAAGCCACAACGGTGGCAGGATAAAGGCGGCAACCACCACGATCAACAGGGTGGCAAAGATGGCGAACTGGTTCATTTCTGGTCAATTTCCTTGAGCAGCGCGTCGGCGCGGCTGGATTCGTCAGCCGACAGCGGCTTGTCTTCGGCATTGATGCGCGTCGTCCGGCGACGCAGGTAGCGCTGCAGCGCGAACAGGCCGAGTACCATCAGGCCGAGTGGCCCGCCCCAGAGCAGCAGGGTGATGCCTTTGACGGGGGGGCGGTAGAGGACAAAGTCGCCATAGCGGGCGACCATGAAGTCGACGATTTCCTTGTCGGACTTGCCTTCCTTGATCATGCCGCGAATTTCACGGCGCAGATCCTGCGCCAGTTCGGCGTTGGAGTCCGCGATGGTCTGGTTCTGGCAGACCAGGCAGCGCAATTCTTCTGAAAGTCCCTGCAGACGTTTTTCGGCGACCGGATCGGTGGCAATGGCCGCTTCACTGGCGGCATCGGCGATTGCTGCGGTCGACTGGAAAAAAGAGCCAAAAACGAAAATTGCTAACAGTAGGTAACGCTTCATTTGTTCAACTCGGCGAGCAGCGGCATGATTTTCTGGCTGAGCACGTCAGGCGAAATTGGACCCGTATGCTTCATGCGGATCGTGCCGGTCTTGTCGATGATGTAGGTTTCCGGCACACCGTAGACGCCATAGTCGATACCGACGCGGCCGTCGAGATCCATGACGGTCAAGGTGTAAGGGTTGCCATGCTGTGCCAGCCATTGATTGGCGCGCTCGAAAGCCAGCTTCTTTTCTGCGTCGGCCGACATCTTGCTCATGTCAAAACCGCCGTCACCACGGACTTCCTTATAGTTCAGGCCAATCAGCGGTACGTCGACTTTCCGGGAGAACTCGACCAGCACGGGATGTTCCTGGCGGCAGGAGACGCACCAAGAAGACCAGACGTTGAGCAACCAGACTTTGCCCTGCATGTCCTTGGGGCCGAGCGTTTTGTCCGGCGTGGACAGGATATTCAGATTGAAGGCGGGGGCAGGCTTGTTGACCAGGGGCGAAGGAACGTCACGCGGGTTGAGGTTCAGCCCGATGGCGAGCAGGACAACGAGGGCGGCAAAAGCGCCAAGGACCCAGTAATAGCGATTCATGCTTGTTGTGTTCCAGCAGGGATTTTGACCGCTGAGGCGGCGCGGGATTTGGCGCGATAGCGGCGATCAAGCAAGGCCATAAGACCACCGAGTGCCATGACGAAACAGCCTCCCCAGATCCAGTCGACGAAGGGCTTGTAATAAACACGGACAGCCCATTCGGCTTCCGGCTTGTCGCGGTCGATCGGCTCGCCGAGTGAGACATAGACATCGCGCAGGAAACCGGCATCAATGGCCGCTTCCGTCATCGGCATGCCGGACGATGCATAGTTGCGTTTTTCAGGATTCATCTTGCGTAACAATTTGCCGTTGACCGCAAGATCGAAATCGCCTTGCGCAGCCACATAGTTCGGCCCCTGTACGGTTTTCACGCCGTTGAAGGTAAAACTGTATCCGGCGACCACCGTTGTATCGCCCGGTGCCATCTTGATGTCCTGTTCTTCCTGGAAGCTGCTGACCATGGTGACGCCGACCACGAAAACGGCAATCCCGAAGTGCGCCAGGCACATGCCGACAAAACTGCGCGGTTGCTTGGTGGCAGAGCTCAGGAAGCTCTGGCCAGCCCGTGTGTGCTGCACCCGTTCGACAAACGTCAGCAACGTGGTGAATGCCACCCAGGCGGCGAGCAGGATACCCAGCGTGGTCAAGGCGCTCCAATGACCGTAAAGCAAGGGCAGCGCGATGGCGATAATGGCCGCAACGACCATCGCCCAGCGTACCGTTCGCATGATTTCCGGAATGGATGCTTCTTTCCAGCGGGCGAAGGGTGCGATGCCCATCAGGAACAGTACCGGCGCCATGACCGGCACAAAGACTGCATTGAAATACGGCGGGCCGACCGAAATCTTGCCAACGCCCAAGGCATCGATCAGCAGCGGATAAAGTGTGCCCAGCAGCACCGTGGCGCAGGCGACGACCAGCATGACGTTATTGGTGAGCAGCAGTGATTCGCGTGAAACCAGTCCGAAGCGACCACCCAGTCCAACCTTGGGGGCACGCCAGGCAAACAGCGCCAACGAGCTGCCGATAACGGCGACGAGGAAAATCAGGATGAAGATGCCGCGCCGTGGATCGGTGGCAAAGGCATGCACGGATGTCAGCACGCCGGAGCGAACCAGGAAGGTGCCAAGCAGTGAGAGCGAGAAGGCCGAAATGGCCAGCAACACTGTCCAGTTCTTGAAGCTGCCCCGTTTTTCGGTGACCGCCAGTGAGTGGATCAGTGCCGTACCCACCAGCCAAGGCATGAAGGAGGCGTTTTCGACCGGATCCCAGAACCACCAGCCACCCCAGCCCAGTTCGTAATAAGCCCACCATGAGCCGAGGGCGATACCCATGGTCAGGAAGCACCAGGCAGCCATCGTCCAGGGTCGCGACCAGCGTGCCCAGGCCGCATCCAACTGACCTGAAAGCAGTGCTGCAATGGCGAAGGCGAAGGCGACCGAGAAGCCGACGTAGCCCATGTAGAGCATCGGCGGATGAATGACCAGACCTGGATCCTGAAGTAGCGGGTTCAGATCACGCCCTTCGGCGGCGGCCGGCAGCAGGCGATCGAATGGATTGGAGGTGATCAGGATGAAGAGCATGAAGCCGAAGGCGACCAGGCCCAGTGTGCCGAGAACGCGGGCGACCATGGTGTCGGGCAGTTGGCGCGACAGCATGGCAACGCTGAAAGCCCACCAGCTCAGGAACAGCATCCACAACAGCAAGGAGCCTTCGTGGCCCCCCCAGACAGCAGCAACGCGATACTGGATTGGCAGCAGCGAATTGGAGTGCTGGGCCACGTAGACCACCGAAAAGTCATTGGTGACGAAAGCCTGCACCAGGCAGGCGAAGGAAAAGGTGATTAGCAGCGCCATGACGGTGGCCGCGGGCCGGGCGACGGCGACCCAGGCCAACCGGTTCTGGTGGGCGCCGAGCAGGGGTAGCGTGCCCAGGATCAGTGCGACCAGGGCGGCGAGGATCAGCGCGAAATGGCCAAGTTCAGGAATCATGCTTAGTAGCTCGCTTTGGGTTTGTCAGCGGCAGCTTTCGCCGCCTGTGCATCGCCGACAGCCTTGGCGGCTTCCGGCGGCATATAGTTTTCATCGTGTTTGGCCAGCACTTCGCTGGCGGCGAAGGTGCCGTCGGGGTTCATTTTGCCTTGGGCAACGACCCCCTTGCCTTCCTTGAACAGGTCCGGAAGGATTCCCTTGTAATGGACGGTCATATCCTTGGCCGTATCGGTGACCACGAAGGCGATGGTCACGCCATCAGCCTGCCGCTGCAGGCTGCCCTCCTTGACCAGGCCGCCGATGCGGAACGGTTTTCCCTGGGGTGCCTTGCCTTCGGCAACATCGGTTGGCGAAATGTACAGTGCGATGTTGCTGTTCAGGGCGTTGAGGACCAGTGCAGCAATGATGCCGATGATGGCCAGGGCGCCGCCGATCAGGGCGAGCTTTTTGTGACGGGATTTCATTCGGCAGTATTCCTGTTTTCGGCGCGCGTATCAGCGCGAAGCTGGCGCTTCAGCCGCGCAATGGTGTTCTTTCGATTGCGGGCGACCACAATCGGTTCAATGGTCATGATCAATACCGTGGCGCCAAACGAGCCCCAGACGTAAAAGCCGTAGCCGCCCATGGCGACGAACTCGGAAAAACTGTTCCAGTGGATCACTTTTCGCCTCCACCTGTCTGGTTGGCCAACTCTGCCTTGACCCATTCGGTGTGTCGTTCGCGTTCAAGCATGATGGTGCGGGCACGCATCAGGGCAACGGCAATCGAGTACATCCAGAAGCACATCGCCATCAGCAGCATTCCCCACAACATGGTCATTGCCATTGAAGACTTGGCCAGATTGACACTGGAGCCTTGATGCAGGGTATTCCACCACTTCACGGAGAAATAGATGATCGGGATGTTGACCACGCCAACCAGCAGCAACAAGCCACCGGCCTTGTCGGCGCGACGCGCGTCGTCAATGGCTGCGGTCAACGCCATAAATCCGATGTAAAGGAAAAGCAGGATCAGTTCGGAAGTCAGCCGGGCGTCCCACACCCACCAGGCACCCCACATCGGCTTTCCCCACAACGCGCCGGTTAGCAGCGATAGGAATGCCATCAGCGCACCGGTCGGCGCCAGAGCCTGGGCCATCATGCCGGAAAGTCGGGTGTTGAAGGCCAGTCCGATTGCTGCCCAGCCGGCCATGACCAGATAGATGAACATGCTCATCCACGAGGCCGGGACATGGATGAAGATGATCCGGTAGCCCTCGCCTTGCTGAAAATCGGTCGGTGCCACCAGCATGCCAAGATAGAGCCCGGCCAGCCCGAAAACGGCCGAGATTGCGGCAAAGTAAGGGATCAGGGTGCCTGCCAGCGGGTAGAACGTGGCCGGGGAGGCGAAACGGTAGAGATTAAAGCGGTCTTTCATTCGAGGGCAATCTTCAAGGCAGCGGCTGATGCCCAGGGGGCGAAGCCAACAGAAGCAAAAGTAAGCGCAGCAAGCAAGGAGAGATGACCTTCTCCCCCGAGCCCGGTCACCGTCGCATCTACTGCGCCAGCGCCGAATATTAGCACCGGGATGTAGAGCGGCAACACCAGAAGTGACAGCAGCACGCCTCCGCCACGCAAACCGAGGGTGAGCGCTGCACCGATCGCACCGATACCGGATAGTGCTGGTGTGCCCAGCAGAATGGCGCCGGTCAGGACGATCAGCGCATCGCTGGAAAGGTCGAATTGCAGGCCGAGCACCGGTGCGATCAGGGCCAGCGGCAGGCCGGACACCAGCCAGTGAGCGATCACTTTGCCAGTAACGATCAGGCCGAGCGGGTAAGGCGCCAGGGCCAGCTGCTCAAGCGTGCCGTCACGATGGTCATCAGCGAACATGCGCGGCAGCGACAGCATGGTGGCGAGCAGCGCAGCAACCCACAGTACGCCGGGTGCCAGCTTGCGCAAAAGATCGGGCTCCGGACCAACGCCGAGTGGGAAAAGGCTGACCACGATGATGAAGAAAAAGAGCGCAGAAACAATGTCTGCCTGGCGCCGCATGGCCAGCTTGAGGTCGCGGCCGATAACCGCAGCAATGATATTCAGCATCCGCGCAAGACCATTAACTCAGCCGCAATTCGCGGACGGTGCCGGCGGGGATGCTGACCAGCTGATGGGTCGTCATCACCGTCAGCCCGCCGCGCTGCAAATGGCCTGAAATGATCCCGGCCAGCCAGTCAACCGCGGCCACATCGAGCGCAACGAAAGGTTCGTCCAGTATCCAAAGCGGCCGCGTTTCCTTGACGAGGCGAGCCAGTGCGACGCGGCGTTTCTGGCCTTGCGACAGGTATTTGCAGGCCAGGTCCTCGCGCCCAGCCAGTCCCACCTGTTCCAGCGCATCGATCGCATTGTCTTCGGTGAGTGCTTCATTGGCCAGGCGGGCTGCAGCCATCAGGTTTTCCAGCGGTGTCAGTTCTTCCTTGATGGCGTTGAGATGCCCGAGATAGCACAGATCGGTGCGGAACTCTTCGGACTTGATTGACTGCCCTTTCCATCGAATGTCGCCGGACGCCGGCGGCAAAAGGCCGATCAGCATGCGCAGCAGGCTGGTCTTGCCCGCGCCATTCTTGCCTTGCAGGTACAGCAGCTCTCCTGCCTCCAGCTTGAAGCCAAGGCCTGCGAACAGGCGGCGCTCGCCGCGCACGCATTCCAGATTGTCAGCTTCAAGCATCAGCGTTGCCGAAAAAAATAGCCAAAAAATAATGACCCGCCAGTTTACAGGCAGATTCGGTACCTGCAAACAAAGCTTGCCAAGAAAACGGGATGGCGCAGTCAGGAATTACCGCCCCGAAGCGCTCAGTAGATACCAGATACCACAGTTATCTGGAGCCTCATTTGATGGAAGTCGAGAAATGCGCAAAGAGCAAAGAAGTGCCATTTCGGACAACGCTGCTTTGCTGGGTGCCGCCGGGTCAAATATAGGCTAATTTGATTCAAAATATGTAAATATTTCCCACGCGGAGATAATTTTGTCATAATCAAATCGTATATTGGCAATTCGCAATAAACAAATACGGCCGCTAATGCTGTTGCTGTGCTGGTCAGTCCAGGGTCGCTGAATATCAAGGAGGAATTTCAAATGAAAATTCGCGCGTGGCTTGTTTGGCTGATGGCGTTACTGCTGTCACACATTTTGATCGTGGCCAGTGCTCAGGCGGCTACGCTGTCTGTTTCGCCGGCGACGTTGACCCTGAAAATCGGTGGTGCCGCAGCGACGGCCGCGATCGCCAATGTCAGCGGAACGCTGCGGGCACCTTCCATTTCCAATTCCAACATTGCATCCGTAACCCTCGCCGCCAACATCATCACGGTAAAACCGAAGGCGATCGGGACCGCGTATGTCACTGTGCGCGACAGTGCGAGCACCGTCTATCTGAATATTGCGGTGGTGGCTGCCAACACGGCGACCAAATTCAGCGTGGTGGCCTGGAACGACCTGGGCATGCACTGCATGGATGCCGACTATTCGGTGTTTTCCATTCTGCCGCCCTATAACAATCTGCATGCCCAGTTGATGGACAGTACCAACAACAAGCTGATCAATGGGGGCTCCTACGCCGTGACTTTCGAGGCGATGGCCGATGCTGACGGTTCCATCAACAGTTACTCGGCGGGCAAGACCAATTTCTGGCAGTACGCCGAAAGCTTTTTCGGCATGAGCCTGCCTGATGGCATCGGGTTGACCGGTTATGGTTCGATTTCCCCTACGCCGCAGGCCTTGAAGCCGGATAGCGCCTCCGCTCAGTTCGTGGCCGAAGGGGTGCCGCTGACCCCGTACGACGATACGATGCGCCGCAATACCTACCCGATGACCCGAGTCGTGGCTCGTGACGCCAGTGGCGCGTTGTTGGCAGAAGCGCATGTGGTCATGCCGGTTTCTGATGAGATGACCTGTATCACCTGCCATTCGTCGGCTTCGGGTCCCGCTGCGAGGCCGATCTCGGGCTGGGTAAACGATGCCAATCTGGATCGGGACTACAAACGCAACATTCTTCGCCTCCACGATGAAAAAAATCTGCCGCAGTGGAAGTACAAGATCGCGTTGAAGCAGAAAGGTTACAACGCAAGCGGGCTCCTGGCGACGGCCGATCAGGGCAAGTCGATCCTGTGCGCTGCCTGCCACGCCTCGAACGCATTGCCGGGCACCGGGATTGCCGGAATCAAGCCCCTGACAGAAGCCATTCACAGCCATCATGGAAATGTCAGGGATGCCTCAACCGGTGAACTGCTGGGCGCCAGCACGAATCGCGAAACGTGCTACCAGTGTCACCCGGGCAAGGAAACGCAATGTTTGCGGGGGGCGATGGGCAAGGCAGTGGAGCCCGATGGTTCCATGTCGATGCAGTGCCAGAGTTGCCATGGTCAGATGGCCAATGTCGGCAAGCCGGGGCGCACTGGCTGGCTGGATCAGCCGAACTGTCAGTCATGCCACCACGATGGTCTGCGAGACAAGACTGCGGTTGATGCGTCCGGGGTGTTGAAAGTGTGGGCGGACACGCGTTTTGCGACGAATCCGAATGTCCCGAAAACCGGGTTCAGTCTCTACCGTTTCAGCAAGGGACATGGCAATCTGCAGTGCGAGGCCTGTCACGGTTCAACGCATGCCGAATATCCCACGTCCCACGCCAATGACAATGTGATGTCCAAGGAAATGCAGGGCCATGAAGGCACGTTGGTCGAATGTGCGGCCTGTCACAAGACGGTCGTGCCCCTGACGGTCAATGGTGGTCCGCACGGGATGCATACGATTGGTGCTGCGTGGGTCAGTCGTCATCAGAGCGTCGCGGAAAGTGCAACCGCGCGCGCTGGCTGCGCGACCTGCCATGGCAGCAATTTCCGCGGTAGCGTTTTGTCTCAGGTGAAGGTGGCGAAGACCTTCAATGCGGACGGTCGCACGGTGAGTTATGCCGCAGGTCAGGCCGTGACCTGCTATGACTGCCATAACGGACCCAACGGTGATTAACGCCGTAACGGCCTGTCAGTTGCTGAAGTTTGTTGATTTTGACAATGTCGTCGGGGAACCCGGGCTCCTCGACGACAAAAGGAGCCAGAAATGAAACTTAAAACTGTATTTTTTGCGGCGGCAGTCGCTGTTGCCAGCTTGCCTGCTCAGGCAGCCACCTATTCCTTCAGCCAGGGTGGATTTGATGGCGGTGCGTCCGTAACAGGCAACTTCAGCGGGGTTGACTTGAATTCGAACGGATTTCTCGACTACAACAGCGGTGAGATCTCGTCATTCAATCTGAGTTTTTCCGGTGGGACGATAGTCCCCGCTTTTTCGCTGGGCCTGAACGATCTGGCCGGACTTGTTTATCAGTTGAATGGCACCAATTTTATTGGTGACAATGGCGTGTTCAATACCGGAGAAGGTATCGTTGCCTTGGGGGCTACGTACAGCTATTTTTCCGGTATCGGGCCACTGGGTGTGACGGGGGGGCAAATCGTGGATGCTTCATTCAACCCGCTAACCAGTACCACATCCCTGGTTTCGGTCACTGCGGTACCCGAGCCGGAATCGTTCGCCATGATGCTTGCCGGTCTGGGGCTGATCGGGTTGATGGTCCGCCGCCGCCTCGTCTCATGACCTAGCCCCGGATGTTGCCCGTTTGGGCCGCTGGCGCAATCAGAATCCCCGGTCAATACCGGGGATTTTCATTTATGCCGCCTGGTTTTGCCGCCCCGATTTTTTGCTGACTGGTAAATTCAGCGATCGCAATGAATCCAGGATATTCCTCGATGGTTTCGCGTCAATTTGCTGTCCTGGATCAATAATCGTTTGCTCAAACAGGTGATACTGGCGCTTGATCCCTGGCTGCCTGAGAGGTGGAATCAAAGGATGCATGAAATGTCGTTGGCCGAAGGTGTATTGCAACTGGTTGAGGAGACTGCCAGGCGCGAACAGGCGCATCGGGTGAAACTGGTGGTGCTGGAAATTGGTCAACTCGCTTCAGTGGAAGCGGAAGCCTTGCGTTTCTGCTTCGAGGCAGTGAGCCGTGACAGCATGGCGCAAGGTGCGGCGCTTGAAATAGTTTCGGTGCCCGGCAGCGGTTGGTGCATGCTGTGTGCTGACACGGTACCCATGCAGGAGCGCTATGGCGTCTGCCCGACCTGCGGTAGCTATGGGCTCACGGCAACCGCGGGCATGGAAATGCGGGTCAGGGAAATAGAGATCGAGTAGCAGGACGAGGAGACAGGGCGATGTGTACAGTTTGCGGTTGCGGCGCCGGGGAAACCAAGATCGACGGGGCGCACGAACATACGCACGTTCATGAGGACGGCACGGTGCATTCCCACGCGCACGATCACGTCCACGATGGTCAGCATACCCACGCCCACGGTGATGATCATCACCATCATGAGCATCGCGGTGCCCATGACCTCGACTATGGCAGCGGTCCGGCCCATGCCCACGTCCCGGGCCTGCCGCAAGCCCGGATGGTGCAGATCGAACAGGATATCCTTGCCAAGAACAACGGCTACGCGATGGCCAATCGCCAGCATTTCGATGCGCATGGCATCTTCGCGCTGAATCTGGTTTCCAGCCCGGGTTCGGGCAAGACGACCTTGCTGGTGAAAACCATCGAGTTGCTGAAAGGCATGGTTGCCATCAATGTGGTCGAAGGGGACCAGCAGACTGCCAACGACGCTGAGCGCATTCGTGCCACCGGCGTTCAGGCCTTGCAGATCAACACCGGCAAGGGCTGCCATCTCGACGGACACATGGTTGGGCACGCTGTGCAGCGCCTGCAGCCGGCCGACGAATCGCTGTTTCTGATTGAAAACGTCGGCAATCTGGTATGCCCTGCGGCTTTTGACCTCGGGGAGCATCACAAGGTGGCCATTCTGTCGGTGACCGAGGGGGAGGACAAGCCGCTGAAATACCCCGACATGTTCGCCGCGGCCGACGTCATGCTGCTGAACAAGTGCGATCTGCTGCCCTACCTCGAATTCGATCCCGATCTGGCAGAGGCCAACGCTCGGCGTGTCAATCCGCACCTGACCATCATTCGCGTCTCGGCGAGCAGTGGCGATGGCTTGAGCGCCTGGGTCCGCTGGATTCAATCCGGACTGGACGCCCAATGCGCCAGGCGTGCGGCATCGGTCGATGCGCTCAAGCGTCGGGTGGCTGAACTGGAGCGCCAGTTGGCGGAAAAATGACCCCGACTGGCCGCCTGTTCCGCATTTACGGACTGGTTCAGGGCGTTGGCTTTCGGCCTTACGTATGGCGACTGGCCAATGAACTTGGGCTCACCGGTTGGGTGCGCAATGATGGTGCTGGCGTGACCGCTGCGGTCAACGGGGAAAAATGGCCAGAATTCAAATGTCGTTTGGTGCTGGAAGTGCCGCGTTTGGCCCGTATCGATGCCGTTCACGATGAGGCCGCCGAGGTGATTGGCGAGGGTTTTGTCATCGTCGACAGCGCAGCAGGCGAGGTCAAGACCGCCATCGGGCCGGACGCTGCCATCTGCCGGGAATGCATTGCCGACATCTGCGATCCGGCGAACCGTCGCTGGCGCTACGCTTTTACGACCTGCACCCATTGTGGCCCCCGTTACACGGTCAGTCGCCGGATTCCCTACGATCGGGCGCAAACCAGCCTGGCCGACTTTCCACTCTGCGTGCCCTGTGCAACCGAATACCGCGCACCCGGCGACCGCCGGTTCCATGCAGAAACTACCTGCTGCCCGGATTGCGGTCCGCAACTCAGCCTGCGCTCGGCCGAAGGATTACCGCTGCCCGGCGATCCCATTGCCGAAACATTGCGCCTGCTGCGCGACGGCCAGATTGTCGCGATCAAGGGCATCGGCGGCTTTCACCTTGCCTGCGATGCGCACAATGCGGCCGCGGTAGCCGAGTTGCGCGAACGCAAGCAACGCGAGGAAAAGCCCTTTGCGATCATGGCGCTGAATGCCGCCTCCCTGGCCGACTATGCCCAGGTTGGCGCCGCAGCGCAGGGTCTCCTGCAAAGCGTGGCGGCGCCCATCGTGCTCTGCCCCAAAGGCGGTGCCGAACTGAAGGGGATTGCGCCTGGCCTCGCCTGGCTGGGCGTCATGTTGCCGAGCACCCCGCTTCACCTGCTGCTCTGGCATGAAGCCGCCGGTCGACCGAGCGGCACCGAATGGTTGGACACGCCGAGCGAACTCCTGCTGGTCATGACCAGCGCCAATCCGCACGGGGAGCCGTTGGCCATCGCCAATGACGAGGCGCACCAGCGTCTGGCCGGAATCGCCGATGCCTATCTGCAACACGATCGTGACATCGTGATCCGCTGCGATGACGCTGTGGTTCGCGCCGGCCCGGTCGTCATTCGTCGTGCCCGCGGCTACGTGCCCGTTCCCGTTCCCTTGCCGGATGATGGCCCGACCGTGCTCGCCCTGGGCGGCTACCTGAAGAACACCATCTGCGTCATGAAAGGCCGCGAAGCCTTTCTGTCGCAACACATTGGCAGCCTCGACAATCGTGCGGCCATTGGTTTTCTCGACGAAACGGTTGCCCATCTGCTGTCGATTCTTGATGTCAGACCCGACGTCATCGCTCACGATCTGCACCCGGATTTTCCATCGACCCAGCTTGCAGTCCGGTTGGCTGAAAAACTGCAGATTCCGGCTATCGCTGTCGGGCATCATCACGCGCACATTGCATCGATTTGCGCCGAACACGGTTTGATCGAGCCAATCCATGGCTTGGCGCTCGATGGCGTGGGCCTCGGGCCCGATGGGGCTGCCTGGGGGGGCGAACTGCTGTTTCTCGAGGGTGAGCGCTGCCAACGCCTCGGCCATCTCAGCCCTCTGGCCATGCCCGGGGGCGACCGCGCAGCGAAGGAGCCATGGCGCATGGCCGTTTCCGCCTTGCATGGCGCCGGTCTGGGCTATCGTGTTGGCGGCTGGATCAAGCAGTATTACCCGACGCGTGATCCCGGCCCGCTGCTCACCATGCTTGCCCGCAAATTGCGCTGCCCGCTCAGCACCAGTCTGGGGCGGTGGTTCGATGCCGCTGCCGGCCTGCTCGGCGTGCGTGACCTGATGCATTTTGAAGGGCAGGCTGCCATGGAGCTGGAGGGTCTGGCAGCACAACACGGCCCGGTCGATGCCTTGCCGGGGGGGTATGTTTTGCTGGAGAACAATGCCGTTCTCGACTTCTCGCCCATGCTTAACGCGCTGATGGGGTGCAAGGACGATGCCGCACATGGCGCGGCCCTTTTCCATGCAACCGTGGCAGCGGGGCTGGCGGCTTGGGTGCTGGCTGCGGTCGACCGGGAAAAAGGCGCAAAAATCGCAATTGGCGGTGGTTGCGCCCTGAATGCCATCTTGATGGCTGCTTTGCGTCATCATCTGGCAGCGGCGCAGATCGACCTGATCGAAGCCCGTCAGGTACCTGCCAATGATGGTGGCCTGGCGTTGGGGCAGGCGTGGGTTGCCCGGCGCAACTGGCTTGCAGGCCTGCCGCTGAGCGGCGAGAATTCAATGGATCAGCTTGTAACCAAGGAAATGCGTTGAGTGACATAACCGCACCGACAGTCTGGCTATCCGATCCCGCATCCGTCCTGGCACAACGCTGTGCCGCGCTGGCGACCGGCCTGTCCCCGAATCCCGCGCTATCGGGTGAAGTTTGCTGGTGTGACCGGGCGCGAGGTGACTGGCTGGCGAGCGCCATTGCGCCAGGTTTTGTCCGGGTTTTCCTGCTGCCGGGTGGGGGCGAGTTGTGGGGGCATATTCCGCTCGGCCAACAGCGCTACGTGGCCTTGGGGGGGGTCGATTGGCGTTTTATGGCGGCGCACGATCCGGTGCTGGGTGATTACCAGTACGTGGATCTGGTCGATTCGATGGCCGCGGTGAGCGATAACGCGGCGGCCCGCCATCTGGCCGCCGATGCACGCGGAGCGCTTGGTCTGCCGCTACCGGTGACGGCGGTGAGTGAAGAGCCGCCGCGGCAGGTCAGTCGGCGCGGATTTCTGCGTGCTTTCACCGGTCGTCGATAAGCCAAGTCATCAGTATTTGAGGAGCCGTCATGTGTCTGGCAATACCTGCACAAGTCGTTGAACTGCGCGATGGTGACATCGCCCTGGTCGACCTGGCCGGGGTAAAAAAGGAAATCTCGTTGGCGCTGGTCGAAGGCGTCGCCATCGGTGACTACGTGATCGTCCATGTTGGCTACGCACTGAACAAACTGGATCCGGACGAGGCCGCGAAGACGCTCAAGCTGTTTGCCGAGATGGGCGAGGCGGCCTTCGACGACGGCGATCCGACGATCCACTGATGAAGTACATCGACGAATTCCGGAACGGAGATCTGGCCAAGGGCATGGCCGGGGTTATTGCCCGGGAGGCGGATCCGGCGCGCCGCTATCATTTCATGGAGTTCTGCGGCGGCCACACACACGCCATTTCGCGCTACGGGGTTGCCGATCTGTTGCCAGACAACGTCCGGATGATTCACGGGCCAGGTTGCCCGGTCTGCGTGTTGCCAATCGGCCGGGTAGATCAGGCCATTCGTCTGGCGCTGGAGCAGGGGGTGATGTTGTGCAGCTACGGCGATTGCCTCCGTGTGCCAGCCTCTGACGGTTTGTCGCTGTTGAAGGCCAAGGCCCGTGGCGGGGATGTTCGGATGGTTTATTCGAGTGCCGACGCGGTGAACCTGGCGCAGAAAAATCCGGACAAACAGGTGGTTTTCTTCGCCATCGGCTTTGAAACCACCACGCCGCCGACGGCGGTGGCCATCAAGCAGGCCGCATCGCTGGGGCTGAAGAATTTTTCGGTACTGTGTTGCCATGTGCTGACACCATCGGCCATTGCCAGCATTCTTGAATCGCCCGAGGTGCGTCAGTGGGGAACCATCCCGCTGGACGGGTTTATCGGGCCGGCCCATGTGTCGACCATTATCGGCAGCCGGCCTTATGAGTTCTTTGCCGCAGAATTCCGTAAGCCCGTGGTGATTGCTGGTTTCGAGCCGCTGGACGTCATGCAGGCGATCAAGATGCTGATTCGCCAGGTCAATGAAGGTCGAGCCGAGGTCGAAAACGAGTTTTCGCGGGCCGTCGACCGAGACGGCAACAGAAAAGCGCAGCAACTGGTCGCCGATGTTTTCGAATTGCGGAAAAATTTCGAATGGCGCGGTTTGAACGTACTTCCATACTCCGCGCTGCGAATTCGCAGCCAGTTCGCTGAATTTGATGCAGAAAAGCGCTTCTCGATCAACTATCGATCAGTGCCGGATCACAAGGCCTGCGAATGCGGTGCCATCCTGCGCGGCGTTAAGCGGCCACAGGACTGCCGAATTTTCGGTACCGTCTGTACGCCGGAGAATCCCGTCGGCTCCTGCATGGTCAGCGCTGAAGGCGCCTGTGCGGCCCATTACACCTATGGACGGTACAAGGATGTCTGACGCCAGAAGTAATTATGTGCGTCCGCTCGACATTCGGCAGGGTCGAATCGACATGGCGCATGGCGCCGGTGGTCGGGCGATGGCGCAATTGATCGAAGAGTTGTTTGCGAAATACCTCGGCAACGCATATCTGGCCCAGGGTGATGACGGTGCCTTGCTGCCGGCGCTTGGTGGGGGGCGACTGGTCATGGCGACAGATGCCCACGTGGTTTCGCCGCTGTTCTTTCCGGGCGGAGATATCGGTTGCCTGTCTGTGCATGGCACGATCAACGATGTAGCGGTGATGGGAGCCAGGCCGCTGTATCTTTCGGCTGCCTTCATCATTGAAGAAGGTTTCAAAATCGCTGATCTGGCGCTTATCGTGCAAAGTATGGCCGAGGCGGCGAAAATGGCGGGAGTGCCCGTTGTCACTGGCGATACCAAAGTGGTTGAGCGTGGCAAAGGAGATGGGGTATTCATCACGACGACTGGTGTTGGCGTGGTGACGGCGGGGCGGGAGCTGTCCGGACGGTCTGCCAAGCCGGGTGATACCATCCTGGTTTCCGGCACGTTGGGTGACCACGGCATGGCGATCATGGCAGTGCGCGAGAGTCTTGGTTTTGAGTCTCCCATCGTCTCTGATACGGCAGCATTGCATGGCTTGATTGCAGCGATGCAGGACAGTGGTGCGGAAATCCATGTCTTGCGCGACCCGACGCGGGGCGGGTTGGCGACGACCTTGAACGAAATCGCCCGGCAATCCGGTGTTGGAATGCTGTTGCAGGAAAAGGATATTCCGGTGAACCCGGCAGTCAGTGCGGCCTGCGAATTTCTTGGGCTGGACCCGCTTTATGTAGCGAATGAAGGCAAACTGGTAGCGATTTGCGCTGAAAAGGATGCCATTAAGCTATTGGCAGCGATGCATACGCATCCGCTGGGAAGGGAGGCCGCTATCATCGGCCGGGTGCATCAAGACGACCATCACTTCGTGCAGATGACGACCAGCTTCGGCGGCAAGCGCATCGTGGACTGGTTGAGCGGCGAGCAGTTGCCGCGTATCTGCTGAACGATCAGTGACGCAGCGCGATCATGACCGATTGCACGTCACCGACTTCAGAGATGACCAGTGCGCGCGCATCGGCCAGGTTGTCGGCGTTGCGGATATGNAANAGATCGCGACGGCCGTCCGGNTAGCGGATGGCTGCGACGTANTCCGGTCTTGGCGCGCGATACAGTGGACTATTGAGCGACTTGGCTGATTTTCGTTGTGATTGCATTTNGATTTACCCTTCCTTTTGTTGCTGCACTGCATCGTAACCAAATGCAAGCATTTGAAAAATATCGCGAAAGTTATAGGTCTATGCAGCATGGAAGGGCGTGTCCCGCAAAGCCTTGGCCTGTCGTGCCTCACCGCATTGGTATGAAATGTAAAGAACAGTAGATGATGCGAATTCTGTTGGTTGTTCATGGTTTTAACAGCCTTGCCCAGCGCCTCTATTGCGAGTTGATGGCGCGAGGCCATCTCGTCAGTATCGAATTCGATATCGCCGATGGCGTGACCGAAGAGGCGGTCGCGCTATTCAAGCCCGATCTGGTCATCGCGCCGTTCCTGAAACGGGCGATTCCCGAGTCCATCTGGTCACGCTACTGCTGTCTTGTCGTCCATCCGGGCCCGCCGGGCGACCGTGGTCCTTCTGCGCTCGACTGGGCGGTTCAAAAGGGCGTCAAGCATTGGGGGGTGACCGTATTGCAGGCCGAGGCCGAGATGGATGCCGGACCGGTCTGGGCATCGGCGATTTTTCCGATGCGCTTTGGCAAGAAATCCTCCCTTTATCGCAGCGAGGTGACAGAGGCGGCAGTCCGGTCCGTGATTGCTGCGGTCGACCGGAAAAAAGCTGGAAATTTCAAATCCGAACGGGTCCCGGGGCAGGCCCATGCCATCATGACGCAGGCGGATCGAGCCATCGATTGGTCGCGCGATAGCGCCGCCGCCATCCTGGCCCGGCTCAATGCTGCCGACGGCTTTCCCGGTGTTGCCGATGAACTGTTCGGGCAGCCTTGTCATCTGTATGACGCCTGGCCGGAGGCCACCTTGAAAGGAGTTCCTGGCAGCCTGCTCGGACATCGGGAGACGGCAATTTGTCGGGCAACGGTTGATGCGGCGATCTGGATCGGCCACGCGAAGCGGACGGCTGGTATCAAGTTGCCGAGCACGCACGCTTTTGCAGAGGCCGCCGCCCTGCCCGAATTGCCGCTGGCTGACTTGTGGAAATCGCCGACACCGACCTGGCAGGATATTGCTTACGAAGAAGCGGGCGGCGTCGGGTTTCTCAGCTTCGAGTTCTACAACGGTGCAATGAGCACCGCGCAGTGCCGACGGCTGACCGCGGCCTTGCGCTGGGCAATCGCTCGGCCGAACAACGTCATTGTGTTGCGGGGTGGGAGCGACTTCTGGTCGAACGGTATTCACCTGAACCTGATCGAGGCCGCCGAGAGCCCGGCCGATGCGTCGTGGGACAACATCAATGCGATGGACGATCTGGCTGAAGCCATCTTGCGTTGCGATAGCCAGCTGATCGTGGCTGCCGTCGGCGGCAATGCCGGGGCTGGCGGTTGTTTTCTGGCGCGCGCAGCCGACCTCGTCTGGGTTCGCGACGGGGTCATGCTCAATCCGCATTACAAAAACATGGGAAACCTGTTCGGCTCCGAGTTCTGGACCTACCTGCTGCCTCAACGGATTGGCGAGGAAGGCGCCAAGGCGCTCATGCATCACCGACTGCCGATGACGGGGGCGGACGCCGTCAAGCTTGGCTTTTACGATGCCTGCCTGCCCAGCCCGGGCTATCACGTTGATGTGGCGCGTCGGGCGGCCGAACTGGCTGCCGCGCCCGATTTTCAGCACAGGCTGGCCGACAAGCAGGCCAGGCGTCAGTCAGATGAGGCGATCAAGCCGCTCGCGGCCTATCGGGATGAGGAATTGAAGGAAATGCAGCGCAACTTCTACGGTTTCGACGCCACGTATCACGTCGCTCGGCATCATTTTGTATCACGCTCGGCCGCTTCGTGGACGCCGCGCCATCTTGCACGCCACCGCGATCTCGACTGGACCGTGCCGGACTGATCGCGTGCTTCTGCAGTGCATGGCAAGGTTCATGCGACATACTTTGGATGCACCGGGCAGCCTGATCGCCGATCAATGTCATGATCATACTTCGCGATTGGGCATGAATGGACTTAGAATTGCGGCCCTTCAAGGGTGTTCGGAACTCCTCCCACCCTGGGCCCGCTTTTCACAACTCAAGGAATACACATGAACAAGTCCGAACTGATTGATGCAATCGCAGCTGAAGCCGATCTGACCAAGGTTGATGCTGCCAAGGCGCTTGACGCCGTTCTCGACGCTATCGTTGGTGCCGTTTCCAGCGGCGACGCCGTTTCCCTGATCGGTTTTGGCAGCTTCAAGGCGTCTGCCCGTGCCGCTCGCGAAGGCAAGAACCCGAAGACCGGCGAAAAGCTGTCGATCGCTGCCACCACCGTGCCGAAGTTCACGGCCGGTGCCAACTTCAAGGCTGCCGTCGCCAAAAAGTAATCCTGATTGTTGCTACCAGGCCCCAGGGGTTTGCCCGCTGGGGTTTTTTATTGCCTGAAAAACTCACACGGGTAAATTGGCCATGACCTTCAAAGACAGTGCCACGCAATTTGAGCTCGTTCATATTTCGATGATCGAACCGGATGCCAGCCATCCCCGGCAGAATATTGACGAAGCGAGTCTCGAGGGGCTGGCCAATTCGATCAGCAAGGTAGGCATCATTCACCCACTCATCGTTCGCCCTGCCAGCAGCGCGGGCTACTATATCGTCATTGTTGGCGAGCGTCGCCGCCTGGCTGCCGTGCTGGCCGGCGAAAATATTGTGCCGGTAGTCATTCGCGACTGTACGGTCGACGAAGCGCTGGAGGTTCAGGTTTTCGAAAACATCGGACTGGGCGTCCGTGCCGCTCTGGCACCGCGTGACATGGCCAATGCCATTCAGACGATTGCCGGGCGATTCGAAACGCAGGAGGAAGCGGCCCAGCATTTCGCCCGGGCGCCAACCTGGCTCAATCAAGCAACTGCTGCAGCCAATCTGTCAGAACAAATCACCGCACTGCTTGATTCGGGGAAGATTTCGAGTGCCGGCGCCGCCGTTCAACTGGAAAAATTGGCCAAGAAAGATGGGAACAAGGCAGCGTCACTGATGACCCAGATCGCGCAATTGCCCGAGGGTGAGGCAGTGTCGAAAAAAGTGGTCGATGAGGCGTTTTCAGCAGTCAGTGGCCGAAACAGGAAGGATATGGGTGTATCGGAAGCCGTGCCGGCAGATTATGCGCCACTGTCCATCACGTCCGCTGAATCGATTACGCCAGCGCGGACTCGGGTGAATCCGGGCAAGATGAAGCAGGTCGCTGACATGCTTGGTTTGAGCGACGGTGACGAGGAAGCGTTATTGGTGCGTCTGATTGATGAGTTTCTAGCGTTGAAGCGTGCCTGATCCAATTCGGGAACGGCGTATGTTGCGTGCACGATTGCTGCGCGATCGGCGGGTTTGTTATGCTCTGCGGCTGGTTCAGCCTGAAAACCTCATCGCATGAAGCAGGGAACGACGTACTACGATCTGTTGGCCGTATCACAGCATGCCGATCTGGCAGAGATCAGCGCTGCCTACCGCCAGGTATCGAACGCGCTGGCAACGGGTCAGGGGGCGCTGCCGGAGTCTGACACCGTGCTTCAGCAACAGCTGCTCAAGCAAGCCTACGAAGTCCTGTCGACGCCTTCCCGCCGCGCTGATTACGACGCAGGGCTGGCCATGCGTGGCGAGGTACCCAGCCTTCTGGATGTGCAATTGCGCACCGAAGCAGCGAATGAATCCGCGAAATGGAGTCCGATTCGCCGATTGCTGACCATTATTGCCAGTCTGATGGTGGTCGGGATGGTCATGCAGATGGCTGTGATGTTCATGGCATATCAGCGATCCAGAGCCATGGCCGATGTGGATGCGACGTCGCCCGTGGCGGAAAAAGCCTACCTCCAGGACTTTTATCAAACCTACGGCATTCGGGCCGCAAGTCGGGCCGAGGCAGATTTGTTGCTGGCGGATATGCGACGGAAGGAACAGGCGGCCCGTGATGAGGTCCAGCGACAACGGCAGGAAGAGGAGGCGGCGCTCAAGCTAAAACGATTCGAAGAGGAATCACGACGCCTGGGTGCCGAGGTGACGGCCAACAACCTGCGTGCGGAGCAGGAGGCGGAGCGTCTCAAGGCCGAAGAAATTCGACAGAAGGAAGAGGCCGAGCGGGCCGTGAAAGAGGCTGAATTGGCACGTCGCGAGCAGGAAATTAACCGATTTCGATCGCGACCCAGCCAATATGGCGAGTGATGACGGCGAGTCGGCGCCGCGATTCAGCCATGCCCATGATCATATCGTTGCCCGGAAAATCCTGGATGCTTGGCATCTTGTTCGGGCTGTGTTGTTTGGCTTTTGACGGCTGTAAAAAGACGATCAGCGAGCACGATTTTGTCGGCAAGTGGCAATCGTCGCGTGCGGTGACCCCCATCCATCTGGCCGCCACTGGGGAGTGGGAAATCCGGCAGGACGATGGAACGGTCCTGCAATATGGCCTCTGGCGCTATGAAGAAAAGCAAATTATCTGGAACGTCATGCAGGCCGGGCGATTGGTCAGCGACCGCAATCCGGTGCTGTTGGTCGCGCCCATGCAGTTTCACCTGAAAGAGGCAGATGGAGCAGTGACGGTATTTCGACGACTTCCCTGATTTTCAGGCCGCCACCCGGAATGGAGGAGCAAAAATGGCTTTGAATTTCGTGCTTGGCTTTATAGACTGGATAAATAGTGATGGTGGCGCCTAGCCGCCTCGCTCACGTTGAGGCTGGCCGGGGTGGTGTGTTTGCCGTGGACGGTCTTGGATGCTTGCGATCTTCAATGGAGCCTGCTCACGTGTCCTATCTTGTCGCTTTCTGGAATCTTGAAAACTTCTTCGCCCCTGAATCCTACGTCGGGCGGGAGCCGTGGGTGGCCAAGGCCATGCAAAAAGACCTTGGCGGCTGGACCGAGGCCTTGTTCAAAAGGAAAGTGGCGCAGCTTGCCTCAATCATCCGGCAGATGAAGAATGCGGCAGGGCCGGACGTACTCGGCGTTTGCGAGGTGGAAAACCAGTTTGCATTGCAGGCGCTGGCCGACGCACTCAACGAGGCGCTTCCGGCGCGACGGTACGAATTGGTTCACGTTGATGCCGTGCGCGAACAGCGCGGCATTGATACGGCCTTCCTGTTCGATGCCAAACAACTCACGGCCAATCGGGACGAATTGTTCTCGCACTGGGTGATGCGGCGAACGGGAACGCGCGACATCACGCAAATTACATTTGTCACGGCTTCTGGCAAACAGATCGTCGCACTGGCTAATCACTGGCCGTCACGTTCCTCGTCTGCTGGAGAGGGCCCGGAGTATTCGGCCGGTTTCCGGGCGACGGCGGGTGAAACCCTCGCTTACTGGCATGACCGTATTCGCGAAGAAAAGGGCGATGATGTGGCGGTTATTGCCATGGGTGATTTCAATGATGATCCATTCGATAAATCGGTCACCATTCATGCCCAAGGAGATCGCGATAAAGGGGATGTGCAGCGCGCGAAAAGTGCCAAGTTTTATAACTTCGCCTGGGATTACATGACGCAGTCGGTGCTTGATCACAATGGCAGGAAGCGCCTGTTAAATGGCACGCTCTATTTTGGTAGTGACGCCGCCGTATTTGATCAGATCATGGTTTCGCCGGGGTTGCTGACTGGCAAGAGCGGCTTTCGGGTCATCGATGGCAGCGCACGCATCGAGGCTTACCCGGAAGCAACCAGTCACCGGGTTGGCGAGGGGTCCATACGTTTTGGCTTGCCGGGCGGAAATGCTGCCAAGAACGTCAATACTGACGGCTACAGCGACCATTTTCCGGTGTCGGTGCAGATCGAGGAGGCATGAACCGACGCCCCCTCGATGCGGTCTGGCCTTTGAGGCCGACTGTCCGCTAAAAACCAATCTTCCGGCTGCGTCCCATACGCGCTTGTTCAAAGTCGCGGGCTTCCAGCCAGTTACGCCCTTCCAGCTTGGCCGTGCCAAAGGCAGCAAGCAGACGTTTGCGCATGTCACGAGGGGGGAGCGAGCCGAGGCGTTCGAGCACTGCCGCTTCAGCTTCCGGCGGGAAGCCCCAGTCATGCTGACCGACGATCTCTCGATAGAGGGCTGCGGCGATGCTGATCGCGGCATCATGATCGGGCCGTGGTACTTCGTAGACATTCATCCGGTTAAGGATTGGCTCCGGGATGCTGCGCTCATCATTTGCTGTCGTTACCCACAGGATGTGCGAGGCATCGATATCAATATCGATGAATTCGTCCTTGAAGGCACGGGCCGTGTCGCGTTCAAGCAGGCCGTAGAGCGATCCCATCGGGTCATAGCGGGCGTCGCCGCCCGCCTTGTCGACCTCGTCAAGCACCACGACGGGGTTGGCGAAGTTGCCATGCACCAAGGTGTGCGCCACTTTGCCTGGTTTGGCGTTGCTCCACTGCGAGGAGGCGCCGGACAGCACCCAGCCGGCAGTCAACGAGCTCATCGAAATGAATTCGTGGCCGGTCCCGAGATGGGCCGCCAACTCACGGGCGAAGTGAGTCTTGCCAATGCCCGGCTCGCCCAGGAGCAGGATGGGCGTAAAGCTCATCGGCTCATTGCCCGCGACCGACAGGGCGACATACTTCTTCAGGTCGTCGATGACCTCGATGAAATTGGGGCAGCTGTCGTAAAGGTCGTCGATCATGTCGGCGCCGGTCGGACGGACCAGGAAGCGGCCACCACCGCGCTGCTTCATTTTGTCGTAGAGGGTGGTCAGCGCTTCGTTACGATTGCCGGCTGCGTCGTCCATCGCGCGTTCGATGGCAGCCACGTCGTAGATGGTGCGCTCTTCAGCGACCGAGAGTCGGATTTCACTGTGTGCCATGATGACTTTCTCCATGCGCTCTTACACCGTTTAACGAATCCAGCTTCCTGCAGCTTGATTCAAGCATATCTTGTTCCAGATTTTTGGCAATAGGGTCGAAAGGCTTGCATGCAGGGGCTTGTGGCCATGTTTCGGGCTGTCTCCGTTCGGCAGAGTGTGTCGAAATTTGCCGGTTTTTTGACGTTGACCGCAGTAATCCGACAATTTGCGCCCCGCGTCGGTGCATGGCGCTGACTTTTGGAATGAGCGGGTGCGCTAACAGCTCGTTCCCATGAGATCGTGTCTGTCAGCACGCCGCAGCCTTGATCTGCCGCAAAATTCAATGGGAAACGATCATCAACGCATTGCTCTGGTGTCGGCTTTGTATGAAGATTGCCGTGGTGCTAACGTGAGCGGATGATGGAAACTCCCCCTTCGGATTGGCTGTCGTGGCTGATCCTGACCTTTGTGCTCGGCATGAAGCATGGCTTCGATGCGGATCATCTGGCGACCATTGATGGCCTGACCCGGTATAACGCCCGTCACCGTCCTGGTCTGGCGCGTTACTGCGGTACGCTGTTTTCTATTGGCCACGGTGCGGTGGTGATGTCGATTGCACTGGGCGTGTCGGCGCTCGCCGGTCATTGGGAAGTGCCTCGCTGGTTCGGGACGATCGGTGCGTTGATTTCCATCGCCTTTCTGGTGGTGCTGGGAGGACTCAATTTGGTTGCCGTGCTGGCCGCCGAGCCTCATGAAATGGTGCAACCGGTTGGACTCAAGGGGCGCCTGCTCGGTAATCTCCGTCATGTTTCTCATCCGGCACTGATTGCGCTGGTCGGTGCATTGTTTGCGTTGTCATTTGACACGCTATCGCAGGCGGCGTTTTTCGCGTTGTCCGCAACGCAGTTTGGCGGCTGGCAACATGCGTTGATGATGGCCTCGCTCTTCATGCTGGGCATGTTGCTCACTGATGGCATCAATGGCCTGTGGATCGCACGGCTGATGGCCAGTGCGGATCAGGTGGCGCTGATCGCGTCGCGGGTGATGGGGCTGGTTGTTTCCTGCATCAGTCTGTTGGTCGCCGCCTTTGGCGCTGCCAAGTTGCTGTCACCATCAATTAACGCATGGAGTGAAGGCAAGGAGTTGATCGTCGGCTGCGCGTTGGTGGCGGTCATAGCGCTCAGTTATGTCGCTGCGTTGCGCCTGACCCGCCGGTCAGAAGCCGTTTGATGGCAGCGATGACAGGGGGCCACGCGGCGGTCAGAACCGTTTGACCGCCTGAGTTTGCTGGCGGGGCTTGTCGATCGGTGCCGTCTCGACTGTGAAGTATCAGAATTTGGCGCGTTTAATCGGATGAATCGAGAGGCATTTGCCCGATGCGCCTCACTCAATATTGATCGTATAATTCATAATTATGTGACCGTTCCGACAAGCTTTGGAGTAATCTGAACGGTTTTCCCATATAGCCGAATTCGGAGGAGAATCCGTGGAAAAGGATTTGCGCGAAGCCGCACTTGAATATCACCGCTGGCCCACCCCGGGCAAGATTTCCGTCCGCCCCACCAAGGGCCTGACCAACCAGCGCGACCTCGCGCTAGCTTATTCGCCAGGTGTTGCTGCGGCCTGCGATGCAATCGTCGAAGATCCGGCTACTGCTGCGTGGTACACCTCGCGCGCCAATCTGGTGGGGGTTGTCACCAACGGTACGGCGGTGCTCGGCCTCGGCAATATTGGCCCCCTCGCCTCCAAGCCAGTCATGGAAGGCAAGGGCTGCCTGTTCAAGAAGTTTGCCGGTATCGACGTTTTTGACATCGAGCTGGCCGAGAATGACCCGGACAAGCTGATCGACATGATCGCTGCGCTGGAGCCGACGCTCGGCGGTATCAACCTTGAAGATATCAAGGCGCCCGAGTGTTTCTACATTGAGCAGAAGCTGAAGGAACGGATGAACATCCCGGTCTTTCATGACGATCAGCACGGTACGGCCATCATTTCCGGTGCGGCCATGCTTAACGGACTCAAGGTCGTCGGCAAGAAGATCGACGCGGTCAAGGTTGTTGTATCAGGCGCCGGTGCGGCAGCCATCTCTTGCGTTAACCTGTGGTGCGAACTTGGCGTCAAGCGCGAGAACATCACGATCTGTGACTCCAAGGGCGTTATCTACGTGGGTCGTCCGGGCAGCATGGATGAAACCAAGGCGCGCTACGCACAAAATACCGAAAATCGTACTTTGGCTGATGCCATGGTTGGCGCCGATATCTTCCTTGGCCTGTCCGCTGCGGGCGTGGTCAAGCAGTACATGGTCAGCAGCATGGCTGAGAAGCCGATGGTTTTCGCGCTGGCCAACCCGACGCCGGAGATCATGCCGGAACTGGTCAAGGAGGTTCGTCCCGACGCCATCATTGCGACCGGCCGTTCCGATTACGTGAATCAGGTCAACAACGTTCTGTGTTTCCCGTTCATCTTCCGCGGTGCGCTCGATGTTGGTGCCACGCGTATTACCGAAGAAATGAAGATGGCTTCCGTTCGCGCCATCGCCGAACTGGCCGAAGCTGAAGTGACCGATGAAGTGGCCATGGCTTACCCGGGGGCTGACCTGTCTTTTGGTCCGGAATACCTGATCCCGAAGCCCTTTGACCCGCGCCTGATCGTCAAGATTGCCCCGGCAGTTGCCCAGGCAGCCATGGACTCGGGGGTCGCAACGCGTCCGATTACCGACTGGGATGCCTATCGCGCCAAGCTGTCCGAGTTTGTGTATCACACCGGTGTGGGCATGCGCGCCATTTTCCAGGCGGCTCGCCAGGCCAAGGGCAAACGCATCATTTTTGCAGAGGGCGAGGAAGAGCGCGTGCTTCGTGCCGCTCAGGTGGTCATTGAGGAGAAGTTTGCCCGTCCGATCCTGATTGGACGCCCGGAAGTCATCCTGCATCGTCTTGAAAAAGCCAAACTGCGTATCAAGCCGGGTGTCGATTTTGACGTTGTCAATCCGGAGTCGGATGAGCGCTATCGTGAATGCTGGCAGGCTTACCACAAGCTCATGGTTCGCCGTGGTGTCACGCCGGGTATCGCCAAGGACGCCATGCGCCGCAAGCAGACCGTGATCGGCGCCATGCTGCTCAAGCTTGGCTATGCCGATGGACTGATCTGTGGCATGACCGGCCAATACAGCCATCACCTGGGCGTCGTTCAGAACATCATCGGCAAGCGCCATGGCGTCAATACGCTGGCCGCCATGAACTACCTGATGCTACCGGGCCGTTCATTGTTTATCTGCGATACCCACGTTAACGAGAACCCGGATGCCCAGGAAATCGCTGAAATGACCATCATGGCAGCCGAACAGGTCAAGCGCTTCGGCCTCCATCCGAAGGTGGCACTGTTGTCGCATTCCAACTTTGGTTCCAGCGGATCGGAGGCGGCACGCAAGATGAGTATCGCAGCGGGCCTGGTCGGCGCCATGACGGCAGGCGAACTGGAAGTCGACGGTGAAATGCATGGTGATGCTGCTTTGAACGAGGCCATTCGCCAAGAGGCCAACCCGGATTCACCGCTCAAGGGCGAAGCCAACCTGCTGGTCATGCCGAACATCGATGCCGCCAACATTAGCTATAACCTGATCAAGATGACCGGTGGCGAAGGCGTGACCATCGGCCCGATCCTGTTGGGCATGGCACGTCCGGTGCATGTCATGACCCCGACGGCCACGGTGCGTCGGCTGGTCAACATGACAGCCCTGGCGGTTGTGGAATCCACGGAGCGCTAAACAGCGTGCGATAAAAAAGGCGCGGGAGGGAAACCTCGCCGCGCCTTTTTTGCTTTTTGGGTCTTTTTTGCCGTTGACCGCAGCAGTGAGTTAAGCAGAGCCTGTGGGCTTCCTTACTCCGAAAGCGCCGCCAGCAGCTTGCCATGAATGCCGCCGAAACCGCCATTGCTCATCACCAGGATGTGGTCGCCAGGCTTTGCAGCAATGACAATTTGGTCGACCAGACGGTCGAGATTCTCCTCGACAATGGCCCGGTCGCCCATGGGCGCCAGTGCTTCGCGGGCATCCCAGCCGAGATTGCCAGCGTAACAGAACGCTGCATCCACTTCGCGCAGGCTGTCAGGCAATTGCGACTTCATGGTGCCGAGTTTCATGGTATTCGAGCGCGGTTCGAGGACCGCCAGAATCCGGGCATTGCCGACCTTGCGACGCAGGCCGGCCACGGTTGTGGCAATGGCTGTCGGATGGTGGGCGAAATCGTCGTACACCGTCACGCCGCGGACTTCGCCGCAGATCTCCATGCGCCGCTTCACGTTCTCGAAGCGGGACAGCGCATCCAGCCCATGGGCCAGCGAAACGCCGACATGGCGGGCGGCAAGCAGGGCGGCGCAGGCATTGGCGCGGTT
>JGI24770J26754_10000185_pt1 | contig 42543 bp, 43 predicted proteins | sample LakOneMetagenome_FD_26754 | JGI IMG/M metagenome (IMG submission 26754) | reverse complement strand
GAAACGGCAACCGCCTGACCATGTGCAGAGTTGTGATACAATAGCAGTAAATAAATAACAGCTATACAATCCCCCGGTATAAAAAACCGGGGGATTTTTTTTGTTTATCACAAACCAGGAGCAGAAACTATAAGTCATCACATCCGGCGGTGTATAACCGCCTGCAGGCAATGTACTTACTGGTAAACATAAGTCTACTCATGCCTTAACCAGCGGGTTGACAGGAAGTTAAACTCATATAACTGTTCTATAACTATTCTATATGTCTTGTGTAATATCTAAAACAAGTACAGATTCCACATTAGCAGATTCAGTGAAGACTTGAATTTGTGATAACTTCATCGTATAATTTGAATGTATGCCCACAGCTGAACTTTACAAACAAAGACTTGATTTATTACAAATAGACCTGGATCTGTTGCTTAAGAAGAAATCATTACTTGGCTGGCTTAGGTTTGCAGTAGTTTGTGCTGCAGCAGCCTGCTTTTATTTTGTACTCCCCTATGGCATTCAATATGCGCTTTTACCCGTTGTACTACTGCTGTTATTGTTTACACGCCTGGTATTGGCAGACCTTAAAAACAAATCGTCAATAAATCATGTAAAGGCCTTGCTACAAATAAATGAAGATGAATTAAATGCCATTAAAATCAATTATTATCATTTTAACGATGGTAGCGAACATATACCCAAAGAGCACCTGTATGTAAACGACCTCGATATCTTTGGTCATGCTTCCATTTTTCAATTCATTAACCGTACAGGGTCAGCAATGGGCAGCAGTACGCTGGCAAATTGGCTATCAAATGCCGCCAGCTATGAAACAATTATAGAAAGACAGGCTGCGGTAAAAGAATTATCGGCACAAACAGCCTGGCGGCAGGAATTGCAGGCATTCGGACTTACAGAAAAAATTGAAAACAGTACTGTGACCCGTTTAGAAAAATGGTTTTCGGAAGAACACAAATTTATTAAAAACAAATTCTGGCTTTTAGCGGCCTACCTGGTACCACTATTTGTATTTACTGTGCTTGTGTTGAATATGACTGATATCATTTCAAACTATACAAGAAATTATTTTTTACTTGCTGCTGCTCTATTTGCATTTTATGTAAGCAAAAAAGTAACCCAGATTCACCAGCAGGTTTCTAAAATGGCGAGTGAACTGGAGGTACTTAACAGGAGTATAAACCTCATAGAAAAAACAACTTTCACATCTCCATATTTACAGGAACTTCAAAAGCAATTTATACCCGAACAAGGTAAGGCATCAATACAAATAAGGCAGCTGAAAAAAATACTGGAGCGGCTGGATCTGAGATTCAACTTTGTTGTGTTCATACCGCTGGATATTCTTTTGCAATGGGATCTGCAACAGGTGATTGCCCTTGAAAAATGGAAACAGCAAAATCACCGGCATGCATTAAACTGGTTTAAAGTACTGGGAGCATTTGAAGCTATAAACAGCATTGCAACCATGTCTTTTAATCACCCGGGCTGGTGCTTCCCTGTTTTAAAGCAAGATCATTTTTTTATTGAAGGCAGGGAAATAGGACACCCGTTGATCAGGGCTGATAAATGTGTAAACAACCCGGTTCTGATTGAACACACAGGTGAATTGATGCTGATTACCGGAAGCAATATGGCGGGTAAAAGTACCTACCTGAGAAGTGTTGGTGTTAATACAGTTCTGGCAATGGCCGGCGCCCCGGTTTGTGCTGCTTATTTTTGTTTGTCGCCGGTGCAGGTTATAAGCAGTATGCGTATTGCCGATAACCTGGAAGAAAGCACTTCTACATTTTATGCCGAATTAAAAAAACTAAAGATCATCATAGACAAAGTGAATAACAATGAGAAGGTATTCATTTTACTTGATGAAATTTTGAGAGGCACCAATTCATTAGACAGGCATACAGGCTCCGCAGCGCTTATAAAACAACTCATAAAACACCGTGCTGCATGCATCATTGCCACGCATGATATTGAGCTGGCAAAATTAAAAGAGGACTACCCAACCAATATCCTGAACTATCATTTTGATGTACAGGTAAGCAATGATGAGTTGTATTTTGACTACCGATTAAAAGAAGGTATTTGCACCAGCTTAAATGCATCTATACTGATGAAAAAGATCGGCATTGAATTATAGATATAAAAAAAGAAAGCTTTTGAAGCTTTCTTTTTTTATACCTACTTATTTCTTGCTAGTTATTTCCCCTTGCCCCATCCAAACAGATCATTTCCATTTGCATACAGCATTAATGCAAGCAAAATGATCATTCCGGCAATTTGCGCATATTCCAGGAACTTCTCATTTGGCTTACGTCCGCTAATCATTTCAATTAAGGTGAACAATACATGACCACCATCTAATGCAGGTATTGGCAACAGATTCATAAAAGCCAGGATGATGGATAAGAAAGCAGTAATACTCCAGAATGACTCCCAATCCCAGGGAGTCGGGAAAATAGACCCCATCGTTTTAAATCCTCCCACAGCCTTATAGCCGCCTGTTTTAGGATTTACAATTTTTCTAAACTGGTTATAATACCCACTCAGTTTTTCTCCGGCCTTGGATATACCTGCCGGAAAAGCCGCAAAAAAGCCATATTTCCTTTCCTGAACACTGATCAACTTCAGACTGTCCATTTCATTAAGATCAAGGTAAGGAAGTCCGATTTTTCCATCGTTGCTTACTTTAACATTCAGGTACTTTCTTTCGTTGTTTCTTTCAACTTCAATTTGCGCCATACTGTTCTTTTTATGTTGCAGTATGCTACTAATCTCATCGAAAAACTGAACAGGTGTTGAATCAACAGAAATTATCTTATCAAAATGTTGTAACCCCGCAACCTTGGCAGGCAACGTATCAAAAAACTTATCCGTCAAATCTCCTACTATGGCAGGGCGACGAAGTTCCAAAAATCCCACACCTTTTTTCTTCAACTCTACTAATTGGCCAATCAGGTCAGGAGGCATTACAAGCAGTTCTTCTTTGCCATTGCGAAGTACTTTTATTCTGTCCGATGTAATGATATCGGCGGGAATATCATCAAAATACTTTGCAGGCTTATCATTGATTGAAATTATTTTATCACCTTGCTTAAGCCCGAATTTCAGTAAAACACTATCTGCACAGTAAATTCCATTTACCACCGAGCTGTTATCAATTTTCTTCTCTCCCCACACAAATAATATCATTGCATATAAAATGAATGCAGTAAGAATATTCATAGTAACACCTCCCAGCATAATGATCAATCGCTGCCAGGCTGGCTTGCTTCTGAACTCCCATGATTGCGGTGGCAGTTTTAAAGCCTCTTTATCCATGCTTTCATCCACCATGCCGGCAATTTTAACATAGCCGCCTAAGGGTAGCCAGCCAATGCCATATACCGTTTCTCCTATTTTCTTTTTAAACAGAGAAAACCAGGGATCGAAGAAAAGATAAAATTTTTCAACGCGGCATTTAAACCATTTGGCAGTAATATAGTGGCCAAATTCATGAAGAATTACGAGTATTGAAAGCGACAACAAAAGCTGCGCAGCTTTTGAACCAAAGCTGGCCCAGTTTATTGCTAATAAAGAAATATCCATTTACTGTTTTTGTTTAAAGTTCAATATAGCTGCCCTTCGGCTACGCTCAGGATAAGAACCTGCTTATAAAACCGTTTACAGGTTTATCAAAGAAGCGGCAAAATTACGGGCTTCTCCATCGCTTTCAAAATATTCCTGAAGTGTTGGCTTTTCAATAAAGGTTACATTGGCCATGGTTTTTTCTACCATGGCGGTCATATCCAAAAACCCGATACGGTTGCGCAGGAAGGCCCACACGGCAATTTCATTAGCTGCATTAAGTATGCAGGGCATATTACCAGCCCTGTTAAGCGCTTCCATGGCAAGGGATAAATTTCTGAAAGTTTTAACATCAGGTTCTTCAAAATTGAGCGCCGGATATTTTTTAAAAGGAAGCCTGGGAAAGTCATTCTTTATTCTGCCCGGGAAGGCCATGGCATATTGAATAGGAAGCTTCATATCGGGCAGACCCATTTGTGCTTTTACACTGCCATCTTCAAACTGCACCATGCTGTGTATAATGCTTTGCGGATGTATCACCACTTCAATCTGGTCGGGACGTAAATTGAAAAGCCATTTGGCCTCAATCATCTCTAACCCTTTATTCATAAGGGTTGCAGAGTCGATGGATATTTTGGCACCCATACTCCAGTTGGGATGCTGCAATGCATGATCTCGTTTTACATTTACCAGGAAGTTGGGCTTTTTACCCAGGAAAGGGCCACCACTTGCGGTGAGAATGATCTTTTCGATCGGGTTTCTGGCTTCACCAACCAGGCATTGAAAAATGGCTGAATGTTCGCTGTCTACCGGAATAATGGGCGCCCTTTTTTCAATGGCTTTCTGCATTACTATATCGCCGGCTACAACCAATGTTTCTTTATTGGCCAGTCCTACAGCTTTACCTTTTTCTACCGCCTTTAATGTTGGCTTTAGTCCGGCAAAGCCCACAATACCTGCGATCATCATATCGTAGGTATCAAAATCTGCTACCTCTACCAGGGCATCTTCGCCTGCAAAAACCTTAATATCTGTTGAGGATAAAGCATCTTTCAGCTTTTGATACCGGGTTTCATCACCAATAACAACCGCATTAGGCCTGAATTCCAGCGCCTGGGTTATCAATAATTCATCGTTGGTTTGGGCTGTCAGTATCTCTACTTCAAATAAATGATCGTTTGCCCGGATAACTTCCAGGGCCTGGGTACCGATGGAACCGGTGGAACCAAATATAGCAATGCGTTTTTTAGGAGACTGATCGGCCATTATGATAGAAAATTATTGCGACAAATCTAACTTAATAATTGTTGCAACGCAATTTTCACTTTAGTAAAATTGAATTTTTGTATAATATCACCCATCATTCCACTAATCTCAGTATTGCACAGATTACCGATTGATCCCTCATGCGTATGTTTGGGCGACGTTGAATGCGTGAAGTTCCCGGTTTCAATATCAGTACCTATTTGTTTGTATGCATCCCTGAAAGGCATTCCCTGCAGTACCAGTTTATTAACTTCTTCCACACTAAAGAGGAACGCATATTTTTCATCCCGGAGCAGATCTTTTTTCACTTCAATATTGCTCAGCATAAGCCCCGTCATTGCCAGGCAATCATTCAGATTTTCAAATGCAGGTATGATATGTTCTTTGATCAGTTGCAGGTCACGATGGTAGCCTGACGGCAAGTTGGTGGTCATCAGCATGATCTCGTTGGGCAATGCCTGTATGCGGTTGCAATGCGAACGTATAAGCTCAAACACATCAGGATTTTTTTTGTGCGGCATGATGCTGCTGCCGGTTGTTAATTCATCAGGGAAAGAAATAAACCCAAAATTCTGGTTCAGGTACAAACAGGCATCCATACTTAATTTAGCAAGTGTGGCTGCCATATTTGCCAATGCAGATGCTACAATGCGTTCTGTTTTCCCCCTGCCCATTTGTGCATACACCACGTTATAGTTCAGATCATCAAATCCTAAAAGATCCGTAGTCATTTTCCTGTTGATGGGAAATGAAGAGCCATAGCCCGCTGCAGAGCCCAATGGATTTTTGTTTACAACACGATAAGCGGCTTCAAGCGTTGTAAGATCATCTACCAGGCTTTCGGCATATGCACCAAACCACAAACCAAAGGATGATGGCATAGCGAGTTGAAGATGGGTATATCCGGGCAAGAGATCGTCTTTGAATTTTTCGCTTTGGGTTATTAAAAGGTCGAACAACGCTTTTGTGTTGATAACCGTTTTTTCAATCTCTGATCTCAGGAATAATTTCAGATCAACCAGCACCTGGTCGTTTCTGCTTCTTGCACTATGAATTTTTTTTCCAACATCACCAAGTTTTTGGGTAAGTATTAGCTCCACCTGCGAATGAATATCCTCTGCACCATCATTCAATTTAAAATCAGTTTTTTGAATTTGCTGATAGATATTTTTCAATTCAGCTTGCAACAGGCTCAATTCTTCTGTTGATAGTAATCCAACAGACTCCAGCATTTTTGTATGAGCCAGAGATCCCAGCACATCAAAGGGAGCCAGGTAAATATCCAGATCCCTGTCGTTACCAACAGTGAACTTTTCTACTTCTGCTAGTGCCGATTTATTTTTTTGCCAGAGTTTCATACCCCCAACCCCTAAAGGGGAGTTTGAACTTTTCGGATCTGTCATTTCATTTTTCATTTAAGGTGAAACCATTTCAAACTACTTCCTTTAAAATCTGTATGTATGTATTTATTCCTTCTTCAATCTCCTTTAGATAAATAAATTCATCGGCAGTATGGCTTCTTGCACTATCACCGGGTCCGCATTTTAAAACCGGAGCTGGTATTAAGGCTCCATCTGATGTGGTTGGTGAGCCATATGTTTGTTTGCCCAGTTTTATACCTGCCAGCACAAGCGGGTGATCCTTCTCAATTTTTGAAGAACGCAAACGCATACTTCTGGGATTTACCTCAGATTGAACATGCTGCCTGATCGTCTCCAGTATTTCTTCATGAGTATATGCATCTGTTACTCTTATATCTACCATAAAACTACAAATAGCAGGCACTACATTATGCGCTTTATTTTCGGTATTGATGGAGGTAACCGACATTTTTATCGGGCCAAGCATTTCAGATACTTTGGGAAACTGGAAGGTCTGAAACCAATGTATATCTTTAATTGCTTTGTAAATTGCATTCTCTCCTTCTTCCCTGGCTGCATGGCCGGCTTTACCGCTTGCAGTGCAATCCAGTACCAGTAAGCCTTTTTCGGCAATAGCTAAATTGGTGAGCGTCGGTTCTCCTACGATAGCGAAGTCTATTGTTGGTAATGATGGTAAGATAAATTCGATTCCGTTCTTTCCACTGATCTCTTCTTCCGCTGTTGCAGCTAGGACAATATTATATTTCAAATCATTCCTTTCGTAAAAACGACAAAATGCAGCTATCAGACTCACAAGACATCCACCTGCATCATTGCTGCCCAATCCGTATAACTTACTGTCCTCAATGATCGGCTCAAAAGGATCTTTTGTGTATTGAGGATTTGGTTTTACAGTATCGTGATGTGAGTTAAATAAGATGGTAGGTTTGCCTGCATCAAAATGTTTATTAACGCACCACACATTATTCAGCAATCGGTTTGAGGGAATATTCTTTTGGCTGAAGAACTCTTCAATGATAGTTGCAGTTTTATCTTCTTCTTTACTGAAAGAAGGCGTTGCTATTAGTTTTTGTAATAGCTTAACTGCATCCTGGTATGGTTTATTTTCTGTCAAGGTTTTATTAAAGTGCCGATTGTATTTTCAGTAATATTCTGCAACAGATCATTTGCATCGCCGATCAACACCTCGTTAACACCACTATCGATGGCTGCAAAGGCATTTTCAATTTTGGGAAGTATGCCGTCTGCTAATTTCTTATCATCCAGTAATTGCTGGTATTTTTCTTTGTTGATGAGGGTGATGACTGAAGTCTCATCATCAACGTTTTCCAAAACTCCCTTCTTTTCGAAACAGTAGATCAGCCTTGCATCATATAATTTTGATAACGCAACGGCCAGTGTTGAAGCAATCGTATCTGCATTGGTATTTAAAAGCTGCCCGTTACCATCATGTGTTAAAGGAGCAATAACAGGTACAAGCCCATTATTCAGAAATACTGTAAGGCTCTCCGCTCCCACTTTCTCGTTTTTTATATCGCCCACAAAGCCATAATCAATTTCTTTAGCCGGTCTTTTGTTTGCAAGTATAATATTTGCATCAGCCCCGGTTAATCCGATGGCATTACAATGCATCGACTGTAATGCCGCTACAATTTGTTTATTGATCAATCCGCCATAAACCATGGTCACCAGGTCAATTGTTGCCGCATCAGTTATTCTTCTACCGTTAATATAATTCGGCTCTATTCCTAATTGCCTACCAATAGCAGTCGCTATTTTTCCACCGCCATGAACCAATATTTTGGTCCCTTCAATGGCTGCAAATTTTTTAAGGAATGATTCTAATGCTACCGCATCGTCAACAACATTTCCCCCAATCTTTATAATGAATAATTTCTCCATCATATTGACTTTAAGATTTCATTCAGCACAGCCTGGGCAGCCCAAACCCTGTTACCAGCCTGTTTTGTAACCAAACTATTGCTGCCATCCAGTATCTCATCGCTCAACTCCACATTACGGCGAACTGGAAGGCAATGCATCACTTTTGCATTATTGGTCAATGCCAGTTTTCCATTCGTAAGCATCCAGTCTGTATCATTTGAAATGATCTTTCCGTAGTCATGATAGCTGCTCCAGTTCTTTACATACACATAGTCTGCATTTTTTAATGCTTCATCCTGGTTAGTAATAATTGTTGCGTTCTTTGTAAAGGCTTCATCCAATTCATAACCTCCGGGATGGGTAATTACAAAATCAGCTTCGCCCCAGGTGCCTATCCATTGAGCAAAAGAATTTGCAACACATTGGGGCAGAGCTTTTACATGGGGTGCCCATGTCAATACAACCTTTGGCTTCGCTGTTCCTGAATAAGTTTCTTTTATGGTAATTACATCTGTAAGACTTTGTAACGGATGCAGTGTTGCACTCTCCAGGCTTACAACCGGCACACCTGCATATTTTACAAACTGGCTGATGACAGTTTCAGCATAATCCTCTTCCCTGCTTTTTAACAGCGGAAATGTACGGATGCACAAAATATCAAAATACTGTCCCAGAACAGGTGCCGCGTCTTTAACATGTTCAACGGTTGTCCCGTTCATAATGGCTCCTTCTGCAAATTCCAGAGCCCAGCCTTCTTTATCCACATTAAAAACAATGGCTTCCATGCCCAGGTTAGCAGCCGCTACCTGTGTGCTTAACCTTGTACGCAAGGAAGGATTTAAAAACAATAAACCAATTCTTTTACCTGCTCCTTTCGTTTTATCTGCGAACGGACCTGCTTTGTACTTTAATGCCTGGTCAACCAATGCATTAATACTTTCAACATCATTTACAGAAATAAAATTTGTCATCAGCCTAATTCGGTTTTAATTGCCTGTAAAAAAATATCCGCCTCAGTTTTGCCAATATTCAATGCTGGCAAAAGCCTGATCACATTTGGCTTTGCTTCGCCGGTGAAAATTTTATGCTTGAATAACAGGTTCTTTTTAACCATATTCAGTTCATCAGGCAGGTCAATACCGATCATCAAACCTCTCCCTCTTACTTCTTTTATATTCGGCAGCTTTTTTAATTCTTCTATTAAATAATTGCCAACACTGGTTGCGTTATTTAGCAGATCTTCTTTTTCAATTACTTCCAATACAGCCAATGCAGCAGCGCAGGCTAAATGATTACCCCCAAAAGTAGTACCCAACATAAAATGCCTGGGCTGAATTTTGGGTGCAATTGAAATAGCACCGATTGGAAATCCATTTCCCATGCCCTTTGCCATGGTATAGATATCTGCATTAACTGCAGCAAAATCATGCGAATAAAATTTACCGCTTCTTCCGTAACCACATTGCACCGAATCGGCAATAAACACCGTATTGTATTCATCGCAAAGGCTTCTTATCTTTTGCAGAAAAGCATCACTTGCAACATTGATACCGCCAACACCCTGTATTCCTTCAATAATTACAGCCGATATCTCATTGGCCTTAAAAGCTGCTTCCAGTGCGGCTTCATCATTAAACGGAAGAAAGATCACATTATCGGTTTCATTAACCGGCGCTACAATATTCGGGTTATCAGTTGCCGCTACCGCCAAAGAAGTACGGCCGTGAAATGCTTTTTTAAAAGCAATGATCTTTTTTCTACCGTTATAAAATGAAGCCAGTTTCAATGCATTCTCATTGGCTTCGGCTCCGGAATTACAAAGGAATAACTGGTAATCTTCCTTGCCGGAAATCTTACCCAGTTTCTCCGCCAGTTCAACCTGCAATGGAATTTTTATAGAGTTGGAATAAAAACCTACTTTGCGCAACTGGTCTTCTATACGTTTTACATAATGCGGATGTGTATGGCCAATGGAAATCACCGCATGACCACCATACAAATCAAGATATTTTTCACCTTTATCATCCCACACATAAGAACCTGCTGCTTTTTCAATGCAGATGTCGTTGAGAGGATATACATCAAATAATTTCATACCCATGTCCCCTAAAGGGGAACTTAGCTTTTTAGTGAATAATTAATTTCTAATAGTCATTAAAGTCATGCAATACTAAAGGTCCTTACACATTAAGGCTCCTAAGTCCTCTTCAGGGGATTTAGGAGCTAAAAATAATTTGCTTTAAGTTTTAATCCGGTTGTTTGTTCCAGTCCAAACATCAGGTTCATATTCTGCACCGCCTGGCCACTGGCACCTTTCAATAAATTATCAATAGCAGAATGGATCACCAGGTTGCTGCCAACTTTCTCTAACTGGATAAAACACTTGTTTGTATTTACCACCTGCTTCAAAAATATTGACTCATCACTCAAGACAATAAAAGGGTGTGTTGCATAAAATTTTTTATACAATGCTGCCACCTCTTTCAGCTCCAGATCACATTTTATTTGTGAGCTGATGAAGATGCCTCTTGTAAAATCTCCCCGCCATGGAATAAAATTCAGGTCAACATTTCCCGAAGGATTTAATTGCAACATAGACTGCCCGATCTCTTTAAGATGCTGGTGCGACAGGGTTTTATAAGCCTGGATATTATTGGCACGCCAGCTAAAATGAGAGGTAGCATTCAGCCCCTGTCCTGCTCCTGTTGAGCCGGTAATACCTGTTGTATGAATTTCACTAAGTAAGCCTGCTTTTGCCAACGGCAATAATCCCAACTGAATGGCGGTAGCAAAACAGCCCGGGTTTGCAATGTTCTTTGCTTTTTTTATAGCAGTTTTATTTAACTCCGGTAACCCGTAAACAAATTTTCTTTTACCTGCTGTTTCTCCCAATCTAAAATCCTGGCTCAGGTCAATGATCTTTATTTTTTCATCAATCTTATTCTCTGATAAAAACTTGACTGCATCACCATGCCCAACACACAAAAACAACACATCTATTTTCTGGCTTAATCCGGTGCTGAATTTCTGATCTGTTTCGCCCTGCAGGTCTTTATGCACTTCATACACAAAACGATCAGCGTTGCTTTTGCTGTTTATAAAACTAATGTCAACAGCCGGGTGATTCAGCAATATCCTGATCAACTCGCCACCTGTATAACCGGCGCCACCAACTATGCCCACTTTAATTTTGCTTGCCATCTGCTGTTTGTTTTACCGCGTTATAGATCATGGTCTGGTTGCCAAATATTTTCGAGAACCCTCTTACATCATCGCCTGTCCAGCCAGTATTCATCTCGCCATATTTACCAAATTTACTGCTCATCAGATCATAGGCTGATTCAATACCTGTGATTTGGAAACGATAAGGCATCAGGTCAGCAAAAACTTTACCTGTAACATTTTCCTGCGAGTTTTGAAAGAAGGCTTCTATATCCCTCATCACCGGATCCAGTATCTGCCCTTCGTGCAACCAATTGCCATAGAACAAGGCCAGCTGATCTTTCCAGTTCAGTTGCCATTTGGTAAGCACGTGTTTTTCCAAAGCATGATGGGCTTTTAAAATGATCAGGGGTGCAGCCGCTTCGAACCCAACACGGCCCTTGATACCGATGATGGTATCGCCCACATGTATATCCCTGCCAATGCCATAAGCGCCGGCAATGGATTGTAAATGCTGGATGGCTTCTGTTGGATGAGCAAATTTTTTCTCGTCAATAGCAGTCAACTCTCCTTTTACAAATTCCAGTTCGACAGATTTTGTTTCTGTTTGCGTAACCTGCGTTGGCCAGGCTTCCTCAGGCAGCATGCCTTTGCTGTTCAATGTTTCTTTTCCGCCCACACTGGTTCCCCACAGACCTTTGTTGATCGAATACATTGATTTTTCAAAGTTCATATCAACACCCTTGCTTTTCAAATAAGCGATCTCTTCCTCACGGCTTAATTTCAGGTCGCGGATGGGTGTGCAAATTTCCACACCAGGTATCATGATGTTGAAGATCATGTCAAATCTTACCTGATCGTTGCCGGCGCCGGTGCTGCCATGCGCCACAATATCAGCATTCAGATGTTGCACATGCTCCGCAATAAAAACCGCCTGGCTCAATCTTTCAGCACTAACACTTAGTGGATAGGTATTATTCTTCAATACATTTCCAAATACCAGGAACTTAATTATTTTATCGTAATAAGTTTTGACTGCATTAACCGTGGTGTGTGATTTCACACCCAACTTGTAAGCATGTGCTTCTATCTTCTTCAATTCTTCTTGGGTAAAGCCACCGGTGTTTACAATTACCGAATGCACTTCATAACCCTTTTCTTCTGTAAGATATTTTACACAATAAGTCGTGTCCAATCCGCCGCTAAAACCCAAAACAACCTTTTGACCCCCAGCCCCTAAAGGGGAGTTATCCGAAGCGACTGTTATATTATCTGCCATTATTTATATCGATTTTAAAAATTAAAGAAATAACGTAGTAACGATTTTGATGAGCCGCCGCCTTCCTTGCGCTGCAAAAATTTGATCATCCTGCTATGTTTGATGCGCATGAAGCGTTCATACAGTTTTGAGTGCTGCTTAAACTCCTGCGTAGTTTCTTCAGGTGTGTAATGATCGGCAGGATCAAACAACATGGCCGTACACATACAGTTCTTGCGATCCTTGCTCATCAGTATATCGTAATTAACGCAGCTTTTGCAGCCCGCCCAAAACTGTTCATCCGTAGTAAGTTCAGAATAGGTTACAGGTTCGTAACCCAGGTCGGAGTTGATCTTCATTACAGCCAGGCCGGTGGTGAGTCCGAATATCTTTGAATCGGGATATTTCTCCCGGCTCAGTTCAAATATCTTTTTCTTGATCGATTTGGCTACGCCGGTCTTGCGATACTCGGGTGAAACAATGAGTCCGCTGTTGGCAACAAATTTGTTGTGCTCCCAAACTTCAATGTAACAAAAGCCAACCCAATAGCCTTCTGTAGTTACCGCTATAACTGCTTTTCCTTCCTCCATTTTCAGCTCTACATATTCAGGAGAACGTTTGGCAATGCCGGTACCACGTGCTTTGGCCGAAGCGGCCATTTCATCAGTGATGGTGGTTGCGAATTTTTTATCGGCTGCGGTTGCAACCCGGATAATTATATTACTGTTTTCCAATTGTAAAAAATTGAAAGAGATGATCAAAAAATGTTAAAGAAGATTTTCGGAGATTTTTTCACTGACAGGGGCAGGTTTTAGCTACTCGTCCTATCAGCATCCACGTCGGCATCTGGGTATAAACACAAACAGGCATCCTCCCGGGGAGGGAGCATTTACATGCAAATTGTATGATGAACTGTTCTTCAATGTATGAGTCAATAATGCTTTATGCTGCAAAAGTATATTATTTTGAAAACAATGGACAAAAAAATATGTTAAGCATCCATTAATGAACAAAATGCTTTAGCTCACAAACTTCTCCAACTCTTCTGCAATCTTTCTATCATTACTTAACCGAGGCACTTTATTTTGTCCGCCCAGTTTGCCAATACTTTTCATATAATCAATAAAGCCATTCTTTTTAACATTAGATATTTTCAGTTCCTGTAGTATATTTCCGCTGATGAGATCATCGTAGTAAACATTCTTTTTGCGAAGGTTATCATCTACTTTTTTAGAGAAAGCTTTCATATCAGCCGGCGTATTTTCAAATTCAATAAACCACTCGTGATAGCTTTTGCCGGCATCGGTTGATATTTTTGGCGCTACGGTAAACTCCGTGATGGGAATATTTTCTTCTTCGGCAGCCTGCAATAAAGCGGCTTCTACTTCTTCGCCAATTACGTGTTCGCCAAAAGCTGATATAAAATGTTTGGTGCGGCCTGTTACCACCAGCCTGTAAGGATTGGTTGAAACGAATTTTACCGTATCACCGATATTGTATCCCCATAAACCTGCATTGCTGTTGATGATCAGGGCGTAGTTCTCTCCTACTTTCACATCTTTCAAACTCAGCCTGGTTGGGTTTTCATTGAATATTTCTCCGGCAGGAACAAACTCAAAAAATATTCCGCTATTGGTGTTCAGCAATAATCCTTCGGCATGTTGCGAATCCTGGAAAGCAAAGAAACCTTCGCTGGCCGGAAATAATTCTATGCAATCTATGTTACGTCCGATGCTTTCAAAAAGTTTGGCTTTGTATGGTTCAAAGTTTACGCCCCCCTGCACCATCACACTGAAATTAGGAAAGAGTTCTCCAACTTTTTTACCACTTTTCTCAGTCAGCCTGTCGAAGTACATCTGCATCCAGGGCGGTATGCCGCTGATGAGTGTCATATCCTGGTTGATAGTTTCCTCTACGATCTTATCCAGTTTTTCTTCCCACTCATCAATACAATTGGTTGGGTAAGAGGGTAACTGGTTTGCCCTTAAGTATTTGGGCACATGGTGATTCACAATCCCGCTCAGCCTGCCCGTCGGTATGCCTCCTACTCTTTCCAGTTCCGGCGAGCCACTTAAAAATATCAGCTTGCCATCCGCAAATTTTGTGTTGCCTGTTTCAGCCATGTAACACAGCAAGGCATTACGTGCCGTGTTAATATGATTGGGAATAGAATCCTTGGTAATGGGAATATATTTTACGCCGCTGGTTGTACCACTGGTCTTGGAAAAATAAATGGGCTGGCCTTTCCACAACACATTATGCGTGCCTTGTTTTATTTTTTCGATGTAAGGTTTAAAAGCTTCATAATCTCTCAGCGGTACCTGCTTCACAAAATCCTCATAGGTTTTAATAGAAGCAAAATCATGATCTTTACCAAAAACGGTTTTTGAAGCTGCTTTGATGAGATGGTTAAATATCGTCTGCTGATCTGCTTCAGCGGTTTCCATCCCCTTTTTTATCTGCTTGTATATATATCCGGCAAAAGGTTTTGCCAGTAAGGACTTTATCTTCATTACACTTTTTTCAATCGGTTAAAACAAATGTAAGTTGTTTTTTTGTTTGTAAAATGTAAAGATTTATGAACGGAGATCACTTGCAATCGCATTTCCATTCTGTATCCAGGTCTATTACCGTAACAACTACCAGGCCGTCGTCTTTGGGTGCAAAAACAATTCGCACATGTTGCTTGTCGTGTGTGAATCCTTCTACCGGGTAAGTCTTGCCACGCTTATCATTTTGTATCTTTTTGTAATTGATGGTGCCGCTTTTCAATATCTCCCTTATCTCCGATTCATCAATATTGCGGCAGGCCATCCTGCATTTGGCATGTTTGCTGAAAATAATATTTGTGGTATTTCTGGCGAAACCTTCAACTTCCTGAGGCTTTTCATCCGCAGGCAAAACTGCCGGAACGGTTATTTTATCTTCCGTTTGCTCTGTTGCTGGTTTATCAGCTGTTTTGCCACGCTGATTCTTCTTTATAAAAACAAACAAAGAAATGGCGGCTATTAAGAATATATATGGAAGATATTTTTTAAGCATGCTGCAAGTTACATAAATGATAGAACACAGATAACACAGATGCAACCGATACGCACAGATAAAATCTGTGTTAATCCGCTCAATCAGCGTCATCTGCGTTCTATTCACTAATTTTGCCCCCGATGAGCAAAACGGTAGCATTACATACACTTGGTTGCAAGCTAAACTTCTCCGAAACCTCCTCTCTGGGAAGGTTGCTGGAGAATGATGGCTTTGAAAAACGGGAGTTTGACGAAGTAGCGGACGTGTATGTAATAAACACCTGCTCTGTTACCGACAATGCCGATAAAGAATGCCGCATGCTGGTCCGCCGCATTCAGCGCAAAGCGCCCGAGGCCCTGGTGGTTATTACCGGTTGCTATGCACAGTTAAAGCCGAAAGAAATTGCTGAGATCCCGGGTGTAGACCTGGTATTAGGCGCCGCCGAAAAATTCAATATTGCTGCGCATCTTAAGGAAATATCAAAAGGAGATTCTGCAAAGATCTGCAGTTGCGATATTGAAGATGTAAATGAGTTTACGGCCTCACACTCCATCAACGACAGAACGAGGGTGTTCTTAAAAGTACAGGACGGATGCGATTATAATTGTTCTTTCTGCACCATTCCCATGGCCAGGGGCAAAAGCCGCAGCGATAGTATCAGTAATGTGCTTGCCAATGTGGAAGCCATTGCTGGGCAGGGTGCCAAAGAAATTGTGCTCACGGGTATTAACCTCGGCGATTTCAGACCCCCTAACCCCCTGAAGGGGGAAATAGCGAATGGGCTACCTGCAAAAAAAGAGAATTTCCTTTCCCTGATAAAAGAGTTGGATCTTGTTGACGGAATTGAACGTTTCAGGATTTCTTCGATAGAACCCAATTTGCTTACCAACGATATCATTGAATTTGTAAGCAACAGCAAAAAATTCATGCCGCATTTTCATATTCCCCTGCAAAGCGGAAGTGATAAGATACTGGGCCTGATGCGCCGACGTTACAAAACGGATCTGTACACCGAAAGAATTGGTTTGATAAAGACCATGATGCCGCATTGCTGCATTGGGGTGGATGTGATCGTTGGCTTTCCGGGCGAAACGGATGAGGATTTTAAAGCAACTTTTGATTTTTTGCACCAGCTTGATATCAGCTACCTGCACGTGTTCACCTATTCCGAAAGAGCCAATACACTGGCGGCAACCATGAAGCCGGTTGTGCCGATTCATATAAGGAACGAGCGTAACAAACTATTGCGTAATTTGAGTTACCAGAAAATGCGGTACTTTACCAATGCGCATATTGGCGAAACACGTAAAGTACTTTTTGAATCAAAAAACAAGAATGGTATGATGGAAGGTTATACCGATAATTATATAAAGATAACAGCCCCTTACAATCATTTATGGGAAAACAATATCACAGAATGGAAAATATAAATCACGATCAGCTGAATAAATACCAGGTCACCGTTCACTTTGATATGGATGAAGAATTTATGGGTTTTGTTCCGGCACATCGTGTTTACATAAACAGTCTTATAGAAAAGAATATACTGGATTACTATACCGTAAGTATGGAAAGCCAGAAAAGCTGGATGGTAATGAATGCCGGCAGTAAAATTGAAGTAGAAGAATACCTGAGCAAATCTCCTTTATATCGTTATTGGACCATTGAGATAGATGAATTATTTGTGTATGATGGACAATCTTACAGGTTACCGGCTGTGCAATTGAATTAATTTCTGAAAAAATTTTGTAGAAAACATTTTACCCTTATCTTTGCCATCCCAAAATAAAAAGGGAGCATAGCTCAGTTGGTTTAGAGCATCTGCCTTACAAGCAGAGGGTCCGCGGTTCGAACCCGTGTGCTCCCACAGAACAGTGAAGGGTTTCAAGCGATAAGCTTTGAAACCCTTTTTCATTTGCACGCAGTTTGCACGCATATGTTACATTAAAAACCCTCGAAATAATCGAGGGTTTTTAATTAGAATTATAATGTAACCATGTTTACACAGGCTAACTCAGGAGTGCTTCGAACTTCATCTAAATATACGAAGTGCTGATTACCTGCTTTATTAAGTGGACGTTCAATTTTAAATGAATAGTTTGTTTCGTCAACTTTAGTAATTGTAACTGGCAATGCCTTTCTGCCATCCCATGATATCCATGCAGGGTCTCCTGGATTGAATTTCTCTACTGTCCTTTTATTAAAAGGCAGTGGAGTTACTTTAGGGATATAAACAATCTTGCGTGGGTCTCCTTTTTTGACAATAGGACTTTTAAGTTTTGATTTGTTTAAGGCAGGAGATTCCTTTCTTTTCAAATATGTTTTATAACTTTTCCAGGCTCTTTCTAAAGCTTTTATTGCATCGAATGCTGCGTTTCTAAAAATCAAGTAACTTCGGTATTCAGCTAATAGATTACAAGAAGGCCATGCTTTATCTTTGAGGACATCCGCTGCTAGATCACCTAAAGGAGAATTTCTATTTTTATGCTTCTTTAGCCATTCAGTAAAACTTAGTTGTTGATATTCCGTAACAAGGATCGTTTCGCTAATTGTTTGTGTTCCGAGAACTCGGCAACAATTAATCCAGTTACTATACCCATGTTTTTTTGCTGTTAATTCCAGAGCCTGAGTGTGAGAAATACTTAGCTCCCTTTTTAGCTTTTTTGCTTGGCGCTTGATGTAATCAAGCGATATTTTTTGTGCGTCCATGAGAAACTCTTTTTTAATCTCATAAGAAAAACGTCGCTCACCAACCATTTCTCAAATATGAGAAAAAAGGTTTCTAATTATTTATTTTACAGTGTCGATACAACTTCGCAGTGGTGAGCGGCTGGCGTCTGTAAAAGCCTCATTATAAAAGTAAGACTTTTGATAAAAACTACAAAATGATATTCCTTTAAAATTTTTAAAAATATTTTGAAATTCGAATTAAATTATTACATTTATATATGTATTATTAACTTTAAAACTAAAAGCTATGAATGTTTCAGGAACATGGTTTAATCAATTGGGGTCTTACATGATACTTCATGTCAAGGGTAAAAATATTACTGGGCAATATCACACACCCGTTGGAAGTGCATCCGGAGTTTATGAATTAACTGGAAAAATTGATACTGACAATGATGCGAGTACTGCAATCGGTTGGGTCGTTCTATGGAATAATCAAACTGGAAGCTCTGACTCTGTGACAGCTTGGTCAGGTCAAGTTCAAGTTATTTCAGGTGAGGAAAGAATTGTTACAACTTGGCTTTTGACAACAGAAACCGATGCAGATGATGCTTGGCATTCAACGTTAGTAGGTAAAGATATTTTCACAAGATTTGAAGTGTCTCCTGAAGTTCGACAAGCAAATTTGCTTAAAGGTGTAAGATCATCTAGCCCTAAAATAAAATAATAATATTAAGCCCCGTTGATATAGGTCCTGAAGTAAATACTACTTCAAGACCTTTTTACTTTTTTACTGAGACCCAGTATTGTTTTTTCGCTTTTCATGGTATCCAATAAATCTGCATAAGCCTGCATCATTTCTATTCTTTCAGGAAGATATTCAGCTCGGTTATATGCAGATCGTACCTGGTCTTCATCCTCATGTGCCAACTGACGTTCAATGGCATCTCTATTGTACCCACGCTCATTCAAGATCGTGCTTGCCATTGTCCTAAAACCATGACCAGTCATGCGATTTTCATACTTAAGCCTTTTTAAAAACCTTAGAATGGTTGTATTGCTCACGTGCCTTGATTTACTGCCTGAGCTATAGAAAATAAACGGTGTATCAGAAGTTTTAGATTTGACCTCTTTGAGTAATTGAATTGCTTGTTTAGAAAGTGGAACAATATGTGGTCTCCGCATTTTCATTCTCTCTTTTGGAATCAGCCATTGCTTCTTTTCCCAATTAATTTCTTCCCATTTGGCACCAATCAATTCATTCGTTCTTACGAAGGTTAACGCTACTAACTTGGTTACATACTTGCACATAGAAGGAGCGCAAGCCTCAATCTTCTTTAATAAGTCGGGAAGTTCTTCTTTTGGAATACAAGCATGATGTTTTTTTCTTTGTTTGGGCAATACATCTCGAATATCACCAGCAGGGTTTTGTGTGCAAACGCCTATTTGACTTGCATAACGGAATACTTGGCTAATATCCTGTTTAGTTCTTTTTGCAGTTTCAATCGTTCCATTGCTCCCAATCGCTTGTACTATTTTTACTATGTCGGGAATTGTTATCTCATTGATTGGAAGATCACCGATTTTTGGAAACACAACTCTATACATTCGTGTTAAACGATCTTCATGATATTTCTTATTCAAGCCTTCTTTTTTTATTGCATGCCATTCAAGAGCGATCCTTTTAAAAGTGTTTTTTCCTTCATAGGCAACACGCTGCTTTGCAGCTTTTTTCTCACGAGTCAGATGCTTACCTTTTTCTACAAGCCCCTTTGCTTCATCTCTTAATCTTCTTGCTTCCGCCAAAGAGATAGAAGGATATTTACCTAAAGCATACATCTGAGCTTTATCTAGAAAGCGATATCTATATCGCCACATCTTTTTGCCTGTTGGAGATACTTCGATACAAAGCCCGTCGCTATCGGCGATTCGGTATATTTTTTCTTTGGGTTTAAGATGCTTGATCTTTAGTTCTGTGAGGGCCATTTCGCCACCTTCCTACTCACAAGCTTACTCAAATTATCGTTGGTTTGCAATGAATTGCTTTAAACTCTATTGAATAGAAAATCCCCATATTTCAAAAGCTTAGTTAGCATTTAAAATATGGGGATAAACCTCATTACAACGCAAGCTGGTGGAGAGAACATCCACTTTCTATTTCCTTGAAAGCCGCACAATTACTGATATTTATAAGTTCTAACTAGAAATCTACTCACACAAATACTCCTTTAAATGGTGGCTTCCATTAAACCGCATTAAATAACTCAAAAAAGGAAGGCCCCGGAGATTAGGGCCTTCCTTCGATCATCGTCGGATGCTTTTAATACATTCGATAATTTCTTGGTTACACCAAGCCGTAGTATTTGGACCTAGTTTATATGGTTTGGGAAATCGTCCTGACTTGCATCCGTTCCACCAAGTCGTTTCACAAACTGGAATAAGTTTAAGAATTTGGCTTATTCGCATAAATCCAATTGATGGGATTTTTTCGATGTGCAGTTCTATGGTCTTTGGAATGTTCATGAGAGCTCCAATTGCTTTAGAAATTTGAAGTGGTTCCTATAAACGATTCGCAGCAGACAAAACAAGAAAATTCGGCTCGTTAACAATCAGATGGTTTTGTACCTTGCAAATTGTCAATGAAGAAGAACAAACTCAAAAATCAGCAATGCTATATCTGTGGCGCTCCTGCGACATCAAGAGAGCATGTGCCGCCCCTTTGTTTATTCCCCGAAGAAAAAGATATTGGAACGACAAAATTTAGAGAAAATCTTATCACTGTCCCTTCGTGCGATCTGCATAATACAAAGAAGGCAAAAGACGATCAGTTCTTAATGGCAGCACTATCGGGTTATGTGGGAAACAATTTTCTTGGCTTCTTGCATACGCAAACGAAAGTAGCAAGGACGATTGAAAGAAATGAACGCTTTTTGGATGTCTTCCTAAAAAATGCTACGCCTAAGTGGGTAAAAAATAAAAACGGGAAACTGATGCCGATTCTGCAAGGGGCACCTGATTTTTCTAGATTGACCAGGTGTTTTGAGAATATTGCTCATGGTTTGTACTACCATCATTTTAAAAAACCTTTTGATGGCCGCATTTTCTGCATAATAGATTTTGTTACTTATATGAATGAGATGGCCGAAAAATGGAAACTTGTTTATCGAAAAGTTTATGAACTGGAAATGCGCGAGTTGAAAATGGAAGGGAATTCGCCTCAAATTTTTAAATACCTGATTACTGAACCTCTTGAAGATGGAGCATTCGGAATGCGGTTAATTTTTTACGAGGGAGCAATGGTGTCCATTTCTTTCCACCCACCAATCCCTAGTACTTCAGAAACGTTATTCGCAGAGAGGTATAATTCGGGTGTACCTTTTGTTTTCAGGCTTAAAGACGGTTCCGAATATCAATTAGACAAACTGGAGCCAGGGCCTTAACTCTTCTCTTCATTATTGAAGATCACCGTATGTCCTGGACATACAATAATAGGCAACATTAAAAGCCCACCCGAATTCTCTTGAAGTATTATGTCGAATCGGTTATCAAATCCGCAATTCAATTTTCCAAATACCCCCATCCTAAATTTTTTCTGACCCTCTTAGAAAAACGAAGGCCCCAAAAATGTATCAAACAAAAAAACGCCCGTCCTGGGCGTTTCAAAAACTGCAATCAAATTCTGGCAAATCGCTACCGATTTCACAACTCCAACCCGAATCACTAAATCTCAAATGACCTAAAATTTCCCCAAAAAAAAGAGAGGGGAAAGCCCTGCAAGGCTTTCCCCTCTTTCAAACATCCACCACAGCAACCCCTACTAAAAGGAGCTTCGATGAATATCGAACAAGCTAAAGCTATACCTGTTTCCGTAATCCTTGACAAGATGAATCTTAAGTCGCAGCGCACAAACGGCCATAAGCATCTTTACTTTTCCCCGTTTCGTAACGAAAAGACCCCTAGTTTTTGGGTAGATACCCAAAAAAGCCTTTGGCACGACTATGGGGATACGCAGTGGCAAGGCGGAGACGGCATTCACTTGGTAAGAGCCTACCTCTTTTATCAAGGCCTGGATCATCAGGTTACGGATGCCCTTCGTTGGCTTCGTAACATGACCGGGTTTGTACCCACCATTCAGCCTGTTACCGATCCTGACGAACAACCTAAAGACGATAGCCTCGTTTTGAAGCATACGGGCAGGATTACTAAAGACTATCTTGTTAAATACGCTGATGATCGCGGCATTCCAAGTTCGGTGCTAACTAAATATTTCCAGCAATCAATCGTTTTGAACAATCTTACAGGGCTTCGCTTTCACACGCTGTGCATGCGCAACGACATGAAAGGTTATGAACTGCGAAATGAAAAATTCAAAGGCTGTATCGGCCGCAAATACATCACCTTCATTCGTGGTACACAGCCAAAACCCGAGGGCATTCATATATTCGAAGGCGCATTCGATTTTGTCTCCGTCATCACGCAACAGAACGGCAGGCCGTTAAAAGACGATGCAATGATTTTGCATTCGTTGAGTAACCTTAAAAAAGCCAGCGCTTATATTCGCAATTACGGCTACCGAAATTGCTTTACATGGATGGACAATGATGAGCCAGGCTTAGAAGCCGCCAAATCATGGGAAGCGTTTTGCAAGACCGAAGAAAACCTGTTGCACATCCCAATGAACCATCTCTATGCGCCCTACAAGGACGTAAACGCCGCTCACATGGCAAAGCTGGAACTATAGGGAGATAAACATGACAGTAACATCTCCCACACTTTTTACGGTTTCGGAAGTTGAGTTGGTTTACCGCAATAAGGTAAAGCCAGCCGACAGATTGAAAATAATGTCTCCCGAAAATGCTTACGACGCTTTTCTCACTGCATGGGACTTAAGTAAGATTGATCTTGTCGAACAATTTTATTTATTGATGGTTGATCGAGCGCAAAATTGTCTGGGGATTGCACATTTATTTACTGGCGGCACATCGTCTTGCCTTGTCGACCCGAAGATAATTTTTGCGATGGCTTTGAAAGCGAATGCCTCTTCGATTTTTATCGCACACAATCATCCTTCAGGAAATTTAAACCCCAGCAGAGCAGATACTATTTTAACCGAAAAAATAAAGGCGGGCGCAGATATTTTGGACATCAAACTTCAAGATCATCTTATAGTCAGGCCGCTTAATTACTATTCGTTCGCCGAACAGGGGTTGATCTAATGACGATTAATTTTCGTTAGCCTCCGCTTTTTATGCAACGAACATAGTGCTTGTCGACGTTTCATATTCCTTTCTTTCAAGGCCGTTGAAATTTTGACAAGTTATTATGCCGGAACCGCTCACTTGCTTCCAACAGGAGTTTTCCTCTCACCCTCCTGGCGATTCCCTGCCGATCAAAATTCAAGTTGGGCCGTCGCTTAAATCCCAGCTTGAACATTCCTTGTCATCTTCAACAATAAAGAAAGGAATACCAATGACTGAAACTCAAACTGCACCAACCACGCAAAAATCATTCGATCTCTACCAACAAGTAACCGACACGATCATTAAACAACTTGAAGCGGGAACAATTCCCTGGCAGCAGTCATGGGTTAATAAAAACCAGTCCTTTGCAATCCCCCGAAATGCAGTCACTGGTAATCATTACCGAGGTATCAATATCGTACTTCTTTGGAGTGCCAATGATTTGAAAAATTTTACGACAAACGAATGGGCAAGTTTGAAACAGTGGAATTCAAAAAAGCAATCCATTCGTAAAAATGAAAAGAGCAGTATGATTGTGTACACCGATACGTTTGAAAAAGAACAAGACGGTGAAATTAAAAAAATCCCATTCCTCAAATATTCAAGAGTATTTAACCGCTGCCAGTTGGAAGGTTTTGTGGAAGAACCAACTGAACCAACTGTACCAGTAAAATCTTTAGCCGAGAAAATTGACCACATCGAAGATTTTGTTGGCAACACGCTTGCAGAAATCGAACACCGGGAAGGGGGCGCATGTTATATACCGAGTCAGGATAAAATTCAAATGCCGTTACTTGAATCTTTTATTGACACCAAAACATGTAAGGCTACCGAAAATTATTATTCCGTGTTATTCCATGAATTAACTCATTGGACAGGACACACTAAACGATTAGATCGAAAAATCCGAAACAAATTCGGAGATCATGCGTACGCGGAAGAAGAATTGATTGCCGAATTAGGTGCGGCATTCCTGGCTTCTGAATTTTCTATCAGCACACCGGAGAAGAAAAACCATGCAAGCTATATCGCAAACTGGTTGAAAGTATTGAAAGACAATAAGCAGTTTATTATTTCTGCAGCAAGTGAAGCAAGTAAGGCTGTTGAATATATGAAGGATAAGCAGCCATTGAAGTTCTAGAATTAAAGGCAGCCATTAAAAGATGGCTGCCTTTAAAAACTAAATAAAATTTCTTTTTAGGGTTAAATAAAAATCAAGATATTGATTTTATATATTACTTAACACCACGCTTCAATAGTATTGAATCCATTAAAAAAACTTGCCTGTTCAATGTAGCGTTTGTGTGCCTGTTCAAACTATCTAAATTACTCAATGACGTAGAATCTTGGACAAGTTTGTCATTTATAGTAGTAATATCAGTTTTAGTACTCTCCTTTTCGGATCTTAAAATAAGAATACTACCAGCAAAAAACAGGCACGGCAATAAAAGGATAAACCATATTTTTTTTACAAGTACTATCGATTTATCTGGTTCTGATTGTTGAACACTTGTAACGTAAAAAAATAAATTAAATAACACGAGACAGCCGGCTATTCCACACAGTATCCCGATACTTTCTAAAGCTGTTTTACTTTCAAATATTTTTACGTTTATTAATATGAAAGTAGCAATACTTATAAACATTGCAAGGATTGAAACCGTTCTAAACTCTGTTTTCTTTGCTTCTTCTTTTATTGCATTTGTTTGCAAACTAACTTCACTAGTGAAGTTAGTTTGGCTATCTAAAACTTTTTTATCAAATCCGGTTACATTGACGTTCATGCTATATCTATTGAGAGACATTTCAAAAGCATACATCAGGTTATTTAATTGGATTGCCATCAGAGCTTTCCAGGCCTCAACTTTCTGATTCAAATCTTTCAAGTTGATAGGTAATATATATGCAGAATCAATAAAAACTTTAGATTGCTTATTAACGGTCGAGTGCCAATCATAAATTAGATATGATTCTTCATAAGTGAGATAGAGCGGCTTTATTTTATGGGTAACCATAAGCCGTAAATTTCTCTGTAATTCAATAATTGAATGAGAATAAGTATTTTTTATTTTATTCATTAAAGACTCAAAACGTTCACGTAAAATAGAGTCCTTATTGACTCTTGTTATATTATTTTTTTTATCTTCTTCAGTTACTTCAAGATATTGGGCTAAAAATTCTTCAGAAATAATTTTACCAGGATGTTGAATAAATTCCTCGATAAATTGATTTAAAAATCTTATAAATGTCAAATAACAATAATAATCTGCAAAAGTTGTATTGTTTCTTATTTTCGAAATTTCAGTTTCAAAGACTTCAAGTTCAGTACGAAAGTTAGACTCAGAAGAGCGGAGATAAAGCTGAAATGAATTTATAAAATCATGATATCCTTCATTTATAATTCTCTGAAATCTGACTTTGAGCCTACTGTTTTCAATTAATTTTTTTACACTAATAAATGAATTCTGATTGTACATCTCTAAAGTACTGCTCTGTTTGCAAAGGGCACTAATCTTATTGAAAAGAAAATCTATCCCTTCTTCTGCAGTGACTAAATCTGTCTCAATTCTTTTTGTATAAAACCTATTCAAATGATGAAAGGGTTCGAGCTTTACCTTTTTTATATCATTTACATCAAATGACGCTAATTGATTTTTCATTACTGGAACAGAAAAGCTTTCTGCGTAATGCTTTGTAATTTTTTCAGAAAATGGAGCGAAAATATTGTCACTTCCGAGGGGAGCAGGCTGGCTATGGGCGAAACCATTTTCTTTATTAGGCCTCGAGTTCCTATAAAGTATTTTATAAATTAAAAATTCAGCTTTATCTCTTAGAATTTTTGAGTTTCGTAAAGTGGTATTATGTTTGTTTTTTAGGTATAGAACAACATCTGCAAGTTTAGTTATTGCACTTTCATTGCATTCTAAATAATCATCTAAATATGCAAGAAGGACATTGATTAAGAACAAGCTATACTTAATAACAGATGCTTCATGTTCCTTCTCCTTAGTATTTTCTATTGATTCTAATATAGTTGTTATTTCATTTAGAAAACTATATAGTTGATATTTGCTCGTATCAACGACTACTCCTTCCTGTTCTATTGCTAAATTTTGCTGACTGATATTTACTGCTTGTACTAACAATTCGAGATTGAGTATATAAATACTGCGGAAAATCTTTAGGCTCTTTATTATTTTTAGCCTTGCCTTTTTATCTTTCTCCTGAACTTCTGTCTCGTTTGTGGGAATTATCTCCTCTAATGCCAATATTGCTGTATTTAAATCGACGACATTAGTTATAGCATCATCAAGATATTGTTCACCTTCAATTATAGCTTCTTGAATTTCCTCTATTAGTTGATCGTTTAAACATACATTGATAGCTTCATAAGCAGGATAACTTGAGGTTAAGTTTAAAATTTTCTCTTTAGCAAGTTTTAAATGACTCATAATAATAATAATATAAAAATCCCTCACGTATGAAGGATTTTAATAATGTAAATTAGTAACTATTAAGCAAGTTGGTAATAATAAAAGGGCCTTTTTTCTATAGGCTGTTCTTCAATTTCTTTATAATTAATTATATCAATACTGTTTTCGTTATACTTATTTATCCAAGCGTCATATTGAGAAGATAATTCTGTAAGCCTTCCAATATTTCCATCAAAAAATGATTCCCCAGCTCCTGACTTGACTATTTTAATTCCATTATCAATCACACTACATAGATTTGTGAATTCCTCTTTTCTATCTTTTTGAACTTCGATTTGTGATAAAGTAAAACCAGGCTTTATTATAGTCTTGGCTATGGCTTCTTTTAGTGCTTCGTAATCGTCTTCAAATAAATCAGGATTTTTGATTTCAATTTTAGAAGGTTTTATTTTAAAAAACGAAAGATCGTACGGTTTCTGGTCGGTATATTCTCTTAGAGTTGGCAAATATTCTTTAATCACTTTTGAAGCAGGGGCATAAGTGTATGAAAAAAAATTGCCAAAGAGATTATATAAGGCATTTCCATGCCCGTTACTTAAGCTTATAAAAAATGGATAACTGAGTAGTAATGAACGACTTAGCTGATTTTTTTCGTTAAATACTGCAAATGTATCTAACCTCTTTGCCTTAGCATGGACTTGAGCAAGACCTGCTAATAAGTATTCGAAACTAACTTCGAAAAGTCTATTTACATCTTGGCTGCTTTTATCAACCAAAGTACTTGCTTTAAATTGCATAGTGTTCGATCCTGCTGGGTTAATATTATTTACTTGGGTGTCCATTTTTCGGTTTTCAGTGTATTGGATAATTTTGAAAAGTTATTGGCATTTACATTGAGTCCTCATAATAAAAATACAAAGCTTCGCCTTGAGATAGCTCTCATCCCCCCAGCAGACTTATTGTATTGAAACTTCTAAAGATCTCAATGGATAAATGACTTAATTTTCACGAGGGCAAATATAAGAGTGATTAGCACACATTAATACTATTTTACATTATATTTTTAAAAAAAGTAAAATTTACTGTTTGTATTCAATTATTCCTTATCTTTGCCGCCCTTTTCAAAAAATTTACCCAAATAATTAGATATAAAGTTACTCAACTACAGTTTAACCAAGGCTAATAATTTAGACATTTTAATTTGATTAACATTTATGATAAATATGCTGATAAATGCATTTTTATCACTCTTCAGCAATTGATGTTAAAGATTTTTCTAGTTATTTTGCCGCAAACGCTCCTTTGCTTCCAAATAGAATTTCGCCCTCACGGCTAAAAGTGTGGTTCTTCGCGATACAAAATTTCTGCCGGACGGTCACTCAAGTTACGGCCTTGCATGCCTTGTTAATTTCAACAACGCAGAAAGGTAATACAATGAAACTTTTTACAATTGCCGAATTAGATGCGGCATTCCTTGCATCCGAATTCTCTATCAGTACACCGGAGAAGAAAAATCATGCAAGCTATATCGCAAACTGGTTGAAAGTATTGAAAGACAATAAGCAGTTTATTATTTCTGCTGCAAGTGAAGCAAGTAAAGCGGTTGAGTATATGAAAGAAATGCAGCCGTTGAGATTTTAATCGGATTAGCCATCAAGCACAAAGCTTGATGGCCCCTTGAAATATTTCATTTGCGAAATAGCCAATCTTGGATTAAGGCAGCGTTAAAATTTTTTACTGCTAATTAATTTCAAAATTCAAAATGGTTACCATTAATTTAAACATTTTTTAACTTGAATACATTGTACTTAAAAACAATAAGTAAAACAATTTCGTCGTTTTAATTGTAGAACATGTTGGGTATATTTACTATAAAAAGGGCGATTTTGACAATTTTATGACTAAAAACGATAAATTTGGCATAAAATTTAAACTTTTTAGATTAAATTTAATCTTAATTATATTAATAAATATTAATTAATAATGCTAGATGTAATATATAGATCAATACAGAATGAAATTTATGGTGCGATTCCAAAATTTAATGTACATGGAATTGAGGCGCAAGTAGACGTAGAGCCATCTGAAAACAAATTACAGAAAACAACTAGCCAATTTAGAATTATTAATATTCATATGGTTATTTGTGAGGGGCCAACTACAGTATTCAAAATTTTATATACAAATGGTTTCAGAGCATCTATTTCTATAACTGGAGCGAATAGCAAAGCAAAAGAAATAGTAAAAACTATAGAAAGTAGTTTGCAAAAGATAAAAGATAGAGGAGAGACGCTATCTATTATTACTACATATGCGGAGAAAATAAAAAAGACACTGCCAGCGGATGAGAAAGGGAAATCTATGACAGACTTAAATCTTCCAGCAGAAATAAAAAACAATGAATCTTTAAGTTTAGCTAGAGAAATATTTTTGTTGAGTAAACTTCAAGAAGATGGATTTGAGGAAACGTCACGAGCGTCATATGCTGATGAAAAGGATTTCATTTTAAAGCATAAAAAATATCACGGCGATGAATTAGACGATATAATAACAGGTTTAATTAAAAAGAGAGCGAACCTTGTTAAACAACGCTATCATGTGGGGTGACGTGAATTTTTTATTATAATAAATGTCAAACAATTTTTCGTTAAGAGATTTTTCTTTTAATAAAAATTCACCACGCCAGTGGTAACCTGAATTAGTCCAATACTTCTCAAACTCCGCATCAAATATAATTTCAGAAATACACCTCTCAAGCCTATTCTCTTTCTTCATGTGGTTTACAAACTTTATGTGTTGGTTTTTTCGCATTGAATACCCAAATTTTGCCCAAGTTATAAAGCCATTGAAGACACCATCATTAGGATCATTCAACTCCTTGCCGCTCCCATAAGCAACTAATTCTATTCTTTTGAAACCTAATTCTATCGCAGCGGCTATTTGGTTTTTTTGGGCTTCAATACCAATATTAGAATTTTTGTTTGTTAATAAGATGGATTCATTTTCTATCTTGGCTTCATTAAAATGAAGTCTAATAACCATCTCAATTTTAGTACAAATTAATGTTACAATTGGAAAACTATCCTCAATTGTAACATCATCTTCTGAAATAATAGTATTAGCAATTTTCCCGTCAAAAAAGCCTGTAAGCTTCACCAGTACTTTTTTATCTGGCGTAGACGAAATTTTTCTTGCATCTTTTTTTTCTAAGTCATTTTTTTTTCGAAACATAAATGATAAATCAGGAATTAAAGTTTAGAAATTTGAAGTCTATCGTCAAAAGTTTGTCAAACGAGAGAGTAAAAATGAGATAGAACCAATAAGAAGATTCAAAGAAGAAAATATTTCAAGCATGACAATTTTTTTTAAATAAGAGGTGTCAGGATTAATACTATCAACACCAAGAGTTGTTAAACAGGAAAAACTTGCATAAACGCAATCAAAGGAATTTACAAAAGCATAAGGGTAAGTCTTCCAATTAGCATGATTATAAAGCGCAGCGAAGCTGAATGTTAGTACACCAAAAAAAAGTATCATAATTATTAAGGAAGCAACACGATTGGGGTAAAAGTTTAATTTACCCAAGTGTTTTACAGGATCTGGTGAGTCACTAATTATTGCCGCAATAAATAATAACGATAGCAAGTAAGCATTTATAACAAGAATAATAACTAACGGAATTAATTGACAGATTGTATTGTAGAATGCATAAATTGAAATCAATAATAAAAGTGTTGTGGTCAATACAAAAAGCGTAGACCTTTTTTGTAGAGTCATAAACAGATTTAAATTTTGGTTTAGTTGTTAAAGATAAGAAAAATATAACATGCAACAGGATTAAAAAATATTTTTTTGTTATAATGTTTATATGTTTCTGTATTAAATGATTTTTTCTATTGAATTCATATTTTGGAAACCTGAATTTCACTGATAGTATAAGTGCTTTTTTCTACTTCGCTGTATCGCTCATTTGTAGCCAAGATATATCTTGGTATATGACTAAAAAATTCCTGATATAGCGTTTCAAGCTTTGTACCTTTTAGAGTGATTGTGTGCGAAGTAAAATGCAGAACGATTTTGCTTTCGTCGGGCAAATATTCACCCGATACCAAATAACCGTAATTCAGAAAAAGCATCTTACCGTCCGACTGCACAAAGCAGACATTGCGAACATGACTTTCACCAGCATAAATTTGCTGTTGTTTGCCGGGATTGTTTTCCCGCATTTCGTCGATCTTAAATTTAAATTCCTGGCCCATAGTCTTTATCTTTTGTTTTTTCTTTAGGTGGCTGTTTTATCGGGACTGAATATTCCGAACGCTGTTTTTCAATCACACGATCTAAATGTGATTTATCACCTTCAACTAATTCCATGGCCGATTGCCTGTCTCCATAATTGGACGCATAGTCGAGCAAGGCCTCTTTGTCATCCGTATAAACTTTTGCGGAATATTTACCCCTCGAAACTGAGACGTAGAATTGCTTAGAGTTTGTTGCCGTAAAAGTAGAAGCGGGTTGTGATATCAACACATGATCGACCGTCTTTCCCTGCGATGCATGGGATGTGATGACATGAGCATGGGCGAGGTGGCCAAAGTTTTTATTAATGTCATAGGTCGCTTTGCTTATTTTATTTTGCAACTTTATCTCGCCCGTTTTGATAAGAGCAATAACATCGAAAATATCGCCAGTGTCCAGGCGTTTTTTATTGTCATCAAAACCTCCCCTTGTGATTCTTATTTTATCGCCTTTTGCAATTTTGATTTCCGATTGTTCGTATAGATCAAACCTGTCAGGCCTTTGCAGCGGTAACAAACGTTCTTCGCCTGTTTCACTGATAATCCTGGTTTTGCCTTTGTCGGAACTTTTAACCGACCAGATCGACCCCCGTTTGATCTTGTGCACATTCTGGCTGAATTGAACGATCTGGCCTTTCTTCATATTTCGCCAATCGCTTTTTTGGGCTTCGGTGAAATTCTGATTAGTGAGTATTTTCGCCGTGATTTCTTTCTTGCCGATCTTGCCGTATTTTTTTAGTTCATGCCTGATGTCATGGGTAAGACTTTCGCCCTGCTTATGTGTCGGCGAAATAATCAAAGCTGACTTTCCCTTTTTTGCGAACCCTACATAATCTTTCACAAGTTTTTCATTCGGATTTAACGGATCAATAATCTCAATCGCTTCCATTTTGTCCAATTTATCAAAGGCTGATTTTATTTTGCCCTGCGATAAATCCTCGACCGCTTCTTTGTATACAACATTCTGTTGCCTATAGATTTTTGAAACCTCAGCCGTCTTAATGCCGCCGACTGTATTCAAAATGCGAAGGGCGTCGCCACGGTCAACACTTGCGTGTTGCCTGGTATCGCCGCCTAAAATCAATTGGGCATTCTTTTCCGTTGCAAGCTTTATCAATGCCGACATGTCTTTTGTGCCGAGCAATCCGGCTTCATCCACCCACAACACGCCGCCTTTCAAACCTTCCTGCATTGCTTTATCAATTAAAAGCTTTGCAACCGTTGTTGCATCTTTAAATCCTTCTTCCTTTAAAGCTCCTCTTGATGCAGTGGAGGAAGGTGCTACGGCGGTAATGCTTTTGCCCTTTGCTTCATAAAGCCGTTGGGCTTCTCGCATTAGTGTGGTTTTACCAGCACCAGCCACACCCCGAATGATCGAAACACGATTTGCAGTCGTTAAAACATGGGTGACGGCTTTTGCCTGTTGATCTTTCAATTTGACATGCGGCAGTTCCTTATAAAGCGGTTTGATTTGACCTCGACCTTGACGGGCGAGGGCGACCATTTCCTTTTCTTCGGATAACACTTCCTTGGTCGTGCAAACCCACCTGCTTTTTTCTTTGACTTTGATAATCCTGTCATCCGTTTCAACAGCCTTGGCAATCGCATCACTGGATACATTGCCGTCCCCGATGCCGTGCCTGAAAGCCTCACCCAGCAATCGACGCTCACCCATCACGGAGGCCCGTTGGAAGGAATGGCCTAATGTGTAGTCAACACAATTCTTTGCCGTGATCTTTATGCGGTATGACCTGGAAGCATAGCGGATAGTTTTTTCTTTATCTTCTTCAGGAATGCTTTTAAGTTCTTCGATCTGCTTTCGCCATATCGTTTTAAGCTCTGTCATAGACAGGCCTTTTTGTTTTTTGGAACGGGTACGGGCACCGATCTCACTTAACTTTTTGGCGTCCCTTATGCCATGCTCTTTTGCAAACTGGCCGATCTCGTCCGTGCGTTTTGAAAAGAGGTCGATTGCATCTTTGGGCACGCCGTCTATCTCAAAGGACTTCGCCGTGCGCTTGATGTTGTAACCCGCCTCAATCAGTTTGTCGGAAAATACCTTATGAAACAAAGCCTGGTAATAAGGCATATCCCGTTTCACTTCGGCAAAGTCACCCGCCTTAATACGTTCTTCCTCCTTATCCCAAGTCATGTTGAAAACGAAGCAATGGGAATGCAGATGAGGATCGGGAACATGACCATCAACAGGCCTGGCCGTCTGGTGCAGAAATTCTGCCCATATCATCTCGTCAGTGGCCCTGTTGTGGAAAGCGCCGCCCTTCCTTACCCTTGTCTGGCAATCGGCCTCCATAGCCCGCATAACCTCATTAACGCTCTTTTGAAAGGCTTCGGCTATGTGTCCGTCCTTTGACAGGGCATGAATGATTGAGACCGATTTAGGGGCATGGAAATTAATATCATACCCGACCCGTCTCTGCTCCCTGGTTCGGGGGGTGAGGGCTTCGCCCGTTTTGGGGTTACGGTTCTCACAGAGTGCAAAGAAGATATCTTTGGTCACGGCACTGCCCAGACCAAGACGTTCCCCAAGGCGACCCATGAGCCGCCCGGAGAGTTCTTGATCGTCTATGTAATAATCGGATTTAGAGAGCGCATCGGAAAAGTATGTCTTAGCATGACCCTCCGAGGAACTTTGTATCATACGAATCATCGGCGGCGTTTATAATGGATTCAGTTTATTAAAAACAGACAATTCGTATCATTAACCTAAGCACAGCTTTTGTTGTTCCTAACACAGCTTTTCAATGGTTAATTTTTTGCTCTTTTTTTCATCAGACATCTCTCCTAAGCACAGCTTAGGTATTAAATGGCGACGGCAGTTTCTTCGTTTTCAGACACCACTTCATAAATTTTTTGACGCAAATCCTGGGCGGTTGGTTTGTCGCTAAACATCTTCACGCCACGGGCTTTTTCAGGCTCCGTATCATGCATAAATACCTTTTCCAACTCTTCGTTAAAGATCATCTGGTCGAGTTTATCCATGATGAAATTATCACCGCCGTTATAAGCCGCAACATAACTTAAGGAATAGATCACACTGCAAATTATGAGGACCATGCCGATATTCTGATCGAACTTCCAAAGGATAAAACCAAGAATAAAAAACACGGCAGGTTCGACAATAATTTCCTTCATTCTTTCACTTTCAAAGATTTTTATCTTGTGAAAAATAGGGTGAAGATTACCCGTTGAAAGACTGAACCGTTTGCCTTCGAATACTGAACCGTGCTTTTCGATTTCAGTTAAATGTAAGTATGAAAGAATGAAAAAGGCACCTGTATATATAAACCAAGTGGCATAACTGCCCATAAAACTTCCTTCGCCGTAATACCGTTTAGGATGTACAAAGTCGAAATTTCCCGTAAAGAAAAATGGCAAGTAAAGCATGATAAGCGCAAGGATGACGACCGAGGTTTGAGAGAAATAACGTTGACCGAATTGTTTGCGGGTGAATACTTCGATTAGAAGCCTGGGATAAGATGAGATCAGCATAAAAAAATCATAGAGGAGTTTTTTGACCTTGTTTTCTCTTTGATACATGATCGTGAATGTGTTTTTTGATGACATGGTTAAGCGGTTGGTTTTTGGTTAAAAATTATTTTCATGTAGTTAGTATCCTTCGAGAATGACCGACCTTGCCTGTGCATATAGCCTTCAACAACACCTCCATTTATGCTACTGCCGTTTTTAAGCCAAGTAAACTTTTCTGGCCGCACTGATTTTTCGAGTTGAGCGGAAACCGATTGGGTTGAAGAAAATTCACTAGCCGTCGTTTTACTTACCTGTACTGAAGCAGTGTATTTTTCGCCAATCAAAGCAGAAGCGTAATTGTTCGTTTCGATATCCGCATTGGCATGAAATATTTTGGTTCCTAATGTCCCGAGGAAACTCTTAACCTTATACTGGGAAGATTCGCCGCCCATATTGGCGTGATAGTTTGGAAGGTTTTGAGAAATATAAACCGTTGCAATTCTGCTACTGCGGGCTGTTGCCTGGTAATCGGCATCATAGCCATGTAAAAAGTGCTGCGCTTCGTCAGCCCATAAGAACAGGGGCCGACCATTTTCTTTAACGTCTCTACGCTCCATCGCCCGTTGCCAGATGTATTTGAACATGACCTGGATATCCCGACCGACTTTAAAATAATGTTTGACGGGAAGATTAAGTAGAATGATTTTTCCCCTTAGTGAATCCTCGGGTGTAAATGTTGATTGATGGCGACAGAATAAAGAAAACACAGGTTCCTTCATTAAGCGGAATAAAAATCCCGAAAATGAAAACTCAATAATTGATCTGGTTTTTTCATTTAGGTTTTTGTAATGTTCAAGAAAGAATTGGTTGATTAGTCGAAAAGTAATGGCATCGGGCAAATTTTCGAAAATCAATTTATCCATAAATCCATCTTCGGTTTTCCACTTTTCCTGATCTTCTTCTGATAACGAAAGCCTTAAAGTATCAATTTGTTTTGTGATCTTGTCGGAGGCTAATTTAAAAGCGAACATGCAAGAATTCGGCTCTGCCGACAGAGCGAGATTTGTTTCGTTTTTAGGAGCCGTTTGAACAATGTCATAAATTTGGTCTATTGACAAAGTGCCATAGGCGAGTTGGCAAAGATCAATGACATTGAAAATAAGCATGTCCAATGCCGTTTCCCAAAAGGGATCATCATTTTTGCCTGAAGATTTTTCTTCGCTTGATTGAATGACTGTCTTTAAGACTTGTACAATATTTTCCGTGATCGACATGCCGCCGATTTTATAGTCGGATTCGTATTGCAGGAAATTGAAAAAATGCTTACCGCCAGGTTCTACAATAATCAAATCATCCAGCCTGTTTGCCTCACGACAGTAATCAATCCACAAATCCTTTTCATCGGCCTTAGCCGTCAACACAAGACCGCCAAAATCGTTTAATAAATATTTGAGGGCAATCATACGGCCAGAGCCGGAGGTTTTGCCAGAGCCTATACCGCCGAAAATTTGTACACCTTCAACTGCTTCACGGATTGTCCAGTCAGATTGCTTATCGGCAGAAAAACTTATAAGTGTTTTGTCCAGGTCATAAGATTGCATAGGGATAGCGGGGAGCGTTTAGCTGGTAACTATTCGACATTTTAAAGGGTTAAAGAATTCGGACAACAATCATCCGGATTGTCGAATAAAAGTAATAGAGTATATGAAACTAAAAACAGGTGAAATCACCTGTTTTTTTAAATTGAGTATTGTTCCGTGGTGTTATTTGGTCAAATCGGGGCCACCTTTTTCTTTGTCCTTATTTTTTTCCTGATCTTGCTCTTTAGACTTCAATCTTTCAGACCTGAGCCAGGTAGGATAACGCTCTTTTTCAAATTCACGAATGAATTGATCTCTGCCGTCTTTCAGACCTGTGAGCTTAGGTGAATCGCCTTTTATGCGGGTAAGTTTTTCGGACAAGTCAGGCAGATGTTTGGCGATTAGATAACCATTATTGAATGCCTTTAAATATTCAGGAGTTGCTTCGATTTCTTCCATAATTAAAATGTGTCTTTAGCATGTTTTTCCAAATAGTCCGAAATAGAATCCCGATCATATACGATAATCTTTTTTTGCGGCTGGCTAAACCGGATTTTCCCATTATCCCGCAATTGCTGCATGGTACTTTTCGCTTTCACATTCAGAAGTTCCATCGCTTGTTCTTCTTTGATCCACTTGGATTGTTCAGCGCCATATTTTTCTTTAAGCCGATCTACGACTTCTTCAACTAGCGCATAAAGAGCGACATCTTGTAAGCAGATGACTTGCATAAAAATATATTTTTAGAATAAAACTAAGGCTAATATTTCAGATATATAATCAAATTTCGTAAATTTAATGTTCTAAAATAAATTTTATGATTACAGTACAAACGGACGATCAAATAAATCAAGTAAACACAGATGTGCATGTAAGAATGAGGCATCACGCCCCCGCAGTTCAGCGAGTTGCAGATATACTTATTCCATGTATATTTTCTAATGCATCTTTAATAGTAGAAGCTGTTGATAGAGAAGGGCGATATGGCTATTGCTACAAGATTACAACTCCTACAAATCAAAGATTCTATATCACTTACAATCATGATGATGAAGTCATTTTTGTAAAGGATAAAATGAGAAATTATAATGTCATTCATGTATTCGAAAATGACGATACAGAAATAGACATTATAACCGCAGTTAGAAGAATTTTTGTGTGAGAAATAGATCGTCTTAAAAACCCCTATTTAAAAAGCCCCGCCAGTCAAGGCAGGGCTTTTTTATAAAAATGCTTGAACACTATTGTTGAATATACAAAAAGTAAGTATAAAATCTATTCCCATTTCTGCGTAAGCATCACACCAGTTGAATAAGCATTTATACGTCCGCCAGCTTGTGCATTGGTTTCAAGTCCTAAGCGTTCAACAAAAATTCCACCGTTCAAAACGTTCAGATTATCATTAGCTAATATTGCTCTGATTGTTTCAACTCCGTTTTTCATTAGAATTAATGTATCTCCGATACCAGCATCAAATGCGACAGTATTTGTAGCGCCTGATCGTGGTGTTCCTGTTAGCACATGACCACCCAATCCGCTAAACCGCAATGAATAAATTCCAGTAGGCCTTACATCATAAGAAAACACTGTTTCTGCTGTGTTGGAGTTTTGAACGTACATTCTAGTCGGTGCACCAGAAGCGTTTGGTAATTGAAAATATACCTGGGTTATTGTTTTTATTGTAACGCCAGAAGGAGCAACAGGAGTTGGCGAAGTTTCGTCACTTTTTTTGCAGCCGATAAATAATGTGATAAAGCTGATTAAAATAATTATTCTTTTCATGTTGTTTTGTTTTTATGGTTGTAATACGCATGGTCAGATAAGATTATAAAATTTGTTTGCCATGATACTTATTAAAGGCAGTGATGAACTCAGACTTGGACTTTGCAATATTCTTTTCGCAAACTAGCAAGGGATCATCATCTTTTTTATTGGGATCTGCTCCGATGGCTGGCGGCATGTAATCATGATTCACCATTTCATCTACTTTCGGGTTTTTCTTTAAGAACGCTGTGAAATCAGCAATGTCTTTTGAGAATTTATTTTGGAGTGCTATATAATTTGTAAATCCTTCTTTTGAAGGTATTCTTATATCAAACCGATATGCTTCGATCTCGTTTTGAGTCGCCGATAATCTTGTGAATACTTCATCATTTCGACCAACAATACTTTCTGCCCTTCTTACTTGGTTTGTTACGTAATTACGACGGCGCTCACATGCAACCGCTAGATTCCCCCAGTTTTTTTGCAGAGTGTAATAATTTGTCGCTTTTGTCTCGGCTTGTTTTGACGCTGTAGAACCGGAAGGATAATAAACGATTGTATCATAGGCTTGGGTGGAAATCATAATCAATTCACTGGCAGTCAATTTTATGATCTTGAATGTGCCGCTTTGCCTGCCGTCTTTTACTAAAATTGACTTATAATCACTAGCCACCTTATATGTACCACTCCCCTCAATGTTACCCTCATCGTATATGTTGAAGGTACCGTTTTGTAAAAACTCAACCGCTTTACCGTGATTGGTTTTGACTTCTAATATTCCCTTATTGAGAGACCCTGCGGGTACCCATCGGTTCACAATTTTGTTTTGTCCGCAGGATACTAGTGAGAGAAGCAATAAGGCAGTCAATAGGAAATAAATTACTCTTGTCTTTTGTGCCATTTTGAAAAGGGCTTTGATTGTTGTTCTGTTCATGGTCTTAATATTTATTGTGTTATAATTCTTTCAATAACCGATGCACGGTGCTTAAATGCCATCTTGAATTTCCGCCCGTGAATGTTTTTATTTTTTTGTCGTTCAATACTTTTGCAAGTGCCCTTACACTGGTAAAACCCATCTTTTGAAATCCTTTTATTTTCGGCCTTAACTGTTTTGCAAACGCTTTATATTCCCGCCGCCTTTTTCTCAATAACCACTTTACGGCTGTACCTAATTTAATACCCCGACACTTTGCCGCCTGTAATGCATCTTTCGTTCTTTGGCTTATGATCTTTGATTCCCGTTGAGCATTGGCTGCATCAATATGCAACTCATACTCGTCAGCATGAGGCTTATCGACGGATATAAAACGGATGGATGATTCCATGAGGGTCGCTATGAAAATCAACCTTCGGGCAAGCCTGTCAAGTTTGGCGATCAGCAATATTGCATTGTGTTCTTTGCAGGCGTCCAAAACATTAGATAAGCCAGGTCTGTTGTCTTTTTTGCCTGACTCCACATCTGTAAACTCGGCTATGATTTCTATTTTACGGTAGGCGGCAAAGTCCCGCACTGCCTTGCGTTGAGCATCCAACCCCAAACCGCTTTTACCTTGTCGTTTCGATGATACACGATAATATGCTACTGCTTTTTGCATAGGTTATACCTTTTAGAGTTACCTCATAGCAGTAGTATATCGTTCGCTCATGAAACGAGTATTAACTTCGAACGCTTTTCTCTGTTTTTTTCTTGAAATACGAATCCTATGAATTATCCGAAATGCTCTATTTGCAAGGCTTTCCTTCGATGGCGGTTTTTTCGCAGTTCATTGATAATCGTTTAATTCTGTTCGTTGGCGAACCTCGTTTCGTGAACGAACAAAAAATATTTTTATATGAGCGGTAGTATCTTTGCGGAAAATCTTTTCTACATTTAATACTAGTTTTCATAGGGTACAGATTAAATACAGGGGCACTGTCTCCACAGTTAGTCCCTTTTATAAAATTCTTGTATCTCTTGTTAATAAAAAGAAATATCTCTGTGTTGGAATAAACACTATAATTGCTGCACTAAATTGTACCAAATGAGTATGCTTGATTTAATGAGGCAGCATAAAGAATTAAGGGATAGACTAATGCCAGCTTCTATACAGTCGATTTTAGAGTTAAAAGAAAAATTAAAACCTCTAACGAACACCCTTGATATTATTAGACAAAGCGGAGCAGCACAAGCAGCAGCGACATTGAATAGTGATGCATTCAAATTTGTAAATCTCAATAAGCAGCTTTCGAGTTTAGTGTATAATCCATCCAAGGAATTTGTATCTCTCGAAAAGAATTTATTTTCAATTCATGGCGCATTAGATTTTGCCTATGAAAAGAATTTTGCCTCAATTTATAATTACCAAAGTGTTCTTAACCACATTAGCACATCTGCTTTAGCCGAAGTAAATACTTCTCCTTTAAGTGAAGGGTTTGAGCTTTACAAACTAATTTATCGAAATTTTGCTATTCCGAATTTTGAAGAATTGATCGAAGAAGAAAAGGAAAAAGAAGAAGAGCGTGAAAGTTTTCAGTTTGGCGAATCGCAGATATCAAGAATCATTACTGACATCTATACTGATAATTCTCTTTTTAACAGAGTTGAGTCCTGGGAGTTTGAAGAGGTGATAGCAGAGTTGTTACGCAGCCATGGATACAAAGTTGAAATGACAAAACGTACTCGTGATGGAGGTTTTGATTTAATTGCTCTTGCCAACTTACAAGGAAATATTCCGTTCAAAGCATTGGTAGAATGCAAAAGGTATAAAGATAAAGTGGGGGTTGGAATAATCCGCAGCTTTAAAGAAGTAGTGATGAGTAACAATGCGAATAAGGGCATCATTGTGACGACCGGGCTGTTTACCAGTGGTGCATGGAAAAAACAGGAGCAAACACCTTACCTATTAGATTTTAAAGACAAGACCGCAATAGTTTCATGGGTTGAGGAGTATGTAAAGAAGCGAGCATTGCGCTAACCGTCGCAATTCTATTGTGATTTGTATAATTTTAGTTTTATAGAAGGCTACGGATGTTCGTTAACCCAATAAAGATTAATGGGTAAAATAAAAAGTAAGCTGCGCCAAACTCTTTAGCCAAATTTTCCTTAAAAATTTCTGATATTTTTTTGTTTTAATTAATATACCAAATATTTTAGTATATTTATATTCCTAAATTTATAGCATGATTTACAAGGTAACCCGTAAAGCAATATTGATTGGATGTCCAGGAGCAGGCAAAGACCTTTTGAGAGGTGTCGAGTATGACTTAAAAAATATGAGAAGTCTGCTTCGTTCTGATAAATGCGGTAGGTGGAATGATGATGAAATCATTACGCTCCCGAATCCTACTCGCCATGAATTATTCCTCCATATTCAATCAACCTATGCAGACTATGTTTTCATTTACTTTTCTGGCCACGGATGGACAAGTAATACTGGCAAAAGAATGCTCGCACTAAAAGATTGTTCTATTTCGGATTTAGAACTATTAAATAGAAGCCCAAGGCAATTAGTCGTTGCTGATGCCTGCAGAAAATATATTACTCCTGGAATTGGAGGATTTTCTGACTTTGGTGATCGATTCGAAAACTTTAGTGGGACTTATGAGTCCAGAGAAATATTTAATCATTACATCGCTAACTCGCCACATGGAAAAATAATCGTTCATGCTACCCAAAATAACGAATTCTCTTATGATAGTGATAACGGCGGTTGTTTTACACAGGCACTAATTAATATCGCTACTAGACTAAAAACAGAACAAAACTATGCTCCGGTTCCGATTGCTAATATCTTAAGGCACGTTCCATCTTATTTACAAAAAGAAAATAACTTTCAAATTCCGGCAATTACATATAAGACAGGTAACCTGAAAGTTCCTTTTGCATTCGGATTTAAGAAAGTTATTCGACGAGTGCCAAGAGCGATTCCTCAAAGACGATTGACCACATCAAATAGCATTTCCCTTGGCCACGGAGTGGCATTTCTCGGCCTTACAGCTTTGCTTTTGATTGCAGCAAATTCTAAATAGAGATTACTCCAAAAGTGAATTAAATAATAGACTTTTTGAAATCAGGTATTTCCACCTGTAAAAATTTCTGATTTTTATCCGATTTTTATTCAAACTCAATATTTGATTGTTTAAGTATTTACTGTAAAAAATTATAGGGTATGAATTATATAGATCGGATTTTTCCAACCAATAAAGGCCTTACAACATACCTTGATGAACTGATTGCAAAAAATTATCAGATACCAACCTTTCAAAGAGATATGGTGTGGAATCAGGATAACGTCAAAAAGTTGTGGGATAGTATTTATAAGTTTTATCCCCTCGGCAGCATTTTAATTTGGAAGACAGATTTGAAATTACAAAATCACAGGTCTATTGGCGGACATGCTATAACAGATACGAATTTCAACAGAACAGAATACCAGTACATTTTAGACGGACAACAGAGAACAACTTCTCTTCTTACATCATTATATGGTGGCAGTATTGAGAACAGGCCTGGTTTTAATCCGGCTCTCTATGTTGA